>ERZ777306.82-NODE-82-length-177425-cov-16.876321_pt1 | contig 177425 bp, 146 predicted proteins | sample MGYA00374966_ERZ777306 | MGnify/ENA primary metagenome ERZ777306 (study PRJEB29329, sample SAMN06343882) | mouse gut metagenome | isolation source: Mouse cecum | place: Austria: Vienna | collected 2014-11-15 ... | reverse complement strand
TCGACGAGGAGGGCAACGAGATCGTCTCCATCATGTTCGAGATGAAGAACGAGGCCGACGACTCCACGCACCGGAAGACCAACGAGTCGCACTTCAAGAAGCTTGACGGCGATCGCACGAAGAAGGGCTGCGAGTACGCGGTGCTCGTGTCGCTGCTCGAGCCGGACAACGAGCTGTACAACGCCGGCATCACCGACGTGTCCTACCGCTACGATAAGATGTACGTCATCCGCCCGCAGTTCTTCATCCCGCTCATCACGCTGCTGCGCAACGCGGCCCTCTCGTCGCTGCAGTACCGTCGGGAACTGGCGCTCGTGCGCCAGCAGAACATCGACGTGACCAACTTCGAGGATCAGCTGGCCGACTTCAAGGACAAGTTCGGGCGCAACTACCGCATCGCCTCCGACAAGTTCCGCAAGGCCATCGAGGAGATCGACAAGTCCATCGATCATTTGCAGAAGATCAAGGACAACCTCATCGGCAGCGAGAACCAGCTGCGCCTTGCCAACGACAAGGCCGAGGACCTCACGGTGAAGAAGCTCACCCGCAAGAACCCCACCATGAAGGCCCTGTTAGATGAGGCCCGCGATGCGAAGGCGGCTGCTCGCGCCGACGAGGCGCCCGATGGCGAGATCGTAGACGCCCAGCCCCTGGACGAGGATTAGAACTGGAGCAGGTCTCACCTGGAGCAGTATATCTTGCATTGATCTACAGAAACAGGTTAAAATTAGCCGATTACTGTAGATCGGAGTGACATGAAACTGTTGGAGGCAGAAAAGCGGCTGCGTGCTTTCGCGGGTAAAAAACGCGCCTTCAGATCGCGGGAACTTGGGCGTGTTTTCGACGAGGACGGGGAGGCGCTGAGAAGCACCATAAGAAGATTGGTGGATTCGGGGCTTTTGATGCGGATGGCGAGAGATCTCTACTGGATCGACTCGCTGTCGAATAAGGGAATCCCCGCCATCGAGGAACTGGCGGCAGCGTTAAGGGCAGGAGAGTTCAACTACATCGGGCTGGAGAGTGCCGCTTCGCTTTGGAGTGTCATTTCGCAAATTCCCGTTGATCGTATCACGGTTGTCACAACGGGAAGAGAAGGGGAGTTCAAGACGCCTTTTGGGGTTATCGAATTTACCCACACCGCGGTAAGCCCGAACGAGATTTTGGCCAACACCGTTGACTACCCTGGACATGGGCTGCGATTGGCCACCAAGGAGTATACCGTGCGAGGGCTTCTGCGCGCCCGGCGCTCGACACATCTTATCGACTGGGAGGAAGTGGAAGATGACGATTAGTTTCAAGGAGTTCGCCCGAAGCGTTGCGCGAGATAACGGTGTCGAGTCGTTGCTGCCCGTTGTGGAGAAGGAACTGATTCACTACGACATTGTCAGAGCGCTCGACGAGTCGAAATGGCTCGATCGGCTCACGTTTCAGGGCGGCACCTGCTTGCGTCTATGCTATGGGGCGCCCCGATATAGCGAGGATCTCGATTTTACTATTGCCGAGGATTTGACCGAAACGGACCTCGCGGGATTTCGCGAGGTTGTTAGCAGGGAGCTGGAAAAGAAGTACGATGTGCATGTTCGGGTGAAAGAACCCAAAAAGATCAAGGCGTTTGAGGGGGGCGCCACCATGAAGCGGTGGCAAGTGGTGGTTGACACTGCTCCGTCTCGCCCTGACCTGCCGTCGCAGAAGATCAAAATCGAGATTGCGCACGTGCCTTCCTATACTTGCGATCTGCGTATCTTGCAGGAGAACTATCCTGAAATTGAGGGAATAAACTCTCAGCCAATTGCTCGATGCCAGTCGCTTGACGAGATTCTTGCGGATAAGATCGTGTCGTTCTCGCAGCAAACACTCGCTCCGCGTTATCGCGATATTTGGGATATTCCCTGGATTGCCTCGCAGCCAAAGCGAGATATGAGCAGTGTGGCCGGAATGGTTTCAAGAAAACTCGTTGACTACCGTGCTCAAGGTTCTGAGAAGGATATTCTGGGTTCTGGGTTGTCGCGCGCGGTCGAGTTGCTGGAGGGAGATGTTTTTGCTGGCGAGATGAAGCGCTTCCTTCCCGAAAGAATTCTTTCTCGTACGGTGGAACGTCCTGAGTATCGTGAGGCTATGGCGCACAAAATTGAAGACGTGTTCGAGTTCGTCGTGGATCGTTTTTGATATCGCCTTCGGTCGTCGCCCTGCGGTAATTACGTGATAGGGGATCGTTGATGTAGGGTGACCCGCTTTACAAGGCCTCTATCCCCGCAGCTTGAGGGCGGCGGCGAGGCGGCGGCCCTTGCCGCATTTGGGCTTCGCGAGCGGGCAGTGCTTCTTGCAGCAGGTGCAGTGCTCGATCTTCAAGGCCGCCTTCGCCTTCTCGCAGCCCTTGCAGCCCGCGGCGCCCTTCTCGCCCTTGCAGCCGGCGTGCTTCTTCTTGCGCTTGAGCGCGGCGGCCTTCTTGTCGCTGTCGGCCTTGCGGTGCTTCTTGTCTTTCTTCTTGTCTTTCTTCTTGGAATCTTTCATGGGGGCTTCTCCTCGTCATCGGGCGCGGTTGCCTGTTTGAGTGGCGGGCAGTGTACCATGGGTTCCGCCTGACAATCAACTATGGCTAACAATATGATGCCGTCTTGGCATAAGGATTCGTATCTGTACCAGAAAAGGGACACGCTAGACGAGGCTGCGGCGTAAGATGCCCTCAACGCATTCGACGAAACGGAGGACGCCATGGCAAACACAGCATCATCGATCTGCGTCGTGGAAGAGACGACGGTGGCGGGTACGAGGCACGTGCCCGGAGTGGCCGAGATGGCCGAGGGCTATGCGAAAGGCGAGCGCTTCTCGCTTGTGCGCGACGCCGCGAACCGGTTCGACCCCTGGGCCGTGGAGGTGCGCGACGGGCAGGACCGGCGCATCGGGTATGTGTCCTGTGAGTGCAACGAGTTCGTGGGGCGCCTGTTGGACGGCGGCAAGTCGGTGGAAGGGCGCCTCACATCCCGCGAGCAGGTGGGCGCCTGGTGCCGCCTGGTAATGGAGGTGCATCTCAATGACTAGCGCTGTCGCTACCTTGGAACGCCGGGACGGCGCCATCACACTTGCCCAGCGCACCGCCCGCGCCGTGTTCGGCTCGCCGAGCGTCCGCCGGGCCAACGGCGGGGCGAAGACGAGCTTCGTGCCCCAGGTGCTGCGCGGTCCTCGCTGGCGCCGGCGCCAGGCCGATGCGGGCGTGTTCGCGATCGACCGGCAGGGCGCGGAGGCCGCCGAGCGCCTGCCGCGCATCTGGGTGAGCGAGCCTGCCCAGGAAGGCCCCGGCCGGGTGTTCACGGCGTCTTACCCCGCCGGTCCCGACCGGGGCGGCTGGCGCGCCATGGAGCTGGCCGAGGCATGCTTCGCCGAGGCGCTGGGGCTGGTGGGGCAGGAGCACCGCCGCCATCGCATCGACTGCTACCGGGCGGCGGAGATCCTGTTTCTGCACGCGGCGGCCCGGGGCAGCGTGGGGGCCCACTGCCGGCTCGGCATCATCTACGCCGACGACCTGTGCGAGGGCGAGTACTGGCGCGGGCTGCTGGAATGCCGGGCGCTCCATGCCGCCGACACGCCCCTGGACGAGCGGGCCTACCGCCACTTCACCTTCGGCGCTCTGCACGGCCACGGCGAGTGCGCGTGGCGCCTCGGCGAGTTGGTGGCGGCCGGCCGCGGGTGCGCGGCCGACGAGGTCCGGGCGCTTTCGCTGTACCGCCAAGCCTTCGATATGGAGAACGGGCGCATCGACGAGGACCGCGCCCAGACGGGCAACGCCGCCCTGCGCCTGGCCCGGGCCTTCGAGCGCGGGCGCGGCTGCGAGCAGAGCTTCCGCCGCGCGCGCACATGGTACCGGGTGGCGGCCGTGGCCCTCGGCGCGGCCTTCGATGCGGGGCAGTGGCACTTCAAGCGCGAGCGCCTGGAAGCCCGCCGGGGCGTCGCCCGCATGGCCCAGGAGCTGGCCGGCTGCTACTGAGCGCGCGAGGGCCGCCGCGGGGAAGCGACGGTCGGGCAGACGCGCCGCGCGCATCGCCGCGCCCTCACGTCGGCTGCGCGGGTTCGCGGGAGGAGGGGAGTGCCGAGGCGGCTCGCGGTTGGGGTACAATGGGCGGTCGGAACACCTACGAGGAAGGAACGGGCGTGCGCGAATCCGTTACGGAGCTCTATGCGACCATCGAGAAGGCCCATGGGGCCGCCAAGCACGCCGCAGCTGTCGGCGAGGCGGCATCGCTCGGCACCGCCCGGGCGACGCCGACCACGCTTGTGGCCGAGCTGTGGGAGCTGTGGGGCGACGGGCGCGCGCTCGTCGGCCGTGCGCAGCGGGAGCTGCTCGTGGGTACCGCTCTGCGGCGCCAGGAAGCCTTGGTGGCCTCGGCGGGAACCTCCGAGCTGCTCGCGCGGTTCTTCGCCCGGTACGGAAGCGCCCTGGCCCGCTGCGGCGAGGACGCCTCCCTGACCGAGCGGGAGTGCGCCGTGCTGCGGGTTGGCGCCGACTACCGCGCCGCCCTGGGGGAGGCCGCCCTCGTCGAAGCCGACGAGGCGGCGTTCCTGCTCGCGGAGGCAGCCCGCACAGGCGAGGTGCGCCTGCCCTCCGTCGTCGCTGCCGATCCGGTGGATGCGGGGCCGGGTATGGCGGCGCTTTTGCGCCAATGCGGCTGCGCGGACGCGGCCGGCGGCGAGCCCTTTGCCGTCGGCGGCCTGCCTGCGGGAACCGAGCTTTCGGTGCTTCTGGCCGCCGGTCCGGCGGCCGCGCCGGCGCTCGTGCTGGACGAGCTGCGCCGGGCGCGGGGAGAGGGCGCGGCGACGGCCCTCGTGTGCGGCCCGGATGCCCGCTCGCTCTACGATCTGCTGGCGCCGTCCCTGACCGCCGACGGCGCGGGCTGCGACCTCCGCTGCGCCGTGCCGTGGGGGGAGACGCTAGTTGGGCGGGCGTGGACCGCCGTGGGCCGCCTCGGTTCCTCGGCGCGCCCTGCCGCAGCGGCCACCGATTTCGCCTACAACGCGCTCTCTGGCATGGACGGCGCGGGCGCCCGCCGCCTGAACGGCGCGCTGCGCGGCGACCGTCTTGCCGACGGAGCGGCCGCCGTCGCGCTTCTGCGTGCGGCCTCTCCGACTTTCGCCGTCTTCGAGCGCCTGCAACGCGCCTTCTCCGCCAGCGGCGACGCTGCCGGACGCACGGCCATCGCCGCCGACCTCCAGGCGCTTGCGCAGGCGGTGCGCGAGGCGCGGGGGCTCGCGCCCGTCGAGCGCTCGCGGGAGCTCGCTTCTGCCGCCGCCGTTGCCGAGCTTGCCGAGGCTGCCTGGTCCCTCGGCGTTCCGCTCGCCGATGCCGGCGCCCTTCTCGCCCCCCGCCAGGTTTCCGTGAACGCTCGCGCTGCGGGGCGCGACGGCGTGCGCGTAGAGTTCGCCGAGCTCGATCGTCTGGCGTCGCTTCTGCCGAAAAGCTACGACGCGGTGATTCTGGCCGATACGACCGACGCCGCCTTTCCCGCCGCCCAGACGCGGACGGCGCTGGACGGCCTGGCCCGCAAGCTGGGGTTGCCCACGCCGGCCGATGCCCTGGAACGGCAGCGCCGCCGTTTCCGCGCCGGGAAGGACGCCGCGTGCCGTCACCTCGCCCTCGTCGTGACCCAGCGCACGGCGGAGGGGGAGGAAGCCTATCCCGCCTTCCTTCTGAAGGAGTTCGCCGAGGCGGTGGCCGACGATGCCCGCGCGGCCGCCCGGGCTGCGGGGAATGCCGACGAGGCGGCCGCCTGGGACGAGTGCGACGAGGACGCCTTCGGCCTTCCCGTTCTCCTTCTGCGCGGCGTGCGCCGTCTCGGCGAGGACGATCTGCCGGTCTCGGTCGGCGCCGCCTTCGCACCTGTTGCAGAGCGCGTGTCCCTGCGGGCGGTGCGCCGCGGCCGCCTCGACAGGCTCGATCTGGCGCGCTTCCTGCGCACGGCCGACGAGGAGGGGCGCGCCGTCATCGTGCTGTCCCCCTCGGCGCTCGAGCTGTACGTGGGTTGCCCTTACGCGTGGTTCCTGGAGCGGCGCGTCGGCGCGGATGCCCCCGACGAGGAGTTCGGCCCCTTGGAGAAGGGCAGCTTCGCCCACAGCGTGCTGGCGCGTTTCTACGACGAGGCGGCCCGGCGCGGCATCGCCCGCCTTGACGACGCCTGCGCCGCGACATGGGAGCCGCTGTTCGAGGCGACTTTCGACGGGGTAGCGGCCGAGCAGGCCGCCCTCGAGCCGGGAAGCGGGCGCTTGGTGGCGCTTACCGAGGCCGAGGGACTGGAGCTTGCGCGTTTGCGGTCGCAGCTGCGCGAGAGCCTGCACCGCCAGGCCCGTTTCGCGCCGTCGTTCGCGGTGCGGGCCCACGAGCACGTCATCGCCGCGGAAGACGGCGTGGACTATGCCGGCGTGCGCGTGAACGGTCGCGTGGACCGCATCGACGTGGACGAGGCCGCCGGCCGTTTCGCCGTCATCGACTACAAGGGATCGGCCGGTGCCGAATACGCCGCGGCCATGGGCGACGATGCCGAGGCACCCCCGTTGCCCAAGCGCATCCAGGGGCTCGTCTACGCCCAGGCGCTGCGCCCCACCCTTGCGGGCCTGCACTGCGCCGGCGCGCTGTATCTGGCCTATCGCGCTCGCACCGACAAGGACATGGTGGCGGGCGCTGCCGACGCGGCGGTCTTCGGCGAGGAGCCCTTCGTGGGCCGCTCCTCGGTGGTGCCCATGAACTTCGACGCCTACCTGGATGCCGTGGAGGCGCTCGTGACCGAGCGGGTGCGCCGCCTGTACGCGGGGGACATCGCCCCCGACCCGCGCTTTTCCGGCATCTGCTCCTACTGTCCGGCCGTGGGCTGCGAAAGGAGGCTCGCATGAATCTCGATCGCTGCACCGAAGGCCAGCGCGCCGTGGTGACGACACTCGACGCGCCGCTCATGGTGTCGGCCGGCGCCGGCTCCGGCAAGACCTTCACCCTCACCCAACGGGTGGCCTTCGCCCTTTCCGCCGAGGCGGGAGGGGCCGGCCTCACGTCGGTGGACGAGCTTCTGGCCATCACCTTCACCACCAAGGCCGCCGCCGAGCTGAAGGGGCGCATCAAGGGGCTCCTTCTGTCCGAGGGGCTTGAGGCCGAGGCGCTGAAGGTGGACGACGCCTGGGTGTCCACCATCCACGGCATGGCCGCCCGCATCCTGCGCGAGCACGCGCTGGAGGTGGGGCTCGATCCGGCCTTCCAGGTGATCGGCGAGGTGGAGGCCGACGAGCTTCTGGCCGAGGCGGCCGAGCGCGTGGTGGCCCGGGCACGCGAGGCGGCCGCCGGGCCGGTGCACGAGCTCCTCTCCCGCGAGAAGCTTTCGGGCTCCTCGTTCAACGACCGGGGGGCGGTGGATTTCGCCCTGGCCGTCGCCGAGCGCGTGCACGCCATGCCCCGCGGCTTCGAGGGGCTCGTCGAAGCGCCTGATCCCGTCTCGCCCTCGCTCGTGGTGCGTTGCGCCTGCGAGGCCGCCGCCGAGATGCGCGCGGCCGCCGAGGCGTGGTCGAAGCCGTCGAAGACCAAGGTGGCCTTCCTCGAGCGCCTGGAAGCGGCCGTGGAAGCCGCCGAGGCGTGGCTCGCAGATGCGCCCACCGCCGGCTTTGCCGATGCGGGCTTCGACGCCGACAGGTTCGGCGCCGTCTTCTACGGCTTTCCCCTGACCACGGGGGCGGCCGTGGGCAAGGCCGACGCGCCGGCCTTCGAGGCGTGGCAGACCGCCATGGTGGAGATGGAGCGCGAGGTGCGGGCGGGCCTCTCGGTGCGCTGGCAGACCGCGGTGACGATGCTCGCCCGTGAGATCGAGGAGGAGTTCGCCCGCGTCAAGGGCCCCTCGCGCCTCGACAACGGCGACTTGCTCACGTGCTGTGCGGCCGCGCTTTCCGAGCACCCCTCCATCGCAGCGAGCTTGCGGGCGCGTTTCAAGATCATCATGGTGGACGAGTTCCAGGACACCGACCGTTTGCAGGTGGACATCATCGGCCGCATCGCGCGGCCCGGGTTCGCGAACGTGTGCACGGTGGGCGACGCCCAGCAGTCCATCTACCGGTTCCGCGGTGCCGATGTGAACGTGTTCACCGAGTACCGCTCGGATCTGAGGGCGCGGGCCGGGCAAGAGGCCCTCGTGCAGCTCGATTGGAACTTCCGCAGCCACGGCGACGTGCTGGCCCTTGTGGAGCGCATCTTCTCCCAGCCGACGGTGTTCGGCGACGACTTCCTGCGCCTGGAGGCGAGAGGCGCGGTCAACAAGGAGCCCGACGCGCTCTTCGACGGCGGTGCCCGCCCCCGCGTTTCCCTGTCGGCGGTGCACTACCCGGCGCGGGGCTTCGACGCTTCCCGGGCGCGCGACGCCGGTGCCGAGGCGGTGGCTGAGCACTTCGCCGAGCTTGCGGCCGCAGGCGCTCGGCCGGGGCAGATGGTCATCCTGCTGGGGAAGATGACCCACGCCCATCGCTATGCCGCAGCCCTGCGGGCGCGCGGTATTCCCTCCATGATTGCCGGCGGCTCGGTGTTCTCGCGCCTGCCCGAGCCGGCGCTCGTCTCGGCGCTGCTGCGCTGGGCCGTGAATGCGACGGACGATGAGGCGCTCTACCAGGTGCTCGCCTCGCCGCTGTTCGCCGTGTCGGACGATGTGCTCTTGGCACTGGCATCCTCGACAGACGACGACGGCTCTGTGCATCGCCGGCGGCTGGCGGCGGGCTTCCTCTCTCCGCAATGGGACGACGAGGCCCGCGCGCTCGGGCTCTCGGAGAACGACCTGGCCGCCTTCACCATGGCCCGGCGTCAGCTTCTCGCCTTCGCCCGCCGCGCCCGCGCCGGCGATGCGACCGGCGCCCTGCGCGGGCTGCTCGTGGGGTCGGGGCTGCTCGACCGTTTGCAGGACGCGGGAGTGGACGGCCTGGCCCAGGGCGCGAACCTCGCCAAGGCCCTGCGCCTTGCGGCCGACATGGAAGCGGCAAGTCAGGGCATCGCCTCCCTGGCCGCTGCCTTCGACGCGCACCTGGCCTGCGCCAAGGAGGCGCCGGGCGCGCTCGCCGCCGCCGAGGGCGACTTCGTGCGCATCATGACCGTGCACGCCTCCAAGGGCCTGGAGTTTCCCCATGTGGCCGTGGCCGACCTGAAGGACGGCCGAGAGAGCGCCGGGCCCCTCGTGGTGGAGAACGTGGGCACGTTCAGCTTCGCGGCGGCGAGCCGCGTGCCCGAGGGCGCGTTCGCCGATGCGGCGGCGAAGTACGACCGTCAGGCGAAGAAGCTCGGGTGCGACGATGACGAGCTGCTCGCGCTCTTCGAGGACGCGGCGTCGGCCCCCGATCGGTTACGGGCGCTTACCTGCGGCCGCCGCTACCGGGCCTTAGCGGCCTATGCGCGCGCCCAGGCGCTCGCCGAGGCGCGACGCCTGCTGTACGTGGCGCTCACCCGTGCGAGCCGCTCGCTGTTCGTGTCCATGGTGTTAAAGCGCGATCCGGCCAAGGGCTACGGGGATACGGGCATCTTCGAGGATATTCACGACGCGCTGCCCTGGGGTTGCGAGGGTGCGCGGGCGGTAAGCGAGCTCGACTACGGCGGAAGCGCCCCGGCCCGGGTGGTTTTCCGCCAGCTCGGCGCTGAGGAAGACGCGGAAGGCACGGAAGATGCGGACTCGTCGGCGGATGCGGGCGACCTCGGCGATCCCGGCGCCTACGGCGGGGGAGAGGCCGTCGACAGCACTGGTGAAGGTGAAGGCGGCGGCAGCGGCGAGGATTCCGGCGGTTCCTTCGTCGTTGCCGTGCGCGAGGAGCTGCCCGCGCCCGCGCTGCTTCCCTTCAACTTCGCCCGGGCGCAACTGTACTCCTACACGTCGCTCTCGGGCACCCATGCCCACAGCGACGAGCCGGCAACCGAGGACGAGACGGGCCGTGCGGTGCCCGTTGCGGAGATCGCGGCCGGGGCTCTCGCGGAGCAGGAGGGGGACGCCGCCTCCGAATCGTCTGACGCCGACGTGCGGTCGCCCGAGGGTGCGGGGGCGCCCGACGCCGAAGGCGCAGACGGCGCTGCAGCCGTCGCAGATGTCACCCCCGAGAGCGCCACGGCCTTGGGCACCGCCTTCCACCGGCTCGCCCAGCAGGCCATCGAACGAAGCGAACAAGGGGCACTCTTCACGCCGGGAGAGGCGGCCATAGCGGCTCAGATCCAGAAGGAGGGCCTGTCGGCCGGCCAGCAGGAGCGCCTGCGGCAGGCGCTCGACCGCTGGCTTGGAAGCGACGAGGCCGCCCGCTTCGCCGCCTACGAAAACCGCGCCGCCGAGGTGCCCTTCATCGTGCGGGTTCCCGCCTCCCCCTCCGACGGCTCGGCCTCCGGGGTGGGGGAGAGCTTCTTCCTGGAAGGCGAGATCGACGGCTTGGCCGACAATGGGGGCGCCGCCGCCTTTCTCATCGACTACAAGACCGGCGGCCGCGACGACGAGACCGACGCGGAGCTGGACACCAAACACCGCTTGCAGGCCAGCTGCTACGCCTATGCTCTCATGCGCGCGGGCTACACCTCGGTCGAGGCCCACTTCCTGCGCATCGAGCGTCCCTCGGCCGAAAACCCTCGCGATCCGCAGATCGTGCCCTACCGTTTCGAAACCGCCGACCTGCCCGCCTTGGAAGCCCTTATAATCGGCAAGCAGAAAGAGGCGACAGCCTAGCGCAACCCCGTGGGCGCAAGCCCCGCGACAGACAAGGAGGCCCCCGTGGCCCGTGAGCATACCGGAACCAACCGCGAGCGCAGCGAGTACTACGGCGTGCTCCAGGACATCGTGGACGCGCTGTTCGCGCAGTACGGCGATATGGACCCGACCATCGCCGAGGCCATCGGGGCCAAGGTGCGCCGGCTCGATGTGGTGGTGGCTGCCGAGGCGGCCGATCTGCCCGAGGAGCTGTACCGCATCGTCACCCTGCTGCCGCCTGGCGACTACACCCGCGCCCGCCTGTGCACCCAGCTGAACTCCGCCATCGCCGGACATGCCTGGGGCCAGGTCTACGGCACGGTGGAGTAAAACCTCCCATTTCAATCCCCATATTTTGTCGCAGTGTCACAAAACGGCCCTCTCGTTCGTATTGTCTGGTGAGTGGCAGATGACGAGAAATACGACGAGAGGAGATGTGTGCCTATGGAGCTGCCGGAGAGAGGTCCAAACAGGGCGCGGCGAAGGCCTCCAGAGGAGATCGAGCGGTGGGTTGAGGAGTACGCCGATGACGTGTACCGTCTGGCCTTCACGTATCTGAAGTCGGCGCACGATGCCGACGATATGGTGCAAACGGTTTTCTTGAAGGCGCTCTCGAAAGCCCCCGATTTCGAAGATTCGACTCATGAGAGAGCTTGGTTCGTTCGAGTGACGGCCAATGCCTGCAAAGACGCCCTGCGGGGGCGCCGCCGGCATCCGATAGCCGCCGGCAGTTCGCAAGACGTAGCGGATGTAGCCGACGCGCAGGGCCGTTCCGCCGTGTCTGACGGCGCCTCATTCGCACCGCGAGAGGGAGCGGCGCCCGGGCCTGTGACCGAGGCGGTGCTCAGTCTTTCCGCCGACTACCGAGAGGCGGTGTTCCTCTACTACTACTACGCGGGATACTCCACGCGGGAGATAGCCTCTCTGACCGAAAGCACCGAAGTGACGGTGCGGGCAAGGCTCTCCCGTGCTCGCAAGAAGCTGCGAATCCTGCTGAAAGGGGGTTCCGATGAATGCTAGGAAGGCGTCGGGAGATGTTCTCGCCGACATGTACATTCGAGAGATGGATAGCGTGCGTTTGACGGAAGAGAGGAAGCGACAGCTCGCTCTTTCGCTCGGGAAGGCCTTGGAGTCCGATGGAGAGGCCGCTTCTAGCGGCGGGGAGGGGGCGGATCGGCCTCCGCTTCGCTCGGCGAAGACCCCGTATTTCGCGGAAGCCGTTCCGGCCAACGGCGGTCGGTCGAGTCGTTTTCGCAAGGTCCGCCGAACCGTGGTGCTTCTGGCCGCCGCCTTTATCGTGCTCTGCGGTTTTGTTACGGCCCGCTACGGCCAGGAGGTATGGCGTGAGTGGTTCGGCACCGATGCGGCCGCCGACCGCTTGGAGTCGGTGTCGGCCGCGGCTGATTACGGAAGCGTCCATATGGAGGTGCCCTCGGTGGTGGCCGACGCCAACGGGTTGTATCTGCTACTGCAGATACGGGACGCCGAGGGGCGCATCGACGGACCTGTGGACTTGTTTCCCGTCGGCACATGGGTGAACGGAGAGAACCCCTCGTCTGAGGAGCAGATGGTGAGCTTCGATGAGGGGACGGGGACGGCGAACGTGGTGCTCAAGATCGACGGGGAGTTTCCCGTCGGGGCTGAGGGAGAGGTCACGCTGACCAACATTCGGGATGCGCCTCGAAACCAGGAGTGCTCCGTGGACATCGGCTCGCTTGCCGCCGTGCCAGAGGTGGGAGCATCGGCGTTCGCCAAGCGCCCCGATCGCAGCGATAGCCTGCCGCTCGATCAGCTTGAGGGCTTGATCGAGTGGAGCGCCGCCATGCCGGAGCCTGGGGACGACGCCTCGGTGCAGGAGCTGTTCGTGGCACAGACTATGGAGGTTCCTATCGCCGGCGACGAGCGTCTCAACGTTGTCGGAGCGGGCTATCGCGATGGCGAGCTTCACGTGCTGGTGCGCAACAAGGCCGAAGGCCTGACGTTCGCGCACTTGCTCTTGCGCTCTCGGGAGAGCGGCGAGTGGCTCTGGCCTGCTTTCGGCATCGACTACTGCTATGGCGAGGACTGGCCTGTACGCGAGGTGCGCCCCGATGACGTATACGAGGTTCCGGAGAAGATGTATAGCGATTTCACCTTCAAAGTAGATAAGGAGGATTTGGCCGGCTACGACCTATGGGCCCAAGTCACGCTGGCCGATTGGGAGATTTGCGGACAATGGAAGGCGACTTTCACGGTGCCCGAGATATCCCCCTCCGATGTGCTGACCGCCTCGGCTGCTGTTCCAGACGAGGTTCTGGGCACCATCGACCGGGTAACGGTCACGCCTTTTTCCGTAGGTTTGCACGGCGAGCATCTGGTAGAGTGGACCGATTTCGCGCCGGAAGTGGCATTTGCGTATCGGGATGGCGCCGTGAGGCCCTACAGCGGCATCTTCGACAGTTATTCGCAGACTTCGGAGGAGCTGGCGGAGGATTCGTCGGCTGCCACGCTTTCGGCGATAGGGAAGATTGAGGACTTCGAGGAGATTGTCGCCATCGAGGTGAACGGTGCGCGCATCAATCTGAAGGACTGAGGCATTTCCGCTACAAGAGACTCCACGGGTGGCACGTGCCGCTCCGTGCCACCCGGTGGAGCAAGAGCCCTCTGCGTATCTTGATTTTACTGTAAATACGCTGTATATTTGCAGTGAATCATAGGAGGTGCCCATGCCGCAGATTAAATCGTTGTCTGAATTCAATAGAAGCCAGAACGCCATGATCGACGATTTGGAGAAATCCGGCGAGCCGCTCTATCTCACGCGCAACGGATCGGCTTGCATCGTGGTCATGGACTCGGCTGCTTTTGACGCGGCGATGTCCTTCCGCAACGAGGTCTACGAGCAGGAGATGCGAACGTATCATGGCATCATGCGCGGGTACCAGGAATACCTCGACGGCGACGTTCACGATGCCGAAGACGTCATGGCGGACCTTCGGGCTCTGCGAGGTTGGGAGTAATGGGCGCAGCCGACGAGCCCATGAAGGTTCTCTTCACCAGCTCCGTGAGGCAGTTCATTCTCGAGAATGTATACAGCGAGCGGGTGGCGGCCGCTATTGATCGGCAGCGGGAGATGCTGGCCCTCTTTCCTGAAATGGGCCGGCGATACGATCCGATATACGAGGCGGCTTTTCCGCCGTTCCCATGTCGGTGGATTGCCATTCCCGACACGCCGTTCACGCTCTACTACACCGTGGATACCGGAAAGAACGAGGTCGTCGTCTTTTATATCGAGCACCAGCGCATGAATCCGCGTAAGCGATTCTGACGATTGCGATTAACGAGAAAACGCTCGCAGCCTTTTCTTCTCAGCGTAAAAAGAAGGAGCCCCGTGGGGCTCCTTCGTGCGTTCGGACTTTTCCTGCTTCTAGAAGCGCAGGGAGAGGCAGGACAGGCCGCCGTCGACCTTGCGGTACTCGGAGGTGTCCACCACGAGCGTCTTGTAGCCGAGGTCCTGCACCGCCTTCAGCACGGTGGGATAGCCCTCGGGCACGATGACGGTGCCGTTCACCCAGATGCAGTTGGCGCCGTAGGCCTCGTCCTCGGGCACGATCACCTTGTTGTACTCGGCGAAGTCGGGCTTGTCGATGAACTCGCCGGACACGAGCATGTTGCCGTCCTCCAGGTAGTTCACGCCGGTCTTCAGGTGCAGCACCTCCTCCAGCGGCACCTCGGAGCCGGACAGGCCCCAGCCCTCGAGGATCTCGATGAACTGGCGGATGCCCTCCTCGTTGGTGCGGGCGGAGCGGCCCACGAAGAAGTGGTCGCCCACCATCATGACATCGCCGCCGTCGAGCGTGCCCGGGGCCACGATGTGGGCCACGTGCTCGTCGTCGAAGAACTGGCGGATGGTCGGCTCGATCTCGTCCTTCTCGCCGTTGCGCGTGTCGGCGCCGGGGTTGGTGATGATGGCGCCGCAGCGGGTGATGACCGCGGGGTCCTCAACGAAGCAGGAGTCCGGATAGGCCTCCAACGCCGGCAGCTCGGTCACTTCCACGCCGCACTGCTTCAGGGCGGCGATGTAGTCGTCGTGCTCCTCGACGGCGCGCTCGTAAATGGGCTGGCCCAGCTCCGGGGCGCTCGTGATGCCGTCGCACAGCGACCGGCCCGGCTTGCGGACGATGACGTTGGTGAACTTGGTCATAGCTGACTCCTTGTCTTCGCGGAACACGCCTCCGTGCGTGTGTAAGACAGTGTATCCCTAACAGGGGGTCAGCGGGGGAGAATCTTCCTTACTTTTTAGCCATCCTCGCGCTCGATGATGAGGTCGCCCAGAAAGCGGATGATGTCGTCGGACTCGAACATCGGCTCGCCGTCCACCACCAAACACGGCACCTGGCCCTTGCCGGCGAGGCGCATAAGATCGTCCTTCACACCGGGTTCCAGCGTGTTGCGCATGGGCATCGCGATGTCCTCTTCCTCCATGAAGGCGAGCACCTTCTGGCAGAACGGGCAGGTGGGTTTGTAGTACAAAACCATGTTGTCGAAGTACATGATCGCTCCTTTCCTCGAAGTGGCTGCTCGCGTGTTTCGCCGCACCATCGGGCTGCGTGCTGCTCGATGGCGCGAGAAGCATGATAAGCGAGCCGCTTTCGGTCGTTTTCAGATCTGGAATCAGGTTGATAGATCGTAAAGCTCGTGAATCGCGATGGATATGAGGCGCGTCCTGCCCCGACCGCTCGGCCCTTACGTGGGGCGACGGGCTCATGGTTAGGGGTACAATGGCCCCGTTAACTCAAGAAAGTCCGCGGATGAGCCCGGACAGGGCGCCTCGGGCTTGCGACGAAGGAGAACCGCCCATGACTCGCGTCTACAACTTTTCCGCCGGTCCCGCCGTGCTGCCCGAGGAGGTGCTGCGCCAGGCGGCCGCCGAGATGCTCGACTACAACGGCTGCGGCATGTCCGTCATGGAGATGAGCCACCGCTCTAAGCCCTTCGCCGAGATCATCGAGACCGCCGAGGCCGATCTGCGCGAGCTTTTGGCCATTCCCGACAACTACCAGGTGCTCTTCCTCCAGGGCGGTGCCACCCAGCAGTTCGCGGCCATCCCGATGAACCTCATGCGGAACAAGAAGGCCGACTACATCGTGTCGGGCTCCTGGTCGAAGAAGGCTTTCAAGGAAGCCCAGCTCTACGGCGAGGCGCGCTGCGTGGCTTCCTCCGAAGACGAGAACTTCTCCTACGTGCCCGACGTGGCGGGCCTTCAGTTCGATCCCCAGGCCGACTACGTCTACATCTGCCAGAACGAGACCATCTACGGCACCACCTACCCGGCCCTGCCCGACACCGGCGATATCCCGCTCGTGACCGATGTGAGCTCCATGTTCCTCTCCGAGCCCATGGACGTGTCCCGGTTCGGCCTCATCTACGGCGGCGCCCAGAAGAACATCGGCCCGGCCGGCGTGACCATCGTCATCGTGCGCGACGATCTGGTGCGCGAGGACGTGCTGCCCTTCACCCCCTCCATCATGCGCTATACCACCCAGGTGAAGGCCAAGTCGCTCTCCAACACCCCGCCGGCCTACGGCATCTACATCTGCGGGCTCGTGTTCAAGTGGCTGAAAGGTTTGGGCGGCCTTGAGGCCATGGCCGAGCGCAACCGCGAGAAGGCCGCCATCCTCTACGATTACCTGGACCAGAGCAAGCTCTTCCGCGGCACCGCCCGCAAGGAGGACCGCTCTCTTATGAACGTGCCCTTCGTCACCGGCTCGGACGAGCTGGACGCCCTGTTCGTGGCCGAGGCGAAGAGCCACGGCATCGAGTCCATCAAGGGCCATCGTTCGGTAGGCGGTATGCGCGCGAGCATCTACAACGCCATGCCGAAGGCCGGCGTGGAGGCGCTCGTGGCCTTCATGGGCGAGTTCGAGCGCAACAACGCGTAGGGAAAGACTCCCCAGGGAGACGGCAGGGCGAAAGGCGAAAGGACGCGCCATGGCGAAGAAGATTCTGGTCACAGAGGACTTGGTGCAGGAGGGTATCGACGCGCTCGTCGAGCAGGGCTACGAGGTGGATGTGCTCATCGACCCGACGGCCGATGAGCTGATGGCGGCCATCGCGCCCTACGACGCGCTCATCGTGCACCCGAACACGGTGGTGGATGCGGCCCTGCTCGACGCGGCGAAGAACCTGAAGATCGTGGGCCGTGCGGGCGTCACGGTGGACAACATCGATGTGGAGGCCGCCTCCGAGCGCGGTGTCATCGTGTGCAACGCGCCCACCTCCAACGTGATCAGCGCCGCCGAGCACACCATGGCGCTTCTGCTGGCCGCCGCCCGCCGCATTCCCGAGGCGAGCGCCTCCATGCACGCCGGCCAGTGGCGCCGCGGCGACTTCATGGGCAGCGAGCTGTACGGCAAGACGCTCGCCATCTTCGGTCTGGGGCGCGTGGGCGGCCTGGTGGCCGAGCGGGCGGCGGCCTTTGGTATGAACCTCATCGGGCATGACCCCTACTGCTCGCCGGAGCGGGCGCTGCATCTGGGGGTGACCCTCTACGAGGATATGGCTCCCGTGCTCGCCCAGGCCGACTTCATTACCGTGCACCTTCCGCGCACGGTGAGCACCCTGGGCATGTTCGGCGCCGACGAGTTCGCCGCCATGAAGGACGGCGTGGTGCTCGTGAACGCGGCCCGCGGCGGCATCTTCAACATGGAGGCCCTGGCCGACTTCGTGGCCGCCGGCAAGGTGGCGGGCGTGGCCATCGACTCCTTCGAGAGCGAGCCGTGCACCTCGTCGCCGCTGCACGAGTTTGCGGGCGCCATACTGACCCCGCACTTGTCGCCCATGACCCACGAGGCCCAGCGCCGCGCTTCCACTCAGATCGCGGAGTACGTGGCGGCGGGCCTGGAGGGCGGCATGGTAGCCACGGCGGTGAACCTCGCGCCCTTGCCGCCCGAGGCCTTCGACATTGTGGGACCTTATATCCACGCCTGCAAGATGCTCGGATCGGTGGCAAGCCAGCTGCTCGGGCATACGCCGAAGAACCTCAAGCTTGAGCTGGCCGGTGCCATCGCCGACGCCGATCCGGCTCCGCTTCTGGCCGCCGTGCTCGACGGGGGGCTGTCCTACCGTCGCCTCGGCGCGTTCTCGGCCGCCAACGCCGAGTCGGTGGCCTCGCGTCATGGCATCTCCGTCACCACGGCCTCGGTGCTCGACGCTCAGGAGTACGCGAGCTCGGTGCGCGTCGTGGCCGATGAGGTGGAGGTGGCCGCCACCTTGTTCGGCACCGAGCACACCCCGCGCATCATCTCGCTGCTCGATTACAAGATCGACATGGCGCCCGGCACCACGTCGCTCGTCTTCGAATACGTGGATGCTCCCGGTCGCATCGGCACCATCGGCACCATCCTCGGCGAGGCTGGCGCCAACATCACCACCATGCAAATCGGCACCAAGCCCGCGGAATCCTGCGCGCTCGTGTACATGAACGTGGAGGGGGATGTGGGCGAGGCGGTGCTCGATCGGCTGCGGGATGCCATCGACCTGCGCAATCTGTGGAAGATCGTGCTGTAGGGGAGGGGCCGCTGCCGAGCGCCTGTCCGTGCTCTCGCGGGCCGCTTCGGTCGGAGGTGCGAGCGTCATCGGGCGCGCCGATGATAGGCCATCGAAACTTTTAACTGCTTTTGGCAGCGCCATCGCGAGGTGGCGCCGCTCGTTTTGCTATGATGCTCTCGGTCAGTTTTGCCCGCGCCGCGCGACGCGGGGCCACGGAAAGAAAGAAGGAACGGCATGACACGCAAGATCGACATCTTCGACACCACGTTGCGCGACGGCGAGCAGTCGCCCGGTGCTTCCATGAACACCGAGGAGAAGCTGGTCATCGCGCGTGAGCTTCTTCGCCTGAACGTCGATGTCATCGAGGCCGGCTTCCCCATTTCTAGTCCGGGCGACTTCGAGAGCGTGCGCCGCATCGCCGAGCTGGCAGGTGACGCCGCCACGGTGTGCGCCCTTACCCGCGCGGTGGAGAAGGACATCGACTCGGCCGCCGATGCGCTGCGCTACGCCAAGCGCCCCCGTATCCACACCGGCATCGGCGTGTCGCCCTCGCACATGCGCGACAAGCTGCGCATCACCGAGGACGAGTGCGTCGAGCGCGCCGTGAAGTGCGTGAGCTACGCGAAGAAGTTCGTCGAGGACGTGCAGTTCTACGCCGAGGACGCGGGTCGCTCCGACTTCGCCTTCCTGGCGCGGGTCATCGAGGCGGTCGTCGCCGCCGGCGCCACGGTGGTGAACATCCCCGACACCACGGGTTACTCGCTGCCCGAGGACTTCGGCGCGCGCATCAAGTACCTCATGGACCACGTGAAGGGCATCGAGAACGTCACGGTGTCGGTGCACTGCCACAACGATCTGGGCATGGCCACGGCGCTGTCGCTCGCGGGCGTGCGCAACGGCGCCACGCAGATCGAGTGCACCATCAACGGCCTGGGCGAGCGTGCGGGCAACACGGCCATGGAGGAAGTGGTCATGGCCATGCGCATGCACGGTGCCGAGCTGGATGCCCACACCGACATCAACACCCGCGAGTTCATTAAGGCGAGCCGCCTGGTCAGCTCTATCACGGGCATGAACGTGCAGGCCAACAAGGCCATCGTGGGAGCCAACGCCTTCGCGCACTCCTCGGGCATCCACCAGGACGGCGTGCTGAAGAAGCGCGATACCTACGAGATCATCGACCCGGCCGAGGTGGGCGTGGGGGCCAGCCAGATCGTGCTGACGGCCCGCAGCGGGCACGCGGCCTTGAAGCACCGCCTGGAGGAGCTGGGCTATGTCTACGAGGGCGATGAGCTCGACCGCATCTATACCGCCTTTCTGGATGTGGCCGACAAGAAGAAGGAAGTCTACGACGAGGATCTGGAGGCCCTCGTCAACGAGAGCGACCGCGAGCTTACGGCGCTCTACACCCTGGAGGGCGTGCAGGTGAGCTGCGGCTTCCCGCTGAAGCCCACGGCCACCGTCACCCTGCGCGGGCCCGAGGGCGACGAGCGCACCGTGTGCGACTGGGGCACCGGCCCCATCGATGCGGTGTACAAGGCCATCGACCAGATCGTGCAGGTGGACAACGACCTGTCCGAGTTCGCGGTGACGGCCGTTACCCGCGGCATCGACGCGCTCGGCGAGGTGACCGTGCGTGTGAAGGCCGCCGGCGGCGAGGTGTACGTGGGCCGCGGTGCCGACGGGGACATCATCGTGTCCTCGGCCAAAGCCTATCTGAACGCGCTCAACCGCCTGCTTGCCGAGAAGCGCTAGGGCGCGGCGCGGTCGCGCGCCGGCAAGCGCGCCCCTTGGCTCCGCGAAGCCGACGGCCCGTCCGTCGGCTTCTTCTTTTCCCAGGTTTTTTCGTGTATGATACGCCGATACCCTAGGAGAAGGAGAGGCTATGGCTGAGGACAACAAGCTCGGGCGCAAGATCACGACCCTGCGCGAGGCGCATCACCTGTCGGCCCAGGATCTGGCCGATCGCTGCGGCTGCGACGTGGCGCTCATCGAGCAGCTGGAAGGCGGGGAAGTGCCCGCGTCGCTCGCGCCCCTCATCAAGCTGACCCGCGCCCTCGGGGTGCGCCTGGGTACCCTGATGGATGACGACGAGGACTTCGGGCCGGCCTATATCAGCGCCGAGGCCATGGCCGAGGTGGAGCGCGTGAAATCGCTCCAGACTGCCAAAGACGCCGGCGACCTGGCCTATTTCAGCTTGGCCGCGGGCCGTCCGTCCCGTCATATGGATCCCTTCATCATCACGGTGACCCCCACCGGCGAGGCCACTCACAAGCTGGATTCCCATGAGGGAGAGGAGTGGCTCTACGGCATGGAGGGCTCCATCGAGATCGAGTACGGCAGCGAGACCTACGTGCTCGGCCCCGGCGAGTCCATCTACTACGACTCCATCGTGCCCCACCAGGTGCGCGCCCACGCGGGCCAGAACGCGAAGTTCCTCGCTTGCGTATATACCCCCTTTTAGGAGGCGCAATGACTGAAGAGCAGAACGCCGCGCCGGTGCCCGGGTCGCCGGATTATCCGCTGCACTCGGAGCTGACCCTTGGCGCCTACCTGAAAGAGCAGGTGGCGAAAGACCCCGACCACGAGTTCGTGGTGTATCCCGACCGCGACCTGCGCTGGACCTACCGCGACTTCGACGAGCGCACCGACAACCTGGCCAAGGGCCTCTTGGCCATCGGCATGAAGCCGGGCGATCACTTGGGCGTGTGGGCGCGCAACATCCCCGACTGGCTCACCTTCATGTACGCTTCCGCCAAGATCGGCGTGGTCATGGTGACGGTGAACCCGGTGTACAAGTCTCACGAGCTGGACTACGTGCTGAAGCAGTCGGATATGAAGGCGCTGTGCGTCATCGACGCCTACCGCGACGTGGACTACCTGAAGATCATCCGCGATCTGGTGCCCGAATCGCTCAATGTGCAGCGCGGGTTCCTGCGCTCGGAGGAGTATCCCTTCCTAGAGAACCTCATCTACATGGGGCCCGAGAAGCACCGCGGTTTCTACAGCGTGCCAGAGCTTCTGCTGCTCGGCCAGCACAAGCCCGACAGCTCCCTGGAGTGGGCCCAGGGCCAGTTCGATAACAACGACGTGGTCATGATGCAGTACACGAGCGGCACCACGGGCTTCCCCAAGGGTGTCATGCTCACCCACCGCAACATCCTGAACAACGGCTTCTACATCGGCGAGGGGCAGAAGCTGGGCGCGTGCGACCGCGTGTGCCTGCCGGTGCCCTTCTTCCACTGCTTCGGCTGCGTGCTGGGGGTCATGGCCTCGCTCACCCACCGCTGCACCATGATCATCGTGGAGGATTTCGACGCGGGGCTCGTGCTGCAGGCCCTGCACAAGGAGCGCGCCACGGCGGTCTACGGCGTGCCCACCATGTTCATCGCCGAGCTGAACCACCCGGATTTCGACTCTTTCGACCTGTCCCATCTGCGCACGGGCATCATGGCCGGCAGCCCCTGTCCGCCCGAGACCATGCGCGAGGTGATGGAGCGCATGAACATGCGGGATGTGACCATCTGCTACGGCCTCACCGAGACGAGCCCCGTGTTCACCCAGACCTCGGTGGACGACGACATTCCCCACAAGTGCGAGACCGTGGGCCGGGCGCACCCGCCTGTGGAGGTGCGCGTGCTCGACGTGAACGACGGGCACATCTGCGCCCCCGGCGAGCACGGCGAGCTGTGCTGCAAGGGCTACAACGTCATGAAGGGCTACTACAAGATGCCCGAGGAGACAGCCAAGGCCATCGATGCGAACGGCTTCCTCCATTCCGGCGACATGGGCACCGTTGACGAGGACGGCTACTTCCGCGTCACGGGCCGCATTAAGGACATGATCATCCGCGGCGGCGAGAACATCTACCCCCTTGAGGTGGAGAACTTCCTGCTCACCATGCCCGGTGTGCTGGACGCCCAGGTAGTGGGCATCCCCGACGCGCGCCTCGGCGAGATCGTGGGCGCCTTCATCCGCGTGCGCCCCGGCTTCGAGGCCATGACCGAGGACGACGTGCGCGAGTACGCCATCCCGCGCATCGCCCGCTACAAGGTGCCTAAGCGCGTGTTCTTCGTGGACGACTTCCCCATGACGCCCTCCATGAAGGTGCAGAAGTTCAAGCTGCGCGAGATGGCCGAAGAACTGGTGAGGGCCGGCCAGTAGGGAAGCGGTAAATTCGCTCCCTTCGGCGAAAGCCGCTCCTGTGGAGCCGACGTTCGGGTACACTCGTCATGTGGCCCGCCGCACGCCATTGCGGCCGTAAGAAAAGGAGCCGTCGTGAAACGTGCGCTTACTCCCGGTACCTTCGACCCCATCACCGTGGGTCATCTCGACGTTATAAGCCGCGCGGCCCAGCTGGTCGACGAGGTCGTCGTCGCTGTGGCCGTCTCCGCCAAGAAGCAGCCGCTGTTCTCGCTTGAAGAGCGAGTGCGGCTGGCTCGCGAGGCAACGGCTCATCTGGCGAATGTGCGCGTAGAGCCCTTCGATGAGCTGCTCGTTGATTTTGCCCATCGAGTGGGCGCTCAGGCGGTAGTGAAGGGCCTGCGCGCCATTACCGACTTCGAGTACGAGTTTCAGATGACGGCGCTCAACTACCAGCTGGACAAGGAACTCGAGACCCTGTTCATTATGTCCACGCCCCAGCACATGTACCTCTCCTCGTCCATTGTGCGTGAGATCGCCTCGCTGGGGGGCGATGTGTCCCAGTTCGTCAGCCCTTGTGTGGAGGAGGCCTTGCGCCGACGTTACGCGGAAATAGCTGCCGGGAAGTAGGCTGCCGGACACGTAACGCAACGAGAGAGGGCGCCCCAACTGGGACGCCCTCCCTTCTTTCAGCCTCCGCAGTGCCGGGAGGTGCAGGTGCCGTTTAGGCCAGCGCGTACTTCGCGGCGTTGGTGCCGGCGTTGCGGCCGAAGGTCATGCAGTCGGCGATGGCATTGCCACCCAGGCGGTTGCTTCCGTGGATGCCGCCCGTGACCTCGCCGGCGGCGTAGAGGCCGGGGATGACCTTGCCGTCGGCGGAGACCGCCTCGGACTCCACGTTCACGTGGATGCCGCCCATGGTGTGGTGCACCGTGGGCACCTTGCGGCAGGCGTACCAGGGGCCGTCCACCATCTCGGCGTCGGCGGTGTTGTCGGCCACGAAGCCGAACTCGTCTTCCGCGCCGCCCACCACGGCGTTGTAGGCGTCGATGGAGGCCTGCAGGTTCGCGGCGTCTACGTCCATGGCCTTGGCGAGCTCGTCGACGGTCTCGCCGGTCACGATGTGTTGCAGGGCCAGCATGTTGTTGATGGTGGCGCCGTTGGCGTCGGGCTCGTCGGGATCGGGGTAGCGCAGGGTGTTCACGACCACCCAGTAGGTGCCGTCGGGCTGGGCGAAGATGTTCTTGCACAAAACGTCGCGCTCGGCGCCCTCGTTCACGAAGCGCTTGCCCTCCTTGTTCACGAAGATGCGGTTGCGGCCGGAAGTGCGGATGTCCTCCATGAGGCCCGTGCCCGGGGTGCCGCAGGGGTGCAGCTGGATGTCGGACAGGCCGATGAGCTCGGCACCGGCCCCTTCGGCGAGCGCCAGACCCTCGCCCTGGGCGCAGGGCTTGATGTTGGTGCAGCCGATGGAATCGTCCAGCACGACTTCCTTCCACACGCCGTCGTTGACGGACTGGCGGTACTCCACGTTGGCACCGAAGCCGCCGGTGGCGATGATAACGGCCTTGGCGTTCACGGTCACCTCGTCGGCGCCGTCGTAGAGGGCCTTCACACCCACCACGTCGCCCGCCTCGTTGGTGATGAGCTCAGTGGCCTGCATGTCGTTCAGAAGCGTGATCTTGTCGGCGTTGTCGCTGATGAACTTCTGGAACGAGCGGATGTAGGTGTTGCCTGACGGGGTGGCCGGGTAGTGGCTGCGCTCGCCGAGGGAGCCGGTGGCGCTGCCGCACTCGTCCTTGAACTCCACGCCCAGGCTCTCCAGCCAGTGGACGGAATCCAGGGCATTGTCGGTCAGGTAATGCACCAGCTCCGGGGTGCCCTGGTTGTGGCCGCCCTTGATGGTGGTGTCGTAGAAGGTCTCGATGGAGTCCTCGATGCCCTGCTTGTCCTGGCGCTCCGGGTCCACGGCGTTCAGCGCGCCCTCGGACACGTTGGTGGAGCCGCCGGTGATGCCGCACTTCTCCAGTACGATGACGTTCGCACCGGCCTGCACGGCCGCGATGGCCGAGGCCAGGCCCGCACCGCCGCCGCCCACGACGCACACGTCGGTGTCGTAGGTGGATTTGACGGCCGGCTTCTCGGGAGCCGCGGCCTCTTCCAGCGTCTCGAGGGCCCCGGCCTGCTCGGCGCATTCCTTCAGGCCCTCCTGCAGCGACATGGAGGACAGGGTGGCGCCGGTTACGGTGTCGATGTTGATGGTCTGGTTGTCCATGACCTGATCGGCGAGGGCCTTCAGGGCATCGGCGCCCACGCCCAGGGACTCCTGGTTGCTCGCAGTGTCGATGGCGGTGATGGCGTCGTCGGAGAAGGTGACCGAGACGGTGTAGGGCGCGTTGTGGCCGGTGACCTCGGCGGTGTAGGTGCCGGCTTTCCAGCCGCCGCCGGCGCTCTCGGCGCCTGTGTGCGGAGCGCAGCTGGTTAGGCCGAAGCTCGCCAGGCCGCCCCAGATGCCGAGCACGGCGGCACCTTTGCAGAAGGTACGACGGGAAATGCCGTTCGTCGGGATTGGGGTAGATGCGCGGGTCATGATTTGCCTCCTTTATTGGCACTGCGGGATTCGGCAACGGGGAGTCGCTCGGGCCAGTCGGAATTGGATTTGCCTCAACGCCAAGGGCTCTGGCGATTGCCTTGCGTTGACTTTAGTGCGCTAGAGGGCAGTAACGCTGTGTCAATTGCTCACTGTTGTGCATGTGCTTATTATGTGTTTGCAATTTGAAACTTGTGTTTTGAAATTGTGTCTGAGCAATGGCGGCGAAGGTGCTACACGGGCGGGAGGCAGAAGAGCCGCCCGAAGGCGGCTCTTCTCGGTTTCAGCTACAGCGGGGATGCCGGGTCGTTAGCGGCGCAGGCGCCGGCGGGCGAGCAGCAGGGCCCCGGCCGTGACGGCGGCGGCCGCCAGGAGGGGGAGCGCGGCGGCCAGCGCGGCGTCCCCGGTCTGGGCGAGCCTGGTGCCGGAGATGGGCCTGGCCTTCGGCTTCTCGGAGCCCTCGCCCTCGGTGCGCGCGAGCTTCTCGGCCGTCACCTTCTCGTCGCCGGGCGGGTAGGCCTTCGGGCTCTCTACGGTCGGGCGATCCTTCTCGTAGTCGGGCCAGCCCCCGGGCGGCGAGAACGGCTTGCCCGGCTCGGGGTGGTCGCCGTCGGGGTCCCACTTGGAGGGCAGGTCGCCCACCGCGGCCGCCACGTTGCCGATGTCGGCGCCCACGGCGTCCTCGGTGACGACGGCGGTGAACTCCACCCTCGCCTCCTGGCCGCCGTAGAGGTGCCCCACGGCCACGGCGAGCGTGCGGGTGCCCGCGTCGTAGGCGGCGTCGGCCACGGAGACCTCGCCCCCGCCCGGCAGCGTCGCCCTGATCGTGCCCGCCGCGGGCTCCAGGCCCCTCGGCACCTCGTCCTTGACAATCGCGTCCATCCAGGCGGTGCCGGCCCCGTCGTTGCGCAGGGTGATCGTGTAGCGCACCTCGTCGCCCACGCGGGTCTTGCCGTCCCCGCTCGTGAGGTTCTCGGCCGCCTTCTCCACCTTCACGTCGCCCTCGGCGGGATCCTCGCCCACCATGACGGGCGGGGTCGCCGGCGGCGTGAACGCCTCGGGCTCGCCCGAGGGGGGCGCGGCGGGCTTGCCGGGCTCGGGGTCCGACGGCGCGCCGCCGGGGCCCTCGGAGGGCACGGTGCCGTGGGCCAGCGCGATGTTGGCCAGGTTGGCGCCGAGCGCCGCCTCGCCGACGGTCGCCTCGAACGAGAGGACCGTCTTCTCGCCGCCCCACAGGTCTCCCGCCGTCACGGCGAGGGTGCGGCTCTCCCTGTCGTAGGCCGAGTCGTCCACGGCAACCTCGGTCCCGTCGGGCAGCGTCATCCTGATGGAGCGGGGCACCGGCTCCAGGCCCGCCGGCAGCGGGTCGGAGACGACGGCGTTCTGCAGGCAGCTGTTGGCGGCCCCCTCGTTGGAGAGCGTCACGGTGTAGCGCAGCACGTCGCCCACGCGGGTCACCTTGGCGCCGGGCGCCGTGGCGTTCTCCACGCTCTTCGTGATCTTCACGTCGGGGTCGGCGGGCGCCACCGTGGGGGACTTGGGCGGGGTGGCCGGGTCGGAGGGCTCGGGGTTCTCGGACAGCTCCTTGCCGGGGTGCTCCGGGTCGGGGCGCGTGCCCGTGGCCTCGGCGATGTTGGCGAGGTCCGAGGCGATGCCCGGGCCCGCGGCGTCGGCCCGTACGGTCGCCTCGACGGTCACCACGGCCGTGCCGGCGCCGTAGACGCGCCCGGCGGGCACGGTGATCGTGGCCCGCCCCTCGCTGTCGAGCGCCGACAGCGCGTACTCGCCGAGCGCGGGCGCGGCTCCCGCGCTCGCGGCCCTGAGCTGGCCGTCCACGTCCTCGGTGGGGTTGGCCAGGCGCACGGCCATGCCCTCGGTCTCCAGGCACGCGGGCAGGCGGTCGGTTACGGTCACGCCGTTCCAGGCCGAGCCCGCGGCCGCGTTCTTGGCGGTGATGGTGTAGCGCACGCGGTCGCCGGGCTGCACGGGGGCGCCCGGGTGCGTCAGGTTCTCGGCCTCCTTCGCCACCGAGGTCTTCGGGGCGATCTTCGGGTTGGGCTTCACAATGACGTGGTAGCTCCAAACAGATCCCTCGTAGGCGCCGTTCGGGGCCTGCTGGAAGACGAGCTTCCCGTCGCCGAGCTTTTTGGGATCCAGCACGAGCGAGTAAGTGCCGTCGTCGTTGCGCACAGGGTTGCCGTCCTTGTCGCGCACGAAGTCGGCCTCGTAGAGCTCGCCGTCCTCGCTCGTGATGGTGAGCTTGCCGGAGGAGGGCGTCTTCACTTTCACGATGATGCGCCCCGGGTGTTCGTTGCCTTCGGTGGGCACGTCCCAGTAGGTCTCGATGGTGCCCGTGTAGGCGTTCATCGACGGGTCGGGCCCCTCGGGGTAGGGGACGAATCCGTCCGGATCGTCGGGGTCGCCGGGATTGTCGGGGTCGTAGCGCTCGGTGTCGATGGTCGGCGGGGGAGTGTCCGTGCCGGGGTTCTCGGGGTCCCTCTCCACGTCGGTCGTCGGCTTCGGGTCGATGGGCTCCACGGCCACCTCGGCTTTCGGAGCCTGCTCGGGATGGTCGGCCGGGTTCACGCTCTCGAGGTAGTTGGCCGGCTCGGGGTCCGGGTTCTCGCCGTCCTTCACCGGGGGCAGGTACTGAAGGGACACGATGTGGCGGTTGTCCTTGGTGGCGTCGGGCAGCAGGAAGTCCTTCTCGGCGGGGACGAACGTGTAGGTGAAGTCGGTCCGGGATCCCTCGCCCACGGCCGCCGCCACTGCGTTGACGCGCGCGTCGCCGGCCGGGATGGCGTTGCCGTCCTCGTCTGCGTCGCCGGCGAACACGAGCTTCACCGGCTCGCCCACGGCCTTGCCGTCGGCGTAGAGCTGCACGTAGCCGCGGGGCGCTTGGCACTTGGCGCCGTCGATGGGCGTGCCGTCGGGGTGATGCGTGCCGTGGCTGATAGTGGCGTTGATGGTCAGCTGCTTTCCGGCGTCGTCCTGCTCGCTGCCGTCCTTCTCCTCGTCGGGCACGCCGGCGTTCCAGGTGGCCTTCACCAGGTCGACCGCGGAGTTGGTGGGCTTGATCTCGCACCACCCGATGGCGCGATGCCCCCAATAGTTGGTAGAGAAATCGGGATCGTCGCACCATTCGGTGGAGTCGACCGTGAGCTTCATGTAGCCCACGTCGCAGGGCATGCTCGTGCTTGCGGAGCTCTCGGCGCCCAAGGGCGTCTGCTGGTCGGCGCTGTACAGCTGGTACTTGTACTGGACCTTGCCGGACTGGGAGAGCACCTTGCCGTCATCGGTCGGAATCTGGTTGTGCTCGTCGATGGTAAGCCCTCGAAGGGGGGAGCCGTCGTAGTACTTGGTCAGGTCTTTGAAATCGTCGGGCAGCGTGAAGTAGATGTACCGCTTGAGCACGGTGCCGCCGAGCGCCCCGCCGGGTTGTCGGAACAGGGGCTCGACGGTCTGCTCGTGGCCGTTCTTGTCGACGTATTTGAGGGTAACGGTGATTTCCTTTTCCGTGGCGCTCTTGGGCAGCCAGAGGAATAGTTTTCCATTATTGAAGCGGGAAGGGGCGCCGTACGGGTACTCTTTGCCTCCGACCGAAAGACTCCACTCGTTAATCGCCTCGTCGAGATTGCTGCCGGTGATCCCAGCTTCCTTATTGCGTTTTTCGATCTCGCTTCCCAGATCGATCGTGACCATGAATACTTTATTGCTTTCGGATTGGTCCACCTCAAGTCCACCAGCCCCGTCATCGGAGAACGAGCCAAAGGCGTATCCATTTCCCGACATATTCTCGAATTTCGACCCGCTCTCATCGGTTCTGATGGATCCGCCAGTTATGACTACATATCCTGAGTTGCCCCCGATGTCCATATAGCCTGCGGAGTTGGTACTGTCGGGAAGCACCGTGCCGCCAGTAATGACGATGGAGCCGCCCTTGTTCCATGATGCGCAGCCCTTTCCGATGGCGTTGCCGTGGTAGGGAGCCGTTGCCCTTACGAGACCGCCGTTGATGCGAATGTGGCCAGCATTGCCCATAGTGCTGTCGGACATGAGATTCCCGCTGTTCTCTGCTTTGCCGCTATAAATGGAGTCATTGAATAGGAATGAGGATTCGCGGCCAAACCATGCTGGGTTATGTGAGTTGTCGTACCATGCAGCAAGAGATCCGCCGATTGCGGCTCCATGATAGGCTCCTGTGGCATCAATTTCGCCGCCATTGATGGTAATGAAGGTAGGCGAGCTCCCTTCGCCGCTGCCGATTCCCGCGCCCACGCCATGGAACCAATTTTCGCTCGTCGTGTCCGTAACGGAGATGCTGGGATTGTTGAAGCCTTTGGCTGTGATGATGCCGCCATTAAAGGTCAACTTACCCGCGTCCTCGTAACTGACGCTACCGATTCCGGCTCCTTTATATCCACTGATTACTTCGAGGGTGCCGGCGAAGTTGCTTTCAAGAAGATCGAGAGCATTGTGTTTCGAGGCCGTCGCTGTTCTTTGAGCGCCTGTCTTGTCGATAAAGGTGGTGCCGATGGGAATCATCCCGTTCTTGGGAACAATGGGATTTCCGGAAACATCGATGTTCTTTACGCTGTCGTCTATTGTGAGGGAGGTTCCCTTTCCGCAGTGGATGCCTGCAGAATAGCCTCCTTTATTTGCGTGAAGGGTGTTATGCGATTTGTCGGCAAGGGTGATGTGGAGGCTGGTTTCCGGCTCGGCGGTTTCTCCGCTCGCGTCTTTATTTCGTTCGATGTGGACGGGGATGTTCGATTTCAGTTGGATATTTCTGAAAATGAGGTTTGCCTTGATGCCTGGATTGATCCAGATCGTGCCATCCACCTCGCCGCTCGTAGAGAGGGTGAGGGGCTCCTCGCTATTGATAACCAGCTTTCTCAGGTTGTCGGTATGGGTGTTTCCCTTTGTGGGGTGTGCCGACGTTCGGGTGTATGCGACGTTCTCGTAGTAGTAGTCAACTCCCTCGACTCCTCCTTCGACAGAGATCTTGCATGCATCTGCAGGTCGTGAATAACTTGCCTTGCCGCCATTTCTAGCCGAGGCGAAGGCCTTCTCGACGGCACTCGTGGCCGCCTGGTGGGCGGCGGAGAACACCTCGTGGGCGAGGCTGGGGGAGGGGGAATCGGCGGAGGGTGAGGTCCCGCCTTGCTCGGATGAGCTGGCCGGGACGGTTCCCTCGGAAAACTCTCCCGCTTGATCGGGAGAGGCGCCCGGGTCGTCTTGCTCCGTCTGCGCGGCTCCCTCGGGGGCGGCGTCGTCGGGCGGGGCATCGAAGCTCGTGGTGCCTGCGTCGTCGGGCGGTTCCGAGAACTCGGCGCTATCCGCCGCCGGGGTATCGGCGCTATCGGCCGGATGGTCTAATGCCGTGGGGGGGGGTCTCCGTGCCCTGGGCCTCTGCGGCGATGGCGCCCGCGGGCATCATGAGCCCGCAGGCGAGCACGGCCGCCATGGCGCCGCGCAGCAGCGCGCGGGCCGGATGGTTCGCTCTCATGTCGGTCTCCTTCTCTCGGTGCCCTCGGCCGCGCCCCTCGGACGCCTGCCGATGCCCCTTTCGGGGCCGCGTCAGGGTGCGCGAGGCGTTGCCGAGCTGTCGGCAAATCGTGGAGGAGTGTACACCCGGCGGGCCCTCCCTGGCAAGGAGGTGCAGGTAAATGTAAGAAAATCTGATCTGGATTAGGGGCTATGCGTGGTTTTCGGCTCTTGTTCGCGCTTCGCCCGCTCGGTGGCCTCTGAGATTCAGCCCAGATAAGGGGGACCTAGGCTGTACCCCATATTTTGTGGACGCGAATGTAGAGATGTATAAGGGTTTTCGACCCATCGGGGCTAATTTTGGTCACGAAACGGTCGCTTTATAAGGATTTAGCGGGCATCGGCTCCTGCATTCTTATAAATCCCTTTCGTATGTGGCTCTTTTCTAAGAAATAGAAGCAGACGCCATGCTTCGGGCCGGCTGCTCTTAGACATCACCCCCTTTGTGACCAGAAATCGCCTGCGAGGGTGGAAAACGCATAGAAATCTTCTGCTTTGCGGCCGTTGCCGATGTGGCTCGAAGGCAAAAAAAGCCGCCCGAAGGCGGCCCGGCTGTGCACGGCGTGTCTCTACACGGTGTATCTGGCATACCACAAGAAGCACGTGCATTCGCGCGCGGTCTCCGATTTCATCGACTTCGTGAAATCCTATCCGGGAAACGATCTGCCGCTTTCGGGAGGGGAGGAGTAGGCGCTCTCGCCGGCCGAGACGTGCGGATAAGATTTCCCGCGGCGCGTCCGTCAGCGGTAGTTTTGGGCCTTGAGTGGGGAAATTGCGGGCAAGGCTGGTCACTGGGCCCCGTATATGGTATAAATTGACCGCTGCGCAAAGAGCCGCGCAGACATACTTTCGCGTTCGAGAAAGTGGGCATGTCCCGCTTTCTTTTGTTGTAAGGGCCAAAACGGCCGCGCGGGAGCAGCGAAGAGACGGCAGCGAGACGAGGAGGCAAGCGTGCTGACAGGCAAGGAGAAGAGCCTGCTCGAGGCCATGGAGCCCCGGGCCGCCTCCGAGGGCGTGGAGATCGTCACCGTGGAGATCGCCGGCGCCAAGCGCGCCCCCACCATCCGCGTGTACATCGATGCGGAAGGCGGCGTGAGCTTCGACGAGCTGGCGCGCACCCAGGCGTGGGTCGGCGAGCTCATGGACGAGATCGACCCGTTCCCCGGTGCCTATATGCTGGAGGTGTCCTCTCCGGGCATCGACCGGCCGCTGCGCACGCCCGAGCACTTCGAGCGATTCGCCGGACAGGAGGCCTGCGTGAAGACGCGCGGCCCCATCGACGGGCGCAGCTCGTTTACCGGCACGCTGGCCGGCATCCGCGACGGCGCGGTGCTCATGGAGGTGGACGGCGCCGAGCTGTCCGTTCCGTTCGACGCGATCAAACGGGCCCGGCTCAAGGGCACCGTTGATTTCAGCTCATAGGGAAAGGAAGTCAGGAAAAGTGGCAAGTTCAGAGTTGATCGAGGCATTGCAGGCGCTGGCCCACGAGCGCAAGATCGACGAGTTCTATCTCATCGAGCGTTTGGAGCAGTCGCTTGCCAAGAGCTACGAGCGCATCCTTGACCTTGAGTGGGACGCGCGCGTGACCATCGATCGCCAGACCGGCAAGATCTACGTGTACGAGCTGGTACCCGTCGGCGAGCCCGATGAGGAGACCGGCGAGTACAGCGAGTTCGAGGAGCGCGATGTGACGCCGGCCGATGTGAGCCGCATCGCCGCCCAGAACGCCAAGGGCGTCATCTCCTCGCTCGTGCGCGAGGCTGGGCGTCAGTCCATCTACGATGAGTTCCGCAGCCGCGTGGGCGATCTGGTGACCGGCACCGTGCTGCAGGGCACGCCCGACTTCACCATCATCAAGATCCGCGACGGCGTGGAGGCCGAGCTGCCGCACTACGACGCCAAGCGCAACCCCGGCGAGCGCAACGAGCGCCCCGCTAACGAGCATTACCGCCACAACCAGCGGCTCAAGGTGCTCATCATCGAGGTGCGCGACCCCAACGGCGATACGGCCCGCGCCCGCGGCGAGCAGGCGCGCCCGTCCATCGTGGTCTCCCGCACCCACCCCGACCTCATCCGCCGCCTCTTCGAGATCGAGGTGCCCGAGATCTACGAGGGCGTCGTGGAAGTGAAGTCGGTGGCCCGCGAGCCCGGCGCCCGTTCCAAGGTGGCCGTGTTCTCGCGCGAGGCGAACCTGGATCCGGTGGGCGCCTGCGTGGGCCCGAAGGGCTCCCGCGTGCGCATGGTGGTGGAAGAGCTGCGCAACGAGCGCGTCGACGTCATCCAGTGGAGCCCCGACGCGGCCGTGTACGTGGCCAATGCGCTGTCTCCGGCGAAGGTGAACCATGTCACCATCGACGAGGATAACAACTACGCCACGGTCGTCGTTCCCGACGACCAGCTGTCCCTGGCCATTGGCAAGGAGGGTCAGAACGCGCGTCTGGCCGCCCGCCTCACCGGCTGGCACATCGACATCAAGCCGGTAAGCTACCAGGGAAGCTCCCTTGTCAGCGACGAGCTCATCGACGAGGTGGAGGAAGACGACGACTTCTGCATCTTCGTCGGCGAGGACGGCGCGCGCTGCCGCAACCATGCCCGTCCGGGCAGCCAGTACTGCGGCGTGCATGCCGACGAGGAAGCCGAGTAGGACAAGGAAGCGGGAAGAATCGCACCGATGCCCATTCAGACGAACAAGCGCCAGCGCACCTGCATCGCCTGCGGGGCCACCCAGCAGAAGGGGGCCTTTCACCGCATCGTGCGCACGGCCGAGGGCGCAGCGGCCTTCGATCCGACGGGCCGTGCGGCCGGTCGGGGCGCCTACGTCTGCACGGGAGCCTGCCTTGCGGCGGCAAAGAAGACCAGGAAACTTGAGCGCGCCCTGCGCTGCAAGGTGACCGACCAAGATTACGAGCGGCTCGCTCGCGAGATAGCTCTCGTCGAGGCACCGGGAAGAAACGAGGAGTGATATATGGCCAGCATGCGAGTACATGAGTTGGCGAAAGAATTCGATATGTCGAGCGGGGATCTGCTCGACCGCCTGAAAGAGATGAAGATCCCGGCGAAGTCCCACGCGAGCATGCTCAACGAGGCCTACGTCGACAAGATCCGCAAGAACCTCGAGCCGGAGATCCGCGCCCGCGCCGGCGCCCTGGCGGCTGAAGAGGAGGCGGCGCTGGCGGCCGAGAAGGAAGAGGCCGAGCGCCAGCGCGCCGAGGAGGAGGCCGCCCGCAAGGCCGCCCGCGAGAAGGAGCTCGCCGAGCGCGAGGCCGCCCGCGCCCAGCGCGAGAGCGCCCGGGCCGATGAGCCGGCGCGCGAGGGAGAGGGCCGCACTGTGCGCAAGGCGCCGGTGACGAACTCGTCCTTCGCGAGCCTCGAGCAGCAGATCGCCTCCGAGAAGGAGCGCGTGGAGCGTGAGCGCGAGGAGGCCCGTGCCCGGGCCCGGGCCGAGAAGGCCGCCGCCGAGGTGGCCAAGAAGCGCGCCGTGGAGGAGGCGCTTCGCCGCGGCCACAAGAAGCCTGCCAAGGCCGCCGCGCCCGAGGCTCCCAAGCACGCTCCGGCCCCCGCGCCGGCGCCGACGGTCCGCAAGGCCAACTTCGACTCGCTGCTCTCGCAGATCGAGGCCGAGAAGCAGCGTATGGAGGCCCAGAAGAGCGCCATGGACGCTGCCCGCAAGGCCGGACGGGGCGCCGGCAAGAAGGGCAAGAAGGGCGCGCACCAGGTGGTGCCCGAGTTGGAGGCGCAGCAGGCCGCCGCGCCCGAGGACCGCTACGCCCAGATGGCCGTGCAGGCCGAGAAGCTCCAGCGCGACAAGGTTCTCGCCGAAGCCCGTGCTGCCGTAGCCGCCGCCACCACCCATGAGGGCGAGGGCCGCCGTAAGAAGCGCAAGGAGAAGCGCGAGGCCGAGGCCCGCGAGCGCGCCGAGGCCGAGGCCATCGAGCGCGGCCTTGACCCGTCGCTGGTGCTCGACGATTCGGTGGTGGAGATTCCCCAGGGCGCGACCGTGGCCAAGTTCGCCGAGTTGCTCGGCGTGCAGCCCAACGACGTCATCAAGCGCCTGTTCATGCTGGGCCAGGTGCTCACGCTCACCCAGTCGATGAACGACGAGACCATGGAGCTCATCGCCGACGACATGGGCCGCAAGGTGCGCGTCGTGTCGCCGGAGGAGGAGTACGCCGTGGTGTACAACGACTCCGAGGCCGACCTGAAGCCGCGCCCGCCGGTGGTCACCGTCATGGGACACGTCGACCACGGCAAGACCTCGCTTCTGGACGCCATCCGCGACACCGGCGTGGTGGCCAGCGAGGCCGGCGGCATCACCCAGCACATCGGCGCTTCCGTGGTGAACATCGGCGACCGCCAGATCACCTTCATCGACACTCCGGGCCACGAGGCCTTCACCGCCATGCGCGCCCGCGGCGCCCAGGTCACCGACGTCATCGTGCTCGTGGTGGCCGCCGACGACGGCGTGATGCCCCAGACCATCGAGGCCATCAACCACGCCAAGGCCGCCGAGGTGCCCATCGTGGTGGCCGTGAACAAGATCGACAAGCCCGGCGCCAACCCCGATCGCGTGCGCCAGGAGCTCACCGAGTACGGCGTCATCCCCGAGGAGTGGGGCGGCTCCAACATGTTCGTCGAGGTGTCGGCCAAGAAGAAGCTGCACATCGACGACTTGCTGGAGACCATCATCCTCCAGGCCGACGTGCTGGAGCTGAAGGCCAACCCCGATGCCGAGGCCTCCGGCTTCGTCATCGAGGCGAACCTGGACAAGGGCCGCGGTCCTGTGGCCACGGTGCTCATCCAGCGCGGCACCCTGCACACGGGAGATGTGGTAGTGGCCGGCACGAGCTACGGCCGCGTGCGCGCCTTGGTGAACCCCCGCGGCGAGCACGTGGGCGAGGCCCGTCCCGCCGATCCTGTGGAGATCTTGGGCCTGAACTCGGTGCCTACCGCCGGTGATGAGTTCCGCGTGTTCGAGGACGAGCGCGATGCCCGCAAGCTGGCTGAGGAGCGCGCTCTGCGCGCCCGCCTGGCCGCTCAGGAGACCAAGAGCCACATGAGCCTGGACGACCTGTTCAGCCGTATCGAGGATGGCAAGACCACCGACCTGAACCTCATCGTGAAGGCCGACGTCCAGGGCTCCATTGAGGCTTTGCGCGACGCCTTCGAGAAGATGGACCAGTCCGAGGTGCGCATCAACATCGTGCACTCGGCCGTGGGCGGCATCACCGAGACCGACGTCACCCTGGCCGCCGCCTCCGACGCCATTATCATCGGCTTCAACGTGCGCCCTACGGGCAAGTCCCGCGTCCAGGCCGAGAAGGAGAAGGTGGACATCCGCCTGTACCGCGTCATCTACCAGGCTATCGAGGACATCAACGCGGCCCGCGTGGGCCTGCTCTCGCCCGATATCGTGGAAGTGGACACCGGCATCGCCGAGGTACGCGAGACCTTCAAGGTGCCGAAGGTGGGCACCATCGCCGGCTGCTACATCGTCGAGGGTGAGATCAACCGCGACGACAAGGTGCGCATCGTGCGCGACGGCACGGTCATCTTCGAGGGCCATATGGCCAGCTTGCGCCGCTTCAAGGACGACGTGAAGAACGTGAAGCAGGGTTACGAGTGCGGTATCGGCATCGAGAAGTTCCAGGACCTCAAGGTGGGCGACACCATCGAGGGCTATCAGGTCAAGGAAGTCGAGCGCACCGAGTAAACTGGCTTGACCGGGCGCGGCTGCGGGGCAAGGGCGCCGTGCTCAGACAGTCCTCGCTTTGGAGAACAGCCCACCGGGCTGTTCTCGTCGCTGCGGAACTCCGCGCGGACCCTCGCCCCGCATCCGCGCCCTGCTCGGCTATGGTTGAGCGTAGAGGGACGCGGGGTGGTGCTCACCAAGCGAGTTCCGCAGCGAACAGAACAGGACTAAACGTCCTGTTCTGCCGAGCGAGGACTGTTTGAGCGACTGAGCATTACCCCGCGGCCCGACCGAGGAGAGTCGCGCACTTCAACAAGTTCGCTTATATTTTCCCGTCTTCCGGAAATCCCTCGGGTTTTCCCTATACTGAGATCATCTATCCGTCTCGATGTGAGGAGATGGCGTTATGAAGCAGAGTGCTTCCAACCGCAAGGTTAACGAGCAGGCCCGCGAGGTCATCGCGAGCATCCTTTTGTTCGACGTGTCCGATCCGCGGCTGCATCTGGTGACCATCACCGGCTGCGAGGTCAGCTACGACCGCTCGGCCTGCAACGTGTACTACACCACCGACCCCGAGCGCTACGGCGACGTGCAGGCCGCCTTCGAGCAGGCCGCCGGGCATATCCGCTCGCTCATGGCCAAGAAGCTCTCCTGGCGTGTGGCGCCGGAGCTGCGCTTCCATCTGGACAAGTCGGTGGATCAGGCCGAGGCTATCGGGGCGGCCCTGGCCTCCGAGCGCGAGCACCAGCAGCAGCGCATCGTGGAGGAGACCATCGGCGAGGATGGGGAGTTCTAGACCCATGGCGGTGACTCCTCAGACCAATACGACTCTGGCCGCCATCGCCGAGGCGCTGCGCGACCGGGATCATTTCGTGATTTGCGGCCACGTGAGTCCCGACGGCGACTGCCTCGGTTCCCAGCTCGCCTTAGCCGTCGCCCTGCGGCAAATGGGGAAAAAGTGCGTCTGCGTGCTCGCCCGCGAGGAGGAGCCCCCGCGCGATCTGGCCTTCCTGCCCGGCTTCGACGGTCTTATGCCCGCGGCGGCCTATAAGGGTCCCTGCGAGGTGTTCGTCGCGGTGGATGTGCCCACCACCGAGCGGGTGGGCGATGCGGCGCGCCTGCAGGCGGCCGCCGGCCTCACGGTGACGGTGGACCACCACGCGGTGCCGACCGTTATGAGCGCCCTCAGCTACACCGACCCCGCTGCCGCCTCCACCACCATGCTCATCTGGGAGCTCGCGGCGGCGTTGGGCGCCGAGCGCGACCGCATCGTCGCCACGTGCTGCTACACCGGCCTTATGACCGACACGGGCCGCTTCCAGTATCAGAACGCCGACGCGGCCGCCTTCGCCGCCGCTGCCGAGATGGTGGCTGCCGGCGCCGAGCCCGCGGCCATTTCGCGCCACATCTACCAGAGCCGCTCGCTCGCCTCTATCCTGCTGGAGGGCCGCAACGTGGACCATATGGCGCTTGCCGCCGACGGTACCGCCGCGCTCTCGTGGCTGTCGCTGGCCGACTTCGCCGAGTGCGGCGCCTGCAAGGCCGACGCCGAGCCCATGGTGGACGTGCTGCGGGCCATTGACGGCGTGGAAGTGGCCTGCATGCTGCGGGAGCAGTCCGGCGGCGAGATTCGCGGCAGCCTGCGGGCCAAGGGCGATGCCGATGTGGCCGCCATCGCCCGCGCCTTCGGCGGGGGAGGGCATACCGCCGCGGCCGGCTTCACGTTCTGCGGCACTCTGGCCGAGGCCGTCTCGGCGCTCGCCGAGCGCTTGGGCATCGAGGAGCCCTGCCTGCCGGCGGAGGCGTCCCTCTGATGGCGAAGAAGCGCGGAACGACCGATCTGTCGCTCATGGTGGCGGTGGACAAGCCCTCGGGCATGACCTCCCACGATGTAGTGAACCGCGTGCGCCGCATCTTCGGCGAGCGCCGGGTGGGCCATACCGGCACCTTGGATCCGCTGGCCTCCGGCGTGCTGCCCGTGTGCATCGGGCCGGCCACACGTCTGGATCACTACCTGGTGGGCCACGACAAGTCCTATGCGGTGTCCATCGTCTTCGGCGCCGCCACCGACACCGACGATGCCGAGGGCGCCGTCATCCGCACCGGCGAGGTGCCCGACGAGGTGTTCGATCCCTTCTTCGCCAGCGCCTTCGTGGCCAGCCTGGTAGGGAAGTCCAAGCAGCTGCCCCCGGTGTACTCCGCCATCAAGGTGGGCGGGAAGAAGGCTTGCGACGAGGCGCGCCGCGGCCGCATCATCGACCTGACGCCCCGCGACATCGAGGTGTCTACCGCCGAGCTGCTCGGCATCTGGGGGGCCGACGGCACCGAGCCCGCCCGCTGGGATGTGGCCTTCACCGTATCGGCGGGCACCTATATCCGCTCTCTGGCCCGCGATATGGGCAATGCGCTCGGCTGCCCGGCTCATGTGGGGGCCCTGCGCCGCACGGCGGTGGGGGCCATCGCCCTGGATGAGTGCGTGAGCCTGGAGACGCTGGAGGATATCGGCTTGGCTGCGGCGTTAGACCCCCTGCGGGCCCTCGGATGCCGTTTCGCCTATCTGGACGATGCGGCGGCGGCCCGCGTGCGCAACGGCAACCCGCTTCCCGCCCGCGCGCTCTCCCTCTGCGAGCGGCGCTCGTCGGACGCTGCCAGCGAGCTGTGCGCCTGCACGGCCGGGGTGCGCGAGAGCTGCAAGCCGCCCGAAGATGACGAGATCGTCGCCTTGGTGTACGATAACCGCGTCATCGCCCTGTACGCGTACCGCGCGGATCGCGACCAGTTCGCCTCCCGCTGCGTGTTCCCGATTGGAGTCATCCGTGGCTACTGTGATCTCTAAGGCCGATCCCGCCTACGACGAGGCCTTCCTCGCCGGAACCTCCGTGGCCTTCGGCGTGTTCGACGGCGTGCACGAGGGGCACCGCTTCATTATCGGCGAGGCGGCCAACACCGCCCGCGAGGAGGGGGCGATGAGCGCCGTCATCACCTTCGACATCGATCCCGACGAGATGTTCGCGCCCGACCGCCTGAAGAAGCTCATGGCCAACGAGGCCCGCATCGCCAAGCTGGCCGAGCTAGACGTGGACGCGGTCGTGGTGCTGCCGTTCTCGCGCGAGTTTGCCGCCCAGAGCCCCGAGGACTTCCTGAACGCCTGCTTCGGCGGCGGGGTGCCGCGCCATATCCACATCGGCAGCGACTTCCACTTCGGCCGCAAGGCCGCCGGCAACGTGGAGAGCCTGCGCGCGTGGGGGGCTGCCCGCGGCATGGAGGTGCACGGCCACGAACTTTTGGCCGAGGGCGGCGTTCCGGTGACGGCCACGCGCATCCGGCATCTGCTCGGCGAGGGGAAGGTGCGCGAGGCCGATGAGCTTCTGGGTCGCGCCTGGGCGCTTTCCGGCACCGTGCGCCCCGGCCGCGGCGAGGGCCGCGACTTCGGCTTCGCCACGGCGAATCTGGAAGTGGCACCGATCATGATGGCCATCGGCGAGGGCGTGTACGCGTGCTATGCCGTGGTGGACGGCCAGCGCTACAAGGCTGCCGTGAACGTGGGGGTGCCGGCCACCTTCGCCGATGCGTCCACCGCCAACATCGAGGTGCACCTGCTCGATTTCAACCGCGATATCTACGGCGACGCCATCGAGGTGGAGTTCGTGGAATGGCTGCGCCCCATGCGCGTCTTCGACTCCCTCGACGAGCTCATCGCCACCGTGCAAGGCAACATCGCCTGGGTCCGCGAGAACCTGTAGGGGCAAAGGGATTCGTCCTTGAAATCCCCTCGACGTCACGGCATGTGCGGTCAGGGCCAAGATACCGAGGCGCCCTGCCTGCGGGAAGTTCCTCGCAGGCAGGGCGCCGGGCCGTCTACTGTTTTCCGAACAGCTGGTCGTACTGGATGATGCGGTACTGCTTCAGGATTCTCTTCGCCTGCTTGTGCTCGTCGGTCGCGGCTTTCTCCTTGAACCAGTGCCAGGTGCCGTCGGGGGTCATGAATCCGTTCAAATTGACGGCGGGTACCTTATCGCGCAGCGCCTCCATGTAGCGCATCCGCGGCGTCTCGGGCAGGCCGGCCGCCTCTGCGAGCAGGCTGCCCAGGTAGTTCAGGCTGGTGGCATCGCCGTTGGCGATAGAGGTCAGACGCGACCCGTACTGCTGTTGCGCACTTTCGTTTGCCCAGATGAAATAAGGGGTGCGCCAGCGCTGCTGCACCTCGGCGAGCGGCGCTTCGTCGACGCTGTGGCCATAGGTGCGCTCGAACAGCCAGTCGGCGAATCCGGGCTGGTGATCGCCGAAGAACACCACGACGGTCGGTTCGTTTCGCGTGTTCAGCTCGTCGATGAGCCAGCGCAGATCCGCTTCCGACCGCTTGATGCAGGCGAGGAACTCGTCCACCTCGGCATCGTTTACGGCATCGGATTCCAGATGCACCGCATCGGCCTCGGGCACGAGGCCCGTGTCGTAGCCGCCGTGGTTCTGGATGGTCACGTCGAAGACGAACTGGGGCGCTTCGCCCTCGTCGATTTTCTCGAGCGCCCGCGCATAGGTGGCCCGGTCGGTCACGAGGTCGCGGAAGGTGTCGGCGCCCTCCATGGTGGTGATGTCGTCGAACTCGTCGAAGCCGAGCTGCTCGTAGATGCGGTCGCGCCGCCAGTTCGAGGCCTCGGCCGGGTGAATGGCGTGGGTCCCGTAGCCAAGGGAACGGAAGTACGACGCCAGGTTTTCGGTACCCTCCAGATCGTAGAGCACATAGGGATACACCCCGCCGCCCATGTTGCCCATGGAGGCGCCGGTCAGAAACTCGAATTCGCTGTTGCAGGTGCCCCCGCCCATAGCCGACACGTACACGTCGCCGGCGGCCAGGGCGTCGGCGGCCACCTCGCGAAAGAACGACGGCTCGGCCACCGTGCCCGCGAGGCCGGGGTAGCTGGACAGATCCGAGAAGGTCTCGTTCATGATGGCGATGACGTTGGGGCCGTCGTGGGGGCCCGCGACCGAGTTGCTCGCGGGGTCTTCCCGGTCGGCTGCGGTGTCTGCGGGTCGCGCGCCGAAGGGCTCCAAAATGTCGGTCACCGCTTCGGCGGAATAGCCTGCGGGGGGCTTGGGCACCAGTTCCTGGGCCCGGGATAGGAAGCAGAGCGCCGTTCCCTGGGTGGCGTAGGAGCCGCGCACGTCCCACACGTCCACCTTCACGGCGCACTCTTTCTTAATGGAGACGCGATCGAACTGCATGACGCCCGCCGTCGCGAGCAGCACGGCGCACAAGCAGTTCACCATCACGTCGGGCCCGGTGACGGGGCGCTTGGGGCACCAGAGGGCGAGCGCCGCGCAGAAGGCGGCGAAGGCGGCCAGGCACGCGACAAGCCGCGGAGTGAGAAAGAGGCTGTAGCCGCTGGATACCGAGGCGGCTGTGGACAGGGCGAACAGGTCGGCCGGCACGATGGGCTGGCCCTTGAACTCGATGAGGAAGAAATTCGCCATGCCCGAGAGCAGGCACAGGCCCACGAACACGGCAAGCGATGCCCGCGTGCGCTGGCCGATAAGGAACGTGATGGCGCCTCCAAGGGCGAGCACGGCCAGGTTCGGCATCACGTACTTCGCCTCCATGGCCGGAAGCCCATCGTTCCAAGGTACCTCCAGCAGGATGAACCCGAGCGCCACGGCCACGGCGAAAAACGCCAGGCGCACCAGCGTATGGGCGATATCGCCGCGTCGGCTGCGCGCCGGAACGTCGGCGGCACGGCCGGTGCCGCCGCACCGGTTGCGCGTCGCCGCGCCCGCGCCGTCGACCTGTACTGCCTTCTGCGATTCAGTCAAAAGAAACCCCTCCGTTGGTTTATTGCAATTGCACAACATACCATCGACTCCGCTCGCCGGGCCGCGCCGCGCAACAACTCCCCGCATCCCACGGAATTTCTCCAAGAAGTTGAAGGAGATGCATCCTGCGAGGAGCGCCGGCCGCCTCAGCCGTTATACTGAGGCTATGAACGAAGACACTCCGCGCGAGAGCGCTTTTGAAACGGAATACGATGCCGCCCTGGAACGAGAGGGGCGCATGAGACCCGCGCTGGATCGCGCCGTGCGCGGCCACGTGCCCGAAGGCGGCGAAACCCAACAGGCTAAGATCGCCCGCATTAAGGGCGAGCTGGCATCGGTGCCCGCCGAGCCGGGCGTGTATCTGTGGAAGGACGCCGCCGGCGAGGTCATCTACGTGGGCAAGGCCAAGCAGCTGCGCGCCCGCATGCGCCAGTACGTGAACTTCCAGGACGATCGCGCGAAGATCCCCCTGCTCGTGGAGGCCATCCACTCCTTCGACTATATCGTGGTGGACAACGAGCACGAGGCGCTGGTGCTGGAGAAGAACCTCATCAACCAGTACAGTCCGTTCTTCAACGCGGACTTCAAGGACAACAAGAGCTATCCCTTCATCGCGCTCACGAAGGGCGACGTGTTCCCGGCCGTCAAGTACACCCGCGAGAAGCGGCGCGCCGACACGAAGTACTTCGGCCCCTTCACCGATGCCCGGGCCGCCCGCGAGATGATTGACATCGCCCGGCGCGTGGTGCCGCTTTGCGCTGCCACCTGCGCCGACTGGCGGCAGCTCACGCGCGCCCTGGAGAAAGACCCGCTCGCGTTTCTGAAGCGGGATGCGCGCCCCTGTTTCGACTGCCATGTGGGGCTGGGTCCCGGGGCCTGCTGCGGGCAGATCACGCCGGAGGACTATGCCGTCAACGTCCGGCGCATCGAGCGCTTTTTGGCGGGCAGCCACCGCGAGTTCGTCGACGAGCTCGCGGCCGAGATGCGCGCCGCAGCCGAGGAGCTCGACTTCGAGCGCGCGGGCCGCTTGAAGAGCCGCATCGACACCATCAACTCGCTCGCCGACAAGCAGCACGCCGTGTCGAGCCGCGACTTGAACGCCGATGTGATCGGATTTTTCCGCGAGGAGACCGTGGCCGGGGTGCACGTGCTCGTCATCCGCGAGGGGCGCATCGTGAACTCCAACGAGTTCGTCTTGAACCGCGGCACCGACGTGCCCGACCAGGACCTGCTGCGCAACTTCCTGTTCCGCTACTACGATGTGACCACCTCGGTGCCCCGCGAGGTCATCTGCGCGGTGCTGCCCGAGGATGCCGGGGCCATGGGGGAGTGGCTCACGGCGAAGCTGGACTCGGCCCACGGCGCGAAGGTGCGCTTTACCGCCCCGCAGAAGGGGGAGAAGGCCGATCTTCTAGCCATGGCCGAGACCAACGCGCGCCACGCCCTCATGCGCTACAAGGTGCGCACCAACTACGACGACAAGCGCATCAACAACGCCCTTCTGCAGCTGGAGAGCGCCCTGGCCCTCGATGCGCCGCCCATGCGCATCGAGTGCTTCGACATCTCCACCATCCACGGGTCCTACACGGTGGCCTCCATGGTGGTGTTCACCGGCGGCAAGCCGGACAAGAACCAGTACCGCCGCTTCAAGATAAAGACGCCGCTTTCCGAGGCCAACGACTTCCTCTCCATGCAGGAGGTGATGAGGCGGCGCTACGCCCCCGAGCGCATGGCCGACGAGCGCTTCGGCAGCAAGCCCGACCTCATCATCTTGGACGGCGGCAGGCCCCAGCTCACGGCGGCGCTCGCCATGTTCGAGGAGATGGGAATCGATGACATCGCCATCTGTGGTCTGGCCAAGCGCGACGAGGAGCTGTTCGTGCCCTGGCAGGACACGGGGCCTGTGGTGCTGCCGAGCGGCTCGGCCTCGCTGTACCTCGTGAAGCAGGTACGCGACGAGGCCCACCGCTTCGCCATCACCTTCCACCGCGAGTTGCGCGGCAAGGGCATGACGGCGAGTATCTTGGACGAGGTGGCCGGCCTGGGGCCCGTGCGCAAGAAGGCCCTGCTCGCGCACTTCAAGTCCTTCAAGAACTTGAAAGAGGCCACCCTGGACGAGATAAAGGCGGCCCGGGTGGTTCCCGAAGAGGTGGCCGAGGAGCTCGTGGCCGTGCTGGCGCAGTATAATGAGCGGAAGCACGAGCGAGAAGAGAAACTGGCGGAAGAGATCTCCTGAAAGGAGCCCTGATGGCTGACGAGCAGAGCACGATTGCCGAGAAGATAGACCGTGAACTCGAGCCGCGCAAGGTGGTGGCTGAGCAGATGCCCGATTTCGTCATCGTCACCGGCATGTCCGGGGCGGGACGCACCGAGGCCGTGCACGTCTTCGAGGACTTGGGCTATTTCTGCGTGGACAACCTGCCCTCGAGCCTGCTGGGCGATCTGGTGCGCGTGAACGAGGAGACGGAATCGACCGATGACCGCCGCCTGGCCGTCGTGTGCGATTCGCGCAACGGCGACTTTTTCGGCGATTTGGAGGCGGAGCTGGCCGCCATGGAGGAGGCGGGCATCTCCTACAAGACGCTGTTTTTGGATGCGGCCGACGACAAGCTCATCGCCCGCTACAAGTCGAGCCGCCGTCGACATCCCCTGTGCACCGACGGCACCACCATCTGGCAGGGCATCCAGCGCGAGCGTCACCTGCTCATGGGTTTGCGCGATCGGGCCGACTTTGTCATCGACACCACCGACATGCTTCCCCAGAAGCTGCGCAGCACCATTCGGGGGCTGTTCTCCACGGGCAGCGAGCGCAAGGGGCTCGCGGTGACGGTGTACTCCTTCGGCTTCAAGCACGGCGCGCCCTATGACGCCGACTTGGTGATGGATGTGCGCTTTCTGCCGAACCCCTACTACGATCCGGAGCTGCGGCCCCTGACCGGACTCGATGCTCCGGTGCGCGATTTCGTGCGCATGCGCGAGGAGACCATCGAGTTCGAGCAGAAGTGGCACGAGCTTCTGGATGTGGTGATGCCGGGTTATGTGGCCGAGGGCAAGCAGCAGCTGGCCATCGGCGTGGGCTGCACCGGCGGCCAGCACCGCTCCGTGGCGCTTGCCGAGGCCACGGGCGACTACCTGAAGTCGAAGGGCTACCGGGTGAGCGTGGCCCATCGCGACCTGCGCCTGGCCGAACGCGGGGCGACGGTGGAGTCCCAGGGAGACAACGTGCTCGACCCGCGTGCCGCCGGGAAGGACGCCTAGGGCCATGGGCATCCGAAAGACCGACGCCTTCCGTGTGGACCCGGCGGCCACGGCGGCGTTCTCGGCCCTGAAAAGCGCGCTGCCGAACCTGGGCGGCCTCGACGCCGACGAGCGGGCCCTGCGCGCCGTGGTCATTGGCGGCGGCACGGGCGCGCCCGTGTCCATCCGCACGCTGCTCTCGCTCGGGGTGACGACGAGCGCGGTGGTGGCCATGGCCGATGATGGAGGCTCCACCGGCGTGCTGCGCGAGGAGGCCGACGCCACGCCGCCCGGCGACATCCGCAAGTGCCTCGTGGCCTTTGCGAAGGATCCAGCCGATCCGCTCGTGCGGGCGCTCAAGTACCGCTTCGCCGTGGCGCGCGACCATGCGTTGGGAAACCTCCTGCTCACGGCCTTGGAAGACGCCTGCGGGTCGTTCCCCGAGGCCATCGCCGTCTGCGAGCGGCTCGTGGACGCCCAGGGGCATGTGTATCCTTCCACCCTGGACCATGTGGTGCTTTCGGCCCGCACCTGCGACGGGCGCGTGCTCGACGGCCAGGCCGTGGCCTGCCATTCCCGCACGGCTTTGGAGTCGGTGTGGCTCGCCGGCGAGGACGGGCGGGCGCCCCGGCCCTTTGAGCCGGCGCTTCAGGCCATTCGCGAGGCCGACCTCATCGTGCTCGGTCCGGGGTCGCTGTTCACCTCCATTATCCCGAACCTGCTCATCCCCGGTGTGGTGGATGCCATTCGTGAAAGCCGCGGGCGCGTGCTGTTCGTGTGCGCGCTGGCCGACGTGCAGGGCGAGACCTGGGGGCTTACGGCCCGCGAGCACTTCGAGGCCCTTGCGGCCCACGGCATGGAGGGCCTGGTGGACTACATGCTCGTGCATTCCAAGGTGCCTCTGCGGGCGGAAAGCCCCGCTACGGGCAGTTTCGCGGCCATATCCGGCGCCGATCTGGAGCACGCCTCCACCTCTGATTTGAACGATACGCAGCTGATCCGGGGCGTGCGTCCCATCTCCATCAGCTACGCCGATATGCTGGCCATCCAGGCGCGCGGCCCCATCGTCATCAGCCGCAACCTCGCCGACCCCGAGCGGCCCACGTGGCATTCTCCCTTCGCCCTGCGCGATGCCTTCCAGAATGTCATCAGGCTTTCGCGCTCGCGGCGCGGCTAGGGAGACGCCATGTCGTTTACGGCCGAGGTGAAAGACGAGCTCGCCCGTGTGGTGCCGGCGTGTGCCGCCTGCGAGAAGGCGACGCTCGCGGCGCTCGTGCGCATCGAGGGCACGCTGTTCGTGAGCGGGCCCGACCGCTATCGGGTGGAAGTCGCCACCGATGCGCCGGCAGCGGCACGTCTCGTGGTGCGCTTGCTGCACGCCATCTACGCCCTGAAGACGAACCTCACCATGCGTCGCAGCGTGCTGCACAAGACGCCGAACTACCTCATTGAGGTGCCGGCGCAGCCCCATCTGGCCGACGCCCTGAGGGATATGGGCGTGCTCTCGGCTGAAGGCGGTCTTGAGCTGGGCATCAAGCCGGAGCTCGTGGCCAAGCCGTGCTGCGCGGCGGCCTACGTGCGCGGCGCCTTCCTCGGCTCGGGCTTCATCTCCAACCCGAAGAGCGATTTTCACTTCGAGATCACCGTGGAAACGGAGCCTCTGGCGGCGGGGCTCGTGGAGCTTATGGCCCGCAAGGACATCGCCGCCCGCGTCATGCAGCGGCGCAGCTCGTATATGGTGTACCTGAAAAGCGGTGCCTCTATTTTGGAGTTCCTCGCCTGGACCGGCGCTCACCAGGCGGCGCTCTCGATGGAGGAGGAGCGCGTAGTGAAGAGCGTGCGCAACGACGTGAACCGCATGATCAACGCCGAGATGGCCAACCAAGCCAAGGCCGCCGGCGCCGCCGTGGACCAGATCTACGCTATCCGCGCCGTGGTGGAGCACTACGGCATGGAGAACCTGCCCCCGGCGTTGCAGGATTTCATCCGCCTGCGCGTGACCTACCCCGAGGCGAGTCTGAAAGAGCTGGGGCAGCGCGCCACGCCGCCGCTTTCCAAGAGCGCCGTCTACCACCGCGTCCGTCGCATCGAGTCCATGGCCCGAGAAATAGGAGCAGGGGAGTAAGAGGGGCGATTCCCTCTCTAGTGGCTATATTTCCTCCAGTAAGTTGTGTATAATGCAACTTACTGGAGGAAATATGGTTAAGACGACGAAAATGATCCGTGAGGAACTGAGCAGCTTCGCCGATCCGGCGAACAAGGTCGCGCGTATGGTGCGCGAAGGACGCCTCACTCCTATAATCCGCGGCCTCTACGAAACCGAGGCGACCGCCTCTCCCTGGTCGTTGGCCGGGTGCATCTATGGGCCATCGTACATCTCCTTCGAGAGCGCCCTCTCCTTTCACGGCCTTATTCCCGAGGGGGTGAGGGCGGTGACGAGCGCCACCTTCGAGAAGGGCAAGGCGAAAGCCTACGACACGCCGTTCGGCTCGTTCCTCTTCCGCGACGTGCCCGCTGAGGCGTTCCCCTACGGCATCGACGTGAAGGGCCCCGCGAATGCGCCGTTCCGCATCGCGACACCGGAGAAGGCGCTCTGCGACAAGCTCTACACGATGAGTCCGGTTACGAGCTGCGGGGGGCTTGAGGCGCTGCTCTATGATGATCTGCGCATCGATAGGGGCGATCTGGCCGCTCTCGATGTCGATGACGTGGCCTTTCTCGCCGAGAAGTATCGGTCTCGCAATGTGCGTCGATTGGCGAGGTACTTGAAGGAGGGGAGCGGGAGATGAGAAGCGTTTTGCAGCAGATGCTTGCAACCTATGATCCGGTTTCGCTCAATGACCGCAAGAATGCCGCGAAGGAGGTTATCCAGGAGATTGTGCTGTGCGGTTTATCCCGCGCGGGGTTTTTCGACAAGGCCGCCTTCTACGGCGGGACGGCGCTGCGCATCTTCTACGGCCTCGATCGCTTTTCCGAGGATCTCGATTTCTCGCTCATGGAGCCGGACGCCAGCTTCGATCTCTCGCGCTACTTCGACGCCGTGCAGAGGGAAGCGCGCTCGTTCGGGCTTGAGGTCGATATCCAGATGAAGCAGAAGAGCCGTCCCTCCGACATCCACTCGGCCTTCCTCAAGGCGAATACGCGCGAGCACCTGCTCTCCTTCTATCCGAACGAGGGGTCGCTTGCGGGCGTGCCCGCCGACGAGAAGCTGAAGATCAAGTTCGAGGTGGACGTCAACCCTCCCGCAGGCGCTTCGTTCCAGCGGGAATACCGCCTGTTGCCGGCTCCCTACGAGGTGAACCTCTACGACGCGCCGTCGCTGTTCGCGGGGAAGATCCATGCGGTTTTGTGCCGCGGATGGAAGGATCGGGTGAAGGGGCGCGACCTGTACGACTACCTGTTCTACCTCGCCCGCGATATTCCCGTGAACCTGGGGCACCTCAACGCGAGATTGGCCCAGACGGGATTTCGGGATGGATGCCCGATTGAGGGTGCAGGCGGTCTTCGCCGTGCTCTGTCGGAGCGTTTCGACGCCATCGATTTCGCGGATGCGAGAAGAGACGTCGAGCCCTTCCTCAACGATAGGAGCTCGCTTGCTCTGTGGTCGAGGGAGTTCTTCTGCCGGGTAACCGAGGGACTCGAGGTGATTTAGCGCAACATGAGGCGGCTGATGCGCCGGATGCGATAGAGGACGGGCGCCTTCAGCGCATCTAGAGGGTCTCGGCCGCCACTTGCTTGGCAAGGTCGACGAAGGATGCCACCTGGGGCTTGACGGGGCGGTTGCCGTAAAGCAGGTAGGTGCGGATGACAAATTCGTCGTCTTCGGGCAGAACCCCCACCACATCGGGGTTGTAGGGGCATATGGTCGTTCCCAAATCCATGGTGACCTTGATCTCGTTACGACGCATCATGATGAAGAAGTCGGCGGAGTTTTCGATGCCCCTCAGGCATGAGTTCGGTGAGACGCCGGCCTTTTCAAGCACCTCCAGCTCGCCGTCGCGCCAGGTGGTGTACATGCGGTTCGTCGAATCGACGAGAACGCTTCCCGCGAAGTTCTGCGCCCTTATGGGAGACACCTTCAGTCCCGGATTGTCCTTATGGGCCCAAATCATGCCCCGGTAATCCATGAGCGGATCGCAAGTGAAGCCTTCCGGTATCTCATGCGGCATCGAGAAAACGACGCCGATGTCGGCCTTGCCGGAATAAATCGCCTCGGGAATAGTGAACACGCCCGAGTAGAAGAAAGTCGGAGCGAAGGCAGCGCAGGCGGTCCGCATGCGTGCAATCGACTCGTAGACGATTCTCGAGTAAGGGCCCAAATCGAAGGGAATGGAGCAGATGACAAGGGATTCCCTGCTTCCCGCGGCGATGCTCTGGCAGCGGGCTGTGAGCGAGTCGACATCGTTGATCAGAGTGCTGATGCCCTCGAGGTAGTGGCAACCGGCCGTGGTGAGCGTGAGCGGATTGCGCTCGAAGAGCATGAAGCCGAGCTCTGATTCCAATTCCGCGATATGGCGACGCAGGCTCGGCTGCGACATGTTCAGCTCTTTGGCCGCCTTGGAAAAGCTCATGGCATTGGCCAGTTGAATGAATTCCCTTGTGCGCTCGAGCATCGCGGCCCCCCAATCTTCTGACGTTTATTATGCCCGAAAAGAAACGGTGATAGCGGAAGATATCAGGTGCAGCGACCATGTTGGATGGACTGAGGTTCCTTTCGGGGAGAGGCTTCGATGCCTCCCACCAGAAACTCCAAGCCAGAATGTATTGCGTAGTTTTTATCCTGGCACGCGGGACAGCGATGCGTGGCCTCGTCGTGTGCGTCGAAGTGAAATACATAGCCGCAGGATTTGCACCGTAACATGATGGGCGGCCGTGAGATAACGAGCTCGGCGCCCTCGGCAATCGTATCGCGGGTGAGTCGTTCGAACATCCCCTCGAAGATACTCTCTGAGATATCGCGCAAGCGACCGATGGTGAGGTGTACTCCAGTCACGCGCTCGACTTCGCAGTTCTCAGCTTGGTTGAGAACAATATCCACCACGTTGTAGACCAGACTGGTTTCGTGCATGACGTCCTCCTGTCTCCCTGCTACATGATGGGCCTGCATGCCGATGCCATCATGTGCAAAGGATGAGCTTCGATGCTCGGAAAATGACAGGCGTTGATCGTCGGGCGAGAAAGGCCTGCTTGCCAAATGCGCAGAGGATGCCGGTCATTGTTTCGGCAAGGCGGTCGGGCTCGGGATATCGTGAGCTTGCGTTCCTGAACACGAGACGAGAGGAGCTGGTGCGCAATGAGGGAGATGGGAGTCGAGAGCATGGTTGCGAACGTGGAAGAGGTCGTGAGCGCCGACGGTGCCCAGAGCCGTTCGTTCGACCGGCGGGCTTTCCTTAAGGGCTCGGCTATCGGCATGGCGGGCATGATGCCCTTGGCGTCGCTCGTCGGGTGCGCTCCCAAGGGCTCGGAAGCGTCCCTTTCCGAGACCAGCGGGGAAGAGCCCTCTGCGGCCAACCAGGCCTTCGCTGCCGGAGGCGTCGAGGACTCCATGAGTTTGGAGGAGCTGAACGCCCTGCGCCACGCCTTCGTGGACAGCCAGACGGCCTACACCTGCGAGGACGGCTCGGTGGTGCCCGAGGTCTACGTGAAGCTGCGCGCTCTGTTCAACACCTACGGCTGGGGTATGGGCATGGCCGTGAATGATCACGCCTTCGACGAGTTCGTGTACCTGTTCAGCGAGGATGAGGCCCAGGCGTACCTGGAGATGCCCTTCGGCGTCGAGTTCACCGCGACGGACTTCTCCCTTGAGTCGGGACGCGATGAGGCTGCATGTTTGGCGCTGTGCGAGGATTTGGCCAAGCGCGGCACGCTTTACCGCGTGCGTCGCGGCGGCGTGTCCTTCTTCCATCATCTGGCCATGGCATACGGCCTGTGGGAGTTCCAGATCCTGGGTGCGGGCGACACGCCGGAGTACCGCGAGGCCCACAGCTACGTGTTTACCGAGGACGCCCCGCAGAACAAGATGGGCACTGGCACTCCGTTCTATTACTCGATTCCCGTGGGCAAAGAGGTTCTTGCCGATGACGAGCCCGGACTGTACCCCTACGACGACATCGAGAAGATTCTCGAGAACAACACCGTGTTCGCCGTGGGTCCCTGCCAGTGCCAGGCATTGGATCTTGCCGGCATTCCGCTCGACCCCATGCCCGAGATCGAGCGCTGTGTTGCCTTCGGCGCCACGGCCCAGTACGTCATCGACGGTGGTTATGGCCGCGAGATAACACGGGATGAGGCCCGCGAGATACTTCAGAAGTGCAAGGAGGCCGGCTATGTCTACCAGCATACCTGGACCAAGGAGCCCGAGATCATGTGCAACTGCCCTCGCGATGTTTGCGGCATCCTCACTACCTATGAGGCCCTGGGAGACCAGCTTGCTGACTTCAACACCTGCGTTAACGTGAGCCATTACACCCTGGAGCATGACAAGGACGCCTGCATCAAGTGCGGCAAGTGCATGGACCGTTGCCCGGTGCGCTGCATCTCTATGGATGATGAGGGCTTGCCCGCGCGTCTCATGTCCTGTGTGCGCTGCGGCCAGTGCGCCCTCGTCTGCCCGCAGGACGCACGCAAGCTGCGCCTTGCGAACCCTGACAGCGTCGAACCGCTGGCGAAGAACCTGCTTGACGACTACAACAAGAAGGCGGCCTTCCGCTTCGCGAACGACATGATTCCCGTGAAGTAACGCACGTTTTCCCTCCCCTCGGCGAGGCGGCTTCGTTTTCTTGCGGGGCCGCCTCGTTTTTTTGAGACAGCTCGCGAGTCACTTGGGCCAGGATCGAGGACGAAGGATGCCCACGTTCGTTTTCCGGCCGTAACTTTGTGCAGGTCTGCCGCTTTATTTCGCTGCTCGTCCAAGATGCCGCGCGCGCGGCGGCGGTTCGTAGTACACTAATGAAGCTGCTTAGCATTTACTTACGTCCACTCAGTGGCATCGCGAGTATCTTGTGAAAGGAGATACGCATGACAACCAAGGTAGGCATCAACGGATTCGGCCGCATCGGCCGCCTCGTGTTCCGCGCCATGGCCGATGACCCCGCCGTCGAGGTGGTTGCCGTCAACGACCTGGGCGAGAAGGCCACCGCCGCTCACCTGCTGAAGTACGACTCCGTCCACGGTATTCGCAACTTCGACATCGAAGTGGTGGACGACGGCCTCATCGTGGACGGCAAGCACGTGACCATGCTCTCCGACCGCGATCCGGCGAACCTGCCCTGGGGCGATCTCGGGGTGGACGTGGTCGTGGAGGCCACGGGCATCTTCAAGACCGGCGAGCTGGCGCAGAAGCACCTGGATGCCGGCGCCAAGAAGGTGGTCATCACCTGCCCGGCCAAGGACGAGGACATCACCATCGTCATGGGCGTGAACGACGATCAGTACGATCCTGCGGTGCACAACATCATCTCGAACGCCTCCTGCACCACCAACTGCCTGGCCCCCTTCGCCAAGGTGCTGCTGGAGAACTTCGGTATTAAGCGCGGCTACATGAACACCATCCACTCCTACACCAACGACCAGAAGATCCTCGATCTGCCCCATAAGGACCTGCGCCGCGCCCGCGCCGCCGCTGTGTCCATGATCCCCACCACCACCGGCGCCGCCCGCGCCGTGGCCCTCGTGCTCCCCGAGCTGCAGGGCCGCCTCGACGGCTTCGCCACCCGCGTTCCCACCCCCGACGGGTCCATGGTCGACCTCACGGTGGAGCTGGAGCGCAGCGTGACCAAGGACGAGATCAACGCCGCCATGAAGGCCGCGGCCGAAGGTCCCTTGAAGGGTATTCTGGAGTACACCGAGGATCCCATCGTGTCCATCGACATCGTGGGCAACGACCACTCCTCCATCTTCGACTCGCAGCTGACCATGGTGCTCGGCGGCGAGGGCAACTTCGTGAAGTGCATCAGCTGGTACGACAACGAGTGGGGCTACTCCAACCGCGTGAAGGACCTGGTTAAGATTCTGCTGCCGTAGCCCGAGGCAATAATCGCTTGCGAAAACCCAGCTCTCCTGTCGGGCTGGGTTTTCCCGTATAAACGGAAAGGACGAGACATGGCCGATATCAAGACCATCGACGACGCGAATTTCGCGGGTCAGCGCGTGCTCGTGCGCGTCGATTTCAACGCGCCGGTGAACGATGAGGGCGTGGTGACCGACGACACGCGCATCCGCGCGGCGCTGCCCACCATCGAGAAGCTCATCGGCGACGGCGCGCGCGTGATCCTCGTGAGCCATCGGGGCCGCCCGGCCGGTACCGGCTTCGAGGAGGCCTTCAGCCTGGGCCCGGTGGCCCGCCGCCTGCAGGAGCTGCTCGGCCGCGACATCGTGCTCGCCCGCGCCCTTGTGGGTCCTGAGGCCGCCGAGGTTGTGGACGCCATGGGCGATGGCGACGTGGTGCTCTTGGAGAACATCCGCTTCGACGCGCGCGAGAAGAAGAACGACCCCGCTTTCGCCCGCGAGCTGGCCGATTTGGCCGATGCCTACGTGAACGACGCCTTCGGTACCGCGCACCGGGCGCACGCCTCCACGGCCGGCGTGGCGGAGTTTCTGCCGTCGTACGCGGGCTACCTCATGGAGCGCGAGGTGGCCACGCTCACCGGCATGCTCGACGAGCCCAAGCGGCCCTTCGTGGCCATTCTCGGCGGTTCGAAGGTCTCCGACAAGATCAAGGTGATCGACGCGCTGCTGGACAAGGCCGACACCCTCATCATCGGCGGCGGCATGTGCTTCACCTTCCTTCTGGCCCAGGGCAAATCCGTGGGCACCTCCCTTAAGGAAGAGGACTGGGTCGAGCGCGCCGCGGCCATGATCGAGAAGGCCCGCGAGCGCGGCGTGAGCCTGCTTCTGCCCGTGGACGTGGTGGCCGCCGACGCCTTCGCCAACGATGCCCGCACGGCCATCGTCTCGGTGGACGACGTGCCCGCCGACATGATGGGCCTCGACATCGGGCCCGAGACCGCCGAGCTGTACGCCGAGGCCATCGCCATGGCCAAGAGCGTGTTCTGGAACGGCCCCATGGGCGTGTTCGAGATGCCCGCCTTCGAGGCCGGCACCAAGCGCGTGGCCGAGGCCGTGGCCGCCAACGAGGCGGCCGATACCATCATCGGCGGCGGCGACTCGGTGGCCGCGGTGAACCAGTTCGACCTGGCCGACCAGATGACCTTCATCTCCACGGGCGGCGGCGCCTCCATGGAGCTGGTGCAGGGCGAGGCGCTTCCCGGCGTCGAGGCTCTGCGCTAGGGCGCGTCCACGCTCAAGGTGGGACAGCCTTGCCCGGTAAGGCTGTCCCATTTCAGGTAAGCCGTGTCATTCGAGGCGGAGCGTGCGCGCGAAGCCGAAGGAACCTATCGAGAAAGGAGGCGATATGGCCCGCAAGAAGCTTATCGCCGGCAACTGGAAGATGAACGAGACCGTCCCCGAGGCCGTGGTGCTCGCCCAGGAGATCTCCAACCTCATGGAGCGCGACTGGCTCGAGATGGTGGATGTGGCCGTCTGCCCGCCGTTTGTGGACTTGAAGCCGGTGAAGACCGTGCTGGAGTTCGATCGGGTGGACATCGCCCTCGGCGCCCAGAACGTGTACTGGGAGCCGGCCGGCGCCTTCACCGGGGAGATCTCCATCCCCATGATCAAGGAGATCGGCTGCGCCTTCTGCATCGTGGGCCATTCCGAACGCCGCAATCTGTTCGGCGAGACGAACGAGGACGTGAACCGGAAGGCCCGCGCCCTCATCGAGGCCGGCATCGCGCCCATCGTCTGCGTGGGCGAGTCGCTGTCGGTGCGCGACGAGGGGGCCTACCTCGACTACGTCACCGCCCAGGTGCGCGCCGCCTTCGCGGGCATCGACGGCGACGATGCGCGCACCACCGTGGTGGCCTACGAGCCGGTGTGGGCCATCGGCACGGGCCGCACCGCCACGCCCGAGCAGGCCGAGGAGGTGTGCGCGGCCATCCGCGCGTGTTTGGCCGACCTGTACGACGAGGCCACGGCGGCGGCTATGCGCATCCTCTACGGCGGCTCTATGAACGAGGGCAACGCCGCGCTGCTCCTGTCCGAGGCCGACATCGACGGCGGCCTTATCGGGGGCGCGGCGCTCAAGGCCGGCTCCTTCATCGAGATCGTGAAGGCGGCCCGGTAACATGGCGGGGGAGAACGCCGCGACGGTCCGCGGCGACCTGCGCCTGCCCGCCTGCCTCATCATTATGGACGGCTTCGGGCTCGATGCTCCCGGTCCGGGCAATGCCATCTCGCTGGCCGCCACGCCGAACCTGGACGCGCTGTTCGAGGGCGAGCCCTGGACGCGCCTGGCCGCTTCCGGCGAGGCGGTGGGCCTGCCCGAGGGGCAGATGGGCAACTCCGAGGTGGGGCACCTGAACATCGGCGCCGGCCGCGTGGTGTTCCAGGAGCTCACCCGCATCAACCGTGCCTGCCGCGATGGCGAGCTGGCCAAAAACCCGGTGCTCGGCGAGGCCTTCGCCGCGGCGCGCGAGGAGGGGGCGGCCCTGCACCTTCTGGGGCTGCTCTCCGACGGCGGGGTGCACTCCTCCAACGAGCACCTCTACGCGCTCATCGACGCGGCCCTTGCGGCCGGGGTGCGCCACATCATGATTCATTGCTTCATGGACGGCCGCGACGTGCCGCCCGCAAGCGGTGCCGAGTATATGCGCGAGTTGGTGGACTACATCGAGCGGGCGGCCTCCCGCGCCGACGGCGAGCCGGCCGTGATCGAGATCGCCTCGGTGGAGGGCCGCTACTTCGCCATGGACCGCGACAACCGCTGGGAGCGCGTCGAGCGCGCCTGGGACGCGGTGGTGCGCGCCGAGCCCTTCCGCGATCTGTCGGCCGTGGCGGCCATGGAGGCCTCCTACGCCGCCGGAACGACCGACGAGTTCGTGGAGCCGGTGGCCTTAAGCGAGCGCGGCGTGCGCACGGGCGACGCCATGGTGTTCTTCAACTTCCGCCCCGACCGCGCTCGCGAGCTCACCCGGGCGCTCGTGGACCCGGATTTTGCCGGTTTCGATCGTGCGGTCTTTCCGCAGGTGTCCTTCGTGTGCCTCACGGAGTACGACCCGTCCATTCCCGCGCCGGTGGCTTTCGCCAAGGAGTTTCCCGAAAACGTACTGGCCGACGTGCTTGCCGAGGCGGGGCTTTCCCAGTACCACATCGCCGAGACGGAGAAGTACGCGCACGTAACGTTCTTCTTCAACGGCGGCGTGGAAGAGGAGAAAGCGGGGGAGTGCCGCAAGCTCATCGCGAGCCCGAAGGTGGCCACCTACGACCTTATGCCCGAGATGAGCGAGCCGGCCGTGGCCGATACGCTCGTGGCGGCCATCGCGGCCGATGAGGCCGATGTGTACATCGTGAACTTCGCGAACTGCGACATGGTGGGGCACACCGGCGTGGTGGAGGCGGCGCGAGCCGCCGTGGAGGCTGTGGATGCGGGCGTGGCGGCTGTGCTCGACGCCATCCGCGCCAAGGGCGGCGTGGCGCTCGTCACGGCCGACCACGGCAACGCCGACAAGATGATCGCCGAGGACGGCGGAGCCTTCACGGCCCATACCACGGCTCCGGTGCCGCTCGTGCTGGTGGACGCCACGGGGGAAGAGCACGGTCTCTCGGGCGAGGAGGGGCGTCTGGCCGACATCGCGCCGACCCTGCTCGCTCTGATCGGTCTTGAGCCGCCTGCGGAAATGACGGGAAAGAGCTTGCTGGCCTAGATGACTTCCGTTATACTGAACAACTTGCGTACACAGACACACCGATGAAGGAAGCGTGAAACGTTGAATCCTCTGGTAATCGTATTCTTGGTTCTGCTGGTGCTCTCGGGCATCGGTCTGATCATCTTCATTCTCATGCACTCGGGCAAGGGCACGGGTATTTCCGATGCCATTGCCAGCTCCATGTACTCTACGCAGACGGGCACGAGCATTATCGAGAAGAACCTCGATCGCATTACCATTGCCTGTGCGGTTGTGTTCCTGCTCTCGCTCGTGGTGCTCATGGTGATTTACCCTCATGGCACCATTTCCCAATAAAGGGAAAATTACCCCTTGCATCGTCGATGCATTCTGTTAGAATAATCGTCGCTGCAAAAACAGCATGTCGGAGTGGTGGAACGGCAGACACGCTAGCTTGAGGTGCTAGTGCCCATTTACCGGGTGTGCGGGTTCAAATCCCGCCTCCGACACCAGTAACATCGAAAGAGCCCGCAAGGGCTCTTTTCATTTCCCGAGCGTGAGAGGATGGTTGCCATGGTGGCGACGGGTGCAGCGACCCATGGGCGGCAGGTGGAGCGGGTTCTCTGGATCGTTCTCGCCTTGAACTTGATGGTGGCGGCGGCGAAGTTCTTCTACGGTCTCGCCTCGGGGTCCGCCTCGATGCAGGCCGACGGCATCCACTCGGTGTTCGACTCGCTCGGCAACGTCATCGGGCTCATCGGCATCAGCCTGGCGGCTCGTCCCGCCGACGCGGGGCACCCCTACGGACACTCCAAGTTCGAGACCTATGGCTCGCTCGCCATCGGCGTGCTGCTGCTCGTAGCAGCCTTCGAGGTGGGTACGAGCGCCGTGGCGAAGCTGGCGAGCCAGAGCTACACGGCGAGCGTGACGCCGGTCTCCTTCGCCGTGATGGTGGGCACGCTTGCGGTGAATGTGGGTGTGACGATGTACGAGCGTCGTGCCGGGCGTCGCCTGCACAGCGAGATTCTCGCAGCCGATGCGGCGCACACCCTCTCGGATGCCTTCGTGTCCATCGGGGTCATCGTGGGACTTGCCTTCGTGGCGGCGGGCTTTCCCGTGGCCGATCCGGTCATGGCGCTCGTGGTTACCGTGGCTATCCTCTTCTCGGCTATCGGCGTGTTTCGCGCGGGTCTGCGCACCTTGTCCGACCATGCTCGCATTCCCGCTAACGAGGTGATCCGATCCGCTTCGGCAGTGGAGGGGGTAAGGTCGGTGCACGCCGTGCGCACCCGCGGTACCGAGGCCGAGGTGTACTGCGATCTGCATGTTCTGGTAGATCCGCAGATGACGGTTATGATCGCCCACGGTTTAGGTGATGAGGTGGAAGCGGCGGTGCAGGCGCGGTTTCCCCAGGTAAAGGAAGTGCTTGTCCATATAGAGCCCGATACGGCTGCCGAGCGGGCCGAAGAGTAGCGCCGCAGACGGCAATGCGACGGCAGCCGTAGCCGCTCTAGGCGCTGAAGCGGATGCCGACGAAAAAGGCGGTGTTGGGCAGCCCCGAGATGTCGTACACTTCCGACAGATCGATGACCGACACGCGCCAGGTATACTTTTCACCATCGGACTTCACGGTGCCCGCCTGGTACGTGTTGCCCGAGTCGTCGACGCCCGAGTCGGTCACCTTGGCATTCTCGAGTCCCTCGGCCTGCATGGCGTTTTGCACGGCGGCTTCGATGGAGCCGGAGTCGAAATCGGCATAGCGAACGCGCATGCTCGTGCCGGCCTTACGGGATACATCCAGCGTCCAGGCACCTTTGAGCAGACGCACGGCATCGGCGGCCGCGAGCCGGTCGATGCCCTTCACGTACATAAGGCCCGCTTCCTCGACGGTCATGTCCGGTGGCAGCTTGATGACCTCGAAGCCCCCGTCGGGGTTCGTGCCCACCGGCGTGCGCTCGTAGAGGGTGAGTCCCGCCTCTGACAGCGACGTCATGATATCCTCGTCGTTTTCGGGCATGAGCTGAGCTATCTGGGGAAGATCCAGCGACACCTCGCGGGTGAGGTTTTCCTGGAGCGCCTGCTGCTGGCGAATGGGCTCGTTTAAGATCTGGTCGAAGTACTTGGTCAAAAACAGGCCGCCGATGAGCGCGGCTACGGCCATGGCGGCGAACATGATGGCGCGCACGCGGGCGGGCATCTCCTGGGGCCGGGTGAGCTCGGCGCCGTCCAAGTAGGACACATCCCCGATGCGCACCGTGCTTTTCTGGCGGTGGAACAGCTGATCCCACAGAGGACGCCGTTCAGTGGGGGCGGCCGCCCTTGCATGGGAATGGCGGGGGCGGGCAGTCTGGCCGGCGCTTGCGGTCTCGTCGATATCGGGGGCCTGGCCGGCAGCGGCGGAATCGGCCGCCGACGGGAGCAGGTTCGTTGCTTCTTGAGTCATGGATGTTGGCTCCTGAGGTGATTCTCGTTCAGTCACGATGTTGTTGCCGATTATACCATTGCGATGGGGCGGGGCCTTTGTTAGGATGGGGAAACCCCACGGGGGAGTAGCTGGCGCGGTGCGCGGTTCGTTCAACATCGTGGTCACGGTTTTCCGCGCAAGCGGTAACGGCGGCCTGGCGAACCTTAAATAGCGAGACTCGTGGTGCAAGCTTGCACGGTAGATGCGGCAAGGTTGCACCACGAGTCTTTTTTTTGTGGCCGGCATTACCGTCGAGACGAGGAGGAACAAGTGGATCTGTCGATTTTCACCACCCCGGAGGCCTGGATCAGTCTGCTGACGCTGATCTTTCTGGAGATCGTTCTGGGCGTGGACAACCTGGTGTTCATTTCCATCACCACCAACCGCCTGCCTGCGGAAAAGCAGCACATCGGCCGCAAGTTGGGCTTGGCTGGCGCCCTGGTCATGCGCATCCTGTTCCTGTGCTTTGCCTCGTATCTGGTGCACATGACCACGCCGCTGTTCACGCTCGATGTGGGCGTGTGGAGCCACGGGTTCTCGGTGCGCGACATCGTCATGCTCGCTGGCGGCGCCTACCTCATATATAAGGGCATTCGCGAGCTTATCGACGTGCTCGCCCTCACCGAGATCAAGGCCGAGACGTCCGAGGCGCACAAAGCCGCCCATCTGATCGGGCTGCCCCAAGCCGTGGGCACCATCATGGTGATGGATCTCGTCTTCTCCATCGATTCGGTCATTACCGCCGTGGGCTTGGCCGAGCATCTTATCATCATGATCTTGGCCGTCATGATCGCTGTGATCATCATGATGGTCTTCATCGACCCCATCTCGAATTTCATCAACAGCCATCCCGAGATGAAGATCTTGGCGCTCGTGTTCATTTGCGCTATCGGCGTGCTGCTCGTGCTCGATTCCGCTGGCATTCACACCTCCATCGAGGTGCTCGATATGCACATGGAGAAGCTCATGGTGTACTTCGCCATGATCTTCGCTGTGGCCCTCGAACTCATTCAGATGCGGTTCAATTCCAATCTGACCCGCTGGAAGAAGGAGCTTGCGGACGCGGCCATCGATACGGCCGTGGCCCGAGCCGAGGCCGGGGAAGCTCCTGCCGAGGTGGGCGAGCGCGCCAAGCGGTGCGTGGATGCCGCCATCGAGACGGGGGAGCGCGTGGAATAGGGGCCGTCATTGAGACGGCGCGCGTCGAATTGATGCCGCTCGGATCCGTTCGAGAAATTTTTTCGAAAAAGGGCTTGCATCCATCCGACGGTTCCCGTATAGTATCACCTCGCGATGCGGACATGGCTCAGCTGGTAGAGCATCACCTTGCCAAGGTGAGGGTCGCGGGTTCGAATCCCGTTGTCCGCTCCATTGTCATCAGAAGGCCGGTCAGGCACTTGTTTGACCGGCCTTTTCAATGACAGCCGCCAAGGAAATGGCGACGTGGCCAAGTGGTAAGGCAGAGGCCTGCAAAGCCTTCACCCCCGGTTCGAATCCGGGCGTCGCCTCCAACCTTGCACCAAATGCGGACATGGCTCAGCTGGTAGAGCATCACCTTGCCAAGGTGAGGGTCGCGGGTTCGAATCCCGTTGTCCGCTCCAGAATTTCCAAGCTCCCCGCGGGGAGCTTTTCTTTTCTCCGCATCCCTGGGCGAGGAGGACGCGAGCGGAGTCGATTTCAGGTCGAAACGAGGTGCCGCCTTCCTTGCTCATGCGCACAAAAACAGGGGAGCGCTGTGGTACTATGGCGGCAGACGTACCTATTGGCCGAGAGAGGCGGTGCCCTATGGAGACGAGCAAGGTGAAGTGCCGCGAGTGCAAGACGCGAGCGACCCAGTACGAGGGGATGCTGCCCACGGCGGGCATCGCCAAGGTGCTCGTTGCCGGTATCGCCATCTATGTGGTGGGTCTGTGGGTGCTCGTGGCCCTCGCGGGGTTCACGACCGGCAATGAGGCCGAGGCGGGCTTCATGGACATGCTGATACTGCTCGCCGTGGCCGTGACCGCCGCCACAGCGGGCGTGGTCGGGTGGATGGTGCGTCCCAAGTGGGGGAAAGTGGTCATTTGCGATAAGTGCGGCGCCCGCTATGCGGTCACGTTGCCTCCCAAGTACGCCAACGACTGGGACTTTGACAAGATAGCCCCGCGCAAGGCCCCCGAATTGTCCGAGGGGGCCGATGAGGACGCGGGGGCAGACTGCTAGGCAGCCGGCTCCGGCGAGCGGCCCGACAGGGCGGCCCGATCGGATCGCCGCTCCGCAGCGCCATCGGCACGTTTTGAAGATGACGAAATTTTCCTTTGACAGCCAATGACTTTCTGTTAAACTACTATCTCGCTGCAACAGAGACGTTGCATTTGCCCTGAATGCGCGATTAGCTCAGGGGGAGAGCACTACCTTGACACGGTAGGGGTCACAAGTTCAAATCTTGTATCGCGCACCATGAATGTTCGAGCGGAGGCTACGGCCTCCGTTTTCTTTTGCCTCCATTGAGCGCGCCGCTCCGTCTGTCCGCCCATTGCTCAATTTGTTACGCAGTCGTTACGGTGGAAAATTCCCAATCGTTTGCCCGATGGGTCGGGTATCATGGTGTGCAATGCTTAGTACCCCTATCAAGGAGCTGGTCTCATCATGAGCAAGGAAGCATTGGCATCCACCGGGGCCGATGGGTCCCAATCGTCCGACGGCGTGACGAATCCGAACGGCATCGGGCTGTTCCGTCTCGTTACCACGGTCATCACCCTCATCGTCGGCGCCGGCGTGTTCACCCTGGCCGGCGACCAGGCTGCCGGAGGGGCGAGTGGCGCTGCCATCATTACCGCCTGGTCCATTTCGGCCGTCGGCGTGTTCTGCCTCGTCATGACGTTCTTCGCGCTCTCCCGCGTGAAGCCCGATCTGAAGGGCGGCATCTACACCTACGCGAGCACCGGCTTCGGCGACTTCCTCGGCTTCAACTCCGCCTGGGGCTACTGGATCAGCGCGCTTCTGTGCACGGTCAGCTTCTCGGCGCTGCTGTTCGGGGCCCTGTCCTACTTCTTCCCGATCTTCGGCTCCGGCACCGATCTGGCCGCCGTCATCGGCGCCTCGGTCATCATCTGGTTCTATGCCTTCCTCGTGAGCCGCGGCATCAGCGAGGTGACGCTCATCAACGCGGTCATCACCATCTCGAAGTTCGTGCCCCTGCTCATCGCCATCATCGCCATCATCTTCCTGGGGGCCTTCAACCCCGAGATCTTCATGGCCAACCTGCAGACCGGCGCCGATCCCGAGCTCGCCTTCGTCGATCAGGTGCAGTCGGCTATGATGGTGACCATCTGGGTGTTCATCGGCATCGAGGGGGCCGTGGCCATCTCCGGGCGTGCCCGCAAATCGAAGGACGTGGGCAAGGCCACCATCACCGCGTTCGTCTGCGTGCTCACGCTGTACATGATGGTGTCGCTTCTGTCCATGGGCGTTATGCCGCTCTCCGACCTGGCGACGCTGGAGAACCCGGCGCTTGCCTACGTGATGCAGGCCGCCGTGGGCGATTGGGGCGCTATTCTCATCAACTTCGCCGTGTCGCTCTCGCTCATCGGCGCCATGCTCGGCTATACGGTACTGGCCAGCGAATCGCCCTTCGAGGCCGCCGAGGAGGGCGTGTTCATCAGGGCCTTCACCAAGACGAACAAGAAGGGCGCGCCGGTGGTCACGCTCGTGGTGACGAACTGCATCATCGAGCTCTTCCTCATCACGTGGCTGTTCACCGACTCCACCTACCAGTTCTTCTACACCCTGTCGGCCGGCATGATCCTTCTGCCCTATCTGCTGTCGGCAGCTTACTTCGCGAAGGTGGCCTTCAAAGAGCCCGAGGCCTTCCGCGGCAAGCTCGCCGCACCTTTGTGGTTCTGGCGTATTCTCGGCGTTCTCGGTGTTGTCTACAGCCTGTTCCTATCGTGGGCTGCCGGGGCGCTCGGCCTCATCCTCATGTGTCTGCTGTATCTGCCGGGTATCGTCATGTACATCTGGGGCAAGCACGAGCGTGGCGAGAAGTGCTTCCAGAACACGCGCGACAGGGTGGTGCTCGCCATCATCGTTCTGGCGGCCTGCGTGTCGGTGTACCTGCTCGTGACCACGCCGGGCCTCGTGTAACCCTCCGGCGCTTTCTTCGCTCGCAACAAACAGCGGCCCCGGCGTTTGCCGGGGCCGCTGTTGCGTTTAGGGTCGGATGCGAGGGCGAATCGTGGTCAGGCTCGGGTGTCGTCAACCGCTCGGGCGGTGCATGGCGCGGCTTGTTCCGGCTGTGCGGTTCCTAGTCGTCCAGCCGCAGCGGTTCGGCGCTCTCCTCGTCGTAGAGCTTCAGGCATTCCTCGCTTACCACGAAGCGGGCCGCCTCGGGCAGCATGCGAGCAGTGAACGGGGTGGTTGAGCCGGTCACCTCGCCGTCGTACTGCACGGCCAGGGGCGGCGTGGCCTCGACCGTCACCTCGCGACCCCGGTAGACCTGCAGGCTGCCGGGACGACCCGGAAACTCCCCGCCGCGGTCGAGCATGCAGCTGAGCAAGGCCGGGATGAGCCCTACGGCATCGTGGGTGTTCATGACCACGATGTCGAACATGCCGTCACGGGGCATGTTCTCGTGAACCACCGATATGTCGAATTGCAACTTCGAGAAGTTCACCACGAGCACTCCCACTCCCTGGGTCTCGACGGACTCGCCGTCGATAGTCAACGCGATCTTCGAGAATTGCGGCGAGGGATTGGCGAAGGCCGAGGTGAAGTAGGCCATAGGGCCGAGCAGCTTCTTCGACGCCTCGGCGCCCTGCATGATGGTGGCGTCGTAGCCGGCCCCGGCGATCATGGTGAAACCGCGGCGGCTGCCGTCGGATAGCTCGATCTCGCCAATATCGAAGTCCATGAGCCGGCTCTCGCGCATGAGTTTGGCCAAGGCATGGGGCTCGGCCGGCGAGGCCAGGTTCAGCGCCAGCAGATTCGCGGTTCCGGCGGGGAAGGGCAAGAGGGGAATGCCGGTCTCGGCCAGAAGGTAGGCCGCTGTGGCCACGGTGCCGTCGCCGCCTGCCGCCACCACGGCGTCGAAGTCCTCGGCATCGCAGAGGAAGTCGGCCAAATCGGTGCAACCGCTCGTGCAGCGCACGCAGATCTCGTCGCCGTCCCGACTGAAGGCGCGCATGAAATCGTAGATCGCACCGTCGCGCAGGCCCGAAGACAGGTTGTTCACGATGAGCAGTTTCACAGAAGTCCTTTCCCTTTGCTATTATGGGATGGTACTACAACGGACACCCCAACGAACAAGGACCAACGTGGAATACATTGCGAACCAAGAAAACCTCGAGGCTTTCGTCCGCCGCGCGGCCTCGTCTTCGGTTCTGGCCATCGATACCGAGTTTTTGCGCGAGAAGACCTATTACGCGAATCTGTGCCTGCTGCAGCTGGCCACCGACACGGAGGTGGCCGTGGTCGACCCCTTCGCCATCGAGGATCTTGCCGTTGTCGTTCCCTTGTTGGAAGACCCCTCCATCGTGAAGCTGTTCCATGCGGGTAGCCAGGATCTGGAGATACTCTACCGAGAGCTCGGCGTGCTGCCGAGCCCCTTGTTCGACACCCAGGTGGCGGCGACGCTTCTGGGGCACACCCAGCAGATCGGCTACGGACCGCTCGTGCACAGCTTGTGCGGGGTGAACCTGAAGAAGAGCGACTCGTTCACCGATTGGTCGCGACGCCCCTTGTCCGACTCTCAGCTGGAATACGCGGCCGACGATGTGGTGTACCTGCCGAAGATGTACCGTATCATGCGGGAGCGTCTGGAAGCGAAGGGGCGCCTCTCCTGGCTCGACAACGACTTCGCGGCGATGGCCGATCCGGCCAACTACGTGAGCGACGCGAGCGAGCGGTTTCGCCGCCTGAAGCGCGTGGGCCAGCTCAATCGTCGCCAGCTCTCGGCGGCCCGCGAGGTCGCTTGCTGGCGGGAGCTTACGGCCCAGGATCGCAACGTGCCCCGCAAGTGGGTGCTCACCGACGAGCAGGTGGTGGAGGCCTGCCGCCGGGAATCGCGCACCATCGACGAGCTGTTCATGGTGCGAGGCGTGCGCGAGAAGCTGTGCACACGCGATGCGCGCGCCGTGGCGGCAGCCCTCGTGCGCGGTCTGGACGCGCCGGTGGAGAAGTGGCCGGAGCTGGACAAGTGCCTGAAGAGCGAGCCGAATGTGGACGCCGAGCTCGATCTTATGGAGGCCATTGTGCGCCTGCGGGCCAAGGAGAACGACATAGCCATGCAGACCTTGGCGAGCCACGGCGATTTGGCGAAGGTGGCCCGCGGCTACCGCGAGGGGGTCGACGTGCTGCGCGGATGGCGACGGGCTATCGTGGGAGAGGAACTGCTGGATCTTCTCGCCGGCCGGATCACCCTGTCGCTGGGCCCTGCGGGGCTCGTCGTCACGAGAATGGGCTCCTAGTCTTCATAGCATCCGCCTCGCCTGCTCTTTACGTATCTTTCACGCATTCGCCGTCGAGTGCCCTGCCATCTGGGACGCTTGTCTATAATATCGTGCAAACATTTTCGGAAGCGCGTTCCCAAGGAGTGAGAGACGATGATTTCCAACAGCTACCTTATGCTCGTCGTGGTGACCTTGATTATCGGCATGGGCGCCCAGTGGTATGTGAACCACAAATTGAAGACCTACAGCCACGTGGCCAATTCCACGGGGCTCACCGGATCCGAGGCCGCTCGCCAGATGCTCGCTTACTACGGCATCACGAACGTGCAGGTATTCCGGGGCGGCCCAGGTCAAGATTTCTTCGACCCGCGCAGCAACTCGGTGACGTTGTCGCCGGAGGCCTACGACGGCCGCACTATCACGGCCACTGCCACGGCTTGCCATGAGGTGGGCCATGCCTGCCAGTTCGCCCAGGACTACGCCCCCATGAAGATTCGCGGCGCCATCGTGCCGGCGGTGAACTTGGCCTCCAATGCCTGGATCTTCCTGCTTATGGCGGGTATCTTCCTGCATATTTCGGGGCTGACCACGGCCGCCATCATCATGTATGCCGTGGTGGTGCTCTTCCAGCTGGTCACCTTGCCGGTGGAGTTCAACGCATCCCAGCGGGCCATGGTCTACATGGGTCAGATCGGCCTTCCCGCCCAGGAGCGCAAGGGCGCTTTCGATGTGCTGCGCGCCTGCGCCTTCACCTACCTGGCGGCGGCCCTCACCTCGGTGCTGCAGCTGCTCTGGCTGTTGAACCAGCGCGAGGACTAGGCGCGATCGGGGCGGCTCGGTGGCAGACGACGCGGAATTGGCGGCAAGCGAGGAGAAGGCCGAGCCGGCCCTGTCGGTATCGGCCGCCATGGGGCTTGCCAAAGGAGCCCTGGAATCGATCGTCGTTCGCCTGGTGGGCGAGGTGTCCGAGCTGAACGACAAGCCGGGCTACAAGGCCGTCTACTTCACGGTGAAGGACGAGAAGGCGTCGCTTCCCTGCATGATGTGGATGAGCCGTTACCAGGCTGCCGGCGTGCAGCTTGCCGTAGGCGCGCTCGTGGAGATGACGGGACGCTTCTCGCTGTACGCGGCGAAGGGCCGTATGAACTTCGATGTGTTCTCGGTGACGCTTGCCGGCGAGGGACAGCTGCGCCTGCAGGTGGCCAACCTCGCCCGGGAGTTGGAGGCCATGGGCCTTATGGCGCCCGAGCGCAAACGGCCCCTGCCAGCCTACCCGCAGGTCATCGGCATCGTCACCTCACCGCGCGGCTCGGTCATCCACGACATGCTTCGCACGCTGCGTCGGCGCTACCCTCTGGCGAAGGTGCTCTTCGCCGGGGTGCCCGTGGACGGGCCCGGTGCGGCAGATGCCATGGTGGACGGTTTGGCGAAGGTGGTGTTCGCCGGGGCCGAGATGGTGCTTCTGGGCCGTGGCGGCGGCTCCTTCGAGGATCTCATGCCCTTCAACGACCGGCGTCTTGCGCGCACGATCGCCGCCTGTCCCGTACCCGTGGTGACCGGCATCGGGCACGAGACCGATACCACCATCGCCGATATGGTGTCCGATGTGCGGGCGAGCACGCCCACCGCCGCCGCCGAGGCCGTGGCCCCGGCCCGCGAGGAGACCGACGGCCGCCTGGCCGCGCTCGGCCGCTCGCTGCACCGGGCCGAGGAGCGGCGTCTTGACGGCGCGGCCCGCGCGCTCGAGCGCATCGAGGCGCTCTCCCTCTTTCGCGAGCCGATGCGCCTGTTCGATGCCGAGGCGCTCACCTTGGACGATCTGTCCGATCGGCTGTCCCGTTCTCTGCCCGCTATGCTGCGGGAGGATCGCCACGCCCTGTCGCTGCTCGGCGCGGGGCTCGCCCGTATGCTGTCGGGACTGCTCGTTGCCCCCCGCGGGGCGGTGGACGCCGATGCCGGCCGTCTGGCGTTGCGCGGGAGCTCGCTCGTCGAGCGCTTCGATGCTGCTGTTGCCGATGGGCATCGACGGCTCCGAGGCGCCGGGGAGCGCCTGCCCGAGCGCTTCGCCGTGGCTCTCTCGGTGAATGCCGCGCGCCTGCACGACCTCTCGCCGCTGACCGTGCTCGCCCGCGGCTACGCCATCGCCCGGGGCGAGGGGGATGCCGTCGTGCGCTCCGTGGCCCAGACGCCGCCTGGCTCGGCGCTCACCGTGACTGTGGCCGACGGCGAGATCGACTGCACCGTAAACGACACGCGCCGCATTGAGGTGGCGGTGGAAGACTGGAAGGAAGACCGATGACCGATAACGAAGCTGCCCTGACGGAGGGCGCACCGCGCCCCGTGGGCGATCTGACGTTTCGCGAGGCCCTGGCCGAGCTCGATTCCATTGTGGCGGTGCTGGAGAGCAATACGCTGGAGCTGGAGGAGAGCCTGGCCTCCTACGAGCGCGGCGTGGTGCTGCTCGGCTCGCTCCAGAAGCGTCTGGCAAGCGCCGAGCAGCAGGTGGAGGTGCTCATGGGGGAGCTGGCCGCCGCTCCCGACGACGCGGCCCGCGATACGACGCTTTCCTAGGTGCGGTTCGCGCCGCCCGCAGGAGCCATGCGCGCCCAATCGGCGAGCGGCCGCCCGCTCGCCGATGTTGGCATATCCCGTCGCGAGACGCTTTCGCGGTGCTCCTACAATAAGCGGATACCCATTGATTAGGAGGTAGGTCCTGTGAACGTCCTCGTTATCAACGCTGGTTCCTCGTCGCTGAAGTACCAGCTCGTCAATGTCGAGACCCAGGAGGTGCTTGCCAAGGGCATCTGCGAGCGGGTCGGCTCCGCCGAGGCTTTCCACAAGCACGGCATCGATGACAACGAGCTCGTCATCGACGAGCCCATGGAAGACCACAACGCCGCCATGGCCGTCGTGCTCGAGGCGCTCACCTCCGGTCCGAACAAGGCCATCGACTCCCTCGACGACATCGACGCCATCGGGCACCGCGTGGTGCAGGGCGGCAAGTACTTCGATCGCTCCGTTGTCATCGACGACGACGTCATCGCCAAGATCGACGAGTTGGCCGAGTTGGCGCCCCTGCACAACAAGGCGGCGCTCATGGGCATCGAGGCCTGCCGCACCCAAATGCCCGGCAAGCCCATGGTGGCCGTGTTCGACACCTCGTTTTTCCAGTCCATCCCGCCGAAGGCCTACATGTACCCGTTGCCCTACGAGCTGTACGAGAAGTACGCCATCCGCAAGTACGGGGCCCATGGCACCTCCCACCGCTACATCTCCGAGCGGGCCGCCGCCTTCATGGACGAGCCCATCGAGGACTTGAAGCTCATCACCTGCCACCTCGGCAACGGCTGCTCCATCTCCGCCATCGACCACGGCGTGGCCGTGGACACCTCCATGGGCCTGACGCCCCTGGACGGCCTCATGATGGGCACCCGCTGCGGCGCCATCGACCCGGCCATCGTGCCCTTCATCATGGAGAAGGAGAACCTCACCACCCAAGAGGTGAACGACCTCATGAACAAGAAGAGCGGTCTTTTGGGCATCTCGGGCATCTCCAACGACCTGCGCAGCGTGAAGGAGGCCTCCGAGGCCGGCGACGAGCGCGCGCAGCTGGCCTACGAGATGTACTCGAATTCCGCGAAGAAGTACATCGGCCAGTACATCGCCGTCATGGGCGGTGTGGATGCCATCGTGCTCACCGCCGGCGTGGGCGAGAACTGCGAGAAGATGCGCCGCATGATCTTCGCGGGCCTGCAGCCGCTCGGCATCAAGATCGACCCGGAGAAGAACAAGCTGCGCGGCCATGAGCGCGAGATCTCCACCGACGACTCGGCCGTGCGCATCGTGGTCATCCCCACCAACGAGGAGTACATGATCGCCCGCGACACCTACCAGCTCGTGAAGGAAGGCTCCTTGGAAGTGTCCGAGCTGGCGTAACGGATCGCCTTGGTAGTTGCAGCTTCTCGCAAATCGCATCGGGCGGGGCTGCAAAGATGCGGTATTTGGCGCGATTTGTTTAGGTTTTTGGGCCATGAAGCGGGAAAAGCGGTCAAATGACCGCTTTTCCCGCAGATGATCTATGCATTTCAGCTATTAATGCGCATCGATGCCAAAAAGGGGCCGATATGCGCTGATGCCGGCCGGACCGATCTACCTGCCTTGGGCCTGCACTGCCGTGATGGCCACCACGCCCACGATGTCGTCGGCGGAGCATCCGCGGGACAGGTCGTTCACCGGGGCGGCGATGCCCTGGAGGATGGGGCCGTAGGCCTCGGCCTTGGCCAAACGCTGCACGAGCTTGTAGCCGATGTTGCCGGCGTCGATGTCGGGGAACACGAGCACGTTGGCACGGCCGGCCACGGGCGAGGCGGGGGCCTTCGCCGCGCCGATCTCGGGCACGATGGCGGCATCCAGCTGCAGCTCGCCGTCTACCGTAAGCTCGGGCGCCAGCTCCTTCACGAGGGCCGTGGCCCGCACCACCTTGTCGGCATCGTCGTTTTTGGCCGACCCGTAGGAAGAGTGCGACAGCATGGCCACCACCGGCTCGGCGCCGTCGATGAGGCTTCTCCAAGCGGCCTCGGCATTGATGGCGATCTGGGCCAGCCGCTCGGCGTCGGGCTGCACCTCAAGGCCGCAGTCGGAGAACAGGAAGGTGCCGGCATGCCCCAAATCGCAGTCGGGCACGTTCATGATGAAGAAGGAGCTAACCATCTGCGCGCCAGGGGCGGTCTTCAGAATCTGCAGGGCCGGGCGCAGCACATCGCCGGTGGAGTGGCAGGCGCCGGAGACGAGGCCCGCGGCCTCGCCCTCCTTCACCATCATCATGCCGAAGTACAGCTCGTTGTCCATGAGCTCGAGAGCCTGCTCGGGCGTCATGCCCTTTTTGGCGCGCAGCTCGGCCAGGCGCGCGGCGTAGGGCTCGCGTAGCTCGGAAGTGAGCGGATCCACGATGCGGGCGCCCGCAAGATCGCAGCCGGCGGCGGCGATGTCGTCGGGGTTGCCGAGGATGACGAGGTCGGCGATGTCCTCGGCGAGGATCTTCTCGGCGGCCTGCAAGGTGCGGATGTCGTTGCCCTCGGGCAGCACAATGGTCTTCTTGTCGGCCTTCGCCTGGGCGATCATGGTATCGAGGAATGCGCTCACGGGCATCTCCTTTCTCCGGTGGGAATGAGTCCGCCTCCCATGATAGGGCACCGCCGCTCTCTCACGCCCGCGCGGCGCGATGTGCGGCCGGCGTGAGGTTCATATATTCGGTTTGTATGTGAACCTTTTCGCCGACGGGCGGGGGAGTAGGTACAATATCCGCTGAGAACATCTGCCCGGCGCGCCTGGCGCTGCGGAACCCACCGAGACAGACCGAGGAGCCGACCCATGCCCGTGAACTACGCCGATTTTCGCGCCATCGACATCGCCGACTTTGACGCGGTGGTCGTCGGCTCCGGATTCGCCGGTGCCGTGACCGCCCGCCAGCTGGCCGAGCAAGGGGGGCTGCGCGTGCTCGTCATCGAGAAGCGCGCGCACATCGCCGGCAACGCCTACGACGCCTACGACGAGGCGGGCATTCTCGTGCACCGCTACGGGCCGCATATCTTCCATACGAACAGCCGCGAGGCCTACGAGTTCCTCGGCCGCTTCACGAAGTGGTCGAGCTACCAGCACCGGGTGCTCGCCGACTGGTACGGCACCTACATGCCTGTGCCCTTCAACAAGAATTCCATGGAGATCGCTTTCGGCGACGAGAAGGCGGCCCGCCTCATCCAGAAGCTCATCGACACGTTCGGCGACGAGCGCAAGGTGACCATCAACGAGCTGCGTGCCCAGGACGACCCCGAGCTGGCCGAGGTGGCCGACTTCGTGTACCAGAACGTGTTCCTCTACTACACCCAGAAGCAGTGGGGACTCACTCCCGAGGAAGTGGACCCGTCGGTGACGGCGCGCGTGCCGGTGTTCATCTCGCGCGACGACCGCTACTTCCAGGACGAGTTCCAGGGCATGCCCGAGGACGGCTACACGCGCCTGTTCGAGGAGATGCTTGCCCACGAGCGCATCTGCGTATGCCTGGACACCGAGGCCGAGAGCGTCTTCGAGCTTATGTTCGAAAGCGGTGCGGAGGACGCGCCCCTTTCCGCCATCCGTATCAAGGGGGAGGCCTTCGAGGGCCCCATCGTGTACACCGGTCCTCTGGACGAGCTCTTCCTCGCGCGCTTCGGGCGGCTGCCCTACCGCTCCCTCGAGTTCGTCTACGAGACCTTTGAGGAGAACTACCACCTGCCCTGCGGCACGGTGAACTACACGGTGACCGAGGACTTCACGCGCATCACCGAGTTCAAGTGGCTCACCGAGCAGAAGGGGCCGCGCACCACCATCATGCGCGAGTACCCCCGGGCCTACGAGGATCCGTCCACCCAGATTCCCTATTACGCCATCATCAACGACGAGAACACCGCCCGCTACGAGCGCTACCGCCGCCTGACCGACGCGCTGCCGAACTTCTACCCGCTGGGGCGCCTGGCCGAGTACCGCTACTTCAACATGGACAAGGTGGTCGTCGATGCTCTGGCCGCCTCGGAGCACATTCTGTTCGCGCTCGATCACCCCGACGCGCCGGATGCGCCCGACGCCACTTCCTCCGCCACCCCCGCCCTCTAGGAGCCGCTGCCATGAAGACCATCACCTTCGCCGTGCCCTGCTACAACTCCGCCGCCTATATGGATCATTGCGTGGAAACGCTTCTGGCGTGCGGCGACGATATCGAGATTTTGCTGGTGGACGACGGATCTGCGAAGGATAACACCGCCGAGATCGCCGACCGGTGGGAGCGCGAGCACCCCGGCGTCGTCCGCGCCATCCACCAGCCCAACAAGGGCCACGGCGGTGCGGTGAACACGGGGCTTGAAAACGCGACCGGCTTCTACTTCAAGGTGGTCGACTCCGACGACTGGCTGGATGCCGCGGCCATGTTCCCGCTCATGGAGTACATGCGCACGCAGGTGGAGGCCCCGGTGCCCTGCGACATGGTGGTGGCCAATTACGTCTACGAGAAGGTGGACGAGGGCGTGCAGAAGGTCATGGGGTATTCCAACGTGCTGCCCGAGGGCTACGAGTTCGGCTGGGACGAGGTGGGTACCTTCCTGCCGAGCCAGTACCTGCTCATGCACTCGGTGTACTATCGCACCGACATGCTGCGGAAGATGAAGCTGACTTTGCCCGAGCACACGTTCTACGTGGACAACATCTTCGTCTACGAGCCCTTGGTGCACGTGCGCACTATGCGCTACTTCAACGTGGACGCTTACCGTTACTTCATCGGGCGGGAGGACCAGTCGGTCAACGAGAAGGTGATGATGGGCCGCATGGACCAGCAGCTGCGCGTCACCCGCCAGATGATCGACAACGTGGACCCGCAGGCGGTGCGCAACCGCCATCTGCGCCACTACCTGCGCAACTACCTGTCCATGATGATGTGCATCTGCTCGGTGTTCCTGCGCATGCGCGGCGGGGAGGAGGACGAGGAGGATCTGAAGGGCATCTGGGCCTACCTCAAGGAGCAGAATCCGTCGCTCTACCGCCGGGTGCGCACCAACGCGCTGAACCTGGCGACGAACCTGCCCACCGAGGCGGGCGAGAAAATCGGCCTCAAGGGCTATCAGATCGCCCAGAAGATCTTCAAGTTCAACTAAGTTCCGCTGTTGCCAACGCAACGACGGGAACGCCGATGCTGCGGTGCCGTGAGAGGTGCGCTCTGGCCCCTTGTTTTGCCTCGGCGCGGACGCGTTGCGCCGCTTGGGCAAAAGGCGGGGCACTATCGGGTTAGATAGAAAAGTTTGGCCAATTTATGACGATATACTTCTCATTATCGCGCTCCACCATCTTTCATCGAGTCGCTTATTTTTTGTGACCTGGGATTACTTGCTATATTGAAATGCAGAGCCGCAATCAAGCGCAGTTGTCCCCAGTAACCCGTCAAAAAGTGGCCAAAAACAGTCTTTGGATGCAATGCAAGACGGTATATCGTGAAAAAGTGTCCAGAGTGACTCAACCAAGAGTCTATCAGCAGTACGTTGCTGATAAAAAATCGAGGTGAAGCTCAATAAAGACAGCTTTCTGCATGATGCAAGTTATAAATAGCTAAGAGACCTTCTCGTTCAGGTTGGTTGTTTTATGCGGTAGCAGGTAGTAAAATTCTATCTGCCAAACTCAAGATATACCTGTCGTTATTGTGCAGGCCATACTGTTATCCCGTGATGCGCATCTTCAACATGAGGATGCCTGTGGTTCTGCACGAGAACCATCCGGTGAATTTCCAAGCTGAAGGGCATCTGTCCATCATCAGGAAATTCTCCATTACGGGATATATCTTGAGGTTTGGCGACCAAGGATGGATGTCCTTCACTTGTGTTGAACCTCGCTCAGAGGAGCATCCTCCTTGTCGCATTGTTGCATCTGAAGAGGAGGCTGTTATGGAAAACTGTAGCGGTGTAATCGCAACTCTAAAACAACAAAGAGAGAAAGTCGTCCTAGCTTTTATTGCTTTCATTTTGTCCATTGGGTGTGCATGTGCACTTGCCTTCATTGACGCTCATGCCGCCTATGCTGACGAGGACGCCTATGCGATACTCTACAGCGATGGTTCACTTGTTATGCAGAGAGGGGAGACGACTGACCCTGGCAAAACCGCCTTGTACATTTACAGTGGGTTAGAAAGCCATCGTTTTTCCGAGCCGCCATGGATCGATGAGGCTCGGTTTGTAAAATCAGTCTCAGTCAATGCTTCTCTGCGACCGCTGTCAACTGAACGATGGTTCTACAAAATGGAGAACCTGCAATCAATTACTGGTTTAGGCAATTTGGATTTGAGTCGGGTTGCCAGCGTAGATCAAATGTTCAACCTGTGCTCATCCTTAACTGCTATAGATGTACGCGGCTTGAACACAGGCTCAGTTGAGATATTCGATTACATGTTCGCGGGTTGCACATCTCTGAGGTCCATCGATGGTTTGTGGTCGCTTGACACAAGCAATGCACTGTCGATGAGCTACATGTTTGCGGGGTGCTCGTCTCTTACCGACTTGGATGTATCGTGGTTTGATGTGTCGAAGGTTGAGGACATGTATTTCATATTTGGCAACTGCTATTCGTTGGCTTCGATCGATACGAGAGGCTGGAAGACGTCATCACTTACTCATATGACCGGCGCATTTTCTCGCTGCCGTTCGCTTGTTTCGTTGGATCTGTCTTCATGGGATTTTAGGCACACGGGCATAGACTGGGAAGATGACTTCTCGGGCTGTGACTCGTTGGTTTCGATCACGCTGGGCCCGTTGGGGATTTACGGTGCAAGAAACATGCCCCGTATCGATAACGGTGTTTGGCAGCATCTCACATCCAATGTAGAAGTGTCTTCCCGCAACGACAGCTCCTTCCTATCTCCCGGAACCTATATTTTCTGGCCGACGAAGAGCTCGAAGCTGCGTGCCGTCTCTCTCTTCCATGGGTTTAGATGCGACTTTGTAACATCTGCAGAGAGCTGGCAGCTGCGGTATTCACCCAGTCAGGTGTTTAGCGGCAATTCAGTGACATCAGCCTTAATGAATCGTAACGTGCAAAGCTGGATGGCTCAGAATCTGCAAGGAGGAAAGAGATACTTCATTCAGGTAAGAATGAGCCAAAATGTTAATGGTCGGCAGTACTGGTCTCCTTGGTATTCGGCGGGATCGGTGGTGGCGGGTGATGTAGCACCTGGGGTTTACGGGCTAAAAGAAAACAGTAGTTCAAACTATTTCGATGTAACTGGAAACGGAAAACTGGACACAATCAAAGTTAAACATGGTCGGGGTTCAACGAAGTTCTCAATTTATGTGAATGGAAAGAAGGCCTACTCGGGAACAACGGGGAATAAATATGCCGACAATCTCTCGTTAAAGGTTCTCGTATTGAAGAACGGCAAGACATTCTTGTATGCTGACGCTCATGGTGGGGGAGAGATACATGGAATTAAAACTATTTTCCAATATCGCTCGGGCAAAATGAAGAAGGTCGTCAACTGCCATACCGTCTTTCCTAAAAAATACGGCCGATATCGTACAGTAGACACAATCAAAGTATCGGGCAACAAGGTGGTTGTTCGGGCGATGATCATGTCGTACACCACAGGCTGGATGGCGGCTGATTATACTTATAACTATAAGTCGGGCACCTTAAAACAAGCAAGTAAAACAGCGCCGATCAAGAAGTTTTACCCCGCACAACGCACCACCTTCAAAGCTCAGAAGAGCATCAAAGTCTACAAAAGCACATCCTGTAAGGCGAAAAAATTTACCATCAAGAAGGGACAAAAAGTCAAGTTTCTCAAGGTTTATTCATCTGGGAAGACCATGCGGTTGCAGGTAAAGGTGGCTGGTAAAACCGGATGGATTAAGTGTGCCCCATCAGTGCGCAGCTCGCTGCTCTATCATAGGCAGCCGCCCTTTAAGGGAATGGTTTGCGGAGGTTAGACTGCTCCAGTTTGGGATTTTTCGAACTCCGTCCTCATTTCAAGTTCTATGGAACGAAGACGGAGTTCTTTTGCTTGTTATCTTCTACTTTCTTTTCTTGAAGATGCACCGGTGGTATTGGTTGCGCTTTTCAATCCTAAACTGAAGAGCGCCGTGTCATCGTATAGCTGGTCGAGCGGGATGCTGCCAACTGTCGTTCCGCGTTGGCAGCTGCTCGGTTATCTTTATTTGCGGTTCATGGCAAAAAGATCGATCAGACCCTCCAAGCCCAATGTCCGATTTGCCGTCGATTTGTGCCGGAGAAGGGCGACCATGGATTCGGCTCCGTCGCCGGTGAGTACGACGGTGCTTTCGTAATCGACCTCGGCTTCAATGAGATCGATGATACCGTCGATGCGGGCCGCCTCCCCCATGACAATGCCCGACTGCATGGCCTCGGCCGTAGTACGTCCCAACAAGGAGCGGGGGGCTCGCAGTTCGACAGAGGGCAGCTGTGCGGTACCCGATGCCAGAGCCTGGGCGCCCAGCCGCATGCCCGGAGCAAGGATGCCGCCCTTGAAGCAGCCATGCTCGTCCAGCAGCTCGAAGGTGGTGCAGGTGCCCAGATCGATCACCAGAGTCGGAAAGCCGTACAGCCTCTTGGCCGCCACCATTTCGGCTACGCGGTCGGCACCTACCGATGTTGGGTCGGCGAAGCCCATTTTCAACCCCGTCTTCAACCCTGGACCGACGGTGAGGGGACGCCGTCCTGTGAGGCGGCGAGTCGCTTCCACCCATACTTCCGTAAGCGCGGGAAATACCGACGCGATGATGGCATCGTCGGCCAAGGGGGCAACCGAGGGCAGTGTGGCTCCATCGAAGGGCTGCTGGGAAAGGGGCGTGGCCAAGCTCGAGGCAATAGCGTCGTAGAAGGCGACGACGGAGGAAATCGCCTCGTCGGCCGTGCAGGCGGCGCTCGTGCCGATGGACCACTGGGCGTGCAGTGCCCCGTCGACGGCGAGGCCCAGGCGGGTGTGGCTGTTGCGAATATCGACAAGCAGAAGCAACGAGGACATGGCGGTACTTTCTTTTTGAGATCACAGGGTTTGAAACCATATTGTGCGAGACATTATAGGTCAGGAAAGGAGCTCGCACCTCGAACGGGACCTTCCTGATCGATGGACAAGCCAAAATAAAGGCATAATTTATCCGCATGATGATCGCGTGCCTTCTCATTTGTCTAAAAGAGCTGAAATCGACCTCAAGGCCGCTGTTTTGACGCCAGGGATAAGGAGTAGACCCTCATGCGAATCAATTTTATCCCGAAAATGTCATCCAAGTTGACGAGGGGGAGACTCTCGCGAAGCCTGAAAGGGCGCCGGCTCGCCTTCCGCTACTTGTAGTCCTCCACGTTCTTCGACGAGCTGCCCGTGGTGTTGCCCTCGTTGCGCAGCTCGAAGCCGAAGCGCACCGTGGCGTCGCCGAAGCGGTCGCGCAGGGCATCGGTGGCCGCCAGAAGCTGGCGGCGCTTCGCGTCGTCGGCGATGAGGGGCGCGCTCTCATTTCGCTCTGACCCCTTCTCGCCCCCGTCCAGCCCGTCGGCATCGAAGAGGCTCTCCTGCACCGGCCCCGTCTCCTCCTCGAAGTGGCTTACGGCCACCCCGAGCAGGCGCACCTTCGCCCCGGGGAACCACACGTCGTCCACCATGGCGTGCACCACAGGGGCGAAGGCCAGGTCGTCGTCGGTGGGGGAGGGAAGTTGCCGCTGCACCGAGCGGGTGGTGCGGTCGGAAAAGCGCACCTTCAGGGCCACGGTGCGCCCGGCGAGCCCCTTGCGGCGCAGACGGCGGCCCACCTTGGCCGCGATGGTGGAGAGCGCCGCCTCGATGTCGGCCCGCTCGGTGAGGTCGCGGGCGAAGGTGACCTCGTTGGAGACCGACTTCACCGTATCGTCCTCCTCCACGGGCGAGCGGTCGCGGCCCAAGGCCCGCTCGCGCATCATCTCGCCGTTCTTCCCGAACACCCGCCGCAGAAGCGAGGCATCGGCGCGGCCCATATCGCCCAAAGTGCGGATGCCGTGGGCCGTGAGCACCCGCTCGGCCGCAGCGCCCACGCCGCTTACGGTGCGCACGGGCAGGTCGGCCAGGAAGGCCTCCTCGGTACCGGGCCATACCACGGTAAGCCCCCGGGGCTTGTCGATATCTGAGGCGATTTTGGCCACCGACTTGGTGGCGCCCACTCCTATGGAGCAGGTGACGCCGAGGGCGGCTACGCGGCGCTGGATGCGCTCGGCTATGCGCACGGGGTGCTCTGTGTTCACGGCGGTGGGGGAGACGTCCATGAAGGCCTCGTCGATGGAGACCTGCTGCACGTGGGGCGTCTCGTCGCGCAGGATGGCCATGATGGCCGCCGAAATCTCGCGGTAGCGGTGGAAGTTGCCGTGGGTCCAGATGGCGTCGGGACACAGCTCGCGGGCGAGCGAGGCGGCCATGGCGCTGCGCACGCCGAAGGCGCGGGCCTCGTAGGAACAGGTGGATACCACCCCGTGGGCGTCCGCATCGCCGCCCACGATGACGGGCTTGCCGCGCCAGCCGGGGTGATCGAGCTGCTCCACCGAGGCGAAGAAGGCGTCCAAATCCACGAGCAGGATGGCCGGCCCCTCCCAGGGCGCAAGCGTTATGTCGAGGGCATCGTCCATGGGCTCATTGTAGCGCATGGGAGCTGGAAAGGGTACATCTGTTCTGAGCATGCCGAAAAAGAGAGCCGGCCGCGCGGCCGGCTCGTCGGTGCCTAGCGCTCGCTTGCCAGGAAGAACAGGGCCATGGTGCCTGGGCCCGAGTGGGCGCCGATGACCGGATCCACCCAGTTGATGAGGACGTCGCTCACGCCGAAGCGCTCGCGGACGAGATCGGCCACGTACTCGGCGTCCTGGAGGCAGTCCCCGTGGGTGATGAACACCGTCTGGTCGGCCACGGGGGACATGGCCGTCTGCTCCATGTGGTCAACGAGGGCCTTGAGCGACTTCTTGCGGCCGCGCACCTTCTCGAGCGGAATGAGGTGCCCCTCGTCGTCCACGTGCATGACCGGCTTGATGTTCAGAAGCGTGCCCGCCCAGGCGCTCGTGCGCGAGACGCGGCCGCCGCGGAACAGGAACATGAGGTCGTCCACGGTGAACCAGTGGGCCAGGTGCAGCTTGTGCTCCTCCACCCAGTCGCGCACCTTTTCGATGGACGCCCCCTCCTCGCGCATCTTCGCCGCGTAGTAGACGAGCAGGCCCTCGCCGAGCGAGGCGGCGAGCGTGTCCACGGAGGCTACCGTGCGGTCGGGGTACAGTCCTGCCAGCTCGGTGAGCAGCAGCTCGATGGCCTGGTAGGTACCGGAAAGGCCGCTGGAAAATCCCAGGTAAAGCACATCGCGGCCCTCCCTCAGCAGCGCCTCGATGCTCTCGCGGGACTCCTTTAGGTTCGGAAGCGAGGTGGTGATGACCTTCCCCTCGCGCATCATGGTGTAGAACTGGGACAGATCGGTCTTCTCGCCCTTCAGGTAGCTGCGGTACTCCTCGCCGTCCACCATGAAGGTAAGCGGCAGCACCGTCAGATCGTGCTGGTCGATGATATCCTCGGGCAGGTTGCTCGAGGAGTCGGTGACGATGGCAAAGCTCATGGGCGCTCCTATCGGGTTCTCGGGCCCGCGTCTCCTCGGCGCGCCCGCGTTTCGCTGGCGCTATTCTAGCGCAAGGAGCGCAGGGGAGGGCGGTGGGAGGGAAAGCTGTAACCTAGGCCGCGGCACCCTTCGGCGGTTTTTACGCGCAGAGGTCGCCGCGACCTGTTCACGGCCGCCTTTCCTTGCCGTATACTAGACCAGTTGCACATCCGGGCACGCTTATGTGGCGCGCCCTCGAACCATAGCCGGATGCGAGACGGGAAGAAGAGGTAGTTTACGGTGGCAAGCAATTACAAGGACACGATGAACCTGCCCAGCACCGATTTTCCCATGCGCGGGAACCTGCCGGCGCAGGAGCCCAAGCGCTTGGAGACGTGGCAGCGGGAGGATATCTACCGCCGCGTGCTGGAGAAGAACGCCGACGGCAAGCCCTTCATTCTGCACGATGGGCCGCCCTACGCCAACGGCCCGATCCACATCGGCCATTCCTTTAACAAGATCCTCAAGGACTTCGTGGTGAAAAGCCATGCCCAGCGCGGGTATTTCAGTCCCTATATTCCCGGCTGGGACTGCCACGGCCAGCCTATCGAGCACATGGTGGAGGTGACCATCGGCCCTGAGCGCATGGCCGAGATCAGCCAACCGGAGCTGCGCCAGCTGTGCCGCGAGTGGGCCGAGAAGTACGTCGATATCCAGCGCGAGGGCTTCAAGCGCCTCGGCGTGAACGCCGACTGGGAGCATCCCTACCTCACGTTCATCCCGAACTACGAGGCGGGCAATGTGGAGATCTTCAAGGATCTGTACCTGAAGGGCTCGGTCTACCGCGGCCGCAAGCCCATCCACTGGTGCACGAACTGCCATACTGCTCTGGCCGAGGCCGAGATCGAGTACGGCGACGAGGTGTCGCCGTCCATCTACGTGAAGTTCAAGCTAGACGCCATGCCCGGCATCTTCGAGGCCGCCGGGGCCGCAGGCGACGCCTACCTGCTCATCTGGACCACCACTCCCTGGACGCTGCCCGCGAACACCGCCGTGTCGCTCGCGCCTGAGGCCGATTACGTGATGGTGCAGGTGGAAGGCTCCAACCTCATCATGGCCAAGGAGCTGGTGGAGACCGTGGCCGAGGTGGCCGGCTGGGAGGACTACGCGCTCGTGGCCGGACCGTCTGGCGAGCCGGTGGCGCTGAAGGGCAAGCAGCTGTTCGGCCTCACTTACACCGCGCCCGTGCGTCACGATATCACCGGCACGGTCATCTACGGCGATCATGTCACCCTGGACACGGGCACCGGCGCTGTGCACACGGCCCCCGGCCACGGCCAGGACGACTACCTCGTGGCGCTCGAGTTCGACATTCCGCTGCTCATGCCCGTGGATGACAACGGCGTGTTCACCGACGAGGCCGGCCGCTTCGCGGGACTTTCCACCGACGAGGCCAACCCGGTTATCATCGACTGGCTGCGCGAGCAGGGGACGCTTGTGGCCGAGAAGAAGATCAACCACTCCTACCCGCACTGCTGGCGCTGCCATCAGCCGGTCATCTTCCGCGCCACCGACCAGTGGTTCGTCTCCATGGACAAGAACGCCCTGCGGGAGCGAGCGCTCACGGCCATCAACTCCGAGGTGAGCTGGGTGCCGGCCTGGGCGAAGAACCGCATCGGGTCCATGGTGGCCGACCGTCCCGACTGGTGCATCTCGCGTCAGCGCAGCTGGGGCGTGCCCATCCCCGTGTTCAAGTGCGCCAAGTGCGGCTCCACCGTGGCCACTGAGGAGACCTTCGACGCGGTGATCGAGCTGTTCAACACCAAGGGCGCCGACGCGTGGTTCACCATGGAGCCTTCCGAGTACCTGCCGCGCGGTACGAAGTGCGAAGTCTGCGGCTGCACCGAGCTTCTGCCCGAGAAGGACATCCTGGACGTGTGGTGGGAGTCCGGCGTGTCCCACACCAGCGTGTGCCGCCACCGCGCGAGCGAGGGCCTGCGCTTCCCGGCCGATCTGTACCTGGAAGGTTCCGACCAGCACCGCGGCTGGTTCCAGTCGTCGCTGCTCACTTCCATCGGTGCCTTCGGCGTGCCGCCCTACCGCTCGGTCATGCACTGCGGCTTCACCGTGGACGAGGAGGGGCGCAAGATGTCCAAGTCCCTCGGCAACGGCATCGACCCGGTGGAGATGTGCGAGAAGTTCGGCGCTGACGTGCTGCGCCTGTGGGTGTCCTCCTGCGACTATTCCCAGGACGTGTCCATCTCCGACGGCATCTTGAAGCAGGTGTCGGACGCCTACCGGCGCTTCCGCAACACCTTCCGCTTCCTTTTGGGCAACCTGGACGACTTCGGCCCGGCCGACTTTGTGGACTGGGACGATCTGGAGCCCATCGACCAGTGGCAGATGGTGCGCACCCTGCAGCTGCTCTCCGAGGTTGAGGCGGCTTACGAGGCGCTGAAGTTCAACGCCGTGTACCGTGCGCTCTACGAGTACGTGAACGACCTGTCGGCCGTGTACATGGACGTGACCAAGGACCGTCTCTACGCCGAGGCGCCCGCATCCCCGCGCCGCCGCGCCGTGCAGACGGTGCTCATGAACATCCTCGAGGTGCTCGTCCGCGTGATGAGCCCCATCCTGTCGTTCACCACCGACGAGGTGTGGGACTGCTACCCGCCCGCATGGCGCGAGGAGGAGGGCCGTCCCGTGTCGGTGCAGCTGGCCGGCTGGCCCGCTGCCGCCGACTTCACGCCGGCGGTGCCCGCCGACGGCGCGGAGCAGGTGGCGGCCTTCGAGGAGATGATGGCCGTGCGCGAGGTGGTCACCAAGGCCCTCGAGGACGCCCGCGCGGCGAAGATCATCGGCAAGAGCCAGGAGGCCGCCGTTGTGATCACCGCTCCGGCTGCGGTGGTTGCCACGGCGAGCACCTTCGATCCCGACGTGTTCGAGGAGCTGTTCATCGTGGCGTCGGTGGCCTTCGGGGAGGGCGCCGACGACGAGGTGAGCGCCGTGGTGACGGTGGCCGCAGGCGAGAAGTGCCCGCGCTGCTGGAACATCCGCGAGCTCGGCGGCGACCCGTCGCATCCCGACGTGTGCGAGCGCTGCGGCGCGGCCCTGGACGCCATCGGGTACAAGGGCGAGTAGATGCGCCGCCGCAACCTGTGCGTGTTCGCCGCCGTGGTACTTCTGTGGCTGGCGGCCGACATCGCCACGAAGGCGGTCTGCAACGGCTACGGGCTCGGCGAGGTCATCGCCGGGCCCTTCCTCGGCCTCGTGCAGTTCCGCCTGGCCCACAACACGGGAGCCGCCTGGGGCATGTTCGATGACTCCACCTTCGCCCTCGGCGTCATGTCTCTTCTGGTCTGCGCGGCCCTTGCGGCCTACCTTATCGCCACGGCGAGGCGGGCGAACCTTGCGGAGGTCATCGGCATCGCGCTCGTGGTGGCCGGCGGCCTCGGCAACGCGCTCGACCGCTTCACCTTGGGCTACGTGGTGGACTTCATCGACACCACCTTCATCGAGTTCCCCACCTTCAACGTGGCTGATATCGGCGTCACCTGCGGGTTCGTGCTGTTCTTCGCGGGCATGCTCTGGGGGATGCGGCGCGACGGGCTTACGACGGCTTGTGCGGACGCGGGGCAGCCTGGGGCCGCCGATGCCGCCGACGAGGCGGCCGGGCCGTCCGGCGATGTACCCCGAACGGGCGATGCTTGTGGCCCCCAAGGTCGGTAAGGTGGGTTCCATGACAAGATCGCTCTGCCATATCGTTTCCGCCGAGGATGCCGGCAGCCGCCTGGACGCGCTCGCCGCGGCCCGGGGCTTGTACGTGTCGCGTTCGGCGGCGGCCCGGGCCATCGAGGAGGGCCGGGTGTTCGTGAACGGTGCCACGGTTTCCAAGAAGCACGCCGTGGTCGCGGGCGATACCATTGTCTACGAGGTGGACGACGAGCCGGAGTCTGTCGTGGTCTACGGCGAGCCCATCGATCTGGACATTCGCTACGAGGACGAGGATGTGCTCGTACTCTCCAAGCAGGTGGGCCTTGTCTGCCACCCCTCCGTCGACCACGCCCACGGCACGCTCGTGAACGCGCTCATCTGGCATTGCGGCGAGGAGAACCTCTGCAACGTGCAGGGGGAAGAGGCCGACCGCCTCGGCATCGTGCACCGGCTCGATCGCGACACCTCCGGGCTCATGCTGGCGGCCAAGACCGACGAGGCCGGTCGCGAGCTCATGGCCCAGATCCAGGATCGCGCGGTGGACCGCCACTACCTGGCCCTCGTCCACGGTATCGTGGCTCACGACACCGGCATGATCGACGCTCCCATCGCGCGCTCGGCCGACGAGCGCTGCCGCATGGCCGTACGCGACGTGCCGAGTGCCCGCGAGGCCATCACCACCTTCCGCGTGCTGGAGCGCTTCGAGGCCGGCCCCAAGGACGACGGCTACAGCCTTATCGAGTGCAAGCTGTTCACCGGGCGTACCCACCAGATCCGCGTGCACATGCAGTACACGCGCCATCCCATTGTGGGGGATCCGGTCTACAACGCCCACGGGCCACGGGATGAGCGGGCCCAGTTGGGCCTGCGCCGCCAGTTCCTCCATTCCTACAGCATCGCCTTCGAGCATCCTGCAACCGGCGAGCCCATGGCCTTCGCCGATCAGCTGCCCCGCGATCTCGCCGAGGCCCTGGACGAGCTCGCGTCGCGCTCGGTCGGGGTGACGGATGCCGGTCGCGAGGTGTACGCCCTCATGGAGTCGTCGCCTGCGCCCTCGGTGGAAGGGGTGGTGCCCAGTGAGTAGGAAGATCGTACCTGTGCCGGGCAAGGTGGGCGTCGTCATCGCGAATACGGGCACCCCCGCGGCACCGACCAAGAAGGCCGTGCACAAGTACCTGTCCCAGTTCCTCATGGACCCGCGCATCTGCCCCATGCCTCGTCCTATCTGGTGGATGCTGCTGCATACGGTCATCTTGGGGAAGCGCTCGAAGGCTTCGGCTGAGAAGTACCGCACCATCTGGACGGCGGCGGGCTCTCCTATGACCGTGGCCTACGAGGCGCTCGAGCGCGGCCTTGCCGACTACTATGCCGAACGCGGGCTCGCTGTGGAAGTGCGCGCTGCCATGAGCTACGGCAAGCCCTCGCTCAAGCAGGCGGTCAAGGAGCTCAAGGATGCCGGCTGCACGCGTTTGGTCGTGCTGCCCATGTATCCCCAGTCAGCGTTCTCCACCACCTCCTCGGTGGCCGACGGCGTGGCCCGGGCCGTGCGTCGAGCCCGCTGGAAGCATCCGGTCGATTTCATCGACGAGTACAGCGAGAATCCCGTCTACATCCGCGCCATCGCCGCATCGGTTCGCAACGCTGGTTTCTCGGAAGAGCGCGGCGATCGCCTTCTGTTCTCCTACCACTCCATTCCTCTGAAGGACATCGAGGCAGGGGACGTCTACGAGCTGCAGACCGGGGCCACGAGTCTGGCCGTAGCCGGCGAGCTGGGGCTCGATCGCCGGAGCTGGACTATCAGCTACCAGAGCCGTTTCGACAAGGGTCGCACGTGGCTTTCGCCCTTCACCCGGCCTACCCTGGTGCGTCTGGCCCGGGCCGCTGAACCGAACAGCCGTCTGTTCCTCGTGTGCCCGAACTTTGCCGTGGACTGCCTGGAGACCCTCTACGATGTGCCTCACGAGTTGGAGCCGATCTACCGCGCGGCCCTGGCCGGCGAGATCGTGGATGCCGATGAGGAGCCCGGCGCTCTGGAAAACACCGGCAAGCGCGCCGCCCGGTGCGACGCGCATCTGGAGGCGCACCGCGATGTGGCGCGTACCGTGCGCATGAAGCGCGCCGCCGACGATTTCCGCCGCGGCGCTCATCGTCAGATTGCCGATGACGAGCCCTTCGTCTACGTGCCGTGCCTCAACAAGTCGCGGGCCCACCTGAAGGTGCTCGCCGCCGTGCTCGCCCCCTATGTGGGCGATGCCGAGGCCTAGTTCTTCGCCAGCCGCATCGACGCCCGCTACGAGGAAAGCCCCCGATTCGGGGGCTTTCTCATGGGATGTGCCGTGGAAGGAGGGAGGGTGCGCTGCCGTGGCGGGGATGGGCTGATCTGGCTGCGGCTTAGGCCTCGGCCAGATCATGGCCGAGCATGTAGCCGAAGGTGATGCAGCGGCCGTGGGAGTTGCCGGCCACGTTGATGGGGTAGTCCACCGCGGTGATGTCGCCCATGATGTTGCCGAGCACGTAGAGGCCCTCGATGACCTCGCCGTTCTCGTCGAGGCACTGGAAGTCGTTGTTGCACTTCAGGCCGCCGCAGACGGCGAGCAGTGCCGGGCCGACCTTCAGCGCGTAGAAGGGGCCTTCCTTCACGGGGGTGAGGAACACGGGCTTCTTGTAGTAGTCGGTGTCCTCCCCGGCCTCGCACATGCCGTTGTAGCGCTCCACCGTGGCGGAAAGCACGGAGGCATCGCAGCCGATCTGGGCCGCCAGGTCCTCGATGGTGTCGGCCTCGTAGGCGATGCCCTGCTTCACGTACTCGGGAATCTGGGTCTTGAAGTACTCGGGGGCCAGCTCAAGGTCGCTGCCGTAGGGACGGAAGCTGTCCCAGAACATGCCGCCGCCGTAGGGCAGGCCGTTCACGAGGTCGGTCGGCCAGTTGGCGTCGAAGATGGACCACGCTTCGCCGCCCGGCTGCTTGTTGATGGCCAGCGACTTGCCCTGCACCCAGGTGTCCTCGCACATGAAGCGCTCGCCGTTGTCGTTCACGAACAAAAACGGCCCGTGGAACCAGCAGAAGGCCTGGGGGTGCATCATAGTGGGGAAGGGCAGGTCCTGCAGCTGGGCGCCGATCCACATGCCCATCTTATGGCCGTCGCCGGTGTTCGCGCCGGCCGGGGTGTACTGGCTGCGGGGCTGGCCGTACTCGGCGCAGATGGGGGCGTAGGCCTCGCACATCTCGAGGCTGCCGCCGATGTCGCCGGTGGCCAGCACGACGCCCTTGGCGGCGTTGTACTGCACGTAGCCCTCGCCGGTCTCGCAGATGCAGCCGGTCACCTTGCCGGCATCGTCCTTCAGAAGCTGCACGGCGGGGGAGTCGAAGACGAACTCGGCGCCGTCGCGCACGGCGTCCAGGTAGCACAGCTCGGCGCCGGCGAATCCGGTGGAAGTGAGGCCGGCCTCCTCGGGGATCATGAGCATGTGGTAGCCCGGCTGCTCGGCGTACACGTCGTCGTGGCTGTAGAAGGCGCCCACCATGGCGGAGCCGCCCAGGGCCTCGCACTTGTCGAGCAGCCAGTTGGAGGCCTCCTCGGAGTTGTTGAAGAACTTCACGATGAGGTCCTCGTTCGCGCGGCTGGCGCACTGGGCGATCCAGTGCTGCTTGGCGTTCACCTTATCGACCTTGACGCCCAGCTCCTCCATGTAGCGGGAGTTGATGGCGCCGAAGCCGCCGCCGCGGCCGTTGAAGCTCGAGGTCTTCTCCACCACGGTCACCTTGCCGCCCTTCTCGGCGGCCGCGGCCGCGCAGGCGCAGCCGGCAAGACCCGCGCCGATGACGAGGATGTCGGTATCGACGGTGGAGGCAATATCGGTGATGGGCTCGGGAGCGATCTCCCACTCGTAGGCGGTCTGGCCGGTGGCGGCCATGGGCGCGTCGCCGGAAGCGGCGCTTTCGGCGGGGGCCGCCGGGGAGCAGCCGGCCAGGCCCATGGCGGCCGCACCTGCGGCCGTTGCGGCGCCGAGGCCGAGGAACGCGCGGCGGGACAGGCCCTTGGAATTCGTGTTGGTCATAGGTTTCCCTTTCTTCTCAGTGCGGAGCCCTCCGCTCCGCCTCTGGTCCTAGGGAGTGCCGTCGTGCGCGGTTCGCATAAGGAGACGGCACCGCCCTCCCGCAGAGCATCATGGCAAAAGTGGTGGGCGGGTAACATCTGACGATTTGACCTATTTTGCCCGATCAGGTAAAAATGGGCCGAAGTGGCCCATAGCATTGACCGTGCGTTTTGCTACGGTTGAGCAGAGGCGAACGCGCTTGTGGCATCGCGCTTTTTAGGGAGGGACAATGCGGGAATCGATTGAGGGCCCCTTTGCCGATTGGCGGCTGTTGGGGCTTGGTTTCTGGCAGGCATGGCAGATCGTCACGATGTGCACGAACACGGTGGCCCCCACCGAGGGGCTGCTCTTCTCGGAGGGCAACGCCCTGCTCGTGCTGCTCGTGCTCATGACGGTCGCCTATGGCGCCGTCGTGGTCATGTCGCGGTGGTTCGCGCCCTTCGTATCGCGCGGGGCCTTCTATGTCGCGGCCGCCGCCCTCATGGCGGCCGGCACCGTCGCGATGCCCCTTGTCGGCCTCTTCTGCGAAGGCGCCCTCGGCTGGGGGTTGTTCATCGCTGCCGCGGGTGCTGCGGCGCTCGGCAACGCGCTTCTGCTCATCATGTGGGGCGAGCTGTGGAGTGCTCTGGCCACAGGGCGCGTGGGAAGGCACCTGTACGCCTCCTACACCTTCGCCTTCGTGCTCTTCTTCGTCACCTACGCGGTTCCGGAGCCGGCGGCCGTGGGGCTTACGGCGGCCTTTCCCGTGGCTTCGGCCGCGGTGCTCTACGCCTGCCGCCGCGAGCCGCGCCGCGAGCCCTCTGTTGTGCCGCTCGATGTGCGCACCATTCCCGTGGTCCGTCTGCTCGTCTGCCTCTTCGTCATCAGCGTGATCTGGGGACTGACCCAGGGCATGGTGGTCACCTTCGCCGAGGGCGATCCGCTGGTGGTGCCCAAGGCGCTTCTGCTGGCAGGCGGCGGCATCGGGGCCATCACCCTTTCCATGATGGTCACCTCCTCGCCCTCCGAGGCGCTCACGTTGTACCGGCCCGTCATTCCCGCGGTGCTCGCAGGCATTGTTTTGCTGCTCCTCAAGCCCGATGTGTACCCCTTCTTGGGCACGGGGCTCATCATCATGGGCATCTACTGCTTGGACATGCTCATGATGCTCGTCTCCACCGATGTGGCCTTCCGGGGACGCATTCCCGTGGCGCTCTCCTTCGGCCTGGCCGTTCTGGCCACCCGCGCCGGCACCCTCGCGGGATCGGTGGGCGCCGACTGGCTCATCTTCTCCCCCTGGTGGTCGGCCCAGCTGCGCACCGACGTATGCCTTATCGCCATTCTCCTGCTCGCCGTCATCGGCATGCTCTTCTTCACCGTGGCCGATGTGCAGAAGCTCTACGTCACCCCGCGCATGCAGCGTGCCGACGAATCGTTGGAGCAGAAGTGCGCGGCGGTGGCGGCCATGTGCCATCTGACCAACCGCGAGTCGGAGGTGATCGTGCTTCTGGCCCGCGGGCGTACCGTTCCCTATATCAGCGACGAGCTCTCTATCGCCCAGGGCACCGCGAAGCACCATGTGAGCAACATCTACCGGAAAGTGGGCGTGTTCGACCGCCAGGGCCTTTTGGACGCCATCGAGCAAGGAGGCGTGGGGAGGTCGGCGCTCGCGGCGGACCGTCCCGATCGGCCGGCGAGGGCCTAGAAGGCGAGGCGCCTTAAGGCTTCGACGGCCTCGTCGCGCCTCGACGGCGGGGCGGTGGCGGCCAGGTAGGCATCGAGCTCGCCTGTCTTCCCGAAGTCCCCGACGATGGTGCGGGCGACCCGCAGCGCGCAGGGGGTCAAATCGGGGCGGAAGACGAACACCGAGGCCATATCGAGCGGCGCGTTCACGAGCGGGCGGCGGCACACCTCGTCGGTGACGAGGCCCAAGGCGTACTCGGTTTGGATGATGAAGCATTGCTTGCGGGTTGAGACATGGGCGAGCATGAGGTTGCGGTCGTGCAGGATGGCATCGGTGAGGATGCCGTGGTTGCGAAACACCGTCTCGTAGAGCCGTTCCTTGTAGGGGCTCGTCTGAACCACGGTGCGGCCGCGCAGGTCGCGCACGAAATCCACCGAGGACTTCCGGGCGAGCGGGTCATCGCAGCTGAGCAGGACCGAGAGCGTGTCGTCGGCCAGTTTGATGGACGGCAGTCCCATATGCTCGGGCGGGGCGATGGTGATGGCGCATTCCATTGTGCCGGCGAGCATGGCCTGCCAGAAGACGTCGTGGTCTCCATCGACGATCTCGACTCTCAGATCGTCGTCTTCCTGGAAGCGGCTTAAGAGCTGGCGCTTCTGATCGTAGCCGACGAACATGCTGAGCAGCCCCACGCGCACCGGCTCTGGTTCCGAGCCGCCGAAGGAGCGCAGACGGTTGAGGCAGCCCTCCCAGGCGCGGTCCTCCTCGTGCAGATGGTGAAGCAGGGCGCGGCCCGCGCGGGTGAGCTTCACCCCCTGCTTTCCGCGGGCGAACAGGGGAACGCCGACCGACTCCTCCAGTCCCCGCATACTGCGGGACAGCCCCTGGCGGGACAGATAGAGGCTCTGGGCAGCCTTGGTGATGTTGCCGGCGGCGACCAGCTCGTAGAAGTAGCGGCGCTGCTCGGCGGTTAGGCGAAACGTGGTCATGGTCTTCCTCCCTCGAGGCCATGGCGGACGTGCGCGTGCGGTATGTCGACGCGTTTCGAAGGGGCCACTATAGGGCCTCCGCCTCCGCTTCGCAAGCCTTCGGGGGCGCAGCCTGTCCGCGCTGTGCCGAAGACTGGTTTTCGATGCCGCTCTGACCAGGTCTTCCCCCTATCCGTCGCCGGGCGGGTTGCGCTTGGCCGACCCAAGAGTTTCTTTTCCCCGCCGCAGGCGGCACCTATAGTTTTTGGCCGGCGGCAGGCATGGGGCCTGCCCGAGCAGAGAGGGAGAACCATGAGCAACGTTACCCGTAGAGATGTGCTGAAGGGCTTCGCGTTCGGCTCGCTCGCCATGGCCGCGGGCGGTCTGACGACGGGCTGCGCTCCGACGGCGCCCGTCTCCGACGAGGCCCTGGCCGCCAGCGGCGAGGGGAGGGCCTACCGCTTCGCCAAGCGCGTGAGCGAGGTGGCCGACCGTGCCGAGCTCGAGGCCGACGTACTGGTGATCGGCGGCGGCGGGGCGGGGCTGTGCGCCGCACTTTCCGCAGCTGAGCAGGGCGCCACGGTGATCTTGTGCGAGAAGACCTCGGCCTTCGGAGGCGCTACGACGCTCTCGAGCGGCAAGATTCCCGCCGTGGGCACCGCCCAGCAGCTCGAGAAGGAGGACGGCGACAGTATCGGCGCCTGCGTCATGGACATCATGCGCCCGAGCAACTACAGCGTGCGCCCCGATTTGGTCTACACCGTTGTCGAGCAGTCGCGCGATATCGTGGAGTGGACCGAGGGCCACGGCGCGGTGTGGACGGTGGACGACGCGCTCTACTACGGTCAGACCGCCTACCGCATGCACACCACTGACGGCGCGGGCACGGGCCTGACCGATGCGCTCATCGCCAGCGTGAACGGCACCGAGGCTATCGAGACGCTGCTCTCGTGCGAGATGCAGGGCCTGGTGCTGGACGACGAGGCCGATGTGGTCGTGGGCGCCTACGGAAAGAACGGATCCGAGCCCATAGTCGTGTTCGCGGAGAACACCGTTCTCGCCACGAGCGGCTTCGCCAACAATCCCGACATGCTCGAGCAGTACTGCCCCGAGGCGGTGCCGGCGGTGAAGGTGGTGGCGCCGGGAGCCACGGGCGAGGGCATCCTGTGGGCCGAGGAGCTCGGCGCTTCGCTGCAGAACATGGGCGCCTACCAGGGCCATGCCTTTCACGGCGTGGACAACGACAAGACCTTGGAGCAGGGGGTGGCCAACAACGGCGGCATCATCGTGAACCAGGACGGCAACCGTTTCATGAACGAGTACGGCGGGTACTCCGAGATGTCGCCCCATGTGCTCGCCCAGCCCGACGGCATCGGGTATCTGTGCTTTACCGACCTGCAGCGCGAACAGAGCAAGAAGTTCGCGGAGTGGGAGGAGGAGGGCGTTGTCCTGCGCGGGAACGACGCATCGCAGCTGGCAGCCGCCATCGGCGCCGATCCCGCGAAGTTCGAGCGCACCGTTTCCGACTACCAGAAGGCCATTGGCACGGGTATGGACAAGTTCAACCGCTCCCATCTGCCCGCTAGCTTCGAACCTCCCTTCTACGCGGTGAAGCTCACCGGCGAGATTCGCCACACCCAGGGCGGCATGGCCACCGATGTGGCCGGGCACGTGCTGCGTGGCGACGGCAGCCTCATCGAGGGGCTCTACGCCGCCGGCGGCTGCACCGAGGGGTTCTCGTGCCGTGGCGGCGCGGCCTACATGAGCGGCAACGGGCTCATCCAGGCGCTCGTGTTCGGCAAGATCGCCGGCGCTGCTGCGGCCACCGAGCCGCGTGGCGCGGCGGAAGCGGTCCTGTGGGAGAAGACCGATATCGACGCCTATCTGTAGGCACCGCCTGAAACATATCCTCCCCGCTACGCCCGCACGGCCGTCCCTTCCCCGAGGATGCGGCCGCGCGGGCCTCTTCGCGTTCCCGACCCGCCGCATGCGCGCGTCCGGTGCCGGGCCGGCGGATGCGGCGTTGCCGATGCGTCGGGCTCTGGGACGGTTTGTGCATTCCCCATACCTAAGGCGGCGGGGTCGGCCTTCTCCCATTCGGTAGTGCTACAATGCGCCTTACGCTTGTACCGACCAGGAGGTTTCCGCATGCTCTCAGAGCGCTTGCTCACCACCGTCGTCCGCTCCATGACCGACAAAACCTTGGCGCTGCACCCCGTGCCCACGGGCACCCTGCCCGACCCGGTGCCGGGACGTGCCTACACGCTCTATGTGCACGTGCCCTTCTGCGAGCGCTTGTGCCCCTACTGCTCGTTCAACCGCTTTCCCTACCGGGAAGAGCGGGCGCGTACCCATTTCGCGGCCCTGCGCGAGGAGATGCGCCTTCTGAAGGAGAAGGGCTACGACTTCGAGAGCGCCTATATCGGCGGGGGCACCCCCACGGTGGACATCGACGAGCTGTGCGAGACCATCGACTACGCCCGTGATCTGTTCTCCATCAAGGAGATCAACTCCGAGACGAACCCGAACCACCTGATTCCCTCGTACCTGGAGAAGCTCAAGGGCCGCATCCAGCGTTTGTCGGTGGGCGTGCAGTCCTTCGACAACGAGCTTCTGCGCCAGATGGACCGCTACGAGAAGTACGGCAGCGCCGAGGAGATCTTCGAGCGCATCGGCGAGGCGGCCCCGTACTTCGAGTCGCTCAACGTGGACATGATCTTCAACTTCCCGTCCCAGACCGAGGACATCCTCATCAACGACTGCGAGAAGATTGCCACCTGCGGCTGCCATCAGACCACCTTCTCGCCGCTGTACCAGTCCCACGCCACCACGCGCAAGATGGAGAGCGTGCTCGGGCGCATGGACTACGACAAGGAGCGGCGCTTCTACCACATCCTCGACGAGATATTGAACGAGGGGGACCGCCCGCTGTTCGAGCGGCGCACTCTGTGGACATTCAACCGCCTCGACGAGAATTTGCGCCGGCGCCAGAACCTGGAGGTGGACGAGTACGCCGTGGCCTACGAGGAGTGCGTGGGCGTCGGGTCGGGCTCCATCACGCATCTGGGCGACAACCTGTTCGTGAACACCTTCAATCTGGAGGAGTACGCGCAGATCGTAGGGGAGGGTCGCCTGCCGCTCATGGGCTGCACCGACCTGCCGCGCCGTGATCTTATGCGCTACAAGTTCCTGCTGCAGCTGTACAGCCTGCGCTTCGACAAGCGCGAGTTCATGCGCGACTTCGGCGTATCGGTGGAGCGGGGGCTGCCCGTGGAGATGGCCTTCATGCGGGCCAACGGCGCCTTTGCCACCGACAACGACGAGGAGCTGACGCTCACCCGCGCCGGCCGCTATCTCGTGGTAGTGCTCTACCGCCAGTACCTGGCCGGGCTGAACAACCTGCGCGAGCAGGCGCGCAGCGAGCTTACGGGCCTGGAGCACGACCTTTTGTTCGGTGACGGCACGGAGCGTTAGCGCCCGCTGCCCGCAGGCGGCAACTAGGCACGCAACTAGGCACGCAACGAGGGCTCCCCGCGGGGAGCCCTCGTCGTTGGGAGAGGGTAGGAATAGCACCGAGACGCGCTGAAATGTGGCGAGGTGCGCTGAAATGCGATGAAATCGACGGTTCTCGTAGTTTTTGGGCGAATAGCGCCTTCCCTTGGGACAGCACGCGAGCGTTTTCCCAGTTCACGGAAGTTTTGGAGCGCCATCTGCGCCGGCGAGGGTACGAGAACCGTGATTTTCTCCGCGAAACGGCCGAGTCTAGGCTCGGCTCATCGCCTCGACATCAGCGCCGGCGGCGTTCATGCCGGCCAAGCGCCCGAAGGACAGTGCGGTGCCCAGCGAGATGCCGGCCACGGTGACCGGGTACTCCACGAGATAGCGGCCGCCCTGCACGTTGCCGGTAGCGTACAGGCCCTCGATGGGCGCGCCCTCGGCGTTCAGCGGCTGGAGCTTCTTGTTCACTTCCAGGCCGCCCATGAGCACGAGCATGCCGGCGCTGCCGAAGGGGTAGGCGTAGAACGGGGGCTCGGAGACGGGGAACAGACGGCGCGGATCCTTGCCGAAGTCGGCATCGTGGCCGGCGGCGCACAGCTCGTTGTAGCGGTTGACGGAGGCCACGACAGCCTCGACGGGCAGGTTGCACTGCGCGGCCAAGTCCTCGATGGTGTCGGCCACGATAAGGCCCTCGGTTCCCTCCACCATGGCCTTGGTGGTGTAGCCCAGGCCGAAGCCGGAAAGCACGGTGGCGTAGGCGTCCACCTCATCGTCGGCGACGAAGTGGTTCACGTAGCCGTGGCCGTCGGGCATCTTGGCGATCTCGGTGGGCCACTTGGCATCGAAGATCTGCCAGGAGCGCAGGTCGTCGGCGCCGCTCATGGGGTTCGGGCCCACGGGCACGCGGGAGAGCTGATCGGCGATGTTCTGGCCCGGAATATCCTCGTTCATGAAGCGCTCGCCGTTGATGTTGAGCTGCAGGTAGCCGTCAACGCCCTCTCGCTCGTGCTCTTCCGCAATCGGGAGGGCGGCGGCGCGGTTCAGGCGCCGGCCCGCTCCGGCGGGGAATCGGCGCCTTCAATTGAGGTTGCGCCGACGCCCGAGGAGGTGCTGGCGACCCGTTGCGCTGCCTTGGCCGAGCGATACGGCCTGACTCCGCGGGAGCGCGACATCTTCCCGCTGCTTGCCCAGGGGCATACCATGCCCGCCATCTCCGAGCGCTTGTTCGTGTCCGAGAACACCGTGAAGTCCCACGCGAAGCGCATCTACCAGAAGCTCGGCATTCACGCGCGCGCCGAGCTCATCGACCTGGTGAACCGCACCGGGGACGAGGATGCAGCGCGGGAGCGGTGAGCCCGTCGGGCGGCGAACGCTAGAGATCGATGAAGTCGTACACGAGGCTGTGCTCCTGTTCAAGCCAGGCGAACAACTCGTCGCAGTCCATAACGGGAATACGCGATTGCCCGAAATCTCCCTTGTTCCGTGTGATGATGGCATCGGCCTTCATCTTTCGTGCGCATTCGTAGAGACAGGCGTCCTCGAAATCGTCCCACGACGAATCGAGGGCGGTTTCAACTTCGAGTCGCGTGAAGTTACACACATTCAAAGACTTCAGAAGGGTCTTAATAACGCTCTTTGCCGTTGTAGTCGATACTTTTTGCGGACCAGAGGTGAGGATATAAAAGGCGTCGGTGAATTGCGAGGCGCTCGTCCATAGCTCGCACTCCTTGCAGAAACCGAGGCTGAAGAGCAGATCGGCCTTTTTCTCGAAAGGCTGCCGTCGGGCCAAAGAGTCCAAGATAATATTGGTATAGACAAACAGTTTCACTGTGCCTCCCATCCATCGAAGTGGCCTCGGGAAGCCAGGCGCTCGCGACGAATCTCGTCATCGGTCATCGTCGCGAAGTGATTATCGAGAGGTAGCACCTTCAGGCTCTGCACCCATGCTTTCGCCTCAGCGATCTCCTGGGGCGAGAACGTACGCGGCTGAGGTTTGGCTTCGGGAAAGGGGAGCGCCCGCTTCTCGATAACGAGGTCGTAGAGCTGGTTGATGACCTGGGAGGCGTTCGTGCCCAAATCCTCCAGTATGCGGTTGCCCATTTCCTTCTTCTCCGGTGACATACGGGCCGTCACCATCGCATCGGCGGTAGCCATGGAATCCTCCTATATGGTTGTACGTTGTACATATTGTAGCCTACCGAGAGAGGTGATGCAAGGAATAAGCATGGCCGCCGCTACCTCCGCTGGTTTCAGCCCATGATGGGGCGCGTGAAACGAGCTGCCGCGTACGGGCTTTTCTAGCGCAGCGGCATTGTGTACACCGTCAGCGGATCGCAGCGGTAGGTGAGCAGCTCGAAGTCGGCAGCGGAGAGCCGGTCGATGGCGTCGCGGCCGACCAGCTCGTTGCGGTAGACGATGAAGGGGAGCGTCAGCGTTCGGCTCTCACCGGGTTCGATGGCATCCCATCCTTCTGGCAGCGTCTTGAAGGGCGCCTTGTCGTCGGGCACCCCGTATATTGCCTGAAGCGCCGCATCGGCGGGATAGGCGATGGCGGGGCCGCCTTGTGCCGGGGCTTTGAATTTCGCCGACGTGAGGTAGAGGTAGCGTGCGTCGGCGGCCGTATCGCCGTGATTGGCAATCGAGACGTCCACGAGCACGATACGCACATCTTCCACCGCATAACTGGGATCGTAGGCAGTGGCATCATCGTAGCCGGGATACCATTCCTCGAAGGCCTCCTCGCTCACGATATGCACGGCTCCGGGAAGGATGTCGATGTCGTCGAGCTCGAAGCGCCAGTCCGGCGCCTCGGTAATCTCGCGCACCCGTTCCTTCGAGAGCTGGCAAGCCACCTCGGCCCACTCATCGTCGCTGTAGGTGAATGCGTGGCCGTGCGCGAAGCCCTTCACATTGAGCGGTTCGCCGGCGGCTACCGGCACCACCTCGTAGGTCGTATCGAAGTGGACAGCATCGTGGAGGCTGTTCACAGCCGAGGGCGTCTCGAGGGGTGCGGCCTTCCGCGGGGCTGCGGGTTCGAGCTGAAGGAGAAACCACCCGAGCACGAGGGCGAGAGCGACGATGCCCGCGATGCCGAGGGCGATGCGGGCCGGCCTCTGGCCGGTAGGAGCGGAGAGGGAAAGCTGCTGCATGGGTGGCCTCCTTCTGGTGCGATTCCATGATAGCGGCTGCATGCGATGGCGCCGCCGGCTTCTCAAACCTAACAGGAGGAGGGCCCCTTCGGCAATGGTGAAGTTTTTCACCCTTGCGCCCACCAGGGAAATCATGTTTCATGGAAGAAGAGTCAGCGCGGAGAAGCAAAAGGAGGTTCTCGATGTTCATCGGCGTGATGGAAGGGGCGGCGCTGTTTATCCTTATAGGGTTCGCCCTTGCGTGCGCCGCCATTGCGCGAGCTTGCTTTTCCCAGCGCCCCGACGGCACGGCGACGCGCACGGCTCTACTTTGGAGCGCCGCCTTCGTGGCCCAGGTGCTCGGAGCCATCATGGTCCGCGACGCTATCGGCGCGGCAGCTCCTCTCACATGGAGCGCGACGGTGCTCGTTGCCGCAGGTGCGGGGACGCTCGTGCTGGGAAGGCTCTGGCGCGAACGGGCCATGGAGCGCGAGGCGATGCGGATGAGGTTGCTTGTCCTGCAACCAGATCGGGACCGGCTGCGCGATGAAGAACTGGGCTGCGCGCCGACGCATGATGGCGAGCGATCCGGCGGCGTGGAGGCAAGCGGGCCTGCATATGACGAGTGCGGGTTGACCGCGAGATGCGCATGGGTGGCCCGGGCCTTCGACCTCACCCGCCGCGAAGAGGATGTGCTCGTGCTGCTCGCGACCGGGCGAACTGCCTCCGAGGTGGCCAGCGAGCTCGTCGTCTCGCCCAATACCGTGAAGACCCATATCCGCAACTTGTACCGCAAGCTCGGCATCAACCGCCGAGGCGATTTGGCCGAACGTCTGGGACTGGAGCGGTAAGACGGGCCGCCGCTCGCGGGCAGCGGCGCCGTTGGGGACAAAAAGAAAAAATTTCTCTTGCAATGCTTCAGGGGTAAGGTTATTATAATCAAGCTGTTTGAGTAGAGGCTTAAACGCACAACGGGTTGTGGCGCAGTTTGGTAGCGCACTTGACTGGGGGTCAAGGGGCCGCAGGTTCAAATCCTGTCAACCCGACCAGCTTGTCATCAGGCTCCGGCATCGCAAGATGTCGGAGCCTGTTTGCATTCAGCGGCTCCGCTCCATCTCGGCCGTGCGCGGGCCGGTTCCCTTGGCGCACCGGCGCCCGAGTCATCCCTCGTTGCCCGGCGGTCTGCTTGCGGGGGCGGTCTCCGACCCGTTCCAGATGATCGAAACCTACGGGTAACATGGCGCGCCTACAATGGGGAAAACCGCGAGAAAGGCAAGGTCATGGTACACATCAACGAGAACTACGGAAAACTGCCGGGAAGCTATCTCTTCTCGGAGATCGCACGGCGCACGGCGGCGTTTGCCGCGAAGCATCCCGATGCCGATCTGATCCGCATGGGAATCGGCGATGTGACGCGGCCGCTTGCGCCGGCGGTCATCGGGGCCATGCACCGCGCTGTGGACGACCTGGCGACCGCTGAAACGTTCCATGGCTATGGCCCCGAGCAGGGCTACGCCTTCCTGCGCGAGGCCATCGCCCAGAGCGATTTCGCGGCGCGGGGCGTGAGCGTCGATGCCGATGAGATCTTCATCTCCGACGGCGCCAAGTCGGATTGCGGCAACATCGGCGATATCTTCTCCGTCGACAACGTCATCGCCGTGTGCGATCCGGTGTATCCGGTGTACGTGGATGCCAACGCCATGGCCGGGCGCGCCGGCGACTACGACGAGGCGTCCCAGCGTTGGGAGAACATCGTCTACATGCCCACCACGGCCGAGAACGGCTTTTGCCCAGCGCTGCCCGAGGTGCCCGTGGACATCATCTACCTGTGCAGCCCGAACAACCCCACGGGCACCGTGCTCACGCGCGATCAGCTCCAAGCCTGGGTGGATTACGCCAACGAGTGCGGGGCGGTCATCATGTTCGATGCGGCCTACGAGCGATTCATCGTGGATGCCGACGTGCCCCACTCCATCTACGAGGTGCCCGGAGCTGAGACCTGCGCCATCGAGTTCCGCTCGTTCTCGAAGACTGCCGGCTTCACGGGGGCCCGCTGCGGCTACACCGTGGTGCCCCGGGCGCTCGTGCGCGGGGGAGCGAGCCTTCGCGATATGTGGAACCGCCGCCAGTGCACCAAGTTCAACGGCGCCTCCTACGTCATCCAGCGCGGTGCCGAGGCCATCTACACGCCCGAGGGCGCCCGCCAGGTGGACGAGGCCATCGCCTACTATCGGGCTAATGCGCGGCTTATTAAGGAGGGCCTGGAGGCGGCCGGCTACACCGTGTACGGAGCGGTGAACAGCCCCTATATCTGGTGCAAGACGCCTGAGGGCATGGGCTCGTGGGAGTTCTTCGACCGGCTTTTGAACGAGGCGGCCATCATTACCACGCCCGGGGCCGGCTTCGGCCCGGCCGGCGAGGGCTACGTGCGCCTGACCGCCTTCGGCGAGCGGGCCGACGCCGAGCGCGCCATGGAGCGCATCCGCGCCCTCGGTTAGCGGTACCACTCGAGCGCGCTCCCCGCCGCGCGTCCGCGCCCTCAAAGCTGGCCCTGCACGTGAAACGCCCCCGCAATCGCGGCTTTCGCCATGATTGCGGGGGCGTTGTCGTGCCGGGGGATAGGGGCTTCGCGCGAGCGCTCGACTGCCGCGGAGGGTTACAGCTCCACCTCGCCGATGAAAGCCTCTTCGGCCGGGCCGGTCATGATGACGTGATCGGTCTCGTCCCAGAGAATATGCAGGGTGCCCCCGCGCAGGTGCACGTCGTTCTCGCGCTCGGAGCGCCCGGTGAGGGTCGCGGCCACCAACGTCGCGCAGGCGCCGGTTCCGCAGGCCATGGTCTCGCCGCAGCCGCGCTCGAAGACGCGCATGGCGATGCCGCTATCGCTCACGCAGGCGAATTCCACGTTGGTCTTCTCGGGGAAGGCGGGATGGCTCTCGAAGTAGGCGCCGACGGCATCCACATCAAAGGTCTCCAGCGACTTCTCGCCGCCCTTGAACAGATGGGCGGGCAGCGCCTCCCAGTCGTCGATGAGGCACACGGCGTGGGGGTTGCCCATGGACACGCCGACGAAGGCGAACGAGGGGCCGCCGGGGTAGGCCAGCGTCAGCGTGGTGGCGCAAGAGCGCGCCTGCCCGTCGCAGGGGCGCGTGGCGCGCTCTTCTGCCACCACCGTCGCGGCCTCGTCGGCCGCAGCGGCGTTCAGGGGAACCTCGGCGGCCTCCAGAACGGGGGCGCCCATGTCCACCTGGGCCATGGCAAGCTTGCCGGCCTCGTCCATCGTGAAGCGGATGGCACGCGGCCCGGCCAGGGTCTCCACGGTCAGGCTGCCGCGCGCGGCGTCCACGATGCCGCGGTCCACCACGTACTTCGCGAAGCAGCGCACGCCGTTGCCGCACATCTGGGCCAAGGTGCCGTCGGCGTTGATGTAGTACATGAGCCCGTCGCAGCCCTCAAGGCGGGCGGGGCGCACGAGGATGACCCCGTCGGCCCCGATGCCGAACCGCCGGTCGCACAGGCGCTTCACCTGGTCAACCGACACATCCATCGTCTCGTCGCGGTCGTCGAAGAAGACGAAGTCGTTGCCGAGCCCGTGCAGCTTCGCGAAGGGGTAGCGACCCGCAACGCCTGCTCCCGTTATCTCCATGGTCATCACCTTTCCTTGAATATCTCGTCGCGCACGCCTAAGCATAGAAGAGGATCTCATTGTACGACGGCACGGGCCAGTCGCTGTCGGGCACGAGAATCTCCAGGTTGTCCACGGTCTCGCGCAGGCTCTCCATGAGCGGCAGCAGCTCGTGGGCGTTGGCGTTCGCCGCGGCCTGGGCGTCGTCGATCTTCACGATCTCCCTGTGCTTGGCGGCCAGGGCGTCGAACTTCTCCTGCGCCTCGTTCAGCCCGTCCATAATACGTGCGAGCTGGGCTTCCTGAGCGGTCGTGTTGGCAGCGGGCATGGCCGCTTTCACCGCGGTGATGTGGCCGGCCACCTTAGCGGCATAGGCGCTGATGGCCGGCAGGTACAGTCGCCGCATCATGCGCCGCATCACGCGGGCCTCGATGTTGATGAGCTTGTTGTACTTCTCCAGCTTCACCTCGTAGCGGCTGCGCACCTCGCTTTCGGAGAGCACGCCGAACTCCTCGAACAGCTCGATGGACTTCGGCGCCACGAAGCAGGGGAGCGCGTCGGCCGTGGTCTTGTGGTTGGCCAGGCCGCGACGGGCGGCCTCCTCTTCCCACTCGGCGGAGTACCCGTTGCCGTTGAAGATGATGCGCTCGTGATCGCGCAGGGTCTGCTTCACGTAGGCCCAGGCCGCCTGCACGAACTCGTCGCCGGTCTTGCCCTCCAGGGCGTCGGCGAAGTCCTTCAGCGATTTTGCCATGGCCGTGTTCAGCACCATGTTCGCGTCCGACAGGTTCACCGCCGAGCCAGGCATGCGGAACTCGAACTTATTGCCCGTGAAGGCGAAGGGGCTCGTGCGGTTGCGGTCGGTGTTGTCCTTCTGGAAGTTGGGCAGCACGCTTACGCCGAGGTCCATGGACACGCGGTCCGCCTCGCTGTAGTCGCGGCCCTCGATGAGCGCGTTCACGACCGCTCCCAGCTCGTCGCCGAGGAACATCGAGATGATGGCCGGGGGCGCCTCGTTGGCCCCCAGACGATGATCGTTGCCCGCGCTGGCCACGGTCATGCGCAGCAGTTCCTGGTAATCGTCGACGGCCTGCACCACGCCGGCGAGGAACACCAGAAAGCGCAGGTTGTCCATGGGGTGCTCGCCCGGGTCGAGCAGGTTCTTGCTGCCAGCCGAGATGGACCAGTTGTTGTGCTTGCCCGAGCCGTTCACGCCCTCGAAGGGTTTCTCGTGCTGCAGGCACACCAGGCCGTAGCGGCTGGCCAGAAGGCGCATCTTCTCCATGGTGAGCAGGTTCTCGTCGATGCCGCGGTTGGCTTCGGAATAGATGGGTGCCAGCTCGTGCTGGGCCGGGGCCACCTCGTTGTGCTTGGTCTTAGCGGGCACGCCGAGCATCCACAGCTCGTCGTCGAGCTCCTTCATGTAGGCGCTCACGGTGGGGCGGATGGCACCGAAGTAGTGCTCCTCCAGCTCCTGGCCCTTGCAGGGGGAATAGCCGAACAGGGTGCGGCCCGTGAGCATGAGGTCCATGCGGCGCTCGTAGTCCTTCTCGGAGATGAGGAAGTACTCCTGCTCGGCGCCGACGTTGGCGACCACGCGCCCGGCGTCCTCCTCGCCGAACAGCTCCAGCACGCGGCGGGCCTGGGTCTCGATGGCCTTCATCGAGCGCAAAAGCGGCGTCTTCTTGTCCAAAGCCTCGCCGGTATAGCTGCAGAAGGCGGTGGGAATGCAGAGCACGTCGTCTTTAATGAAGGCGAACGAGGTGGGATCCCACGCGGTGTAGCCGCGGGCCTCGAAGGTGGCGCGCAGGCCGCCGGAGGGGAAGCTGGAGGCATCGGGCTCGCCCTGAATGAGCTCTTTGCCCGAGAAGGTCATGATGGCGTGGCCGTCGGAGGTGGGGTCCACGAAGGCATCGTGCTTTTCCGAGGTGATGCCGGAAAGCGGCTGGAACCAATGGGTGTAGTGGGTGGCACCCTTCTCGATGGCCCACTCCTTCATGGCGTGGGCCACCACGTTGGCCACCTCGGGCGCAAGCGGCGCGCCTTCCTTGATGGTGTCCATGAGCTGCTTGTAAGTGGCCTTGGGCAGGCGCTCGCGCATGGTGGACTCGTTGAACACAAGGGAGCCGTAGATCTCGGGAACGTTGGTCATGGGAATCTCCTTTTCAGCAGGGGCCGCCGGGGGGGGGCTGGGCGGTCCGGGGCAAGACGACAGGTGAAACGACAGGTGCAGCGGCGGATCGGCCTAGTGGGCGTATAGGCCGCCGTAGGGGCGGGCGCTGGCCGGGCGCAGGCGGTGCCAGCTGCTCAGGTCGCCGCCGAGGGGCGGGCTTTCCCCGGCGAAGGCCTCGTCGTAGGCATCAAGCAGCGCCGTCAGGGTGGGAACATCCTCCTCTCCGACAGGTTCCTGGATAAGGCCGTCCATGATGCGCTCGGTGCTTAAGGGATGGCGCAGGTAGATCACGCCGCCGTGCATGCCGGTGCCCACGTAGTCGCCCGGCGTGCCGGCCAGCACGATGACGCCGCCGGCCATGTACTCGCCGAGGAAGGCGCCGGCATCTCCGCCGATGACGATGGCCGGGCGCTTGGCCTCGTATTCCTTCATGTGGATGCCCGCGCGCCAGCCGCAGTCGTCGCGCACGAGGATGGTGCCCCCGCGCATGGCGTAGCCGGCGGCGTCCCCGATGCGCCCGTGCACGACGATGGCGCCGTCGTTCATGGTGTTGCCCGCCTGGTCCTGACCGTTGCCGTGCACCACGATGGTGCCGCCGTCCAGATAGCATCCCAAATCGTTGCCGGGCGTGCCGAAGATGTCGAGGGACTTGCCCGCCGGCAGCGCGCAGCCTAGATAGCGCTGGGCGTTCGCATCGCGAATGGTGACCGCATCGGCGCGTGCGAGCGCTGCCCGCACGCGCTCGTTGGCTTCCCTGAAGTGGGCAAGCCCGAGAGTCACCTCGTCTGCGGCCGCCCCGCCGGCCGGCGCCGGAGTCGCTTTGCCTGCGGCCGCCGCGGCTTTCCCGGCGTTCAAGGTATGGGTCGCGTCAGTCATGGCTTCCTCCCGTCCTACTCGCCGGCGTATTTCACGCCGAGGATGTCCAGCTCCTTCTCGTTGAGCCCCACGCCGCGCAGCATGAGGCGGTTGCCCCGCAGGCTGTCCACGGCGTTGATGCCCATGCCGCCCATCATCTCCTGAATCTCGGCGGTCCACGCCCGCACGAGGTTCGCCACGCGCTCGGCCGCCTCCTCGGGGCACAGCCGCTCGGTCAGTGCCGCACGCTGGGTGGCGATGCCCCAATTGCACCGGCCGCTCGAGCAGTCGCGGCACTGGTGGCAGCCCATGGCGATGAGGGCCGCCGAGCCGATGGAGCAGGCGTCGGCCCCCAGGGCGATGGCCCGCACCACATCGGCGGAGTTGCGGATGGAGCCGCTGGCCACGAGGCTGACTGTTGAGCGGATGCCCTCGTCGCGCAGGCGCTGGTCGATGGCGGCCAGGGCCAGTTCCACCGGGATGCCCACCGCGTCGCGTATGCGCTTGGGGGCAGCTCCGGTGCCGCCGCGCAAGCCGTCCACCACGATGATGTCGGCGCCGGTGCGGGCCATGCCGCTGGCGATGGCGGCGGCGTTGTGCACGGCGGCGATCTTCACCGCCACGGGCTTGCGGTAGCCGGTAGCCTCCTTGATGGAGAAGATGAGCTGGCGCAAATCCTCGATGGAGTAGATGTCGTGGTGTGGCGCGGGAGAGATGGCGTCGCTGCCCTCGGGGATCATGCGGGTGCGCGACACCTCGGCGCTGATCTTCTCGCCGGGCAAGTGGCCGCCGATGCCGGGCTTGGCGCCCTGGCCGATCTTGATCTCGATGGCCGCCGCCGTGTTCAGGTAGTGCGCGTCCACGCCGAAGCGCCCCGATGCCACCTGGGCGAAGGCGTGGTCGGCAAAGGGCTCAAGGTCGCGGTGCATGCCGCCCTCGCCCACGTTGAAGAACGTGCCCAGCTCGGTGGCGGCAAGGGCCAGGGCCCTCTGGGCGTTCAGCGAGATGGAGCCGAAGGACATGGCCGAGAACATGATCGGCACATCCAGCTTCAGCTGCGGGGGCAAAGGCTCGACCACCCGCCGCTCGCGCTCGTTTATCTTGAGGATCTCGGGCCGGCTGCCCAAAAACACCCGGGTCTCCATGGGCTCGCGCAAGGGATCGATGGAGGGATTGGTCACCTGGCTCGCGTTCAGCAGCAGGTGGTCCCAGTAGATGGGGTAGGGGGCGGGCGTTCCCATGGACGACAGTAGCACGCCGCCGGTTTGGGCCTGCTTGGCGATGTCGTCCATGGCCTCGGCCGTCCAGGTGGCCGAGCCGGTGCCGACCTGGGGCCAGGGCCTGATGGTCAGGGCCAGCTCGGGACAGAACACCACGCAGCGCTGGCAATTCACGCACGCGCGGGGGTTGATGGCGATGCGCTCGGGGTCCTTGCGCAGCCGGTGCACCCCGTTGGCGCAGGAGCGCACGCACTGGGCACAGCCGGTGCAGGCCGCCTCGTCGCGCACCACCTGGTAGCGGGGGAGCACGCAGTTGGTCGTAGCGTCCATGGCGCTTACGCCTCCCTTCTCTTGCGGGGCAGCACGCCCACCTCGTGTTCCAGCGGCCAATCGCGCACCGCCCGGTTCTCCGCCGCCTCGCCGGCCTTGGCGGCGGCCACGTCGTAGCGCTGCACGACGAAGGGCGCGCCGCCCTCGATGGAGCGCACGTTCTCGGCGTCGGGGCACACCACCTGGATGGCCGCCTGCTCGCTGGCCAGGTACACCACAGGTCCCTTCTCGGCTACCATGAGCGCGCGCAGCTTCAAGCGGTCGTTCAGGGCCAAAAGCCCCTCTTCCGACCCCAAGATGACCGAGAACGGCCCGTTCACGAGCGCGCTGGCGTATACCGTGCGCAGCGCCGTCTCGAAGGCGGCCCGATCGGGTTCCATGGCGTCTATCTCGCGCCAGGAGGGCGCCGCCATGATGTGGGCGGCCATTTCCTGGGACAGGCCGTGGCGGCGGGCCAGGAGGTCGAACAGGTAGGTGATGACCTCGGTATCGGTCTGCAGCTCGCAGTCGTAGCCGAACTGCTCCACGTAGCGGCGGTTGGCGTCGTAGCTCGAAATCTCGCCGTTGTGGACGATGGACCAGTTCAGCAGCGTGAAGGGGTGCGCGCCGCCCCACCAGCCGGGGGTGTTGGTGGGAAAGCGCCCGTGGGCCGTCCAGGCCCAGGCCTCGTAGTCGCCGATGCGGTAGAACTCTCCGATGTCCTCCGGATAGCCCACGCCCTTGAACACGCCCATGTCCTTGCCCGACGAGGCCACGAAGGCGCCCTCGATCTTCCCGTTGATGTGGAAGACGTGCTGCATGGTGTACTCGGCCTCGTCCAGCCCGCTCGCGGCCAGGCGCATGGGGTGGGGCGCCATGAAGTAGCGCCAGATGTCCGGCGGGTTCTTGATGGCCGGGTGCTCCTCGGTGGGAATGCGCTCCTGCTTCTCGCACAGGTAGAAGTGCTCCAAATAGGCCTCGGTGGCCGCCCGCGCCTCGCGGCTCTCGTACATAATATGGAAGGCGTACAGGTCGGCGTAGTCGGGGTAGATGCCGTAGGCGGCGAACCCGCCGCCCAGCCCGTTGCTCCGATCGTGCATGAGCGCGATGGAGCGCAGGATGTCGCCTCCGTCGTGGCGCGCGCCGCTGCGATCCATGATGCCCGCGATGGCGCAGCCCGAGGGGATGCGGATCTCGCCCTCGCGGGGAATGTTCCTGCGTGTCATAGCTGCGACTCCTCGTTCGTGGTTTCCAGCATCTCCATGCTACGGACGAAACGTTACGTGGAAAGGTCGGGTTTGTTTCCGCTTCGTGCAAGTCTTGTTTCCGATGTATTTCCTCTTCGCCCCGCGCGCCCCTGTGCGCACATCCCTTGGCTACCATGGGAAACCGCCGATAAGACGAGCAGCCCTACCGTCGTTGAAGGAGCGATGCGAGCCATGGAAACTGTTGCACGTGAGATGCCCGATGCCCTTGAGGAGGCCTGCGGTGTGTTCGGGGTGTACGCCCCGGGCGAAGATGTGGCCCGCCTGACAGGCTACGGCCTGCAGGCGCTGCAGCATCGCGGCCAGGAAAGCGCCGGCATCGCCGTGGGCGACGGAGAGCACCTGAGCTGCTATAAGAACGTGGGGCTGGTGACCCAGGTGTTCGACGATGCGGTGATGGACGCGCTCGTCGGCAATCTGGCCGTAGGCCACGTGCGCTATTCCACGAGCGGCGCCGCCGCATCGCGCGAGGCGGCCCAGCCCCATCTGTCATCCATCGACGAGGTGGAAATCGCCCTCGTCCACAACGGCACGCTGCTGAACACCGAGGCGCTGCGCACCTCGCTCGAGCAGGAGGGCGCCGTCTTCGCCTCCGGCACCGATACCGAGGCGGCGACGTACATCATCGCCGAGGCAACGCGGCGCACCGGCTCGGTTCGCGAGGGTATCCGCCATGCCATGGGGGTGCTCGAAGGCGCGTACGCGATGATTCTCGCCACGCCCGAGGCCCTCTACGCCTTCCGCGACCCCCACGGCATCCGCCCTCTGTGCATCGGGCGCTTGCCCCAGGGCGGCTGGGTGGTGTCGTCGGAAACCTGCGGACTCGACATAGCCGGAGCCGCCTATGTGCGCGATGTGGAGCCGGCCGAGGTGGTGCGCCTCGGGCGCGAGGGGCTCGATGCCGAAAGCGGTCCTGCCGCGCCGCATCGCGCCTCCTGCATTTTCGAGTACGTGTACTTCGCCCGTCCCGACAGCGTCATCGACGGGCAGAGCGTGTACCAGGCCCGCCGCGTCATGGGGGCCATCCTGTCGCAGGAGGCGCCCGTCGATGCCGACCTGGTGCTCGGCGTGCCCGATTCGGGAACGCCGGCGGCGGTGGGCTACGCCGAGGCCAGCGGCATCCCCTACGCCTTCGGCATTGTGAAGAACCACTACGTGGGGCGCACGTTCATCCAGCCCACTCAGGCCATGCGCGAGCGCGGCATCACCTTGAAGCTGAACCCGCTGCCGAGCGTCATCGCGGGCAAGCGCCTTGTGGTCATCGACGACAGCATCGTGCGCGGCACGACGAGCCGCCAGCTGGTGGCCATGCTCTACGAGGCGGGGGCGGCCGAGGTACACCTGCGCATCGTGAGCCCCGAGGTGCGCTGGCCCTGCTTTTACGGCATCGACACGGCCACCCGCGACCAGCTTCTGGCCGCTGGGTGCACGACCGAGGAGATGCGGCAGTGGATCGGCTGCGATTCGCTGGCCTTCATCTCCCTGGAAGGGCTGCACCGGGCCGTCGGCGGAGCGCGTCACCAGGGGTGGTGCGAGGCGTGCTTCACGGGAAGCTACCCGATATCCTGATTCCCCCAGGGCTTTCCTATAGGGCAGCGGCAACGCCTATGAATGAGTTCGCGCAGCTTGTGGTACGCTGGCGCAAAACCCGAATCAAGGAGGCGCGCTATGCATACTTTTCTGGCTGTGGAACCCTGCGACTACGAGATTCGCGGCCTGTACCGCTTCGCTACGCTGAAGGACACCGGCCTGGCCGAGGCTTTGGCCGACGTGTGGCCCGACCAGCCGCGCCTGCTCATGGTGGCGGCCGATCCCGCCGATGCCACCACCACCGAGAATCTGGCCCTCGATCTGGCCTCGGCCCTGACCAAGGCCGGACGGGGCGTGGGGGAGGTGCGCGTGCTGGAGCAGGACACCGCCGAGCATGCCGCCCCGCTTCTCGCCGGCGCCCAGGTGGTGGTGCTCGCCGACGGCGACGACGAGAAGCGCGCCGCTTTCTACGCTGACATTAACCTGGCCGACTGTCTGGCAACCGCCGACGGGAACGTCGTGCTCATCGGCCTGGATGGGGCGGCCCTGGAAGCTGCCGGAGTTGCGGTTCCCGCTGATCGCGCGCTCAACTAGGCGCGGCGGTCCGTAGCAAGCGGAGCAAAGACCCCGCATGGTCGCATCCGGTCAAATCGGCCTTCATCTCGGAGAAATGCAAGAAAAGGGCCGATTTGTTCAGGTTGAGCGCGGTGAAACAGTGCAAATCGAACCTCATCTTGCATTTTGAATCCCTTTTGCGGTCCCGAACAGTGCAGATCGGCCCCGAACTTGCATTTCTGCAGTTTTGGGGCCGATCTGCACTGGTAACGGCGTCAGGCGCCGTGCTCAACGGACGCTTGACGGTTTTGTGGCGCTTTGTCCCTGAGCCGACGGGCAGTGCGATGATGTCTCATCATAGTTTTCTTATAGGGAAGCGCTTGCTCAAGACAGGCATCGTGACGAGGGGAGGGCTCGTGAACAAAGACGCGCTCGTAGTGGGCTTGGCGCTGTTTGCCATGTTCTTCGGGGCCGGCAACCTCATTTTCCCGCCGTTTCTCGGCATGGAGTCGGGCTGGGAGTGGCCGCTCGGCTTGGCGTGCTTCGTTTTCGTGGACGTGGTGATCTCCTGCATCGGCATTGTGGCCATCAATCAGGCCGGAGGATCTATCCTCTCCATCGAGGGGGTTCTCGGAAAGCGGCCGGCGCTCGTGCTGAACACGGCGGCCATCCTGTGCACGGGCGTGCTCATCGCGAGCCCGCGCACGGCGGCCACCACCTACGAGATGTCCGTCGCGCCCTTGCTGGGGGACTGGATCGGGCTTCTACCGTTCTCGCTGCTGTTCTTCGCCGTGGTGCTGCTGCTCGCGCTCCGCCCCACGCGTATCGTGGACATCGTGGGCAAGGTGCTCACGCCGGTGCTCGTGGCGGGTATCGCCATCATGGTGATCGCGGGTATTGTCTCGCCTTTGGGCCCCGTGACGGCTCCCGAGACGGCCACGGTGGTGGCCGACGGCATCTCGGCGGGGTACCAGACCATGGACATCTTGGCCGTGGTGGGCTTCGCCATTATCGTGCAGGAGTCGGTGCGCGCCGCCGGTTACGCCGACGGGAAAAGCCAGCTGGCGGTGACGGCTCGGGCGAGTCTGGTGGCCTGCGTGCTGCTCGCGCTCGTCTACGGCGGACTTACCTACCTGGGCGCCACGGCGGCTACCGTGGTGCCCCACGATGTGAACCAGGCCACCCTCATCACCCTTATCACCGAGCAGCTCATGGGCCGTGTCGGGCTCGTAGTGCTCGGCATCGTGGTGGGGTTTGCCTGCCTGACCACGGCTGTGGGCCTGTGCGGCGCGACGGCGGCGTATCTGGAGCGCGTCACGGGAAGGCGCTTAAGCTATCGGGCGGCCCTTATCGGCGTGGTGGTCATCGCGCTTGCCATCTGCAACCTGGGCCTTACCGCCATTATCAGCCTGGCGGCACCGATCCTCTCGGTCATCTGTCCGCCGTTCATGATCACCGTCGTGCTCATGCTGTTCCGGCGCCGCATCCGCAGCACCTGGACGTTCAAGGGGGCTGCCCTGGCGGCTGTAGCGGCAAGCCTGGTGCTGACGGTCCACGACGTGACGGGTCTGTTCTCCTTCGTAGAGGCGGCGCCCTTGTTCGCCTACGGGTTCAGCTGGCTTCCGCCTGCCCTCGCGGGCGCCCTCGCCGGCGCGCTTCTGGGGCGCAAATTCGATCCGAGGAGGATTACGGCAGCGGCCTGACGGCGGTTCCTCCTGTGCGTATTTTTAGTGCACGTGCACAATGAGCCTCACCCTTTTACCGAGTCGTAGCCTCCTCATCAGGGAAGGCGGCGGCATCCCTGCGCGTTCTTTGCTATGGTAAAGCGAAGATCTTCAGGATCTCGCCCGGGCGGGGCGGATAGATTCCGTCGCGTCGGGCCGAAGAGAAGGGTAAGGAGGATCCTGTATGGAACTCAGTCTCGGACTGCTCGGCTTCCTCATCGTGTTCCCCCTCGTCGTTGCCGCCGTGCTCCTCGTGGTGCGGCAGGAGGCTCCGCGGCGCGTCGTCGTCATCGCGGCGGCCGTCGTCATCGCGCTCGCCTCGGTGGCGCTGGTGATTATGAACCTGGGGGCGTCCACGACTCTGTTCGAATTCCAGAGCGAGGCGCTCGACTTCGTCTGCACGGGCGTGTCGGCGGCCATCGCCGCGGTCGTCATCGGCTTCGCCGTGCGCTACAAGAACCTGTGGGCCGCCGTGCTCGCCGCCGTGCAGATCGCCGGCACGCTTGTCCTGGAGTTCGTGTTCGCCCACGAGATCGAGGTGCCCTACGGGCTGTACTTCGACTCCCTGTCGCTTCTGATGACCCTCATCATCGGCGTGGTGGGCAGCGGCATCTGCGTGTACGCCCTCGGCTACATGGAGGACTTCCAGGCCCACGAGCCCGAGGGCGCGCCGGACCGCCGGCCGCTGTTCTTCGCGCTCATGTTCGCATTCCTCTCGGCCATGTACGTCATCGTGTTCGCGAACAACATGGAGTGGATGTTCACCGGCTGGGAGGTCACCACGGTGTGCTCCTTCCTGCTCATCGGCTACACCCGCACCGATGAGGCCATCGCCAACGCCTTCCGCCAGATCATCATGAACCTGGCCGGCGGCCTGGGCTTTTTGGTGGCGCTGTACTCCTGCGCGATCACCGTGGGCACGTTCTCGTTTTTGGACTTCCTCGTCATCGGCGCCAGCAACCCGGCGCTCGTGACCCTGGCCGCCTGCGCCCTGGCCTTCGCCGGCATCACGAAGGCGGCGCAGATGCCCTTCCAGACCTGGCTTCTGGGCGCGATGGTGGCCCCCACGCCCACGAGCGCCCTTCTGCACTCGTCCACCATGGTGAAGGCCGGCGTGTTTCTGCTCGTGAAGCTCGCGCCCATCTTCCACGTGGCGCCCGCCCCCTCGGTGATGGTCATGCTCGTGGGCGGCATCACCTTCGCGCTCTGCTCGTTCATGGCCGTCTCGCAGTCCAACGCCAAGCGGGTGCTGGCCTACTCCACCATCGCCAACCTCGGCCTCATCTGCGCCTGCGCCGGCGTGGGGACGCCGGAGGCGGTGTGGGCGGCGAGCTTCCTCATCCTGTTCCACGCCGTCGCGAAGTCGCTGCTGTTCCTGTGCGTCGGCACCGCCGAGCACCACATCGGCAGCCGCGACATCGAGGACATGGATCTCTTGTTCGACCGCATGCCGCGCCTGGCCCGCTTCATGATGCTCGGCATTATGTGCATGTTCATCGCGCCCTTCGGCATGCTCATGGCCAAGTGGGCCACGCTCGTGTCCTTCGTCGACTCGGGCCAGGTGGCCCTCGTCGTCATCCTGGCCTTCGGCAGCGCGGCCACGTTTATGTTCTGGGCCAAATGGCTCGGCAAGCTCGCGGGCATCGCGGGCGAGCCCGAGAACGTGGAGGCGACCGTGAAGCCCACCGAGTGGGCGTCGCTTTTGCTCATGGCCTGCCTGCTCGTGCTGGGCTGCGTTTTCCTGCCCGTCGTCTCCGCGGCGCTGGTGGAGCCCTACATCGCCTCGGTGTACGGCGTGCCCGGCCAGGACATCGCCACGGACAACCTGTGGCTCGCCTCCATCTGCACCGTCGTCGTGGTGCTCGTTCTGTTCGCGGGCGTGGGCGCCCGGCAGAGGGGGCGGCGCGTGGACGTGTACCTCGCGGGTGTGAGCCGCGACGGGGAGGCGCGCTCCTTCCAGAACGCGCTGTCCGGCACGGCCGAGGCCAGCGCGCGCAACTGGTACATGGAATCGGTCTTCGGCGAGGCGCGTATCGCCCCGGTGGGCGTGGTGTTCAACGCGCTCATCATCGTGGCCGCCTTCGCCGTGTCCTTCGTCGCAACCCCGATCGTCTTCTAGAAAGGAGCGCGCGATGTCCCTGATTACGACGCTTGTCGGCACCCTCCTGTTCGCGGTCCTGGGCCCCGTTGTCGGCTGCCTCCTGTCCGGCCTCGACCGCATCGTCTCGGCCCGCATGCAGGGCCGCGTGGGCCCGCCGCTTCTGCAGCCCTACTACGACGTGCGCAAGCTCTTCGAGAAGGAGCGCGCCAGCGTGAACTCCGCGGAGCGCGTCTACGTGGCGGCGGCGCTCCTGTTCGCGCTTATCGCCGGCGGCGTGTTCTTCTCCGGCGGCAACCTGCTTCTGTGCGTGTTCGTCATCACGCTGTCGAGCCTGTTCTTCATCATGGCCGCCTACTCCACCCGCAGCCCCTACGCCGAGGTGGGCGCCGCCCGCGAGACGCTGCAGGTGATGTGCTACGAGCCCATGGTGCTGCTTATGGCCGTGGCCTTCTTCCAGGCCACGGGCTCCTTCGACGTGGCGGCCGTGCTAGACATGCCGCACCCCGTCGTCTGCACCATCGGGCTGGTGTTCCTCGGCGTGCTGTTCATCCTCACCATCAAGCTGCGCAAGTCGCCCTTCGACCTGGCGTTGTCCCACCACGCCCACCAGGAGATCGTCCGCGGCGTGACCACCGAGATGAGCGGCCCCACCCTGGGGCTGGTGGAGATCATGCACTGGTGCGAGAACGTGCTGTTCATGGGCTGGATCGCGATGTTCTTCGTGTGGGGCAGCCCCCTCTCCGCGATCGCGGTGGTCGCCGTGGTGGCGCTCGTGTACTTCCTGGAGATCTGGATCGACAACAACTTCGCCCGCGTGAAGTGGCAGTTCATGTTCAAGTCGGCGTGGCTCGTGGCCCTCGTGGCCGGCGGCGTGAACATCGCGCTGCTCGCGTTTCTGTAAGGAGGGACGAAAATGGCATTCGCATCGAAATCGCCCTGGGTCATCCACTACGACGGTTCCAGCTGCAACGGCTGCGACATCGAGGTGCTGGCCACGCTCTGCCCCGGATTCGACGGCGAGCGGTTCGGCGTCATCAACACCGGCAACCCCAAGCACGCCGATATCTTCCTCGTCACCGGCAGCGTGAACGAGCAGAACATCGGCGTGGTGCGCGAGATCTACGAGCAGATGCTGGAGCCGAAGGTCGTCGTGGCCTGCGGCATCTGCGCCTGCTCGGGAGGGGTGTTCCACGACTGCTACAACGTCATCGGCGGCGTTGACAAGGCCATTCCCGTGGACGTGTACGCCCCCGGCTGCGCCGTGCGCCCCGAGCAGCTCATCGACGCCATCGTGGCCGGCGTGGCCAAACTCGACGAGAAGTCGGCGGCGATGAAGGCCGCCCGGAAGGGAGCGTGAGCGCCCATGGACCGATTCAGCCAAGTGTTCAACGAGGTGCCCCTGGCCGAGGTGCACGATCTGGCCGCCCGCCGCGCCGAGGAGGGCTGGCGCTACGTGCAGATTCTCGCGGTGAACACCGAGGAGGGCATCGATCTGGTGTACTCCTACATGAAGGACGGCCTGCTGGAGAACGACACGGTCGCGGCCGTGGGCGCCGATGATGCGGTGCCTTCCATCACCGACCTGTTCCTGGAGGCCTTCGTCTGCGAGAACGAGATCCACGACCTGTACGGCGTGGCCATCGAGAACATCGCCATCGACTTCGGCGGCATGTTCTACCAGCTGGCCGAGAAGGCCCCCATGACCGTGGTGAGCCCCGAGCAGCTGGCCGCCCGCGAGAAGGCGAAGAAGATCGCCGCCGCCAAGGCCGCCAAGGAGGCCGCGGCCCAGAAGGAGCAGGCCGCACCGGCCGCTCCTGCCACCGTCGCCGGTCCCACCGAGGAGGAGATCCAGGCCAAGATCGCCGGGCTGGATCCCGAGAAGGCCGCCAAGGTGCGCGCGGCCATGGAGGCCAAGGCCAAGAAGGCCGCCGCGGCCGCTGTCGAGACGGCCCCGACCACTTCGGCCCCGTCGGCGGCGCTGACCGAGGAGGAGATCCAGGCCAAGATCGCGGGCCTCGATCCGGAGAAGGCCGCCAAGGTGCGCGCCGCTCTGGAGGCGAAGGCCAAGAAGGCTGCGGCCGCAGCCGGGAAGGGGGAGTAGCATGGGCAAGGCGACCGTCATTCCCTTCGGCCCGCAGCATCCCGTGCTGCCGGAGCCTCTGCACCTCGATCTGGTGGTGCAGGACGAGACCGTCGTGGACGTGCTCCCGCAGATCGGGTTCGTGCACCGCGGCCTGGAGAAGCTCGTGGAGACCCGCGACTACAACCAGTTCATCTACATCGCCGAGCGCATCTGCGGCATCTGCGCCACGGGCCACTCCATCGGCTACGCCGAGACGGTGGAGTCGCTCATGGGCGTGGAGATTCCCAAGCGCGCCGAGTACCTGCGCATCATCTGGCACGAGCTGTCCCGCGTGCACTCGCACCTGCTGTGGCTGGGCCTGGCCGCCGACGCCTTCGGCTTCGAGTCCATGTTCATGCACTGCTGGCGTCTGCGCGAGCGCGTGCTCGACCTGTTCGAGAAGACCACCGGCGGCCGCGTGATCCTGTCTGTGGTGAAGGTGGGCGGCGTGGTGCGCGACATCGACGCCACCCAGATGGCCGAGATCATCGCGGTGCTCGATGGGCTGAAGGACGACTACACCAAGATCATGAACACCCTGCTCACCGACACCTCGGTGAAGAACCGCACCGTGGGCGTGGGCCACATCTCCACCGAGGATGCCCGCTCGCTGTCCATGGTGGGTCCCTTCGCCCGTGCCTCTAACCTGCCCTACGACGTGCGCTCCTTCGGCAAGGGGGCCTATGGCGACCTGGCCGACTTCCAGCCCATCGTGGCCACCGAGGGCGATTGCTACGCCCGCGTGAAGGTGCGCTGCCTGGAGGTGCTCCAGTCCATCGAGATCATCAAGGAGCTGGCGGCGAAGATCCCCGCCGGCGATATCGAGGTGGCCGTGAAGGGCGCCCCGGCCGACGGGGCCCAGGCCTCCAACGTGCTGGAGCAGCCCCGCGGCGAGTGCTACTACTATGCCCGCGGCAACGGCTCGAAGAACCTCGAGCGCATGCGTATCCGCACGCCAACCTCGCAGAACCTCGCCGGCATGACCGTGGCGCTCAAGGGATGCGACCTGGCCGACGTGAACATGATCATCCTGACCATCGACCCCTGCATCAGCTGCACGGAAAGGTAGGCCGCCATGGGAAGCTTCAAACTGGGGGGCATGACCCTCGGATCGCTGTTCAAGAAGCCCGAGACCTTGCTGTACCCTCTCGAGACCAAGCCGGCTCCGGCCGGTCTGAAGGGCCACATCGTCAACGACGCGTCCCTGTGCATCCTCTGCGGCATCTGCGCCAAGGCCTGTCCGGCCGACGCCATCGTCGTAGAGAAGAAGGAGCGCACCTGGGCCATCGACCCGTTCCGCTGCGTCCAGTGCAGCAGCTGCGTGCGCGCCTGCCCCAAAGCCTGCTTGCATATGCTGCCGACCTATACCCCCATCGCCACAGCGCAGTCGTGCACGGTGGTGGAGGTGCCCGATCCGAAGGCCTAGGATCGCCCGCCTGCCAGAGGGGCGATCGGCGCTTCTCCGTCCGGCTTCGCGAGCGTCGCTTTTCGGTGACGGAATCGTAAGGTGAACGCTGCGTTAAGTTTCATGGGAAAGCGTTGAGCGGGGCATCCTTCTGGTAGAATTGAAAGAGCTGGCATGACAGTCCGGACTCCGCGAGGGGTCCGGACTTTTTGAGAAGAGGAAGTGCATCGCGATGGTCGATACCGCGGACCGTACGACGAGGGAGTCCGAAGAGGCGTCTCGCGCTATTTTCACGCTGGCCAACGTTGTGTCCTTTGTGCGCCTGCTCATGGTGCCCCTCTATCTGTTTCTGCTGATGAACGGGCAGAACCTGGCCGCCACCCTGGTATTTGCCACGGCTGCGGCAACCGATTTCCTCGACGGGCAGATCGCTCGGCGCACCCACACGGTTTCGAAGCTGGGCCAGCTGCTCGACCCGGCCGTCGACCGCGTTCTCATGGTCACGGGCGTTCTCGGCGTGTTCCTCGTGGGGCGCATTCCCCTCTGGGTCATCGTCGTGGTGATCGTGAGGGATGCCTATCTGCTCATCGGCGGTGCCTGCCTCCTCTCTCGCCATCGTATCCGCATACCGGTTGTCTATCCCGGCAAGTTCGCCACCACCTTTCTGTTCATCGGGTTTTCGGGCCTGCTGCTGAACTGGCCGCTTGTTCCGGGGCTCGGCTGGTGCGATGCATCGTGGCTGCCCGGTTTCAACGGCGCGCCGGTCTCCTGGGGCATTTGGTTCATCTACGCCGGGCTCGTGCTCTCCCTCGGCGTGACTGCGTACTACTCGGTCTGTGCGGCGCGTCAGCTGAAGGAGGCGCTTGCTCGAGAGAGGCTCGAGGGCCATGGTGCCGCGTAGCGGGGCCTCGGGAGGCGACAGGCCCCCGACATCGCGGCCGGCGGCAGGAACGTCTCGGTCGCCTCTGCAGATGCCGTCGGTTCGCGACGGGCGCAGCCGCCCCTCTCCAGCTGGCCGCCGTCCGGTATCCGGCCCGTCGCCCGACTCCCGTCGGCGCACCGACCCGCACGGCCGGCTCCGGGCGAGTTGCCCGCACGGGTCGGCAAGACCGGCCCCCCGCACAGCGCAGGGCCGCTTTTCGGAACCGTCGACCCGGGCCGACCGGGGTGCGGCGCGGACGGCATCTTCCCGCCTGCGGCATACCGGCGCCTCCCACGGCGCGGCCCCGTATGCCGCCCCGCACATCCAGGCGTCTCCTCTTGCCGCTTCCAGGCGGCCGCCCTTCGCCGTCATCGTGTTCGTCGTCGTCGCACTGCTCGCCGCTGCAGTGTTCGGCATCGACCAGATTGTGAACGGATCTCGTATCTACCAGGGAGTTTCCGTGGGATCGGTCGATGTGTCCGGCATGACCGCCGACGAGGCTCGCAGTGCGGTGGCCGCAGCCTACGGCGACAGGCTTTCCGGTGCGCGCGGTTACATCTTCGCGAGCGAGGAGGCGCGCGGGACCGTTGACGTGGACACCGAGCTGGCCGAGCAGGCGGCCCAGGCCGAGCAGCTCTCCGTCGAGGAGGCGCGGGCCGATAAGAAGCTCTGGGTAGCCGAGGCCGGCGCCCTGGGCGCCCGCATCCCGGTGAGCGAGCTGGTGGACGAGGCCTTTGCCGTGGGCCGGACGACCGGCCCGGGTGGCCGCCTCCAGGCTGCGACCGGCGGCGTGAACGTGCCAGTTCGGCTCTCCTTCGACGACGAGGCGGTGGAGGCCCTGGCCTCCGACATCGACGAGAGCATCGGTCGGCCCCGCCAGGACTGGGACATCGAGGTGGACGACGAGGGCCGGGCGAGCCTGGTCGAGGGCCATGACGGCACCATTGTCGATCGGACCGAGCTCACCGCGCTGCTGACTCAGGGGTTTCTCGGCGGCGATTCGAGCGGCTTCAGCTTCGTGGCCGAGGCTGGCTACGCCCCCTTGCGCATCGACGAGGGGGCGGCGGAGAGGACGCGGGCGGCGGTGCAGGCCGTGCTCGACGAGGGCATCGCGCTTACATTCGAAGGGGACACCTGGCAGCTTTCCGGGCGCGATATCGCGCCTTGGATCGCAACGGACGTGGAAGCAGCGGGGGAGGGGTTCTACCTTGCGCCCCATCTCGATGACGCGCGGGCCCGGGCCGATATCGCCCAGATGATCCGCGATGCGGGCTTCGCCACGGCGGTAACGGTTTCCTTCGAGGTCGCCGAGGGCGAAGTGTGGGTGTCGGCGGCCTCGGGCTCCCGTTACCCGCTCGTCGCCGACGCTCTGGCCGATGCCGACGAGATGCTGTTCGGCTCGTTTGACGGCGGAGGCTCTTTCTCGCCGCCGGCTTCTCCCTCGGTGGAGATCGGCTGGGGCGCCGCACCGGAGCGCACCACCTTCGACGAGGCGATCCAGTGCGGTCTGATCGGAGAGATTTCCTCGTTTACCACCGAGTACAACGACGGGGCCGGCACGGCGAGCCGCCGCCACAACATCCACCGCGCCGCCGACCTGCTCACCGACTCGGTGGCCGCCGCCCAGGGCGGCCAGTGGTCCTTCAACGCGGTGATGGGGGAGGCCAATGAGGGCAACGGCTTTCAGGCCGCCCACGCCATCGTGAACGGCGAGTACGAGGACGCCATCGGCGGGGGCATCTGCCAGGTGGCCACCACGGTGTTCAACGCCGTCTTCGAGGCGGGCTATCCCGTGACCGAGCGGCGAAACCACTCCCTGTACATTTCCAGCTATCCCACGGGCCGCGATGCGGCGATCGCGTATCCTGATCTTGATCTTACGTGGGTAAACGATGGAACATCCGATGTGCTTTTGCGAACCCGCTATACCGACTCGTCGTTGACGGTTACGCTGTACGGGGTCGATCCGGGCTACGTGGTTGCATCGCAGACCGGCGAGTGGACCGAGGGCGATCCCTTCGGGAAGCGGGTCGTGATCGATGAGAACGAGCCCGAGGGCACGCGCTACGTGAAGACCGCCGGTGCCGACGGGCGTTGCGTGACCGTGCACCGCACGGTGCGCGACCGGGCCGGCACGGTGCTTCACGAGGAGGATTTCGCATCGAGCTACGCGCCTATCGACGAGGTGACTGTCGTGGGCCCCCATACGCCGACGGCCGAAGAGGAAGAAGCAGACGAGGGGAGCGAGAGCCCCGGAACGGATAAGGAGGATGCCCGTGTTTCAACCGGAGATTGAGGCGATGCCCCGAGAGGAGCTTCGCGCGCTGCAGCTGGAGCGTTTGCGCGAGTCGGTGCGCAACGCCTACGAGAACGTGCCGCTCTACCGCGAGCGCTTCGATGCGGCGGGAGTAAGTCCCGACGACATCGAGAGCTTGGAGGATCTGGAGAAGCTCCCCTTCGTGGTGAAGCAGGACATGCGCGACAACTACCCCTTCGGCATGTTCGCCCGCGAGAACGCCGATGTGGCCCGCATCCATGCCTCCTCGGGCACCACGGGCCAGGCCACGGTGGTAGGCCACACCGCCGCCGACCTAGGGAACTGGGGCGACTGCTTCGCCCGCGGCATCGCCATGGTGGGCGGCTCGCGCGAATCCACCATCCAGGTGTCCTACGGCTACGGCCTGTTCACCGGCGGCTTGGGCGCGCACGCCGGCGGCGAGGCCATGGGCTGCACGGTCATCCCCACCTCTTCGGGCAACACCAAGCGCCAGGTGCAGATGCTCAAAGACTGCAAGACCGACATTCTGTGCTGCACCCCCTCCTACGCCCTGCTCATCGCCGATACGGCCATCGAGATGGGCTACGACCCGGCCACCGAGTTCCAGATCTCCGGCGGCATCTTCGGCGCCGAGCCCTGCTCGGAGAACATGCGCCAGGAGATCGCCGACAAGCTGGGGCTGCAGTACTGCGACGTCTACGGCCTCTCGGAGATCATGGGCCCGGGCGTGGCCATGGAGTGCGCCGAGCGCGGCGGCCTGCACATCGCCGAGGACCAGTTCTACTGCGAGATCATCGATCCGGAAACCCTCGAGGTGCTGCCCGACGGGGAAGTGGGCGAGCTCGTCATCACCACGCTTACCCGCGAGTGCTCGCCGATGATCCGCTACCGCACCCGCGACGTGACTACTATCAATGCCGAGCCGTGCGCCTGCGGGCGTACCCACCGCAAGATCGGACGCTTGCTCGGCCGCACCGACGACATGCTCATCATTCGCGGCGTGAACGTGTTCCCGTCCCAGATCGAGCAGGTCATCACCGAGTTCCCCGAGGTAGCCACCCAGTATCAGATCGTGCTCACGACCCGCGGCCCGCTCGACCATGTGGAGCTGCAGGTGGAGACCGAGCCCGATTTCCCCATCGACGAGGTGCGCGCCCTGGAGGATCTGCGCGGTCGCCTCGCCGCCGCGCTCAAGAGCAACTTGCAGGTGGCCGTCGATATCAAGTTCGTGGAACCCAAGACCATCGCGCGCTCGGAGGGCAAGGCCAAGCGCGTCATCGACCTGAGAGGAGAGGACAACTAATGATCTCGCAGCTCACTGTCTTCCTCGCTAACGAGAAGGGGCGCCTGGCAGCTGCCAGCCGAGTGCTTTCCGATGCCGGCATCAACATGCAGGCACTGTTCATCGCCGACACGGCCGACTTCGGCATCGTGCGCATCTTCTGCGATACCCCGGCTCTCGCTGCCGCCAAGCTCGCCGAGGCGGGCTTCCGCGCCACGATCACGCCGGTTATCGCTGTATCGGTCGCCGACGAGCCGGGCACACTGGCTCGCCTCCTGGAGTTCTGCCACCAGTCCTCGATGAACATCGAGTACGGCTACTGCTTCGCCGCCGGCGACGGGCGAGCCATCGATGTGCTGAAGATCGAGGGGGAGGGGGCCGAGGAGGCCCTGGCTGCAGCAGGCTTCAAGGTCCTCGCACCGGAAGAGGTTTACGTTGTCGACCCGAGCTAACCTCACGTTTCCCGCTCGGTTCGCGCGCGCCTGTCTGACCAGACGGGCGCTCGCCTGTTTGTTGGCCTTCTCTCTCGCCGCCTCCTCGCTGGCGCCCGTCGCGGCTTGGGCCGACGTGCGCCCAGCTGACGAGATCCTCGGTGAGACGGTGGAGGCCCGCGGCCTTCCGGCGGTGGCCTGTCCCAACGTGACGGCCCGCTATGCCCTGGTCATGGATGCCGACGGCATGGTGTACTTCTCCCGCGACGCCGACGAGCGGGGCCATATCGCCTCCATTACCAAAGTGATGACCGCCATCGTGGCCCTGGATTCGGGCGTCTCCCTCGACAGCACGGTGACGGTGACACCCGAGGCCGCTCAAATCGGCGAGTCGTCGGCCATGCTCCAAGCAGGAGACACGCTCACGTTGAAGGCGGCCATCACCGGGCTTATGGTATCGTCGGGAAACGATGCGGCCATCGCCATCGCCGAGGCGTTGGGGAGCGGCATGAAGACCTCCGACGACCAGACGGCCAACGACGCCTTCGTGGCGGCCATGAACGCCAAGGCCGCCGAGCTCGGCATGGACAACACCTTGTTCTCCAATCCGCACGGGCTCGATATCGGCGACTACGACAACGAGATGTACTCCACCGCCCGCGACGTCGCCCTCATGTGCGCCTATGCGATGAGGAACGAGACGTTCCGCTCCATCGTCGGGCAGGAGAAGGCCCAGATCACGGTGAACCGCGCCGGCGGCAAGGCCGTGACCATCGATTTGACTTCCACCGACGTGCTGCTCGGCAGCTACGAGGGAGCCTGCGGCGTGAAGACGGGCTACACCGAGCAGGCTGGGCAGTCCTTTGCCGGCGCCTGCAACCGCGGTGAGGGCGATCTGTACGCCATCGTGCTGGGCGCGCCGTCGGATGCCGCGCGCTTCGACGATGCCAAGACCTTGTTCAACTGGGTCTACGACAACCAGGTGAGCTATGCACTCGCCCATACGGATCAAACGACCACGATGACGGTGGACGGCACTGCCACCGAAGTGCCCCTCATCGCAGAGGTTCCCTTCACGGCATGGCCCGACAAGCGCGTCAAGGCCACCTTCGCCGATCCCGACGCCGCCGTGGACGTGTTCGCTCCGGCGGGCAACGTGAGCCAGGAGTTCGATTTCCGCGAGCTGACGGGCAGCGTGAGCGCGGGAGATGTGGTGGGCAGCGTCAGCTTCTACCAAGGAGGCGAAGTCGTGGCTACCCAGGATCTGGTGGCTACCGAGGATGCGGCAGCCCCCGACCCGCTTCAGGCTATCGGCATTTGGTGGGATCGCCTGTGGCAGGGCTTCGGCGGCAAGGACCTGGTGGCCGCCCCTCTCGTCCAAAACGACACGCCGCTCATCTACGATAAGGCAGCTACTCGCGCCGATGGGGCGAGCGTGGCCGATATCGCCTCGGGTAAGACCGGGGAGACCGATGCAACCGACACTGCCGAGGGCGGCCCGGACGCCGCAGCCTCGGATGGGGGATCGCCCTCGGGCGATGCCGCTGAATAAGGAGGCGAGTTATGACCGAACGTTGTCCTGTATGCTCTCATGAGGTGGATCCGCGCGATCCGGTATGTCCCACCTGCGGTTTCAAGCTGCTCGGTGCCACTCAGGCCTTCAAGCCGCTTGCGATGGAGGCCGAAATGGCGCCGGCGGGCGAGACTGCCCCGGCGCGTGCCTCGCTTGCGGTGGTGCGCGGGCCGAAGGTGGGCATGGCCTACGCGCTCGGCAGCGAGCCGGTCACCATCGGCCGCTCGCCCCAGTGCACCATCTTCTTAAACGATATGACCGTCTCGCGTATGCACGCTACCATCGAGCCCGAGGACGGCTGCTACGTCATCCGCGATGCAAACTCGTTCAACGGCGTGTGGGTGAACAACGAGAACGTCGAGGCGCGCACGCTGCGACCGGGCGATTTCATCCAGATCGGCACCTTCTGCCTGCAGTACGAGGAGAACTAGGCGCCGGGCGGGGACCGCGTGCCGCGGGCCCCGGGGTGCGGGGAAGCGAGGAGATACATGGAACTGATGTCGGGAAACGAGGCCATCGCCCAGGGCGCGTGGGAGGCGGGGTGCTCCATCGGCGTGGCGTATCCGGGAACGCCTTCCACGGAGACGCTGGAGGCCTTCGCCGCCAAGGAGGGCGTCTACGCCGAATGGTGCGTGAACGAGAAGGTGGCGGTGGAGGTGGGCATCGGCGCCTCGGCCGCCGGCGCCCGGGTGCTCGCCACCATGAAGCACGTCGGCGTGAACGTGGCCGCCGACCCCCTGTTCACCGCCGCCTACACCGGCGTGGGCGGCGGGTTCGTCATCCTGGCCGCCGACGACCCGGGCATGTACTCCTCCCAAAACGAGCAGGACTCCCACTACTACGCCCAGGCAGCGGCCATTCCCTGCCTCGATCCGGCCGAGTCCGCCGAGGCGCTCGCCTTCGCCCGCGACGCCTTCGACATCTCCGAACGCTTCGATGTGCCGGTGCTGCTGCGCTCCTCGGTGCGCATCTCGCATACGAAGACGCCGGTTGCGCCCGGTGAGCGCGTCGAGCGCCCGCTTGTGCCCTACGAGAAGGATCCCGCGAAGTGGGTCATGATGCCCGCCTTCGCCAAGCCCCGCCGCGCCGTGCAGCTTGCGCGCATCGACGATTTGCGGGAATGGGCGGAGACGTGCCCCTACAACGAGGTGGTGCGCCGCGGCGATGAGGTCGGCGTGGTGTGCGCCGGCGCAGCCTATCAGCATGTGGTCGAGGCGCTGCCCGAGGCCTCCGTTTTCAAGCTGGGCCTCACTTGGCCTTTGCCCGCGGCGGCTCTGCGCGCCTTTGCCGGAAGCGTGGAGCGCCTCTATGTGGTGGAGGAGGGTTCCTGCTATCTGACCGACGCCGTGGCTGCCTGCGGGGTAGCCGTGAGCGAGCCGCCCTGCGCGCTTCCCCATGCCGGAGAGCTCTCCCCGGGCCTTGTGCGAGCTGCCTTCGGCTTGGACACGCCGCCCCATGCCGATGCCGCGCCCGATGTGCCGGCACGTCCTCCGGCGCTGTGCCCGGGCTGCCCGCACCGGCTCGTCTTCAAGGAGCTCGCCCGCATGCGCGCCATCGTCACTGGGGACATCGGCTGCTACACCTTGGGCGCGCTGCCGCCGCTGTCGGCCATGGACACCACGGTGGACATGGGCGCGTCGGTGTCCATGGCCCACGGTTTCGAGCTGGCCTTGGCCGGCGTCGAGCACAGGCCCGTCGTCGCCGTCATCGGTGATTCCACGTTCGCCCACTCGGGGCTTTCCTCGCTCATCTCCACGGTATACAACCGGGGCGCGGGTACCGTATGCGTGCTTGACAACCGCACCACCGCCATGACCGGGCGCCAGGGCAACCCCTTCAACGGCGTGACCCTGCAGAACCGTCCGAGCCGCGAGCTGAACATCGAGGCGGTGGTGGCGGCCCTGGGGGTGGAGGACGTGCGCACCGTGGACCCCAACGACGCCGCCGCGGTGCGCACCGCCCTCAAGGAGGCCGTGTCCACCGACGACATCTCGGTCATCGTGTTCCGCTCGCCCTGCGTGCTTTTGGAGCGCAAGGCGGCGCGGCCCCTATGGGTGAATGCCTCGTGCACAGCCTGCGGCTCGTGCGCCACGCTGGGCTGTCCCGCCATCGCCCGCGACGAGCAGGGCATCGCCTTAATCGACGCGGCCTTGTGCATCGGCTGCGGCCAGTGCGTCCAGTACTGCCGCTTCAACGCGATCGTTCCGGAATAGGGGAGGCCAATGATGGACAACAAGACAAAAACCGTGCTTTTGTGCGGTGTCGGCGGCCAGGGCACTATCCTGGCGGCCGACCTTCTGGCCGCGGCCTGCCTTGCGGCGGGGCGCGACGTGAAGGTGTCCGAGATCCACGGCATGGCCCAGCGCGGCGGTGCCGTCACTACGGTGGTGCGTGTGGGCGAGCATGTCTCGTCGATGGTGTCCGATCTGGGTGCCGCCGATGTGGTGGTGTCCTTCGAGACCACCGAGGCTCTGCGCAATCTGCCCCAGCTTGCCGAAGGGGGCGCGCTTATCGTGAACGATGAGGCCATCAAGCCCCTGCCCGTGCTCACCGGGGCCGCGAAGATGCCCGAGCATGCCCGGGAGCGCCTTGCCGAGGCGGGTGCCCTGCTCGTTCCCGCTGCCTCCATCGCCCGATCCTGCGGAAACGCCAAGTGCGCGAACGTGGTGCTCGTGGGGGCGCTCTCGGCGATGCTCGATATTCCCGCGGACATCTGGGAGCGCATAGTGGCGGGCCGCGTGCCCGAGCATACCGTGGAGGCGAACCTCGCAGCGCTTGCAGCCGGCCGCTCCTTCGTAACCGAGCGAGAAGGGGAGGAGATCCTATGACCGTTTCCCAGATCAGCGTTTTCGCCAATAGCCGTCCCGGCCATATGAGCCGGGTGCTGGCCCTGTTCGAAGAGGCCGGCGTTAGCGTGCGGGGCTTCTCCGCGGCCGATACCGGCGAGTACGGCATCCTTCGCTTCGTGGTGGACCGTCCCGAGGCGGCCCTTGCGACGCTCAAGGAAGCCGGTTGCGCCTGCACCGTCACGCCGGTGCTCTGCCTGAAGCTGGAAGATACGCCCGGCGAGCTCTTGCGCGTTATCGGAGTGCTTGCCCGCTGCGGTATTAACGTGGTCTACTGCTACTCGATGATCTCCACCTACATCGTGCTCTCGGTGACCGACACCGAGCAGGCCCGCGATCTTCTGGCCGCCGAGCCTGTGGAGATGATCTCCCAGGACGATATCGCCCGCTACATCGCCGAGCGCGACGGGAAGGAGGCGTAGTCGTGGTGGATGCCGCCAATTTCGACGTGACCGCCAAAGGAGGGGCCCTTGCCGCGGCAGCGGCTGGGCGCTTCGACGCGCTTCCCGTCTACAAGCCCGAGATCGAATGTGCGTCGCGTGAGGAGATTCGCGCTGTGCAGCTCGCCAAGCTGAAGGAGACGGTGGCCTACGCCTACGAGCGCGTGCCGTACTACCGTGAGAAGATGGATGAGATGGGCGTGGCGCCTGCCGACATCCAGATCCTCGACGATGTGCGCCGACTTCCCTTCACGGACAAGGCCGTGCTGCGCGACACCTTCCCCTTCGGCCTGTTCGCCGTGCCCATGAACGAGATTCGCGAGCTGCATTCCTCGTCGGGCACCACGGGCAAGCCCGTGGTGGTGGGCTACACCGAAGACGATATGGATATGTGGAGCGAGTGCATCGCCCGGCTCGTGCAGATGGCGGGCGTCGTGCCCGGCGATGTGGCCCAGATGGCCTTCGGCTACGGTATGTTCACTGGCGGTTTCGGGCTGCATTACGGCCTGCAGCGGCTGGGCTGTGCCATGATTCCGGCCGGATCGGGCAATACCGAGCGTCATATCCAGATGATCGAGGACTACGGCACCACGGTGCTCGTGGCCACGCCCTCCTATGCCATGCACATCTGCGAGGTGGGGGAGGCCATGGGCTACGACTGGGAGGCCTCGCCTTTGCGCGTGGGGCTTTTCGGCGGGGAGCCGTGCCCTCCGGGCCTGAAGGCCGAGATCGAGCGGCGCATGCACATCGTGTGCACCGACAACTACGGGCTCACCGAGGTCATGGGGCCCGGCGTGTCGGGCGAGTGCCTGGCCGAGCGCTTCCAGCAGCACATTGCCGAGGATCATTTCCTGTGGGAGGTGGTCGATCCCGTTACCGGCGAGCCGGTGGGCGAGGGCGAGGTGGGCGAGCTCGTGCTTACGCCGCTTTGCAAGCAGGGCATTCCCGTGCTGCGCTACCGTACCCACGACCTGACAGCTGTGCACACCGAGCCCTGCGCCTGCGGGCGCACCCTGGCGCGCATGGATAAGGTGCGTTCCCGCTCGGACGATATGCTCATCATCCGCGGTACCAACGTGTTTCCCTCGCAGATCGAGGACGTGCTCACGGGCATCGAGGAGGTCACACCCCACTACCACATCGTTGTGCGCACGAAGGGCGGCATGGACGAGCTCGTCGTGGAGACCGAGCTGCGTCCCGAGGCGTTCTCCGATTCCTTCGAGTCTATGGATGCCCTACGCGCTCGGATCGTCGAGAAGCTGAAGAGCACGCTGCTCGTGGCGCCGACGGTACGCCTCGTGGAGCCCGGCGGCATCGAGCGGGCTGTAGGCAAGGCGAAGCACGTCGACGACCAGCGCGTGAAGTAGCTCGCGGCGCGAAGGGAGCTGCCGTCAGTGAACGCGTCGCCTCGAACCCTCGGCACGAATGCGCAAGCGCCCGTTGTCGGGCGCTTCGCGCCGTCTCCCACAGGACGTATGCATGCGGGAAATATTTTCTGCGCGCTGGTGGCGTGGCTCGTCGCGAAATCCCAAAACGGGCGGATGGTGCTGCGCATCGAGGATTTGGACCGGGAGCGCTCGAAGCCCTGCTTCGTCGATGCGGTGCAGCACGATTTCGCCCGTCTAGGTCTCACTTGGGATGCGGGCCCCTTTTTCCAGCACGACCGCGACGAGGCATATCGCGCGGCGCTTCAGTCCCTTGAGAAGCGCAGGCTCGTGTACCCGTGCTACTGCACTCGGGCCGACCTGCACGCGGCTTCGGCGCCCCACCGCGGCGAGAAGCCGGTGTATCCGGGCACATGCCGCCGCCTGACCGATGCCGAGCGCGCTCGCCGGGAGCGCGAGGGGCGTTCGGGGGCAGCGCGTCTCGTCGTTCCCGACCGCGTGGTCTCGCTGCACGACCTGGTCCAGGGCGATTACGCGCAGAACCTTGCCGCCGACTGCGGTGACTTTCTCGTGCGTCGGGCCGATGGGGCCTTCGCCTACCAACTGGCCGTCGTGGTCGACGATGCCGACCAGGGAGTGAATTCAGTGGTGCGAGGAGTAGACCTGCTGTGCTCCACGCCGCAGCAGATCTATCTGCAAGAGCTTCTGGGGCTCCCCCATGCGAGGTATGCCCATGTGCCGCTTATCGTAGGCGAGCTGAATCGGCGTCTGTCGAAACGCGACCGAGACGCCGCCCTCGACGAGCTCATGGTGCGCTTCAAGACCCCTGAGGCGATTATCGGCCATATCGCCGGCATCACCGGCCTTGCTCCCTCTGCAGATCCGATAACGCCCGAAGCACTGCTCGCCGAGTTCTCCTTGGAAAGGCTCCAGAGCATCTTCCCTGATCCGACGCAGATTCTCTGGCGCTGAGCCTTCCCGCGGCGCGGGCGCGCCTACAGCATGAGGGCGGCGGCGTAGAAGGCGCCGAGCACGACGTTCAGGCTGCTGATCTGCGCCATGGCCCCGATGCGGGACGCAGGCGCGAGCGGATTCTTCCACAGCGCCGCCGCGAGGGGATAGACGGCAAGCACCATGAAGACCATGATCGCGAAACCGGCGGGGAACCACAGGCGCACGATGAGCACGATGCTCGCAATCCAGGCAATCATGAGGCCGTGGTAGAGCGAGCGCGCGCGACGGCGGCCGAGCAGGACGGGCAGGGTGCGCCGTTTCGCCTCCTCGTCTTTCTCGATATCGCAGGTGTTGTTGGTCATCATGATAAGCCCGACCCCGATGATAGTGGGCAGCGCCCATACGAGCACGACGAGATTGAGGGAGCCGGCGAGTACCTGGTAGCAGGCGAGGGGAATGAGCCCTCCCATGACCAGGCCGCTCACGATCTCGCCAATGGGCAGGTAGGACAGCGGCGTCTTGCCGCCCGAGTAGGCAACGACGGCGACAGCTCCGATGAGAGCGATGATAAGCGGGATGGGGCCGGCCCGGTAGATGACGATAAGGCCGAGCAGGAAGGCCGCCACCAGAAATCCGATGGCGAGCCAGAGAACGGAGCGCGGCCTCACGGCATTGTAGACAAGCACCGCATCGGTGACCTCCACGTTGTCGTCTGCCGAGTCAGCACCCTTGACGAAATCGAAGTAATCGTTGAACGTGTTGACCGACGATTGCATGAGGATGCAGATGACCAGCAGCAGCACGGCCATGGTAGGGGAGAAGCTCCCGGCGGTGGTTGCAGCGAGGCCGACGGCGATCAAGACCGGCATGATGGAAGCCGGCCAGGTATGGGGTGCTGCGAGCTGCAGCGCGAGGGTGGGGGAGAGCGGTGTCGCCTCTCCCCTCTTGTCAGATTCAGTGTCAGTACACATGTTCGTTTCTATCTCTTATAATGATTTGATCGACACCATTATAAGAGAAGGCATCCGACAAGCCGGATGCCTTCATCGCCACAGGATTCGTCTGCGCGCTAATTGGTCATGAGCGCTGCTGCGATATCACCGGAAGTCGACGATGCGGCTTCCCAGGTATCGTCCACCTTGGTATAGCTGATCGTCACCGGCTCGGTGGGTTTCAGCTCGACACCGTTGAGAGACTGGATCACGATCTCGCCGATCTTCTTGTTGATATCGTCGTTGGACATGCCCGCGATTTCCTCGGGATTGGCGGTGATGGCATCCACTGCCTCCTGGAGCGCCTTCTGGTACCCGGTATAGCTCTTGCAGGTGAGCGTCAGCTGGGCCTGGGCCGTCTCTCCGTCGACGGTCACCGAGTCGATAGTGTAGTCGAATCCCTCGAGATAGGAGCGCATGAACTCCATGCCGTCGATGCCGTAGAGCGACAGGCGGCTCATGTCGACTGCTTCGGAGATCTCGTTGACGAACTTCTCATCGAGATTCTTGATACTGTCCAGCTCCGAGGCCAGCGATGAGCGAACCAGTTCCTCATCGGATTGCTGGGAAGAGCCGCATCCCGCAAGAGACAGAAGCCCGACGCCGAGCAGGGCCGCAAAAACGGCGTAGGCGACCCGAGTAAGGGTATGTGATTTTGACTTTACATAATCCATAACATGCAAACCTGCCCTTCTATTTCCTCGAGGTGCGGATCCTGCATTAGCACTGTTGTACATCAATTTCTACACCTCAATCGTTTTCGTCCAAATGTGCGTCTTATTCATTCTAGCAGTCTTCCAAATACTGCGCTCTCATTTTGGCTCGCGCATTAGTAAAACAGTGCAAATTGCAGAGCTGCGAATACGACAAAAAGAGCGCAAATCGTTCTGACGCGATGCGCTCAGCCGGGAATTGCGAATTGGGCTAATCTGAAGCGCCTAGACCCCTCGTTGCGGAAGCAAGCGCAAACGAAGGGCCAAAACAACGAACAGCCGCATAGGAGCTTTGATAAGGAAGTTGCGGCCCACAGATTCCTTTTAAGGAGAAAGGAAGACGCTGCATGAAAGAATACATTGACTCCTCGCCGCCCACAACCCATGCTGCTATTGCTCCGTACAAAGAGGACATGGAGCAAGCTCTGGGCGGTGCGTCTAATGCACCTGGATTTCTGATAGATGGATTCGGCCTCATACCTCAGGCCGTAACCTCCAACCCCGATATCTCCCTGCCAGCGAAAGCGCTCTACGCCTACGTTGCATCGAAGGCCGAGTCTTCAGAGCGTGTGGACATATCCTACGATGACATTCTCTCGGATCTCCATACGACGCGCCGAACACTGAAGCGCCTCTGCCGCGAGCTTCTCAGCGCCGGGCTTATGCGAGCTTACATTCGGCGCGACGCTATTGCGGTCGGCGTGCGCGATCTCCCTTACGGGATCGTGCGATTCTGGATCCCAAGAGGACCAATCCCGGCAGATAGACGTCGAGGAGGTGCCCTCTATGTCCTCTAACACGGCGAGGGATAAAGAGGATGAGAACATTCTCGCATCTCCAGCGCAGGATGTTATGAGCTTGGGCTACGGCCTCTGCCCTCAAATGGTATTTCGAGACGCCCGGCTTGAGCCAGGCGCAAAGGCAATATACGGATATCTCGCATCCTTCGCAGGCGTCGGAATGACCGCATTCCCCTCGCAGCGCCTCATGCTCGAAGAGCTCAAGATGAGCCGACCCACGTATTCGAAACATTTGAAGCAACTTCAGGCATATGGATACGTGAAGGTCGAGCGCAGTAAGAACTCGCGCAACGAGTACATGTCGAACGTTTACGAGCTGGTACGTGAGCCAATGATCGACGATGAGCGAATGGAGGCCTACCGAGAGCTCCGCATACGATCTTTAGAAGCATCGAGGCTTGCAAGGAGAGAGCGCAACGTTTCTCGCGATGAGGCTCGAATAGACGAGATAGCTTCGATCCTTGGCAGCCGGGAGCTTGCCGAGCGAGCGATGCAGGCAGTTTTCAGCGATCTAGATCCGGCTGAAAAACCCCCACTGTCAAATTATTTTACAGTGGAAGAAAATCCCAGTTCGGAGCCAGTGTCAAATAATTTTACAGTGGATACGCCAGTGTCAAATATTTTTACAGAGCCAGTGTCAAAAAACTTTACACTGGCTAATAGTGTTAATAGTATCAAGGGAAAAGTAACAACCTACCAACCAACCAGGGACGGTTCTCAGGTTGAAGAACCGAGCGAGGCGAAGATCGAGGCTGGCGGGAAGGGGTCGGAAGGACCAGACGATCTCCCCGAGTCTCTTCGCGCTCTGCTCGGGATAAGCATGAAGCCGGTGGCCCCAAGGCGCATGGAGGCTGTGCGCAGGGCTTACGAGCAGCGAATAGCCGAAGGTTACAGCGAGTCGGATATCGAACGCTCCTACGAGGCCTACCGAGCGGCCTACCTCTCAGAGCACAAAACCCTCAAGCAGGCCAAGCAGCTCGACCGGTGGCTGGTCGACGGAGACGGGCTCATATCGTACGCAGCTATAGTCGGCGTCGGTCCGAAATACCGCTCCGGCGCAGACCAGGACGCCGACGCCTCGACGCCGGTGAACAACGCGGAGCGCCGCGCCCTTGCGCGGGCAAGTACCGAGGATCTTCAGGAGGCGCTCGCGCGGGCAGACTCGGCATTCAGGGCCCTCCTCGTAAACCTTGAGCAAGCAAAGAGATCAAAGGACTGGGGACTCGCGGGCGACCTTACCGACCAGGCCTGCGTATACCTGACGAGGCATCGGAGACAGGCGGTCGGCGAGTATCTCAAATCGCTGAGAGCATGTGCGCATGAAAATGTGCGCGATAGGGAAGGAGCTGGGAAATGACGATAGGAGATGCCGGGGACGACTTCGCCGAGCAGGTGCTGCGAACATCCATGGACCTCGCGAAGGACATCCTGCGCTATATCGACGGCCTCGACATGCCCCACAAGAGCTGGGCGGACAAGTACGAGATCGCCCGGGAAGACGCCTCTCGGGTTGCCGAGGCGGCGTTTGTCGAGACTGAGGACGAGTTGTTGGAGCCGCAGGCAACATGGCTTTGGGCACCGAACGAGAGAGAGGCAGACGAGCTGTGCGCCAACCTTGAGCGAAAGGGCTACGAGTTCACACGCGCGAAGGCGCGCAAGAGCGACGGTGTTGTGAAGGTCCGCGTCGCCCACAACAACGGCTGCGTGCCCATCGCCGAGGGAGGGGAGTTTAATCCGGTGGATTTCGACGATCCGGAGACGCTGGCGGTGCTCGATGCCTATTCCTACGAGAGCTGCAAGGGGTATCTGGGAGTGCTGGCCGATGCCGAGGCACTCAAGAAGGCCTTGGTCGAATCGTCCGAGAGCATCGATTACGTGCCCCGCTCTCCGGAAAACTGCGTATTCAGATTCACGACCGTGCCGTGGGATCGTGATGGAAATGTGCTCTTGGACTATCTCGACAGGGCGGGCATCGGCAATGAAAGCTGGGTATGCGAAATACCGGCCTCCGAGGTGGGGCTTCCCGGGCCAGACGATGTGCGCGGGATCGCCGTGGAATTCAACGCACGCAACGCCCCACACGTCCAAGCAGCCGTCGATGCCCTTTTGAGAAGCGGCATACGCGGCCTCGATCAGAGCAGATTCCCGCTGTTCGCCAAGGCAATGCGGGAGGCGCAGACGCGCGCATCGAGCCTGTACGGCCAGGAAGGGCTCGGGTACGAGAGCCTGTCTGTGACCGATGAGAGGACTGCGGAAGCCGTGCGGTCCGCGCTCGTCGAAGAAGGCGTTGCATGCGCCGCCATAAACCGTTCCGAGGCGGGCAACTGGGAGATCGTCGTCGATCGGGCAGATGCCATCGCATCACAATGGCGGATAAAGCAACTCGCAAGCGAGTACGAGGCGCCGGCGAGGCAGGCCAAGAAGGATGCCGAGGCGCTCTCCCAATCCGCGCGTAGGAGGGAGAAGCCGGACAACGTGGCGGCCCGTAGGCGATCGAGTAAGTACGCCAAGAAGTCGAAGGACACGCCAAGCCGAGACGAGCTTGCCGCGCGAGAGGGCGCCGAACGCGTAAACCGCGCCCGCAAGCGCGGGATGGCCATCGACACACCTTCTTTGACGCATAAGAAGCCGTCGCGCTAGCCGCTAGACTGCTGAGATTTTTTCGAAAAAGGGCTTGCGAAAAGTTTAATACAGTTCCTAAAGTCTAAGAAAGGCCACGTCAAAGAAGGGAAGGCGTGACCGAGAGAGCGCAAGGCAATCGAGCTTCCACCTCGATACCTTGCGGCAAGGAAGAGACAAAGGAAGACTTATGGAGCGTGCAGGCCGTATTGCGGCTACCGTGCTCACTGTTGCCGCCCTGGGCACGTCCCTCGGCGCAATAGTGGGCTCGGCGGTTGAGATTTTCCAACACATAGGACTCTCGTCGATAGTCCTGGGCCACGTGGGCGCAGCCGAGATCGTCGAAGCCTGCAAGGGCATGTCCGTAGGGCTGATCGCCACGGCGGCTTCCCTCCTACTCGCTCTCTTCTCCTGCGCATGCGGGGCGCATCGCAAGGTGCAGCTGGCGCTCGCCGGCGCATCGCTCGCGACCCTCTCGGCCTCGGCGGTCATCCCGGCGGGCGCCGGCTATCTGCTCAAGGGCGGCATCCCGTCCGCCGCATTCCTCATCGTAGCAATCGTGTGCGCCGTCTTCGCCGCATCGGCGCTCAGCTCGATGTTCAAGGCGAACTACGACACCGGGTCCGAGCACGGCGCCGAGAGGATGGCCGAAGGGGAGGAGCTCAGCTTCCTCGCAGACACCGAGCACTTCTACAACAATATCGCCTACTCCGAGCATGCCGGCCAGGCGCTCGTGGCGACGACCGAGAAACTCGAAAGCGCGCTGCACGCCCGAAATCGGAACGACATCACAATCGGCACATCCGGCCTCGGCAAGACGCACCATCGCGTGGAGCCCGAGCTGCTGAACGCGATGGGGGATTTTCCGGCGCCCGTAATGCCCGGGCATCTGCGCAAGGCGGAGCATGCCATGGAAGCGGCGGACTGCGCGGCCGCAGCGCGAAAGATGTCGCATGCAATGGAACCCGAGACGATCGCGAACCCGAAGCGCGCGGGATCCCCGCTCGGAGATGGCTACGACTTCATTGCGACGGACCCAAAGGGCGACACTATGCGGGCCCTCGGCAACTTCCAGGCGGCCTGTGGCACGGACATTAGGATCTTCGACACTGTGGAGTTCAAGGGCCACGGCTACAACCCGCTCGACGAGCACTACATTCCTCCGCATAAGACCGATGTGTGCGAAGTGGAGTCAATCCGATGCAGCATCGCGCCCCTGGCCCGCTACTCCGACGAAGGGGAGCCTGCCTGGGAGGAGGGCACGCCGCTCAAGCTTGCGGTGGAGGACGCCGGGTTGGACGAGCCGCCCTGCTCTCTGAAGATCGGCGAGCCGCGGATCTCGGTCGATGCCGAAATGACCTACCGGCAGCGCCTCGAGGGCTGCGATCTCGGCAACATGGGGGTTAAGGTCGACGATATCGACGACGGCGGGTACCTCGACTGGAGAACCGGCGAGATCACCGGCGCCGGGTGGTCCGGCAAGAGCGAGTGGGAATCAGTCGCCGTTTTACGTTCAATCGCCTACAAGCAGACCCGGTGCTTCATCGCCATAACCGTGCGCAACGAGCTGGGGCGAGGCGATGCTGCAGACGTGCGCCTCGAAATCGATCTCGATCGGGCGATCGCACTCGATCCGGAGAGCATCAGCGCAGAGAGGGACGGCGCATCGTTTGTTTCCGCCGACGCGTCGAAGCCGTCTCATTTGAGGATCGAGATCGAGAAGCTACCCCATAACGGGATGGCCGTTATCCGCTTCGAGGCGGATATAGAGTCGTACATCGTCCCCGACGGCGTGGCGCTCACGAAGACTGTCGAGTGCCTCGTTGCGAACCTCAAGCACGCGGACGCGCCGTCAACTAACCAGGACCCGTTTTGGGAGGAGTGCAAGCGCCTCGCGTTCCTGTCGCTCTGCGCAGCTGCGTACGAGTGGTACGCAAACGACGATCGAAACCTCAACACGGTCGCCCGCTTGCTCAACATGGCCCTGCCCGAGGAGGGCGGGATGGACCAGATGTCGCCGCTCGGATACCTCATGCGCAGGTGGGAGCGGGGCGAGGTGTTCGCCGAAGAGGACGGCGAGTCAGGTATCACGTCGCTGTTCGGAGGCGCGAGGAAGAAGCGGGAGAATTGGAGCGAGGACCCCTCGCGGGTGCCGCATTCCAGGACGAACTCGCTAGCCCTGCACTGCTTCTACGCGTTCACGTCGGGCGCACCTGAAACCGTGCAGTCGGTGATCATCACCTGCCAAACGGCTTTCGTCTCCCTCCTCGCGCCGGACGTGAAGAAGATGCTTGCCAAAGACGAGATGAGGCTCACCGAGTTCGGGGAGGCGGGGCGCCGCCAGGCCATGTACATCGTGACCAAGGACACCGACAGCCCCTACGACTTCCTTACGGCGCTCATCGTGTACCAGACGATCGACCTGCTCCTAGACAAGGCCTACCACAACAAGGGGAAGCTCGACCGTCACGTGCGATTCTCCCTCGACGAGTTCGCGAACATCGGAAAGATCCCGATCATGACGAGGGCCATGGCGGTGGTGCGAAGCCGGAATATGTCGATATCGCTCTACGTGCAGTCGCGCTCTCAGATCGAGGTTGTCTACGGCGAGAAGGAGGCCCAGACGATCATCAACAACTGCACGACGCAGATGTTCCTCGGCGGGCACGACGCCAACACGCTCAAGGAATTCTCCGAGACCATCGGCGATGAGACGATCTACTCGCGCATCACAAACCGCTCATTCAATGGTGGCATGGCCGTGGGACCCCAGTCGATCAGCGAGTCGATTCAGGCCACGGGCCGCAAGGTGCGCTCCGCCGCGCAGCTCCGCCAAATGGAGAACACGAAGATGCTCGTGTTCATCCAGGGGGCCCGGGTTATCGAAGACACCAAGTACCCCACGTCGAAGCACCCCTACTACCCCTATGTGTACTCGACGCATCCCCGCCCGGAGGACTGCGGTATCGCACGCTGCAGAGAGCCTTTCGACCCAGTGGAGTACATCGCCCGAAAGCAGGTCGAGAGAAGCAGGAGAGGCGGGGAGCCATGGAAGTAAAGCACGATGGGAGCCGCGCTCCGCCCTCGAAGGGGGGAGGCGGCGGCCGAACGCGCCCGCGGCGGTGTTCCACGACCGCATCATCTGATGCCGAGGCCACGCATCGCGTCAGCCGCACACCCCTAGTCGGAAGAGACAACTGAGACCCAGGAGACCGCATGCGGCCGGTCTGAGCCGGTTGTTCTCTGGCCCTTGGGGCCGCAAATCATTCTACACCAAATGGGCGCCGGCTCGCCGCCGGCGATACCAATAAGTTACGCATAGGAGATAACAATGCCCAACGAAGCAAAAGGAGCAATCGTCTTCGTGCTCGGCGTGCTGTCGGGCCTCGCATTCGTGTTCGCGCTCGTCATGTGGGGTATCAACAAGTTCGGAGACCAGCAGGGCGGTCTTGCCGAGAAGTCGATGATGGGCGGTATTTCGGCGGGAGTCGCGTTCGCGGCGGCCGCGGTCATGGTGCAGGGCATCGATATGAACTACACGGGTGCATAGGCCATGGCCTCGATAAAGATCCATCAGGACCTCTACAACTTCAAGCGAAAGCGCAACGGCATGACCGCGCGCCAGATCGGCTCGATCGTAGCCGCCATTCCCTGCATCGCATTCGGCGCCTGGCTTCTCGTGTGGTGCCTCGGGCTTCCCATCGAGCTCACGGGTTTTACGGCCGTGCTGTTCGCGGTGCCCGCGATCGCATGCGGCTGGTTCCCCGTGTGGGGAATGCCCCTGGAGAGGTTCCTCTTTCGCGGCAGGCAGATGGATCGTCGCGGAAACTGCATCGTTTCGAAGTGGGATGTCTACGAACCCGAAGGGAGTGTGTTGACCGGTGCTCAGATCAAAGCAGAAAAAGCAAAGGGATATGAAACTCGCGCACGATAATACGAAAGAGGTGGCGCCCGGCTGCTCGAACTGCGGATGCCCGATGCCCCAGGATGCGGCATTCTGCCCTCATTGCGGCCATGCGCGTCAACTGGCCCAGGAGAGCGCAGAGCTGCCTAAAAGCAAGAAGGCCCGCCGCAGCCTGAGGGAGAAGATGGAGAGGATCGCCGGAGGATCCCTCTCCGAGTGCACGAACGATCTTGTGGCGTTCGAGGTCATGACCGCATCGGGGCTCGCGCGAGACGAGCGCGGCCGGTGGTCGCGGACGCTCATGTTCGGCGACACGGCCTACGACCAGGAACGCCGCGAGCAGCGAGACGACATCTACGACAAGATGTGCCAGTTCCACTCCGTCTTCCCGGCGGGGTCGGCTTACCAGATCAACCTCCTCAACATGCCGGAAACGCGCGATGCGCAGGCCGCGGCAGCCCAGCTGCTTCCGACCGACGGCGCCGACGCCGACATGGCGCGCCATTACAACGGACTCATCAAGAGGAAACAGGCGGAGGGGAGAACCGAGATCCGCCGGATCAACCTCGTCACATTCTCGATCCAGGCCGAGGACGAGCAGGCCGCAGAGAACCTGCTCGCAACGATGCGCGAGAACGCCGCCGCGCACCTGGGGAGAATGCAGGTGAGAGCAGAGTCGCTGGACGGAGATGCGCGTATGAGGATCTTTCACGACCTGCTGCGCGGTCCTGAGTCACCGTACACCTTCTCGTATGCCTCCCTCGGCGCACGGGAGCGGGCGCGCGCATCGGTCGCCCCGGACTTCGCGGCCTACCCCGATGTCGACGCAACGTTGCGCCGCACCATCCTGACGCCGAATTTCTACGTGAAGACGCTGCATATCGCCGATTTCGGCAGCGAGTTGTCGGATGCCGCCATCCGGCGAATCCGGGCCCTACCAGTTCCAATGAACATCTCCCTGACATTCTTCCCGCAGCCGAAGGGGGAGATCATCAGAAAGGTGCAGCAGAACATCAACGCCGTGCAGGGCGAGATCGTCACCCTTCAGTCGAAAATGTCCAGGCAGGGGATGGACCCGACTATCCTGCCGCCTGCCATGGAGGACAAGGAGGCCGACGGCAAGGAGCTGAGATCGTTCCTCATAGAGGACGACCAGCAGGTGTCCTGGTTCCAGGGCCTCATCACCATATACGCGAAAACCCCTGCGGATATGAGGCGGTACACCTCTATGATCCTCGATGAGGCGCAGGTCTTCTCGCTCTCCGTCGCGCAGGTACCGCTCTACCAGGAGGAGCTGTGGAAGAGCTCCCAGCCGGTGGCCGACACGTTCGTACCCGACAAGATGCGTTCGCTCACCACGGCCGAGAGCGCCATCATGATGCCGTGGACCAGCGAATCGGTCTTCCACGACCCGCGCAACTCGTACTTCTTCGTGCAGCACGCGACGACTCTGGCGCCCCTCTTCATCTCGCCCGACGAGCTTGGCAGCCCGCATACCATGGTGTTCGGAATGACGGGCTACGGCAAGGGGATGCTGCTCAACACCATCATCGGGCACCTGGTCGCCTCGTGGCCCCGCACTGAGACCGATGACGGCGACGACTGGGCCCGCTGCCCCGATCCCGCGGCCCCGCAGGTCTTCGTGTTCGATCAGCACGCCGAGTACACGCCCCTGGCAAACGCGCTTTCAGCGCCCATCTACAAGTTCAGCCCCAATGGGCGATGGCGCCTCAACCCGTTCGACCTGAACTGCCGGGAGGGCGAGCTCACCATGGCCGAGGTGTCGCGCAACGCGGACTTCTTCAAGGCGCTCGCCCAGGACGTGCTGGACGGCGCCCTGACCAAGAGACACGAAGCTGTCGTAGACCGATGCCTGCGCATCGTGTTCCAGCCCCATCTGGGCAAGACGACGCGTCCCGTCTTGAGCGACTTCGCCGAAGCGCTGCGGCAGCAGCCCGAGACCGAGGCGGTGGACATCGCCCTCGCCTTCGAATCCTTCATCGACGGCCTGGCGAACTCGTTCAACGGCCAGACGAACGTGCGGGACGCGCCCCATCTCACTATCTACGACTGCTCCGAGCTCGGGAAGAGCCTCGAGGTCATGGCCATGCTGTCGATGCTGCAGCACGTGCGAAACGCGTGCTTCCGCAACAACGCCGCCGGCAAGCCCACGTACCTGATCATGGAGGAGGTGCAGATCCTCCTCGAAAACGAGCCTGCAGCTCGCATGCTCAACGACTTCTACGCGCAGATGCGCAAGTGGGGCCTGCACATGGTGTGCGTGACCCAGCACCCGATTACGATGCTGGAGCACCCCATAGGCAAGAAGATGTACGAGAACACGGGAATGCACGTGTTCCTCCCCATGCAGAACCTCAATGCTGAGTACGTGGCCGAGTACTTCAAGCTCTCGCCAACCCAGAAGGACATGATCGACGTACGCGGCGACAACAAGGGCCGCGGCCTCGTTTCGGCGGCCGGCATGAAGATCCCCTTCAACGCGTGGATCGACCCGAAGTGGGACAAGGAGCTCTACGAGACCTTCAACACGGATCCCAACGCGCGGAAACGCGTGTTGGAGGCCGTCGCTGCAACCGCGCCCGAGGAAGAGGGCGCCGAAGCGCGCGAGGGGCGATAGGAGATGGCAGAAACCCCGCAGATCAGGCACGAGGACGATGTGAGGGCATCGAGCCGCCTCATGAACGAGGGCCCGGGGCGCTCCGGTGCCTCGCGCCTGATCGAGGGCAGGAGCCGGAGCGAGAAGCTGCGCAGCGGCAGCTCCGTTAGGCTTCGGCACACTGCGCGCAAGCTGGGGGAGGAGCAGCTCGACGAGCGCACGCGCGCGGCCATATCGAAGCTCACGCGCCGCGACAAGGCCGCCCTTGCCCGGGACATTGAGGCCCTGACCGGACAGGAGGACGATGGAGACCCTGGCAGCACTGCAGTTCAAAGGGCGATCGCAGCCTTCTCGCTCGGGCGCCGCCTGGGCAGCTCACCGCGAACCAGCTTGACGGAGGCCGAGGAGGCGGCCACGTCGAGCGCCTGCAATCCCGATCCCGGTCCGCGCCGCTCGTTCGGGATGAAACGGCCCGATCGTAGCGGGGAGGCTCCGGCAGCTGCGCGTCCTTCTGCCAGACTCACCTACGGAGACGAGCCATCTTCGGGCGCCGCAACGGCGAAGCCGCACCGCGCCGAGGGGCGGAAGGCGAGGGCCGTCCGCAAGATCAGGGCCAGAGACGCGATGAAGGCGAAGCGGAAGGCGCAGATCGTCGTAGCGGCCCACAAGGCCGAGGCAGCCGCGTCAGCCGCAAAGGCAACGAGGGCCGCAAGGGGAGTCAAGGCGGCGGCGTTCGCGGCGAAGGGGGTGGGTGCGGTGTCGATCGCCGCCCTGCCCGTGATTCTCGCTTGCGGCCTGTTCCTCATGATGGTCATCGGGCTGGTAACGGTCGCCGACGAGGCGACCGACACCCCTCCCGCGGCCAACGAGCTCCTGCCCGAGGCGTGCGAGATCTGGCGGCCCGTCGTCAACGAGGCCTGCGAGGCGATCGTGGGAGACACGAAGTGGGCAGATCTCGCCTTGGCGATGATGGCCCAGGAGTCCGGAGGAAACCTCAATGTCACCTGCTTTCCCGGCGCGGTGAAGCGCCAGGACATCATGCAGGCATGCGAGGGAGCCTACGGCAGCTGGATCATATCGGGAGGCGGCCCGTACAACCTGGTGGCCTGCACCCCAAAGGCGTCCATCTACGCGGGCGTCGCCGAGATGAAGCAGAACCTGGATCTGTGGGATTCGTATCTGGGAGGTATCGAACCCTGGGAGATCGACAAGGTGAAACTTGTTGTCCAGGGATACAACTACGGCGCTCAGGGCTACTACAACTGGAACGTGCGCCACGGGTACAAGGAATGGACTCTCGAGCGGTCAAAGGCCTACTCCCAAAACGTCATGCCGGCGGGCGCGAAGGGCACCCCTGAGCACGCCGACTACGTCATGCGCTACTACGCGTACTCGGCTGGCGAGGGGGAGGGAGTCGGGGCCGCCGTCATCGCCGCCGCCAAGACGCAGCTGGGCGTGCCATACGTGTGGGGAGGTACGACGCCCTTCGTCGGCCTCGACTGCTCGGGGCTGACCCAATGGTGCTACCGGCAAGCCGGCATAGAGATCACCAGGACTACCTACACCCAAGTAAAGGCGGCGTTGAAGAAGGTCCCCGTGTTCCAGGCACGGCCGGGAGACGTGCTATGGAACTCGCATCACGTGGCCATCTACGTCGGCGACGGCGAGTACATCCACGCCCCCCACACTGGCGACGTGGTCAGATACGGAAACTCGATCACGAGCTTCACCTACGCGCTCCAGTTCTACTAAAGGAAGGATGAAGAATGGCAAAGGCAAGAAACAGCGGAATCGGAAGGAAGGTTCTGATTCTCGCGGCCGCGCTCCTCGTGATCACGGGGGTAGTCGCTCGATGCAGCGCTCTGCACACGCAAGACGCCGACATCTCAGGAGAGATCGTCGCCGCCGAGGAGAACGGCCCGGCGCAGGAAGATGAGGCCGGCTCGGAAAGCACCGAGGAATCAGGCGCGCCCGTCGAGCTGGACGACCAGATGGCCGAGATAGTGGACGGCTACGACGAGCAGACGATAGAGGCGATCGATTTCCTGCGCTCGAACGCGTGGACGACATTCGATTCCGCCCACTCCGTGGAGTTCGGCGACTGCTGGTATCAAGAGCATTCCGCTTCCGGGGAGTCTGAGCCAGTCGCATATGCGGTCACGGCGCTGTCGACAACGCAGCAGAGCACGGCGGGCGCCGTCGTGACCCTGACCACGCTCGCCATGCAGACGTCCAAAGGCGGCCAGATCGTGACGCTCGGCAAGTCGTCTGACGCCGCCGGCGAGGTTGTCTGGACCGTGTCCTCCGACGGTTTCGGCGGCGCGGACAGCTACCTGCGCAGAGACAAGGCGACGGCCGTGGCCTCCCAGGGGCTGTCCGAGAGGATGCTCGGTTTGATCAACAACGACGTCGAGGGTCTCGATCGAGCCCTGACCGAGTACTGCCGGACGGTGTACCCGCAGGCGAGCACGGCGACATGGGAGCAGGTGGCCACCGTCGACGAGGCGCAGGGAACCATAGGGTTCTCCATGATGCTCGATGCGAGCCTCACGCCGTCAGTGCACGTCCTCTACGACGAGATGAAGGGTGTCTTCGAGGTTGGGAGGCAGCGATGAGCCTCATCAACTTCAAGGGCCCGAAGCGACGCGAGGGCCAGCCCCTGGTCGAATGGCTGAAGGAGACGAGACTCAGCACCGAGGAGGCCTACAAGGCCGTCGCCGTCCTATTCGTTCTGACGATCTTCGCAACCGCCTTGGCGAAAGTTCTGATCACCGCCCTGCTGGCGGTCTAGGGAAAGGAGATGCCAGATGGAAGAGGCTGGCAAGAAAAGCCTGTTTTGGAGGTTCGCGTCCGGCGAACCCCTTTGGATGAGCTCGAAGAAGAGATCCTATCGGGAGGAGTACCTGGAGCTGCCGATCGGCGAGCGCGTATGGCATTGGATGGCGCATCACAAAATCGCCCTGGCCGCGCTCGCGCTCGTTCTCGCGGCGACCATATCCATCGCCGCCGCACCCGACGACGCCGAGGCGCTGCCCATCCTCATACCCGTCATCGGCATCGGCGCCGCCATCGTCGGGGGCATAAGCGCCCTCGACTTCACGATCGACGGGGTGGTGAGCTGGATTCCGGACATGATCCGCGGGTTCTGCAACGCCACGTTCGGGCTGGCCGAGACGATGCTCAACAGCTGTATCGACTCCAACATGCTCGGCAACGAGTTCCGCTACATGTTCGGGATCAACAACGGCGGCAGCACGATCTACGACTGGCTGCACAGGATCCAGGAGCAGTTCATCATCCCCGTCGCGATGCTCATGCTCGTCATCTTCTTCACCATCGGCCTGGCGAAGATACTGGGAGACGCGGGCAAGGGCGATACCGGCATCGACACTTGGCAGCTCATCATCACGTTCCTCGCATTCGCGGGTACCTCTGTCGTAATCGAGAACTCATGGACGATCATGGCCTGGTGCTACAACCTCGCCGCTGGCGTCATCTCGGCCATCGGCAATGACATCGAGGCAGTGGCCTCGCTTCAGACAGTGCCCGACTCGGTGGAGAATGCCGGCGTTTTGCTGTCCCTGGCGCTCGCATCGATCATCGTCGTCATCCTAGCGTTCTTCGTCATGCTGATAACGCAGGCATCGATTATCGTGCGCGGGTTCCAGCTGTACATCTACACAGCGCTGGCGCCCATCCCCCTCGCGACGCTCACCAGCGAGTCCGGACGCGCCATGGGCACCGGCTTTCTCAAGCGCTGGCTCGCCACGATCATCGCCGGCCTCGTCATGATCCTCTTGCTCGGATGCTTCTCCCAGATCATCCACGGCATGGGGTCCATGGCCATACCGCCCATGGACGACTCCGTCACAGCGGAGGGGGCGATCAACTGGACGGCGAACCTGCTCGGCTGCTTCCCGCTCTACATCGCTCTCGCTTTCTGCATGCTCCAGTCGGGCTCTTGGGCGCGCGAGCTCGTGGGCGTGTAAGGCGGCGGTGACGATGACGAGCGGAACGAGCCGCTACAGGGAGATGAGACACAACTTCGCATCGGGTCTTCATAAGGCGGTAGAGTGCGGATCGTCCTGGGAGACGTTCCTCGAGTTCTACGGCAGGCACACTAACCTCCCGTTCACGAGCGCGATCTGCGCATGGAGGGAGCGGCCCGATGCCGGGGAGATCAGGGCGTTCTCCGAATGGAGCCGGGATCGGTGGAAGATCCGCAAGGGAGAGCGCGGCGTCCTGGGCCAGGATGAGGCAGGGCCCGGCAGGCACCTCTACCTCTTCGACGAGTCGCAGGTCGAGCACGGCACCGACAAGGGAGGCGCTCCGCTCGAGGAGCCGGTCCCTCGCAGGGACTGGTCGATTGTCGAGAAGCACGCGAACGCTATCGCCGCCATGACCGCGACCTCACCGGGGGCATACGAGGTGACAGGCGTCGCCCCCGCCCTTCCCTTGCTGGGCGACATGGCAGACCGAAGGGCTCGGGCCGTGCTTGCCAGGCACGGATGCGCTTCGACCGACGCGGTGCTCGGGTTTGCCTACAAGAGCGCCCTCTACGCTCTTCTCGTGAGAGCCGGTGAGGTTCCGATGTTCGACATCGGCGACGCGGACGTATCCCGGATGGTGGAAGAGTCGGGCGGCCCGGCAGCTGTCGGAAAGTGCATGACGGTTATGGTCGATTGGTGCGCCGAGGCGCTGTGGCAAATAGCCGATTACTTGGAGACCACGTACGGAAACTGGGCGGAGGCAGCTTGCGCGCACCTGCTCGTCCCCACGTCACAAGGAAAGGCCGCCGATTGGATGATCCAGCCGGATGGGCGAACCGTCGAGGTCGTGGCCTCCGAGAGCCGGATCAAGGCGACCGTGCTCGGACCCGGGATGCTTCCCGAGCGCAGATGCGAGATCGACCTCACGCGCCCCGAAGTGCGTGACGGCCAGGTGCGGGCCCTGGGATTTGAACCAGAGGACTTCGTCTGGCAGGGCGGCGCGCACAAGCAGACCATGATGGAGATGATCGACGCCTCTTTGAGGGCGGCGGCCGGGGGAGATATGGGAAAGCCCTCGATAGTCGAAGCGGTAGGCGAGATAGAGGCGCAGCGCCTCGAGAGATGCAATGCGGTCCGGGCAATCGCGAGCGGGATGCTCCACTACTGCGCGGGGGAGATCTCACTGCAGGTCGAGGCGGCCAGGGCCTCCTGGGGGCTTGATGTCGGCTACGGATGCAAAGTGGTGGAAGCCACGATGGAGGAGCTCTGCGAACGGGCACTCGGCACCCGCGCCCCCGACATATCTAACCGGAAGAACGGGCAAACCCGGGGGTGCAAGGTCGAGGCCGCTGTCCCGGTGCCAGGAGGGCGAGAGCCGGGGCATGTCCCGGATGCTGTGCTGCGAAACGACCGGCGGGCACTGGATGCCCTGGGGCGGCCGCCGAATCGCGTGAGATACGAGCATGAGGGCGAATCGGGCGAGCGCGAATGCCTAAGAGAGGACCCGGCGAAAGATCAAGCGGAGGCTAGGGCGGCCGCAGAGGCCTCCGCAAAAGGAAAGCAGGCGCTTAAGACGCGCCGCACGACTCGAAACTAAAAGGAGAAGAACAATGTCCGACCGAGAACCCATAGCCCGCATCCGCCTGGGGAATCCCGACGATGGCGGAATGACAGTCGAGCTCGATCTGCCGGCATCGCGCAGCGACATCGCACGAGCTGCGGAAGATGCCCTGCTCCTGGACGATCCCTCGTCCGCCGAGATTGTCGAGGTCCACTCGAAACTCCCCATGCTGTCCGCCGAGACCGCGGAAGACGTGGAGATGCTGAACGACCTTGCGAGCCTGGCGGCCGCGCTCAGCAACGAGGAGCGGGAGGCTGCGTCCCTATACTGGAACGAGATGGTGAGCGTGAGCGAGCAGGAAAGCTTCCTGGCCGCCGCCAACGTGCTCATGCAGGCAGGGGAGCTGGAGCAATGGCGTTCCTACGACTTCTACACGCCCGATGCCGGGCTCCCTCAGCCGCTGACCAATATCGAGAAGTACGGGCGAACCTGGTACGAGGCGAACTTCAAGACACCGGTCATCGCCTACCATAACTACGACCTCGCGCTTTTCGGAAACCGCCGGAGCGACACCGTGGCCCTCTATGACGACGGCTACCTCGACCTTTCGGCGGACTTGCCCGCCATCGAGAGCTACGATCGCGCCTCGTTGGCCGACGACCTGGAGGGCGTGGCGCTCCCTGCCGAGATCGAGGGCTGGCAGAAGGTCCGCATCACCGCCAGATCCCTGCGCACCGGAGAGGAGTTCAATGCCAGCATGCCTCTAAGTGCGGCATCCGCGCTTGAACTGGAGGAAACGGCCACTCTTGGCAGCCGGTACGACTACGAGATCACCGAAATCGACGACGGGGGCGTCCTCTCACGCCTGGGTCTCGATCCCGCAGCCCACCCCTTCGAGCGCGTGGAGACCCTCAACGGCCTGCTGATTCTAGCGGCCACCAAGCTCAACGCGGCTGCCGGCGATTACGATCGGGTACGTGCCCTTCTCAACGAGCACGCGAGGCCAACCTACCTCGACGCAGCAGGTGCCGTGGCGGCCGTCGAGGAGATTCCCTTCTACGCCTACGACTTCCCCAACATCGACGCCCACGACCTGCAGGCCATGAGCAAAGAAGAGAAGTGGGGCCGGACGCACTACGATGCGCAGGCCGAGGCCGGCGAGCTTCCCGAGGGAAAGGAGGGCTACGAGGAGCTGATCGACATTGATTTCGACGTCAAAACCTACGCGAGCGACCATGACGTCACGCTAGGCGAGAGCGGCTATCTCGACGCCTATGCGGGAGAAGAGCTCAATCTGGGTTTCTACGACGAGGCGGAGGTCGCATCGGCCGCAGAACGAGCCCGCGGGACTGCGGCGCTCCACGCCTATCAGCCTTCCGAAGGTCGCGATCGGCTAGAGGCGGAGAACGAGAACGCCGAGCGCGATGCGCGCGAGATGGCAGAGGACGCCGCCATGGGAAGGGGAGATACCGTCGAACAGGATGCGCTCCATGAGCTCAACCGCAGGGTGCACGAGCTGGATGGGGCCATCCTCTTCGCCGAGATTCCGGAGACCACGCACACGATCGGCATCGCCGAGGTGGGCTTCGACTGCTCGCCGGGTTCCGAGGCCAGCTACTACGTGGTATACGACTCCGAGAAGAGGCATCCCTACGGCCACCCGGTTGGGCTTGAGAGACCCGGTGCCGAAGACCTGCCGTCAATCTTCAACGCCGTGCGCCGTCATGCGCCCGATGCGCCGTGGGTCAAATGGAACTTCAGGCCCGTGACGCCGTGGGGATTCAAGCCCGACGGCACGCCGTACTCGCCGGAGGAATACAGGGAGGGCACGGGCGTAGGGGATTTCGATGAGATTCAGCCCTTGGTGGACTTCCACGAGGGGCTTTCCGTCGCCGAGGCCCTGGCGAAGGTGCCCAACGCGCCTCGAGGCCCGATCGAGAGCATGGTCTTGAGCGCCATCGAAGACGGGGTGTTCCGGAGATCCCTGGATTACCGGGCCCGCGGCCTCATGCGGGAGAATCGCGACGGGAAGCTGACGGTGATCGGTGCAACAACCGACAACGGATACGTTTACCGGAGCCCAGGTGCCTTCGAGGACCGGGGCGACGACGTTGCCTATATCGCCAACGCGGCTTGGGATGAGCCGCTTGATGCCGACGAAGACGGGTATATCCTGCTGTCCGACATAGACCCGGAGCACGTGTTCACCTACGGCAAGATCCTCGAGGACTGCATGGGCAGCCGCGCGATGGCCGAGCGGGTTTTCTCGCAGCTCGATCGGCAGCACCCCTCCACCGTCTACGAGGAGGAGATGCAGATGCTCGCCGAGGACTGGGAGGCGGCGCCGAGATCGGAGTACTTGTCCCGCCAATCGGAGAACGTGCGCCTTTACGCGGAATGCAAGCTGCGGGAGCGCGGTATCGAGGGCGAGGAGCTGATCCGCGCCATGAACGCGCACGTCGGCGACCTACTGCCCTTGATCGGGCAGAGCGAACGCACTCCCCGCGATTACGTCGAGGAGATGGATCGGCTGAACCGGATCACGAGGCCGGGCATCCTGTTCGCGGAGCCGGTGGCGGAAGGGCACAGCGCGGGCGTTGTCGACGTGCGCATCGAAACCGAGGATCCGAACCAAAAGGCCGTCGTTCGCGTGATCTACGACCACGACGCAAGGCCTTCGGGCCCCGAGGCGGACGAGGACCCGAGATTCGACCACTATCGCGCCGACTGGGCCACAGTCTCAGCGGCCGTGGAGGACGCTTTCCCCGGAAGAGCCTACGAGGCGAAGGAGTGGATCGATGCCGTCAGCCTGCACGAGGCGTTGAGCGGGGGCCCGATCCCCTCGATAAGGGTCGGCGAGGCGCTGACCGCTAACCGCGACGCCGCATCGGCCGCAGAAAGCGCGGCGGGAGTGATGCATGCCGACAAGTACAAGTACCGCATGTTATCGAGGCTGAAATCGGATGTCGACTACGTGCTCGGCGCCGGCGGCCCCGGAGCCATACGTCAGATGTGGGCACGCGACGCCGACGGGCAGATTGCCGAGATGCGCCGCATCATGAGCGAGCTCCATCCCGCCGATCGACCCGAATGGCTCACCTTCGACGACATCGACCGCTACGAGCGGCAGCTTAATGAGGTTCTTGCGGGGGTCGGCGAGGCGTCCGACTGGAAGACGGGCAGCATTGCCGTCGGCCGCAGCACCGGCACGCCCTATATCGTCCTCGACGTAACTCCCGAGGGGCGTCTGAAGCTCGGGGTCGACCTGTCCGTCTACGACGCGGAGATGTTCGTTCCCGCAGGCGAGGTCGATGGGAAGTTGGTATCAGACTTCCTGAGCGGCAGGTCGGACGGAACCCGGCTGGCTGCGGCCCTTGCCGAAGCGACAGGGAACCGGGAAGTGGCGGAAGCAGAGGTCGAGGAAATGGCTCAGGCGCTTAACGAGCGCAGAAGCCGAGAGGTGCCGGGCAATACGGCTTCCCAGGAAGTCGGGCCATGGAAGATCGGCAGCATCGCGGTCAGCAAAACCACCGAACTAGCATTCGTAGTTATGGGGGTGACCGACGACGGCAGACTGCTCTACGGCTCGGACATGAACTCCGTCTCGCCCGACTCGTTCGACTACGGCGGCCAGATGTCGGAAGATGTGGTGGAGGCGATAAAGACCGGCTCCGTAACCGAGGCCGAGCTGCAGGAGGCCCTCATGGAAATCAGGGGCTCATCCGCAGCAGGGGTGGTGGCAGAGAAACCTTCCCCCGTTCAAGGCATCGACTTCGGGCGAAGCCGCTGGTTCGTGAACGGGAGCAGCGGCTGGGAGTTTCCGGTGTTCCTTGAGGGCGAGAGCGAGAGCCGCGCGGCCTGCGGCATCGAGATGATGCCCTCGGGCATGTTCTTCGCCGTGGTCGAGATGGCCGGAGAGAACCGGTACGATCTGTCGCCCACCAGCGGATTCCCGACGTTCGATCGGGCGAGAGAGGCAGGCATGACCTCGCTCGGGGAGGCGCTTGGCCTCGCGCCCGAGGTGCTGGCGCCATACGTGCACGGAAAGGTTTCACCGGATCCCTACCCAGAGGAGTGGGCCCGCGAGCGCAATCTGGAGATGGACGCCTACCGCCTCATGGCGAAGTACGGATTCGACCCGGACTCGGAGTACGTGCGCACGTATCCCGACGGGCAGTGGGAGGCGCTGTACTTCAATCCGCAGGGCAACGAGGAGCTCGGGCAGATCGTGCAAGCGTGGGGCAACGACTTGACCGCTGCCCTGGGGGACTACGATCCCGAGCAGAGCACCTGGATCTCCTCGTGCGAGGCTCGCAACAACGATAACCTCTTCGACTGGCCGGACGAGATGGAGAGCATCCTCGCCGGGTTCTCTCAGGCACGAGGGGAGTACGAGGGGTTCGGCACGCGGCAAGCCGAGCTGCAGCACCGATACCTCGTCGGAAGAGACGCTTACCTCGAGTCGATGCGCACGCTCGACACCGAGCGCAGCGACATCTTCGAGGACGTGCCGGGGGAGGAATATCAGATGGTCGCCGTCGCGGTTGGCGATGCGGAGTCCGAGCACGCCTATGTGGCCAACATCAATCTGCGGGAGGACGGCTGGGCCGTCGACGTGACCTACGACAACGGGCATCTTGACCGCTCTGAAAACGGGCTCGGAACCTTCGGCGAGGCGCGCGATTACGCGATGCGCGCGTTTCGCGCCGGAGGAAGGTACAGCTGGGAGGCGCTAGGCGGTTTTGAGGGCTTCCAGAAGGGGTTCGAAGCCGCCGACAGGCGGGACGCCACCCGGCGCAACGGCGGTTGGGACGCGTACGATGCCATCCTGATGGGCGAAGGGTGGGGCTGGGAGGTGTCTCCCGACGGCGTCGGCCGCCTGATGAGCCCCGACGGCGCAGTGTACGCGGAACTGCTTCCCGAGCGTAAGCAGGTCGTCATCATGGACGAGCCGATCCCGGGCGCGACGACGTGGACCGTGGACAACGAAGATGTCCGCCTGGTGCTGGAGGCATGCGCTATTCGTGACGCGGGGCTCGAGTTCGATCCGCCGGAGGGCGCGACCTTCGACGGGCTGATCCGCGATGCAAGCAAATCTCTCGCCAAAGACGAGGGCCACATTCCGCCGCGGCTTCACGGAGTCTTCGAGCCCCTATCCGTCCAGGCGCGGTTTGAGCGCGACCTCGACGGCCTGTTCGAGGATTACTCACACGGGGTCAAGCCGGCTTCCCGCGAGAGCATCTACGTCTCGCCCACTCCCGGCGTCCTCGTCGCCATGGGAATGGCCCAACGTGGGATCTACATGAACAAGCGGCACGCGATGTCCGTTATCAGCCCGCGAGACGACGCCAAGCACCACCATGGCCTGACCTACGACGACCTCAGCCGCCTTCCGGAGCTCCTGGCCGCCCCCGCCATAGTCTCGGAGGGGCTCGAGGGGTCGACCAACCCGGAATCGATCGTGTTGATCCTGCCCCACGTGAACAACGACGGAGAACCGCTCATGGCGGTTATACGTCCCAACGAGAAAATCAGGTACGAGCTGGAGACGGTAGACGCCAACCGCCTGGCAAGCATCTACGGCAAGCGCAACGCGGACAACTTCCTGCAAACTGCCGTAGAGCAGGAGAAGCTGATCTACGTGGACAAAGAAAAAACGGAAGAGCTGGCATCCCAGACGCGGCTCCAATTGCCGAGTGGGGAAGCAGGTCTCCCGTTAAACGGCATTATACGCCGCTCAGAGGTCATTGACAAGGCAGAGGGCAGGGGCACCGCGACGGCAGACGTCCGCTCCGCCAAAGCTGCGGCCGTCAAGGAAGATGCGCCCGGGCCGAAACGTTCGGCTGGCGACCCGGCCGAGACCGATCGACAGGAGCGCGAGGCCGCGGAGGCGCGGGACCCGCACAAGCAGGTGGACGAGGAGGCCGAGGTGCAGGCAGCCCTGCTCGCGGGCGCGATCGCCGCAGCGAAAAACGGGGTCGCGTACGGCGCCGAGGCCTCGGGCGCCGCCGTGAAGGTCGAGGCAGTGGGGTTCAAGCCGCGAGACACGGCGAGAGAGACCACGGCGCTGGCCGACGAGGCTGAGGCCCGGTCGGGGGCGGCGAAGGTAAAAAAAGTCGCACCGGCGCCTCAGCAGGCTCAGAAACGTCAGTGAGCGCGCCGCAGCTGCTGTTCAGCGACTTGACGTGACCGATCCCGCCAATAGAGGCGGGATCCCCGATGCGACGGCTTGCGAGAAGATCGAAATCAGGGCTTGCAGTGTTTTTAATACAGTCTTTAGCCTTGAGGTTGGCGGGGCGGCACGCCGAGAGGCCGCCGCCCCGCAAGGCTGAATCCAGCCGCCTTGATGTACGGCAACCGGTAAGGAGATGCACACCATGAGGAAGATCACGAATGCGGCAATGCGAGGCATGGCGGCGCTGGCGCTGGCGGCGAGCGCCGCAGCGCCGGCGACCGCCATGGCCGAGGAGAGCGCCACCATCGAGTATCTCGGCGGAGCCGACGCCATGGTGAAGCCGGACGCGGACGTCTTCGAGGTGGGGCACATGGCGCCTGGGGAGTCCGAGACGGGCATCGTGGAGGTGCGCAACTCCTCCGCCGCGCCGGTGCAGCTTTGGTTCTGGGCAGAAGAGGAAGCGGACGAGGCGGGACTTGCCGACTGCATGACCATCGAGATCGTCGACATGGATACCGAGCAGCCGGTTTACGCCGGCCTCCTGAGCACGGCGGGCAGTTCGGATCCTATCGATCTGGGGGTCTACGGGCCCGGCGAGGGGGCCAGTCTCGCCTACGAGATCGGGCTGCCACCCGATGCCGCCGGCGCCTCGGACGATCCGGCCAATGCGGTCAAATGGACGTTCGCCGCCGAGCAGGGGGATATTCGCTCGGCTGCCTATGCGCCGACCGGGGTTGATGCATCCGGCGTCATCGGACTTGGCGTCCTCCTCGTCGCAATAGGCGGCGGTGGGATAGTCCTCTCCCAGAAAACCGCAGCCGCGTCCCGGTAAACGGGGGCGGTTACCCATAACAGCTCATCTAGCACAGGAGAAACCCATGATCATGCAAACACTACGTAAGGGGAGGACCCTCCGCAGGCTCGCCGCCGCGGCGGCCGTGGCCCTTGCGGCCGCAGGCATCGCAGTCGCGGCCCAGACGGCCGATGCCGCGACGGCGACAATCCCCGATTCGTCATACCGGCCGCCATCCTCGCAGAGGATCGTAACGAACGCAGACCGGGCAACCGTCCAGTGGCACGGCGTCGCCGGCCGTGCGGCGTGGTCGACTGCTGAGGGCTACGACGACAGCCACGAGTACTCCGTCCCGGTGCCGAGCGGAGGGGCGCCCTTCACCTACACCGACTTCCTCGACGTGACCTACAAAAACGCGGGATCCATCGGCGGACGGCAGGTCGACGTCAAGATCCACTTCGACCGCCTGCACGTGAGCGCGATCCACTCCGGCACGTCGAAGTACCTCGGCTTCTACGCCGACACGAGCCGCGGCTTCGCCAAGGTCGGCTACCAGTCCGAGGACGCGGGCATCAGGAGTGCGGATAAGACGTGCGATGTGACCGTCACGGTGTTCTACCACGATACGGGGCAGACGGTGCCGCTGCCTTTCTACCAGTCCCTGACCGATATCGACGTCATCAGCTCAACCGGCTTCAAGGAGAGCTGGCGACCGCTCGCCGGGTTCACGGGGCAGTTCTACACGTACAGGGAGTGCGTCCTGGAGCAGAGCGGGGGGACCTGGTCGCCGCCCGACGGGTACCCCGGGTCCGAAGGCGACGCGCAGTTCACCGAGACGGGGCTCATAGCCCCCACCTCGAACGGCTCGTTCAAGGCCCGGTTCACCGCCGGTAAATGCAGCACGTCGCTGCGAATCTTCTCGCAGTACGTCTCCTCGACCGCGCCGGGCAAGTCGGCCCTGAACACCGCAGCGGCCCAGGGGGGAGAGGAGGTGGCGTGGACCGTGACGAAGAAGATGGGCACGTTCTACAAGGACACGATGACCGCCTACACATCGATGAAGATGACCGACCCGCTGCCGGAAGGCGTGGACTACAAGTCGGTCAAGCTCACCGACGGCAAGGGGCGCGACATCACGGCAAGCGCGGGCGCGGCCTCCTACAACGCGGCCAGCCGCACGCTCACCTACACGTTCGCCTCGTCCTGGCTTGCCAACACGGGAAACTACAACGGACAGACGCTCACCTGGCGCATCGCCACCACGGCCAAGAACCCCTCTGCAGGGACTGTCTCGGCGGCGAACCGCGCGACGGTCTCGGTGTCCGGGGTAGTAGGCGCGACGCCCTCGGCCACCGTGAAGATCGCCCGCCCTGCGCTCAAGGCTGCAAAGACCGTCTCAAACGCGAGGCCCCAGATTGGCGACGAGATTACCTACACCGTGCGCGTCACCCAAACGAACCCTGACACCAGCGCCCGGGAAGTCCAGGTCGCCGACGTGCTGCCCGCGGGCCTCGAGCTCGTCGCGGCGCCGAAAATCACGGGGCCTGCCGGATGCGCCGTGACGGCATCGGGCAACGGCTGGAAGGCCACGTGCCCCGCGCTCTCCTCGACCGAGGCGCTCGTGGTCACCTATCGGGCCCGCGTCGCCCGAGAGGCGGGATGCCAGCAGCTCGCGAACACGGTTCGGGCCAACGCGAAGAACGCGTCCGAGGCGCAGGCCACCGCCAAGGTGTACGTGCCGGCGGGCTACATCGCGCTCGAGAAGAGCTCGTCGGCCGCGGCCGTCGTCTCCGGCTACGCATGGTACACGCTGGCCGGCGCTCGGTACGGGGTCTACCGCACCGAGGCCGATGCGCTGGCGCACCGCGCCGCCTACGAGGAGCTTGTGACCGATGCCGCGGGAAAGGCGCAGTCCGGCAAGCTGGCCGAGGGCCGGTGGTACGTGGCCGAGATCGCACCGTCGCGCGGATACGATGCAGACGAGAGCATCCACGCCGTCGACGTGAGCGACGGGGCCAAGGTTGCCGCGGCGAGCACCGAGCCGGCCCAGCTGACGCAAGTGGACGTCGCCAACGCCTGGTACGACGAGGACGACCGAGACGGCATTCGCCCGCCAACGATCGAGGCCACGCTCAAGGGCGACGACGGCACCGAGCGCACCGCCGTCATCTCCGGCGACGACGGGTGCTCGTTCGCACTGCTCCCGCGGTTCCACGACGACGGTAGCGAGATAGCGTACACCCTGGAATCCCCGGCCCCCGAGGGGTACGCCGGCGATGTGCGCGGCGGCGTTGCCCAGTGGGTCATCGAGAACACGCACGTGCCCGCCACGTGCGATGTGGCTGTCACGAAGGAATGGGCCGACGGCGGCGACGCCGACGGAACGCGCCCGAAGGCGATCGGCGTGGTGCTCGTGGGATCCGACGGATCGGTCAGGGAGGCCGAGCTGACCGAGGCCGGCGGCTGGACCCTCTCCTTCGAGGATCTGCCCAAGTACAGCCCCAAGGGCAAGCTCATCACGTGGGACGTCTACGAGCGGTGCGACGAGGGCTACGCGCATCGAGTGGAGCGCGTAGGGGACGGCTACGAGTTCCTGATCACCTGCGAGCGGGCGCCCGCCACCCGGACCGTCGCCATAGTGACGGTGTGGGAAGATGACGACGACCGCGACGGCTTGAGGCCCGATGAGACGCCCGTGCGCCTTACCGGAGACGACGGTACGGAGCGCGAGTTGCCGCACTCGGCCGCCGGAGGCTGGGGGAGCCTGGCCGCGGGGCTGCCTGCTATGCGCGACGGAGGAAAGGAGATACGCTGGGCCATTGACGCCGGAGAGGTGGAAGGCTACGAGACCCGGGTGGAGAGGTCGGCCGACGGCGCGGTGTTCACGATAACCCGCAGCCGCGTGCCCGAGACAGTCTCCATCCCCGTCTCGGTCTCCTTCGAAGACGATGACGACCGCGACGGCCTCAGGCCCCGGGAGGTGACGGTGGCCCTACTGGGCTCCGACGGCAGCCGGCGGGAGATCGTCGTCGGCGGCCGCGGCGAGTTCGCGGGGCTGCCCGCTAACCTCGGAGGGGCCGCTGTGGCCTACGACCTCGCAGCCAGCGCCCCCGACGGCTACACCGCCCGCATCGAGGGCACTGCGAAGGAGGGCTTCAGGGTCGTGCTCGTGCACGAGCCCGCGCGCCGCTCCCTCTACGTCGAGAAATCCTGGGTTGACAACGGCAACGCCCTGGGCCTTCGGGCCGATGCGGTGTTCGACCTGACCGGCGATGACGGCAGCCGCCGGGAGTTCGTCGTCGCCGTGGGCGAGCGCCGGGCCACGGCGGAGGGCCTGTACGTGTACCGGGACCACGGCGTCCCCGTGTCCTACTCTCTTGAAGAGCGGCCGATGGCCGGTTACGTCCCGAGCATCGAGCCGGCGCAGGGCGGCTGGCTGGTGGTGAACACGCTCGCGGGCACGCGCGCCATATCCATCGAGAAGCGGTGGGAAGGCGCCTGCGACGCCCCCGAGGCCGTCTGGGCGGACGTGCTCGCCGACGGCAAGGCGGTGGCCACGGTCGAGATCCGCGCCGAGAACGGATGGCGCGCCGAGGTCGACGGGCTCCCCGCATTCGACGGAACGGGCCGCGAGGTGTCCTATACGGTGCGGGAGACGCGCGAAGAGATGTGGGAAGCCACCTACGACGGAGACGCGGATACCGGCTTCGTCATCGTGAACCGGCCCGTAAAGCTGCCCTCCACGGGCGGGGAGGCCGTCCCCGATGAGGAAAAGCCGGCGGCGGGCTCGTGGGCCAAAACGGGCCTGCCCATCGCGCCGCTCCTGGCGCCAGCAGCCCTCGCGGCTGCGGGGTTGGCGCTCGCGTCGCGCTGCCGGCGTGATGGGGGCGAGCGATGATAACGCGGAGAACGGCCCTTCGCATGGCGTCTGTCTCACTCGCTGCCGCGGGCATCGCTTTGGCCGGCGGCACCTGGGCCCTCACCGAGCGAGCGCTCACGGTCCCGCCGTCCCCCGTGCGCCCGGAAGGTGTCCCCTCCGGCCCCGGAGGCGCCGAAGGCGCCTCGCCCGAGCCGTGGGGCTTCGAGGAGGTTGACTGGGAAGGATGGTCCAAGGAGGCCCCTGCGCTGATCGCCTGGGTGCAGCTGCCGGAGGCCGGCCTGTCGATGCCGGTGATGGCGCCGCCCGCCGACGACGGGGACTACTACCTCGATCACGACGCTTGGGGCGCGTGGAATCCCATCGGAACCCCTTTCCTGGACGCAGATTGCCAGGGGGACTTCGACATCGGGTGCGCTCCCATCCTCGGCCATCACCTGAGCGACGGCAGGGGGTTCTCGGTGGTTGCCGAGCTGTCAGACCCGGCCCGCGCGCGGGAGCTCTCGCCGGTGCTGCTCCAGACGAGGGCGTGGCGCCGCGTCTACGACGTGATATTCGTCTCGGTGGTGGACGCAGGCCGCCACCTCAAGCGCACGGCGTTCGCGAATGCGGCCGACTTCGCCATCTGGTGGGGCTCGGAGATCGAGCAGGCTGCGGCCGTCCTTGACTCGCGAACCGTGCCCAGGCGCGTGATCCAGCTCGTCACCTGCTCCTACAGCACCTACGCCAACGAGCGCACCGTGGCAACCTGCGCACAACGCCTGGAGCTGCCTCCCTCGTCGCGCTGAGGCGAGCGGCCCGCTGCGTGCCGGAGGACATCGGCTGTCCGAGTATTACAACAACCCTGTGGGATACTCGATGTCGGTGAGAGCGCGTCCCCGCGGATGCGCGCGAGGGCGCCGGCGGCTTCCACCCGCCGGCGCCCTCTCGGAAGAGACTGGAGAGCGAAGCCGCATGAGCAGGAGTACCGCCGCGGGCAGGATCGCCCGCGGAACGAACGCGCCGCGGAAGACCGCGGAAGAGGAGATAGACGAAGTAATCGAGGAGGCGTACGCGCGGAAGATGCGCAAGCGCAAGGACCTCGCCGGCGAGGATCCCACCCAACCGGGCGAGAGATGCCTCTACTCCTGGACGTGCGGCCCGAAAAGCGACGGCCCGTGCCCACATTCGCGAGTCTGCGCGGATTGGCGCCGCCCCATCGTCCCATGCGCCTACTGCATCCATCGCAAGCGCACGTCGGGGGAGGGGGAGGGCACTCGCGTCGAGTGCGTTCGCCAGCCGGGACGCCCCGTCCTCATGCCGTTCGACGGCCACTGCTCGGAGGGCGTCTTCGACCGTTACCAAGATGCATCGAGGTATATGGCATGACCAAGCGCAAGAACTACGAATTCCCATATCCCTACGCCCCCGACCTGCGCGAGTACAAGAGCGGAATTGTCCTGGACGGCGTAGAACACGGAACGATGGCCGCCGTGAGGGCAGGCTGCAGTTGCCAGGCGTGCCTCGAGAGAAAGAAGCGCGCCCAGAAGCGCGGGTGGCGGCGATGAGTGCCGGGGAGCTCGAAGGGGCCTGCGGCGCCGGATTTGCCGTCCTGTCGCTCGGCTTCCTCCTGGTCGGGGCTCTTATGGAGGCCGTTGAGGGGGCCGTGCTCGCCGCGGTCCTCCTCGTCCTCGGGATGGCGAGGAGGGCCGGGGCGGCAGCGGAAGAAGAGCCGGCTGAGAAGGGAGCGCATTTTGAGGAAGCGCGATAACGGGTCTCTGGCGAATCGGAGGACTCCGAGGTACTGCAGGGCCGCGCGGGTGCCGCGCAGGCAGCGGCACGGGAAGGCGCGGCCGCAGCCGGCGAAGGAGATGGCGCTCAAGCGCCTGGACGCGAGAATAGGCCGGGCAGAGCTGAGGGCCAAGCTCGACGCCCTGAGGGCCAACCGCAAGAGAAGGGACGATGTCCGATGACCGCAGCGCCCTCGCGACGCGGCCCAAGACGAAAGAATACCGGGCATCGGGCCGATGCTATCGGTTAAATCACAGTTGGCCCTCGGCGTCTCCCTTGTCGGAGCGCCGTTTCCCGGCCCTCGCCTCGCACTCCCTTTGCAGCGCAGCCAGGGAGGTATCGGCATCGAGGAAGACGTCGTGGCCGACCCCGCAGCCGCAGTACTTGCGGTAAAGGCCGTAGCGGCGCGGCCATTCCTCTGGGAAGCGCTTCTTCATCTCCCCCTGCACCTTGCGCAACCTGCGCTCCTTGGACAGGAGCTCGTCGTATTCCCAGGGGTTATCCGCAAGCGCCTTTACCGCCGCCTCGTCTATGACGTAGTACTGCGTGTAGCGCCCGTATCGTCCTGTGCGCTCCACCGAGTATATGCGCAGGAAGTGCTCGAGCAGGAACCAGTGGGGGTACCCGTCGGCGATGGCCGCCTCGACGAAGCCGAGCTTCTTGTCGATCATCCGCACGATCTCGCTTTTCGTCCACGATCCTCTCGGCCGCGCGCCGGCTCCCCAGGCGCGATCCGCCTTCGCTCGCTCCTCTTGCCGCTGATGAGTGCCGTATGCATAGCTCATGGTTGCTCCTTCCCACTTGCAGGATCCGCATCTCGCCGTGATGCTAACGCGCCGCGGTCGCAACGGCGGCCGCGATCGGCAGCGGAGGGCGCCTTGTCATGCGTTCGATGCCGCGTTGGCGGCAAAAGCGAAATCGCAGGTTGCGGGGCGCTGAGGAGATGAGCCTGCGTTGTCCGGGTACGTCAACATTGCGGTGCTATGATTTTCCTGGCGGCAGGGAGCGGGGCTGCTCCCGCCGCATCCGGCACAAGCCGGATCCGCCTCCTTCTCGCCGAGGGCCCTCCCGGGCCCTCGGGCCGACCGGAGCGCTTTTCGCGCCAAGCGGGACGCACCGGTGGTACCATGGCACCGTAAGAGACAGAGGGGCATCACGAAACAGAGAGAGGACACAGCTATGAGATCCACGCACAACTCAGTCGAGCGCGCCGGTCGCGCCGCCCTGGCGACCCTGGTCGCCTGCGCCCTGGCCGCCCCCGCGGCCGTGCTCGCCGCACCGGGGGAGGCCCATGCCGCCCCGAAGATCTCGGCCAAGTCGAAGACGCTGGCCGCCGGCAAGAGCTTCGCGCTCAAGGTCAAGGGGGCAAAGGGGAAGATCAAGTGGTCGTCGACCAACAGGAAGGTCGCCACGGTGACCTCCAAGGGCAAGGTGACCGCCAGGAAGATGGGCACGGCCAAGATCCGCGCCAAGGTCGGCAAGAGGACCTACACCTGCAAGGTCAAGGTGAACCCGAGGATCAGCGCGTCGAGGAAGACCGTGGCCGCCGGCAAGTCCTTCGCGCTCAAGCTCGCCGGCGCCTCGGGCAAGGTGAAGTGGTCGTCGACCAACAAGAAGGTCGTCACGGTGACCTCCAAGGGCAAGGTGAAGGCCAAGAAGGCGGGCACCGCCACCGTCACCGCCAGGATCGGCGGCAAGAGGGTCGCCTCCTGCAAGGTGACCGTCCGCAAGGGCGCCTCTGCCCACGTGCACTCCTGGAAGAAGGTCTTGGTGAAGGAGGCCTGGGAGGAGCCGGTGTACGGATACGTGGATGTCTGCGCTTGTGGCAAGGTGTTCAAGACTGCTTCGGAAATGGCAGACCATCGTGAGGCAGAGTATGTAAAAGTCTCCGATTCCACAATCGGCCTACCTAAAGAGGAGGCCGACAAAATCCTAGCGAACGCGCAGAAGCACAATAGCTCCGTTGAGAAGCGCCAGACGGGCACCGTCAGCCATCCCGCCCAGTACGCCTACAAGTGCGCCTGCGGCGCCGTGAAGTAGCCCGCCCCGCGGCAATCGAATACTGACGTCCGGAGGAGGCGCAGCATCGGCTGCGCCTCCTCCCTATACTTGCGCTCCGGGGGCCGCTCCGGTGGTACCATGGCACCGTAAGAGACAGAGGGGCATCACGAAACAGAGAGAGGACACAGCTATGAGATCCACGCACAACTCAGTCGAGCGCGCCGGTCGCGCCGCCCTGGCGACCCTGGTCGCCTGCGCCCTGGCCGCCCCCGCGGCCGTGCTCGCCGCACCGGGGGAGGCCCATGCCGCCCCGAAGATCTCGGCCAAGTCGAAGACGCTGGCCGCCGGCAAGAGCTTCGCGCTCAAGGTCAAGGGGGCAAAGGGGAAGATCAAGTGGTCGTCGACCAACAGGAAGGTCGCCACGGTGACCTCCAAGGGCAAGGTGACCGCCAGGAAGATGGGCACGGCCAAGATCCGCGCCAAGGTCGGCAAGAGGACCTACACCTGCAAGGTCAAGGTGAACCCGAGGATCAGCGCGTCGAGGAAGACCGTGGCCGCCGGCAAGTCCTTCGCGCTCAAGCTCGCCGGCGCCTCGGGCAAGGTGAAGTGGTCGTCGACCAACAAGAAGGTCGTCACGGTGACCTCCAAGGGCAAGGTGAAGGCCAAGAAGGCGGGCACCGCCACCGTCACCGCCAGGATCGGCGGCAAGAGGGTCGCCTCCTGCAAGGTGACCGTCCGCAAGGGCGCCTCTGCCCACGTGCACTCCTGGAAGAAGGTCTTGGTGAGGGAGGCCTGGGAGGAGGAGATTCCTGGAGAGTATTATTACCAGTGCGCCTGCGGAAAGCAGTTCGATACGGGCAGTGAGTGGAGTGCCCACAATGAGCAGATGTTGTTAGATTTCGCAGATGCTACGACAGGCATGTCTAAGGAGGAGGCCGACAAATTAGCGGCGACTTTGCCCAAGCACAATGGCGCTAGCAAGCGCAAGCCTTCGGAGATTATCCATCATCCCGCGGAGTACGCCTACAAGTGCAACTGCGGCGCCGTGAAGTAGTCCGCCCCGCGGCAACCGAATACCGATGTCCGAAGGGGGGCGCAGTCGATGCTGCGCCCCTTCTCCTTTGCCCGCACCATCGAGGCGTGGCCGCAGTTTCAACTGCGGCCATTTTTTTTCGAAAAAAAGGCTTGCCGAGAGTTTAATACAGTCTTTAGCCTATAAGTTGCGGCATCGAGAACCATGTCGTGACATGGGATAACGCCTCGGCTTCCACCTGAGGTGCGCCCCATGTCGTCGGAAGAAACTGAGACCTAAGGAGGATATCATGTCCAAACTCAGTTTTGCCATGAACAAGCAGGGCCCCCGGCGGCGACGAGGAAAGGTGCTATCGGCCTTCATGTCCGGAGCGCTGGTCCTCGGTCTGCTGCCCGTGACGGCATTGGGGGCCGGCGCCGTGCCCGCCTACGCCGACGAGGGAGGAGGCCTCGCCTATGAGCCGATCTCCCAGATCGTGCAGAAGGGGCTCGACCGGTCCCTCGTCCCCGAGACGGGGCAGCCGCTCACGGGCCTGTTCTCGCTCTTCCGCTCCGGCGGTGACGAGCCTCTCAGCCAAACAGACCTCACCCTGGTGGTCAAGCAGACGCTGCTTCTGGCCGACCAGGTGGCCGAGGGCGAGAGCTTCGACACGCTCAAGGCGGACCAGGAGCACTTCGCGGACGCCTACCTGGCCCAGTTCCAGGAGACCGCGACGGTCTACGACCCCGGCCGCGCCTCGGACTACTACGTGGCCTACGTGGGCGGCGTGGAGATGACGAGCCCCGCCGACGTCATCGACTGGCAGGCAGCCTACTACGACACGGGCGCGCGCATGGCCGAGGGCGTGAGCTACGACGCCGAGACGGGCATCGCCTACCTGCCAAAGTCCCTGTGGGATTCCGCGGAGGCTGGGCAGCAGCAGGAGGCCTTGCAGATCCAGCTGCTCGTCTCCTACGACCCAGCGGGCGAGAAGCCCCGCATCGACGTTGAGATCGACAACGGGGCCGGCAACGTGACCGCCGTGGCGGGCGAGCAGAACATCGCGGCCGACCCGTTCGACATGTCGGTCGACATCCCCGTGGCCACGCCCGAGACCGCCCACGAGGTCGCGCTCGGCGATCTCTCGGTGTACCTGAACGGCAGCGAGCGTCCCGTCGAGCTCATCGAGGGCGAGACCGCCGAGTGGAACTCCGAGACGGGCGTGCTGACCCTGGCGGCCACGGGCACCCAGATCGTCTCGGTGCGCGTCGAGATCGGCGCGCGCGCCTGGTGGGAGCCCGAGCCCGCCTACGCCGTCTCGGCGGCCAGCATGAGCTGCCTGCACGACAAGGACGGTAACGAGAGCGTGCTCACCAAGTTCAACCCGGACAAGGCCGTGGAGTGGACCAAGGCCTACAAGTACCGCTCGGCCGGCTACTACAACACCACGACCTCGGTGCCGTGGAAGCTCCAGGTGGCGGATACCCTGTGGGACTGCATCTACGTCGGCAACATCCACTCCAAGGTGAACTCCGGGTCCGGCACCGCCCAGGGCGTGCTCGACTCCATCCGCAAGCCCTCCGGTTCCGCGGGCCTGGGAGATGCAAACGACCTGATCAACTGCACCTTCGACTGGCCCGACCACAACCGCAAGGGCGGCACCCCGGACGGATCGGACAACCTGCCCCCGCAGTCCGGCGATCCGGTCATCGGCGGCATCGACTGGACGGGCTTCCCGGCCACTGCGGTGAACGACGACGACGAGCCCCTGTACCGCGGCATGGCCCAGTGCAGCCACATCGGCACGGTGGACGGCAACTCCTTCCAGGGCTCCCAGGAGTCGGGCTACTGGTGGTTCACGTGCACCATGCGCATCCTCAAGGTGGCCGACGACTACGTGGTGCTCTCGTTCTTCATCCCCACGTTCTCCGACTCCTCGGTTTCCACCGGGCAGTCCGGCGCGGCGGTCTACAAGATCAAGTACGAGGCGCCGCAGGGCCAGGCCAAGGTGAAGAAGGCCTCGTCCGACGAGGGCATCTCCGGGAACAACGGCTGCTACTCCTACAAGAACGCCGTGTTCGCCGCCGTGGCCGACTCCGACTACGCCGACAAGATGCTGGGCTACGCCCAGGCCGGGACGTGGTCCACGTGGAAGGACGCCCGCGACTGGGCGCTCGACCGCGTTGACTCCGGCAAGGTGGAGGCCGTCTTCGTGACCGACGAGGCCGGCGAGTCCAAGGTGAAGAAGCTCGACACCGGCGACTACCGCCTGGTTGAGCTGTACGCGCCCAAGGGCTACAAGGTGGCCTCCAAGCACGTGAAGCTCGCCGTGGAGCCCGGCAAGGACAACACCGCCGTGGTGGAGGTGGCAAACGAGCCCCTGAACGACCCCGACGGCATCATGGTGCGCAAGTACGACGCCGGCAGCGGCGCCTTCGTGGCCACGGGCGACGCGAAGCTGGGCCTGGCCGAGTACACCTACGAGTACGTGGACGGCTACGCGACCACGAGCGCCCAGTTCGACCAGCTGAAGGCCTCCTCGGCGGCCAAGCGCACATGGGTGATGCGCACGAACGGCAATGGCCTTACTGATATTCAGAAGGGGAGCGATACATTCGAGTTCAACGGCAAGACCTACAACTACAAAGCCTCGGGAGATTCCTTCTTCAAGGTTGGCGACCGAATCACGCTTCCCCTCGGCACCGTGCGCATTCGCGAGACCAAGGCGCCGGAGGGCTACAACCTCTCCGACAGGGTGTACCTCGTGCGCGTGGTTGCTGATCCGACGAGCCTCACCGGTACGAAGCTCGAGGGCGACACCGGCCTCATCCAGGACGGCAACACCGCCACCGAGGCCACCCGCGCCGAGGAGCAGCCCGCCCGCGGCGGCGTGACCATCTACAAGCTCGACGCCGAGACGGGCTCCTCCAGGCCGCTGGCCGGCGCGAGCTGGGACGGCGTGGCCTTCGAGATCGTGAACAAGTCCGAGGCCCCCGTGACCTACAAGGGCGTGAAGGTGCCCGTGGACGGCGTGGTCGACGTCATCAAGCCCGCCAGCCAGGACGGCAAGGCGACCACCGGCCCGAACGTGCTCCAGTACGGCACCTACTCCATCCGCGAGGTGTCCACCTCCGACGCCTACCTCATGACCGATACCAAGGAGCGAACCTTCCAGATCCGCTCCGACGGCCAGATGGTCGTGTTCGACGGCAACAACGACGCGGCCGAGAACGAGCCCAAGCGCGGCGACATCGAGTTCGTGAAGGTGGGGGAGGGCGCCTCCCCGCGCCTGGCCAACGTCCCCTTCCTGGTGACGAACAAGGCCTCCGGCGAGGCCCACGTGGTGGTGACCGACGCCAACGGCCAGATGAAGACCTCCTCCGACTGGAACAAGCACACGGTGCGCACCAACGCCTCGGATGCAGCGGTCGATGCCGACGGCGACGGCGTGTTCACTGACGAGGAGAAGGCGGCCGTGGACGAGTCCAAGCTCGACTGCAACGCCGGCACCTGGTTCGGCCTGAACCCCGACACCGGCAAGCTCGTGCCGGCCTCCGACGGCAAGGGCGCCCTGCGCTGGGGCGACTACACGGTGGAGGAGCTGCGCGTTGGCGCCAACAAGGGCTACGAGCTCGTCAAGATGGACATCTCGGTTCGCCGCCACGGCGTCACGATCGACATGGGCACCATCGTGGACGAGAAGCCCTACGTGAAGACCCCCTGGATCGGCACGTCGGCGCGCGATGGCGCCGACGGCGACCGCATCCTCGTGGCCGACCCGGAGGCCGTCGTGGTCGACCGGGTGGAGTACGCCAACCTGGAGGCCGGCGAGCTGTACCGCGTGGTCGGCGTGCTCATGGACAAGGCCGCAGGCGAGCCTGTGCGCGACGCGCAGGGCAACCCCGTCACCGCCGAGAAGTCCTTCGTCGCGGAGGACGTGAAGGGCTACGTCGAGCTCGCGTTCGGTTTCGACGCCACCTCGGTCGAGGGTGACGTCGTCGTGTTCGAAGCCCTCTACAAGGACGGATCCGACGAGCCGGTGGCGAAGCACGAGGATATCGACGACTACTACCAGACGGTGAAGGTCTACGAGCCCTCCATCGGCACCACGCTGCTGGATGGCCTTGACGGCGACAAGACCGTCGTCGCCGACGATACCGTGACCCTCGTCGACACCGTCGCCTACCGCAACATGCCCGTTGGCAAGGAGTGCACCGTGACCGGCACGCTCATGGTCGCCGGCGAGGAGCCGGCGCCCCTCATGCGCCCCGTCCTGGACGAGAGCGGCGCGCCCGTGCTCGACGAGGCCGGCCAGCCCCTGACCGAGCCGGTCACCGCGACCGCCACGTTCACGCCCGCCGAGCCCGACGGCACCGTCGAGGTCGCCTTCGTGTTCCCCGGGGACGTCATCGAGGCCGATATGGCTCTTGTGGCCTACGAGCGCGTCTTGCGCCTGGACACCGAGGTGGCATCCCACGAGGATCCGGAGGATCCCTCCCAGACGGTGGTCGTGGTGACTCCGGAGATCGGAACCCTGGCCACCGATGCCAAGGACGGCGACAAGGAGATCGAGGCCGCGGCCTCGGTCACCATCAACGACGCGGTCCGCTACGAGAACCTGGTGCCCGGCCGCGAGCACACCCTTGACCTGACCGTCATGCAGGTGACCGATGGGGGCGCGGTGCCCCTGAACGACGCGGAGGGCAAGCCCTACACCGTGCGTCACGCCTTCGTGCCCGAGGCGTCCAGCGGCATCGAGGTCGTGTCCGTGACGATCGACTCCACGGACCTCGCGGGGAGCGACCTCGTCATGTTCGAGGTGCTCTCGATCGACGGCAAGGTCATCGCCTCCCACGAGGATCCGGACGACGAGGGGCAGACCGTGCACGTGACCGAGCCCAAGATCGGCACCACCGCCACCGACAAGACCGACGGGGACCACAAGATCCTCGCCTCCCGCTCTGCGGTGGTAGTCGACGAGGTGGCCTACACCGGCCTCGTGCCGGGCGAGGAGCACGTGCTCAAGGCCGTCCTCATGGACAAGGCAACCGGCAAGCCCGTCATCGCCGGCGACCGCGAGGTGCGCGCCGAGCTGCGCTTCACGCCCAACGCCCCGGAGGGCACCGTCTCCATCGAGCTCTCCTTCGACGCCTCGGCGCTCGGCGGCAAGCAGCTCGTCGTGTTCGAGGAGCTCTACAAGAACGGGGAGCCCGTGGCGGAGCACAAGGACATCGACGACGCGGCGCAGACCGTGGAGGTCGTGACGCCCCTGTCCCAGACGGGCCAGCCGTCCGAGACGCCGTCGGGCACGCCCTACGCCAAGACCGGCGTCGACACCGCCGCGCCTGTGGCCGCGGCCCTGGCGCTCGTCCTCGTCGCGGCCACGGCCCTCGCCGTGACGCGGCGCCGCAAGCACGCCGCCGCCATCGAGGACATCGAGGCCGGCGCCGTCGGGGGTCAGGACGACTAGCCGCCCCGGCGCCGAGCGCGAGGGCGGCCCAAACGGGCCGCCCTCCCTTCGGAGATCAGACTTACAGGAGGAATGAGATGAAACTAGCTAACCTGGGGGCGCTGGCCCTCTCGGCGTGCCTGGCGGGCGGCTGCCTCGCGGGATGCGCGCCCGAGCCGCGCATCGCCGTCCCCGACACCGGGCCCGCCGAGGAGCAGCCGCTTGCGGCCGCGGCCCAAGAACCTGCAGAGGAGGCCGATGCGGGCGAGGCCGCGCCGGCCGCTGCCGAACCCGAGTCAGAGCCCGTGCACGAGCACATCTGGCTGCCGAACTACGAGCTGCAGGTGATTCCCGCGCAGACCGAGACGATCCACCACGACGCCGTGACCGAGGAGGCCGTCGAGCTGCACACCGTCTGCAACGTCTGCCTCGCCATCGTCGACGGCGTGGCCGACCAGCACGCCGCGGAGACGGGCCACGTGGGCGCGACCCCCGACGTGGAGGTGCCCGTGACGCGCACGGTGACCGAGGCGTCGGACGAGGTGAGGGAGATCTCGCCGGAGACGACGCAGCTGGTGAGCACCAGCGACACCTGCACGACGTGCGGCGAGACGCGCCAGACCGACAAGAAGACCGTCGACCCCGAAACCGTGAGCCAGGCGGTGCAGGACGACGCCGGCTCGCCGCTCGGCGCCCTCTAGCGCGCCCGAACCCGAATCTGGAAGCAGCAAGCACCGGGGGCCGCCGCGGCGGCCCCTTTTCCGATGGGAGAACGAATGACGAAGTTGAATGTGGTGCCCCTGGCCTCGATCGCGTCGAGCCGCGACGAGGCGTCGGGCGGATGGATCTGCGAGCAGAGGCTGCCCGAGGGCACGACCCTGATCACGGGGATCGCGGGATCCCCTTGCTCCAAGAAGACGCTGGAGGGCGTAGCATCGTCCCTCTTCGCCGCGTACTGCGACGAGGCGACCGTAGCCGGCGCGCCGGCGCGCGAGGGGAGCGCCCTCTACGTGCAGATCGGCGGCGACGAGGCGCGCCTGCGCCGGCATCTCGCGGCGGCCTTCGAGGAGGAGCCCCCCGAGACGGCCCTGGCCGCCGTGTGGCCGGGCAAGATGAGCACGGACCTGGCCCAGGCGATCCGAGAGGCGGCAGTGCGGGCCGAGTGCCGGCTCGTCGTCGTCAACGGCGCGCATGCGGGCTGCGAGGGAAGGCAGAAGCTTTCGACCGTGCTCGCAGAGCTCGACCGCGCGGCCAGGGACGCCGAGTGCGCCGTGGCGGTGCTCCTCCCGCTGACCAAGCGAAACGCGCTCTGCGTCAAGGACCCCTCCACGGGGATCTGGGACGCGGTCGCCGCCGTGTGGGAGGTGTACGGGGACGCGGAGGGGCCCGAGAAGTGCTTCTGCACGGCGAAGGGCTCAGCCTCCGCGTTCGCGCTCGCCCGGCATTCCCGCTCGGCGCCGCCGAGAAGCCAGCCGAGGCCCGCCCCGGGCGATCCCCCGCAGGATGAGGCGGGGGAGGAGGGTTTCCCGGAAGGAGAGGAGGGCGACGGGGCGACGGCGTACGTCGGAGAAGCCACGCTGTGATTTCCCCAGCGGCGGGAAACCCGTCACACCGCTGGATCTTCCTCCCTCGCCGAGGGCCCCAGAAGGGGCCCTCTTTCGTCCGGATGCGGCCCCACTTGCACCAACGCGATAAGATAGCTATAATTCTGGCTATTATAGATCGAGCAGAAGGGAGCGGCCATGGCTATGACAATGGGCATCGCCGAGGCTAAGAACAACCTCTCCAGGGTGGCGTCCGAGGTCGAGAGGACGGGCACGCCCGTGACCATTCTGCGGAACAACAAGCCGTGCGCGGCCATCGTGCCTATGGAGATGCTGATCGAGCGCGATCCCGTCTCCGCGGCCGTCGACTTCATGGACGAGTACGCCGACGTCTTCCGGAAGCTGGCATGATCGCAGCTGGGGGAAGGCTGGGGCGCCCGGAGGTCGAGGCCATCCACAACGAGGCCATATCGAGGTTCGGCGGCATGCCGGGCCTCAGGGATCCCGGGCTGCTCGACTCGGCGCTCGCCCAGCCTTTCCAGACGTTCGGGGGAGTGGATCTGTACCCGACCCTCGCCCAAAAGGCGGCCCGCTATGCCTGGGGCATAGCCCGCAACCACCCGTTCGCCGACGGGAACAAGAGGACGGCGGCCGCCTGCATGGCGGCGTACCTGCGCATCAACGGCGTCCGCTTCAAGCCCCGCCACGACGAGCTGTACGATGCCATGGTCGGCATAGCCGAGGGCACCTGGGGCTTCGAGGAGCTGGCCGCGTGGGTCGAGGGCAACGTGCCCGCCGGCGCCGGCGGCATGTAGGAGGCTCTTCCCGCGGCGCCGGTTCGTCGGCGATTGCCGTTGTCCGGGTACTTCAACAAGGTAGGGCTATGATTGATGCGGCGGGAGACGACCTCCCGCCGCATCCGGCCTTCTCCGGGTTCGCCTCCTCTCTCGGCGCCCGGCATTGCCCTGCTTAGCCGGAAAACCTGGCCCCCGCGAGTCCATCCCGCGGGGGCCGCCTTTTTTGCCCCGACGAACCTGGGAGGCCGCGGTATGAAGCTCGTGATAGCCGAGAAGCCGATGCTGGCGAGGGACATCGCCCGCGCGATATGCGGGCGCGAGGTGGGCGAGCGCGAGAAGCTGCCCGTCTCGGGCAACGGGTGGTGCGTGTGCGCCCTGGCGGGGCACGTGCTCGAGCTCGCAGAGCCCTCCGAGCTGCGCCGGGAGTGGGCGTGGGGGAAGGACTTTACCGAGGACATGCTGCCGATATACGTGCCCCGGTGGCCGAAGAGGCCGGCGGCGGGCAAGGAGGGCATCGTGGAGTCGGTGCGCGCCCTCGCCGGGAAGTGCGAGTGCATAGTCAACGCGGGAGATCCGGACGACGAGGGCCAGCTGCTGGTCGACGAGCTCATCGACTACATAGGCTACGACGGGCCCGTCTGGCGCGTGCTCGTCAACGACAACATCGTGGAGAACATCAGGAGGGCCTTCGGCTCCATGAGGCCCAACGACGAGTTCCGGGGCCTCTCCGAGGCCGCCTACGCCCGCCAGATGGCCGATATGTGCCTCGGCGTATCGGAATCCCGCCTCGCTACCATGAGGCTCGGGAGGAAGCTCTCCGTCGGCCGCGTGCAGACGCCCACGCTGGGCCTGGTCGTGCGCAGGGACGCGGCAGTGGAGGGGCACGCCCCCGAGACCTTCTGGACGGTGCTCGCCCATGTGGAGCTCGACGGCACCGAGTACGAGATCGAGCTGGCCGCCTCCGACGACGCGGGCGAGCGTCGGCGCATTCTGGACGAGTCGGAGGCCGCGCGCATCGCGCACGGCCTCGAGGGGCGGGAAATCGCAATGGACGTGAGCACGGCGCGCAAGCGGAGGCAGAGCCCTCTGCCCTACACACTCACCGCTCTCCAGTCCGAGATGAGCAAGAGGTTCGGGTTCACTCTGCAGCAGACCATGGACGCCACACAGGCGCTGCGCGACAATTGGAAGGCGATCTCCTACAACCGCAGCGACTGCCCCTATGTCCCCGCAGAGCACCACGGCGCAGCCCCGCGGGTTCTCGCGCGTGCCATGGCCAACCTCGGCGAGAGATGGGATCTCGATTACGGCATCGTGTCCCGTGCGTTCGACGATTCCCGGGTGGGCGCCCACCACGGCATCATACCCCAGGACTCGACGGTGGACGCTTCCCGCCTCACGGAGACGGAGAAGCTGGTCTACCGCGCCATCGTCGGCCGATACGCGATGCAGTTCGCGCCGCCCGTCGTCTACGACGAGAGCACGGCCGTGTGCGCTTGCCCCGAAGGCGTGCTCAAGCACGTCGCCAAGCGGGTGGTCGACCCGGGGTACACCGCCGTATTCGGCGCCGGTGCCGCCGACGAGGCCCCCCTGGGGCCTCTCGAGAGGCCGGGCGCCGTCACCGGGCACATCAAAGGCGCCCTGGTCGAAAAGAGGGAGACGAGGCCACCCAAGAGGTACACCGAGGGCACCCTCGTGGCCGACATGGCCTCCGTGGCCAAGTACGTCTCGAACCCCGACCTGCGCGATGCGCTCAAGAGGAAGGACGAGGGAAAGGAGGGGGAGCACGGGGGCATCGGCACGGTGGCCACCCGCGCGAAGATCCTGGAGGGCCTTATCGGCCGCGGCCTGCTCGCCCGGAAGGGGAAGACGATCGTCTCCACCCCCTTGGGTCGCCAGTTCTACGCAGCGGTGCCAGGCGACATCTCGGGCCCGGACCTCACGGCGCGCTGGTGGCTCATGCAGCAGGATGTCGCCGAGGGGAGGGCTGGCACCGACGCCGTCCAATCCGATGTCGCCGCCGTCATCCGCGCGCATATCGCCGACGGCGCCTACCGAGGCGCGACGATGCCGGGCGCCGGACCCGAGGTCGGAAGATGCCCCGTCTGCGGCGGCGCCCTCCTCTACCGCGGAAAGGTCGTGTCCTGCGAGACGAACAGGAGCCGGCGCAACGAGGAGGGGGAGTGGGAGAGCCTGGGCGGCTGCGGCTTCAAGGTCTTCGCGGTGTTCTGCGGCAAGCAGCTCACCGCGAACCAGATGGCCAAGCTGCTCGCAGGCAAGCGCGTGCGCGTTTCGGGTCTCACCTGAAAGGGCGAGGCGGGCAAAACGGCGGAGCTCGCCTTCGACCCGCCGTCCCGCAAAATCACCTTTGCCCCACGCGCCGGGGCCAAGGTCGGAAAGGGGCGCAAAAGGCCGCGAGCGGGGCTCATTTGACGCGCGCAGACGCGCGATCCGAGGCGCTCCCGACCCCGTGCCCATATGCGGCCGCGATCGGGGAAGTGGGAAGTCGCTGACAGAGAGTAGAGTCCCGGCCGCCGCTCCCCTCCACGAGAAAACACAGTTTGTTCGATAGAAACACTTGTTCGTTTGATTTAGAATCGTCAGCCTGAAGAGAGAGGCGGACGTGCATGGCGGAGCGAGCGATACTGCACAGCGACATCAACTGCTGCTACGCGCAGATCGAATGCCAGGAGCATCCGGAGCTGCGAGGACGGCCGGTCGTTGTGGGCGGCGACGAGGATGCCAGGCACGGCATCGTGCTCGCCCGCAACCTTTTGGCCAAGCAGCGCGGCGTGGCAACAGCAGATACCCTCGCGGACGCGCGGAGGAAATGCCCGGGGCTCGTGGTGGTGGCCGCCGATTACAGGCTCTACATGGATGTGTGCGCCCGCGCGCGCAAGATCTACTACGACTACACCGACCTCGTCGAGCCCTTCGGCCCGGACGAGTCCTGGCTCGATGTGACGGGCAGCACGAGGTGCCTTGCAATGAGCCCCCTGGCCATTGCACGGGAGATCTCGGAGAGGATGCACGCCGAGCTCGGCATCACCGTATCGGTGGGCGTGTCCTGGAACAAGGTGTTCGCGAAGTTCGGCAGCGACTACCGGAAGCCCGACGCCGTTACGGAGATAACGCGGCGCAACTACGCCGACATCGTCTGGAACGCCCCCGTGCGCGATCTGCTCTACGTGGGGGAGGCCACCGAGAGGAAGCTGAGGTCGTCCGGCGTGGCCACCATTGGCGACCTGGCCCACTGCAGCGACTACTACCTCACCCGCCGCTTCGGCAAGACGGGCCTGATCCTGCGGGCCTTTGCCCGGGGCGACGACGCAAGCGAGGTGAAGCCGCTCGATGTCGAAAGATGCGATGTCGAGCGCGAGGCGAAGTCCTACGGCAACTCCATCACCTTCCCGCGCGACATCGTCGACGATGCCACGGCCAAGGCCGTGACGTGGATGCTCGCGGAATCCGTGGCCCAGAGGATGAGGGAGGGCGGGGCGCGCGCCCGCACCATAGCGGTCGGCGTGCGCGACGCCGGCACCTTCAAGACGCTTTTCCGGCAGAGGAGAATGCCCTGCGCCACGAACATAACCCTGGAGCTGGCACAGGCGGCGTGGTCGCTGCTATCTGAGATCTGGCAGTTCTCGGAGGCTCTTCCCGCCCGCGGCATTGCCGTGAGAGGGGAGAACTTGGTTCCAGCCGCCGACTCGCTGCAGATGTCGCTCTTCGACCCGGAGCCCAGGCGGGCGGGGCTGGAAGCGGTGGACGCGGCCGTGGACGACCTGCGCCGGCGCTTCGGCAACAACTGCGTCGTTTGGGGTCCGAAGGCGTGGTGCGCCGACACGCTGGTCATGGACGCCAAGCGCGACAACACCGTCCACCCTGTCAGCTTCTTCCATCGGTGAGGTGATCGAGCATGAAAGGCGTTGAGCGCAGGGAGAGAAAGTACGTGGAGGTGGTGGCCGACTTTTCCGAGGACGGCCGCGTGACGCCGCTTGTGATCGTCTGGGACGACGGCCGGCGCTTCCCGATCGACCGGGTGGTGGACGGCCGTTGGGCGGCCAATATGAAGCTCGGGGGCAGGGGGTACCGCTACACCGTCATGGTGGGCGGGCGCGAGCGGCTGCTGTGGCGCGACGAGAACCGCTGGTACGTGGAAATGAAGGTGCTGGACGGCGGCCCCGCGCTGCTGTCACAGGAGGACATCGCGCGCGGGGCCGATGACGCGGTGTGGAGATTCACTCCGGCTTAGATGTGGGATTCGCTTTTCGGCCGGCCGCGGTTAAGAGCCGACGCGAGCGTTGCCCGTCATCTCTCGCCAGCCGCTTGGTTGGAGGCCGCGTTGGCGGCTTCCTCCGCGATGAGGGGATTGCCGTCTGCGTCCACAAGCACCACCAGCCCTCCCGAGATGCCCCACTTGGCGGCAACGTAAAGGTACTGGGCGCCCGTCACGTTGTCGGTAATAACCGCGACTCTCTGCAGATCTTCCGTGCCTTTGAAACGCCCCTGAGCGTCACTGAAGTCAGAATCACCGTCTACCGAATCTGACTCCGGCCTATTATTCGAAGTCCCAGCCTCCTCTGCGATGACGGGCTTGCCGTCTGCGCCCACAAGCACCGTCAACCCTCCCTCGTGGGCGTTATTGCCAACGAAAAGGTACTGAACGCCCGTCATGTTGTCGGTAATAACCGCGACCGGGTAGAACTCTTCTGTGCATTCGAGGCGCTCCCGAACGTCGCCTGAGTCAGAATCACCGTCTACCGAATTTGACTCCAGGCTGTTATCCGAGGTCCCGGCATCGTCGCGCTCGGCGAGAAATTCGGCGAGCGCCAGCTGCGCGACAAGAGCAAAAACAATAACCGCGCAAAAGGCAAGTATACTTACATTCTCTTTGCGCATCTTCGTCTCCCTTCCGAGTCTGAACAAGTGCCATAGCGGCACATCCTTTATCGGGTGCCCGTTTGCCCTTGGCCCCCGCCGGTTCTTTTGCGCTCGCGCGCTTTCGTGTCCTGAGCGCGCCTCATGCCGTTCCAGTACTCTCGGCAGCTCTCGCAGCGACAGCCGTAGATATAGCCGGTTGCCGTACCGTGCCTGGGATCTTCGGGGTCTTCCTGCAGCTGCCTGAGCCCGCGTTCGCGGCTGCGCCTCACCGCCTCTCTCGCCCCCTCCCGCCTTCGCTTCTTGCGCACCTCCTCGTCTAACTCCTCTGGGGTTTTGGGCCTCGGCCGCGCTCTGGGCGCCCTGCGCGCACCTCGCCCCTCCGGGAGCGAGAGCAGATCGCGCCGTGTCGGCTCGTCCCTCATGGGCCTGCCGGGGGGCATCTTCCCTGTCATGCGCACGCCTCGAGGGCTTCCAGCTCGTACACGCCGCCGACGGGGCGCCCCCGGGAAAGGCCCTTGTACACGCTGTCCACGCTGCAGTACATATACGCCGCGGCCTTGCGGGCGCCCTGGAACACCTTCGTCTCACCTGTGAGCATGTTGCGGCATGCGATCAGCTTCTTCTTCCGCTGGCCCTGGTCTCGCGCGCTGCAATCGACGTCCTCCGGCCACCGCCAGTAGAACGAGTCGTACGTGTACCCCTTTCGCTGCGCGCAGCGGTAGATCTGATCGCGGGATTGTCCCGTACAGGCAGCGGCTTCCGCCAGCGAGCGGTACACGCACAGCTTGCGGCCGGTCCGGGAGTCCATTTTCACTACTTTTCTCCTCGCGGGCATCGAGATCGCCTCCTCTTCTTACGCGCAGCGCTTCTGGACGTGAGCGCGGCAGTGGAAGGCCCGCTCCTCGGCGTCCATGAGATTTCGGAACTCGCGTGCAAGGCCGCACAATGCGCGGCTGCAGAGTTTTACGAGCGACCAGGACAGGCGCGCTGCGAACCACAGCGAGCAGAAGACGAGCTTCAGCATGTACAGCACAAACATTTCGACTACCTCCATCCTGTGGGAACACCGTGCTTTGCGCTTGGCGATTTTTATCCGCGCGATAATCGCGGGCGGCCCGTTCCGCAACCCGCCTGCACCGAGAGGGCTTAAGGCCCTCGCCATCTACGTCAACCGGCGGTTTGCGTAGATGCGGTGCGGGCAATTGCGGAACAGGGCGGCCGCAATTAGAATCACGGGTTTAGGACTGGCCCGGCGCCTTGCGCCGGGCCCGCGCGGCCGAGAGCGAGGAGGCCGCGCATGCGCGGGGGTGCCGGGGGATGAATCCCCCGGCGCGGGGTTCCGGGGCGAAGGGCCCCGGCACTGCTCAATCGTCGCCGAGCACGTCATGCTCCGCGATGACGCCGTCAAGCTTGCCAAGTAGCGTCTCGTCCTGGTTGGCGAGCTGCCGGCAATACAGCTCGCCCTGCACGAGCAGCTTCTCCGTAACCCCGAGCTTCCTGGCAATTTCCTCGTCGGTTTCATCGTCGCCGTGCACCGCCCCCGTCCTTCTCACCGCCTCCGCGATGACGCCGACAGCTTCGAGGATGCCGTCGGCTTGCGTTCCGCTGTACAGGTCTCCCACTCTGGCAAGCAGGGGCAAAATGGCCATCTCGCCGTTCACGAACGTGATCACCTTCTCTCCGAACCAGTAGATGTCCGGGCACGCCTCGAGCTCCTCCTTCGAGGCGATCAGCTCCCACCAGATCGGATTGGCGTACAGCCCGTTCGTGTCGGTCGCCTCATCGTGGAAGGCCCGCTCCTCGGTTGCCTGGAACTCGTAGACCTGGGCGCGCAGGCCCCAGGAATTGCCCGGATCGAGCAGCTCGTCCAGCCTCAGCTCGCGCGCCTGGACGCCGTCGCTCACTCTTATCCTCCCGTCCGGAAACACCGTCTTCGTAATGCAGTCCATAATGTCTCGCTCCTATCTCGCGTTCCGTCGCTTCCTTGTTTGGGTCCCCGTGCGCCTGCGGCCCCTTGTTGCGCCCGACGATCCTTTGTAGCCGCCAGATGGACTCCTGAGCGGGTCGCGCTTTGGCTGGACGACTGGGCGGGGGAGGGAGGGCCTGGGCCTTACGCCGGCGAACAGGTCGCCCTTCTCCGCGATGTCCCTCGCCCGGATCAGCCTGCGGTAGGCAATCGCATTCGGGCTGTCCCCCTCGAGGGAGGCTCCTTCCAGGCGCGTCCAGCGCTCGAAGCTGTCCAGGAGCAACTGGTAATCCTCGTAACACTGTACGTCGTAATCGCGGTTGGTCTTGAGCGCCGCGGCGAGGTCGTCGACGTCAACTCGCTCGCGCATGGTGATCACCGTTCGCCTGGCTATCCGGTCGCCGAACTGCTCCGCAACGCGGTCGATGATCTCCTCCGCTGTCTCTTCCTCGGCCGCGCCCGTGCCTGCGCGAAACGCGCCGAGGACGTTCTTGCGCTCGCTCGTTATCCGCGCCGCGCCCGCCTCCGTTGCGAAGTACTTGCCGCGAAGCTTTCTCCGGTAGCGCTCGATCGCCGTTCTCATGTACTCGGGCCCGAGCTTTGGGCCGCCGCACTCCCAGTAGCGGGGATTCCTCTTGTCGAAATAGACCCACTCGTCGGTGCCGGCCTTCTTCTGCCGCACGCCGATACCCATCTCGTCGAGCGCGTTGATGAAGTCCCTCTCCGTTCCGGATATGCACTTCGCGATGTCGATGCGGCTGCGCAGCTCGTCCTTCCAGGAGAACTTCGACTCCTTGATCAATCGCAGTTCGGTCGATGTGAGGCTCTTGTTCTTGATCTTCCTGTCCGTCCTCAGGACGCTCAGGCCCTGGTCGTCGAAATACGAGAGGCCGAGCTCTGCGGCAATCTCCTGAAGCCGCTCCGGCATGACCTTCTCTCCGACATCCTTCGACATCCAAAGCTTCTTGCCGTTTGCGAGGTTCGACGCGTTCACGATCAGATGGGCATGCGGCACACGGTTCGTGTTGTCGTCGTGGTAGGCGATGGCGACCTGGAAGTCTCCGAGCACTCCCACGCTCTCGTAGTCGTCCTCCGTAGGACCGCCGAACATCTCGGCTGCCCATCGCGTCGTCAGCTCGCGCAGCGTTTCCAAGTCGACGGCATCGCGGGGATCCGGAGAGACGATGATGTGGTAGTACTGCCGCGACGCCCTGCCGCCCCTGCTCGCATCGTGTCCGTAGCTTTTGCGGGTTTCGTCCATCACGCGGTCCCAGTGCGCCGCCTCCCTGTCGGTCAGGTTGATGTAGTCCCAAGCCAGGGCCCGTCCGGGCGACTTGCCGAACTCGTTATCGAGGTAGTCCTTGATCCGCCTCCTGCAGCAGCCCTCTTTCGTGGGAGTGGTGATCAGCATGGGCATCAGAACATGCCCCCTTTGATCTTGGCCCAGCTGTTCGAGTCGATATCTCTCCGCAAAAGCTCCCACTCGTCTTTTATCGCGCTGAAGTCCTGTGCGATCAATGTCAGTATTTCCTCGATCGGTACGAGTCTTTCGACAACGTAATTAGCCGCCAGGCTCTTGCGCCGGCGCAGGTCGTTAAGGGATCGGGTAGCCTGGTTGAGCAGAAGGCCGAAACGCCTGATTTGCTGCGCGAGCGCGAAAACGTCCTCATCGATCGCGAGATAGATCACGGCCCTCTCTTTTTCAAGATCTTTCTCTTGCGCGGCCGCGCGCCAAATCACCTGCTTGTCCGCGCGCACCATGATGCGCAAAAGCTCCGAGTTCGTGAGCCCGAGCATCCGCGCGACCGCGGCGAACTCCTTGAGCTCGTCGCCCGTGGTGCGCACGTGCATGACTTTGTCGAGGGCCATTCGCTTTTCCTATCTCGGGCCCTAGCAGTGGGGCCCGGTCGTCA
>ERZ777306.76-NODE-76-length-189126-cov-31.849802_pt1 | contig 189126 bp, 139 predicted proteins | sample MGYA00374966_ERZ777306 | MGnify/ENA primary metagenome ERZ777306 (study PRJEB29329, sample SAMN06343882) | mouse gut metagenome | isolation source: Mouse cecum | place: Austria: Vienna | collected 2014-11-15 ... | reverse complement strand
ATTGCTGGCACTGATTTTATAATCACTGGCACTGATTACAGAATTTACAGGCACTTAAGAAAGAATTATTCGGGACAAAAACGGTTTTTTCTCTCCATGGAAATAAAGAATTGTTACTGCTGGATTTGGTGCGGTTGCCCTAGGGCAAATAAAATAAATCGTTTGTGAGTGTGAACTGCTTAAGGGACGACAAATCAGGATTATTGAAAAGATGTCCTCCCGAAGGATAGTGTGCTGGAAATAAATTCGTATATTTGCTTCTTTTGGGGAAAAGATTTATTGGACTGTTATGTTATACCTTAAAGGAGATTTTGAGAAACTATATAAGCTGTATTATCCGAAGATGTTCGCTTTTGCCAAAAACTACGTTCCGGCAAACGAAGATGCGGAGAATATAGTACAGGATGTGTTTCTTACGCTCTGGGAAAGAAAGGAGGAGATCGAGATATCTTTTACGCTTACGACTTATCTGTTTACGCTGGTGAAAAACCGCTGTTTGAATTTCCTGCGCCACAAGTTGATCGAAGAAGAATATAACAGCCAGATGAAAGAGGAGCTTGGATTCAAACTGTATGCTTTGGAGGCGTTCGACTATTCCTACCAGTCGGAAGAGGAGTTACAGGAGATTATCCGGCGTGCTCTTGACACCTTGCCGGAACGTTGCCGCGAAGTTTTTATCAAAAGCCGCATCGAAGGACTCAAATACAAAGAAATATCGGAAGAACTCGGAATCTCGGTGAATACGGTTGAGAATCAGATGGTGACAGCATTAAAGAAGTTGCGTGTGGCACTGAAGGACTATTTGCCGTTACTTTTGTTCTTGGTTAATTAATGTTTATTTCGGATTGGGTCATAGTGGTACATTCCGCGATGAGGGTTTAACTTATATAATGACAAAAGGAAGTATGTACGATCTGTTATCAAAATATTTGGCAGGTGATATTTCAGCGGAAGAAAAACGAATACTTTTCCAGCAGCTGAAAGAAGATGAAGAGCTAAGGAAAGAGGCTGCCGGGATACAAAATCTGTCGGCGCTTGTTTCTATGGCGAATGAAGAGAGAGAGGCTTCGGACAGGCAATACCGTTCGTTCGTCAGCATGCGGAAGAAACGTACGTTGCTTTTCAGTCTACGTAAAGTGGCAGGCTATGCTGCGATCATGATCTTTTCCGTCCTGTCGACTTATCTGTTGATGAATTATGCTGGCGATAAGGAGGATGAACTTGTCCGCTATCAGGAATTTTCGACTCCGGCCGGTCAGCGTGCCAAAGTCTTGCTTGCCGATGGAACCGAAGTCTGGTTGAACGCCAATTCCACGTTGCGTTATCCCGAACGTTTCGATCCGAAAAGGCGGGAAGTCGAACTGCATGGAGAAGCCTTCTTCGAAGTGGAAAAAGCAGCCGGAAAACCTTTCGTGGTCAAAACGAACAAAATGGACATAAAGGTCACCGGGACGAAGTTCAATGTGAATGCTTACGATGCAGAAGAATACTTTGTCACTTCATTGGTCGAAGGAGCTGTCTCTGTTTCTTGTGCGCATGACAGGAGCAGTAGTTACGCCCTGCTTCCACGGCAACAGATTGTTGTCTCGGACCATTCTTCCAAAGTCTCCCCATTCGAAAATACCGATTTTATGGCATGGAAGGAGGGTGTATTTATCTTTGACGATATGTTGCTGACGGATATTATTAAGAAGTTGGAACTCTATTATGATGTGTCGATCGTAGTGAAAAGCACGAAGCTCGGTAACTTCCGCTATACCGGTAAATTCAGGCAACGGGATGGAGTGGAGAGCGTTTTACGGAAGCTTCAGATCGTATATCCGTTCAGGTATACGAAGGATGATGATAAGAATTTGATCGTATTGCAATAAAATCACATTATCATTTTGATAGAGAAAAAGAATAATAAAGTGCGATATGTAATGTTAAAAAATATTACCCGCAATAGTAATTTCAAATATCCGCTATAGAAATCCGATTTTGATGGGATAGTAGTGACATTTTGATAGTGGAGATTGGAATGTGATTCTCCTATTAGATGGAATAGAAAAAGTTAAATGATGTTTAATTATGGGATGCTTATAGTGGTCTTTCTCGTGTGAAGGGTCGAACTTATAAATATCAGGAAAAACATGTGTAACCTTAAAAAGATAATGCCTATGATTTGAATGGAAGAAGTTTTTATATAAAAAGCCGTCTGGTGCGGGAACACCAGACGGCTGCAATCTAACACTCTTAGTCGTAAAAAAGTATTAAATATATAATTTGCAAAAGTATGAAAAAAAATACTTTACCCCTACATTTATTATGTAAAAGGCACTGCCTTGGTAAATATTTAAATATTATGAGATTATCAACATTGGGATTGTTCGCCTGTGCCTTTGTTACCTACGCGGCAGATATGGATGCACAGACGGCAAAAGTAAATATCACAAATTCCCGTATGACAATCGGCGCCTTTATCGAACAGGTCGAAAAAGAGACGGGATATATGTTCGTGTACAATAAGCGAGAAGTGGATGCAAACAGAACGGTTTCGCTTGAAGCCGGGAGCAGTTCCGTTGCTGATTGCTTGAACCGTGTTTTTGAGGGTTCTGGAATCACGTATGTTTTTGATGATGATTATATTGTCTTGACAAAGCGAGGTGGAAAGCAGATCTTATCTGTTGCTCAGCAGATTGGGAAAAATATCACTGGAGTAATCGTAGATGAGACGGGTTTGCCGATTATTGGTGCGAATGTCGTTGAAAAAGGAACGACCAATGGAACAGTGACGGATATGGATGGAAAGTTTTCGATCAATGTCTCCTCGGATAATGCCATTTTGGTCGTGTCATACATCGGTTATGTAGATCAGCAATTTGCAGTGAAAAGCCAGAAAAAATGGGATATTGTTTTAAAAGAAGATTTGCAGAGTTTAGATGAAGTCGTAGTGGTCGGTTATGGAACACAGCGCAAAGGTAACATTGCAACGGCTGTTACGACAGTTAAGGCAGAAACGTTACAAAATCGTCCGGTTCAGACTGTTGGAGAAGCTTTGCAAGGGCAGGTTCCAGGCTTGATGGTGACAGGTAAAGGAGCGCCAGGAGAAGCTCCTTCTCTGCAATTACGTGGATCTTCGGTTTTGAATACCGATAATTCTACAGCCCCGTTGGTATTGGTAGACGGTGTTCCGGCCGATTTTAACTTCTTGAATCCGGAAGATATTGAGAGTATTAATGTGTTGAAAGATGCCGCGTCTGCAGCTATTTATGGTTCTCGGGCTGCCAATGGTGTTTTGTTGATTACCACTAAGCGAGGAAAAGAGGGGAAACCTATGTTCCGGTATAATGGTTCTGTGGGAGTGAATACACCGATGCATATGCCTAAAACAGTTAGCTCTGCACAATATGCCCGTATTATGAATGAGGCTGTGGGTAATATGAACGGTTCTCCTCTTTATACGGACGAACAAATCGCTGGTTATGAAAATGGCATGGATCCGAATCGTTATCCGAATACAGACTGGATAGATTTGACAATTCAGAATACAGTGACAACTCGTCATGGTATTGAAGCTTCAGGAGGTACAGAGAAGGTAAAATATTTAGTAAGCGCGGGTGTAGACCATCAAACCGGTATTTTCCCGCAAACGCAACAGAATGTATTTAACGTTCGTTCGAGTACGGATATACAAATTAGTAAGAAATTTGATATTTCGTTTGATATACGTTATCAGTTACGAGATATGGAAGGATTGAATAACCAGCAGGATATTTATAAGCAAGTTATTGCTGCTGATCCGACCATGGTTGCTTATTACACAGATGGAACTTACGGGTATAATGCGGGTTTCTTTACAAATCCGTTGGTCGCGCTGTATGAAGGGGGACAGAAATTTACGAATCGTCATGAAGCATCCGGACTTTTCAAGTTGAACTATGAAATTATCGATGGATTGACATTTACAGGAATTGCCAACGTGAAGTATACTTTTAAAGGTGAAGAATCTCAGAGTCGTAAGTTGGTTTATAAAAATTATTTCACACAAGAAGTATTTGAGAATGGACAAAACAGTTTTTCTGACCGTAGGGATCAGAACAATTACTACAACTTGCAGGCTTTGCTGAACTATAAGAAGAGTTTCGGTGTTCACAATTTAGATATCTTAGCCGGTTATCAGCAGGAGAGCGAAAGCAGTGATTGGTTGAAAGGGTCTCGTTCAGGTTATCCTACAGATTTGATTTGGGAGTTGAACCCAGGACCGAAAGACAATTGGAGTAATGACGGTAATGGAGAACATTGGGCATTGGCCTCTTTCATCGGTCGTATCAACTATGACTATGACAACAAATATATCTTGTCATTGAGTATGCGTTCAGATGCCTCTTCCCGTTTTGCAAAAGATAGCCGTTGGTCTTCGTTTCCGTCTGTTGCAGCAGCTTGGAGAGTTTCGCAGGAATCTTTTATGGAAGGTACAAAGGACTTTTTAGATGACTTGAAGATCCGTGCTTCTTGGGGACAAACTGGTAATGCAAACGGTTTGGGTTTGTATCCGAGCTATACGTTGGTCTCTACCGGTGGTTTGATCTTGAACAATAGTTATCAGCAGATCGCTCAATTGAAGACGATTGGTAATCAAGAATTAAGTTGGGAACGTTCGGAGATGTTTAATGTTGGTTTGGATGCCAAACTGTTGAACAATCGGTTGAATTTTACAGGTGAATATTACGTCAAGAACACGAAAGACATTTTGTTGGCTGTTCCCGTTCCGTTGGAATATGGTTTTGGTAAGCCGAATATGAATATCGGGCAGGTTCGGAATAGAGGTTGGGAATTGTCTTTAGGATGGAATGACCGGATCAATGACTTTGGGTATAGTATTTCTGCCAACTTGTCTGACAACCGGAATGAAGTGGTTGATTTAGGTGATACCGGACCTTGGAAAGGTTCTACGACATACACGGAAGTAGGCTTGCCGTTCAATTCGATTTATGGATATGAATCGATGGGCTTGTTCCAATCTGATGAAGAAGTGGCAGAAGCCCCGTTCCAAAATTCAAAAACAGGAGCAGGTGATATTCGCTACAAGAACCAGAACGGAGATAACAAAATTGACGCGGACGACCGTGTCGTTTTAGGAGATCCGAATCCGCATTTCCTGTATGGTTTGAATCTTTCGTTTGATTATAAGGACTTTGACTTGGGAATGTTTTTCCAGGGAATAGGGCAGCAAGATCGGATTGTAAGAGATCATTTTGTCAGACCTTTGAATGATGCTACTATCTTTGAACATCAGTTGGATTATTGGACACAGCAAAATACCGATGCCAAATATCCGCGTATCCTGAATAAAAGTGATGCAAATCATAATTATGAAAACTCAGATTACTGGATGATTAATGCAGGTTACTTGCGTATGAAGAACTTGACATTGGGATATACTATTCCACGCAAGATGTTGTCTTCAACCGGTTTTAGTCATGTACGCCTCTATTTTACAGCGAATAACCTGTTCACAATTTCTGATTTTGTGCCGGGTATGGATCCGGAAGCATCCAGTGCTTGGGCTTATCCGTTTGCCCGGACTTATTCTTTTGGTTTGAACGTTCAATTTTAAAAATAAGGAAAAAATGAAAACAGTAAAGAAATATATATGTGTGATTGCTTGTTCATTGGGGCTGGTTTCGTGTGACAGCTTTTTGACAACACCTCCGTTGGATCAGATTTCGGAAGAGCAATGGTGGAACGACAAGAATCAGGCGGAAATGATGGTGAAAGGGGCTTATGAACATATTTATGGCTTGGAAGAGGTTGCTATTCGTGATTGTTTTAGTGATAATGCTTTCCGCCGACCTGATCATCAAAACGAAATTGCAAATGGAACTTATACTTCTCAAAATAAATCAGTTAGAAATGTGTGGAAGTACGATGATATTGCCAAGTTGAATTATGTTTTGGAAGGATTGGAAAAGGCAAAGGGTAACATATCCGAAGAAGAGTATTTGAGATTTAGTGCAGAGGTTCGCTTTATACGGGCTTTTGTCTATTATGATATGGTGCTCTATTTTGGTGACGTCCCTTTGATTACTAAGACATTGACGGTAGCAGAGTCTCGTGAAACTTCTCGTCAACCTCGTCAAGAAGTTTTGGAATTCATTTTGGATGAGTTGGAGAATTTTGTTCTTCCGAATATTAATGCATTGGAGGTTAATGAAAGCGGACGTGTGAACGAGCAAGTGGTGAATGCTTTCCTTTCTCGTGTTTATCTGTATGAAAAGCAGTATGAAAAAGTATTGGATTATACAGATAAGGTGATCAAATCCGGTAACTATGAACTGTATGCAGACTATGACGGATTGTTTCGTCCGCAGTCAGACGGAAGCAATAAAGAGGTGGTTTTTGAACGTCAATATAGTGCTCCGTTGGTAGTTCATGATTTGAATCGAAATTTGTCGTATAGTTCTTCTGTCTATAAGGGTTGGAGTCATGTTTGTGCGTTACAGGAATTGGTAGATGAGTATGAATGTCTGAATGGTCATTTGGTTTCGGAATGTGAAAAATTGGGGTGTGAATATCATCAGAAACGTATCGATGCGGAAACGGATACACACCGTGGAGAGTATGACTTCCGCGATCCACGTTTTGACGCTACAATTATTTGGCCTTTCAAAGAATGGGTTGTTGATGGAAATGTTCGTAGCCGTTACGGGGTTGATGATCCCACCAGTGGCGACTATATGCAAAAGGAAGCACATTCAACCGGCTATATGTGCCAAAAATGGATTGATATGAGAGGTGAAAATAAAGATCGTACCCTTGCCGAGAAGAATATGACTGTTTTACGTTATGGGGATGTCCTTTTGATGCGTGCAGAAGCGTTAATTGAGTTGAACAAAGATCTTCCAGAGGCAGTTTCACTTATCAATCAGATTCGTGCACGTGTTAATATGCCTGCTGTTGAAGTTGCTTCTCAATCGGTGTTGAGAGAAAAATTACGTCATGAAAGAAGAATTGAAACCGCTTTTGAAGGACTGCGTTATTTTGATATTATCCGTTGGCGTATAGCAGATAAGGTGAAAAAGGGGAAAGTTTATGGTGCTCGGATGAAGGTTGTCAGTGAAAATATGGATCATAAGTTTGTGGAAGAACGTTTTTGGGAAGATAAGATGTATCTTTTCCCTGTTCCGCAGGAAGCGATAGACAATAATCCAAACTTATTGCCTCAAAATGAAGGGTGGTAAAATGTAATCTTGTATTAATTGTAAGAAGGTGTTGCAAAGTTGCTTATTGTGGCACCTTCTTTGTATAAATGTATTAAATATGAAATTGATTTATTTATTGCTGTCATTGTTGCTGCCCGTTAGTCTCGTGAAAGCGGAAGGGACAGTTAGAGAAATATACCCCTATAAAGATCCAAAATTCCCAATCGAACAGCGAGTGGACGATTTATTGAAGCGGATGACTGTAGAAGAAAAGGTCTATCAGATGTGTGCGCTTCGTTTAGGAGAAGGTGATGAAATCTTTCGAACGAGTGGAGAATATACGATCGAGTTGATCCGAAAAGAGTTTGGTGTACATGGTATTGGAAATGTGAGTTGTCCTACAACGGATCGTTTTGCAGAACACTCGGTTAAGACTATCAATGAAATTCAACGTGTAGCGGTTGAGGAAACGCGTTTGGGAATTCCAGTGTTGGTAAATGATGAAGCGTTACATGGTGTCAAAGGAAAAGGTGCGACCAGCTATCCGCAGTCCATTGCTTTATCTTCAACATGGAACCTCTCTCTAATGAAAGAAGTGGCAGATGCCATCGGGCAAGAAACCTATAGTCGGGGGATTACACAAGTTTTGTCACCGACATTAGATTTGGCTCGCGATCCGCGTCATGGTAGAATGGAAGAGACATATGGAGAAGATCCGTGGTTGGCTGCTCTTTTTGGAGTTGAATTTATTAAAGGGGTTCAAGGACAGGGGGTGATTTGTTCTCCGAAACATTTTATCGCCAATTTTGTGGCTCCTGGTGGGCGTGAAGCTGGAAATATCGCTTTGAGCGAGAGGGAATTGCGGGAAATTCATTTGGTACCTTATGAAGCGGCTGTCAAACAGGCTGGCGTGAAATCCTTAATGGCTGCCTATAATGCGATAGATGGTGTGCCTTGTCATGCAAGTCATTGGCTGTTAACCGATGTACTTCGTGGTGATTGGGGATTTACAGGATTTACTGTTTCGGATTGGAGTGGGGTGAATCATACACATGGGTATCATCGGATTGCATCTTCGTGGGAAGAATCTGCTGTGCTTTGTTCTAAAGCTGGGTTGGATGTAGACTTGCCACGTATGAGATCGTATAAACTGTTGACTGATGCGATTAAATCGGGGAAGATAAAGGAAAGCGATATTGATGTGAATGTAAGGCGCATTTTGCGTGTGAAATTTGAATTAGGACTTTTTGAGAATCCGTATGTGGAGGAGAAGGATGCTGTCAGATTGCAGGATGCTCCTGAGTTTCGTAGTTTGGCACGAAAGGCTGCACGGCAAAGTATTATTTTGTTAAAGAATGAAAATCAAGTACTACCGTTGAATTATAAGAAGATTGCAGTTGTCGGACCGAATGCAGATGTGTTGCAACTTGGTGGTTATTCTGCTGCAGGAGTTAAAGGTAATACACCTTTGCAGGGAATCAGGGCGGCTTTTGAAGGTTCATCGGAAATTCTTTATGCCAAAGGGTGCGGATTGACGCAGAACGATTGTTCCGGTTTTGATGAAGCTCTTTCTATTGCTGGACAAGCAGATGTTACCGTTTTAGTCATGGGGGGACGTAATGGTGTTACCGGTGGGGAAACCCAAGACCGGATTGACCTGGATCTAATGGGGGTACAGGAAGAATTGATAAAGCGTGTGTCTGCTTTAGGGAAACCGATCGTCGTCGTGTTAGTGGATGGTCGTCCAGTAACGATGATGGACTGGATTGACGAAGTTGATGGGGTCGTGATGATGTTCTACGCTGGAGAGGAAGGTGGTAACGCTTTGGGGGAGGTGTTGGCTGGAAAGGTAAATCCGTCTGGAAAGTTGACTGTTACGATTCCACGCTATACGGGACAATTGCCGATGCCGTTATTAAACCGTCTGTACGGTCGTGAAAGCAGTTTTGCTGAGTTTCCGTCTATTAAACGTTCCGATCCGGTCATTGCTAAGCACAATCGCTATTATCCCCTTTATCCGTTTGGTTATGGATTGTCTTACACCTCTTTTAAATATTCTGGTTTGAAATTGTCAAAAAAGGAGATTCAAAAAGGAGATGAAATTGTTGTCAGTGTTGATATTACGAATGATGGGTCTATGGATGGGGATGAAATAGTTCAATTGTATTTAACTGATTTATATTGCCGGATCTCTCAGCCACAAAAGAAATTGCAAGGTTTTCAACGGGTGTTCATTCCGGTAGGTGAAACTCGGAGGGTGACTTTCACGTTGACGGGCAAGAATATGTCGTTTTTGAACGAAAGATTTGAGGAAGAGATTGGAGAGGGAGAGTTTGAAGTTTTTGTTGGTAAGAACTGCATGGATGGAACTGTTGAAAAATTTATTGTCAAATAAAGGATTCTATATGTATTTGTGGAAAGAAATAATGTATTATTATTATTTATAAGCGGATAACATTTTAATCAGGAAAATATTTAATAGAAATATGAAGCATTTTTTGATTTATATTGTATTGTTGATGTGGGTAGATTGTCTTTTTGCGATTGAACTGCCCAAATTTTCCACTGCCGGTTTTTACGAGTTGCCCAACACCGGTCGTGAGGTTTATTCGATGAACCTTGCTTGGCGTTTTTATAAGGGGGATGTGGAAGGGACACCTTTCGACCCGAAGTTTGACGATTCCAATTGGCAAGTAGTTTCTATCCCGCATGGGCTGGAGTATCTGCCGGTTGAGGCAAGTGGTTGTGTGAACTATCAGGGTGTTGCCTGGTATAGAAAGCGCTTTACACCGGATCCCCGGCTGAAAGGGAAGCAGTTGTTTATCCATTTTGAAGCCATCATGGGGAAAAGCGAGGTGTATGTAAACGGCAAGTTGCTGAAAAAACAGTATGGGGGATATTTGCCCGTCATCCTGGATGTGACGAATGAACTGGACTGGGATGGGGAGAATGTGATTGCGGTAAAGGCTGATAATAGCGACGATCCCTCTTATCCTGTCGGAAAACCGCAAAGCCTGTTGGACTTTACCTATTTTGGAGGTATCTACCGGGATTGTTGGTTGGTGGCGCATAACAAGGTGTTTATCACAAACGCAAATTATGAAAATGAGGTTGCCGGAGGAGGACTGTTTGTCTCGTTTGCTGATGTTTCGGAAAAAAGCGCGATTGTGAATTTAAAAGCGCATGTCCGCAATCTTTCGGAGAAGAACGAACGGGTGACAGTCACTTTTAACTTGAAAAAGAAGTCGGGTGAAGTCGTTAAGCAGGTTTCTAAGAAAGTGTCGGTCAGAAAGGGAAAGGCCGGATATGCCGTTGCTTCCATCGGGGTCGATTCGCCTTCTTTATGGAGTCCGGAAACTCCTTATTTATACAACTTGGATGTGATGGTGACAACTGATACCGGAACGGTGGTCGACGGCTATCGCCAGCGGGTCGGTATCCGCAGCATCGAGTTTAAGCAGACGGAAGGACTGTGGATAAATGGCAAACCCTATGAAGGGAAACTGATGGGAACGAACCGTCACCAGGATTTCGCCGTTTTAGGAAATGCCTTGCCCAATTCCATGCAATGGAGAGATGCCAAGAAGCTGCGTGATGCCGGGATGAAAGTGATCCGTACTCATTATGTGATTGATCCGGCCTTTATGGATGCTTGCGACGAACTGGGATTGTTTGCGCTGGTAGAAGTCCCCGGATGGCAGTTCTGGAATAAACAACCGATCTTTGGTGAACGGATTTATTCGGATATTCGTAATATGATTCGCATACACAGAAACCATGCTTCCTTGTTCTTTTGGGAGCCGATATTAAATGAAACGCATTATCCCGAAGAATTTGCAAAAAAAGCATTGGATATTTGCGAGGAAGAATATCCTTATCCCTATAGTATTGCTGCTTGTGACCATGGAGCGGCTGGTGATCATTACTATTCTTTGCTATTGCGTCCGATCGAATCAGAACTACGTGAAGATAAGACTTATTTTATCCGTGAATGGGGTGATAATGTCGATGATTGGAATGCGCAGAATTCCGACAGCCGTGTGGCACGCGGTTGGGGAGAAGTGCCGATGTTGCTTCAGGCTGAGCATTATGCAAACCCTTCGTATATAAAAGAATATCCGATTCTATGCTATGAAACGATTTGCAATAAGCCGGAGCAAATAGTCGGTGCTTGTTTCTGGCATTCTTTTGATCATCAGCGAGGCTATCATGCAGATCCTTTTTATGGAGGAATCATGGATGCTTTCCGCCAACCGAAAACATCTTATTATATGTTTATGGCGCAACGTTCCCTCGAAAAGAGTGACTTGATTGCCGACAATGGACCGATGATTTATATCGCACATGAGATTACGCCATTTTCTCCGGCTGATGTGACTGTTTATTCCAATTGCGAAGAGGTTCGTTTGACCGTATTTGAGGGCGGAAAAGACTATGTCTATAAAAAAGATCCGGATCATAAAGGTATGCCATCACCGATCATAACCTTTAAAGATGCCTATCATTTTATGGAATGGAAAGCTATGGCACGTGCGGGAAAGCAAGAAGATGCTTATTTGTTGGCCGAAGGTTTAATAGATGGGAAGGTTGTTGTCAGTCACAAACGTTATCCTTCCGGTCAGGCAGATCGTATTTCCCTCCGTTTGGATCATGAAAAGGTTCCCTTGATTGCTGATGGTTCTGATGTTGTGACTGTGATTGCTGAAGTTGTGGATAAGCGCGGAACTGTAAAACGTTTGAATAATTCTGTTATTCGTTTTGATATAGAAGGGGAAGGCAGATTATTAGGAGATGTTTCAACTGGCAACAATCCATGTAAGGTGATTTGGGGATCGGCACCGGTATTGATACAATCGACAACTAAACCAGGAAAAGTAAGAATAATAGCATCTATGCAGAATCCTGGTCAATCTCGTCCGTTGGAAGGGGTTTTGGAATTCGAGACTGTTGAAAATGACCGGAAAGAGATATTCTCACAAAAAGATTTGTTGGCTTCGGATAAATCTCAGTCTGTAGAAAGAGGTATTGTGGATAAAAGTGATCTGGAAAGAGAAAACGAACGCTTGCGTAAGGAATTGAACCAACTGAAAGTAAGAGAGGTGGAGAGACAGCAGACACAGTTCGGGGTCGGGATTAATGATTAAGATATTTTGTTTTTGTCTCAAAAAGGGACTGTGCCGAAGCAATATCCAGTCTGTTTCAAGAAGTTAGCACCCCAACCGGATTAAAGTTCTTTTCTGTTTTTTATATATGTATTTTGGTGTAAAGTGCCGACACGCCGACATGAATGGCTGTAATTTATTGTCTATTAATTTATTAATGAAAATAGGGGAAGGCGATTTGCCGACATTTTGCCGACACTGATCCGACATTTTGCCGACACTGATTCTTGGGAACAGCTATTTTCTCTATAAGAAAGTAGTTCGTTTCTCACCGGAAACTAATTCGAAAGCAAGCATAAACATTCGATACCATGTAGACTGAATCGGCAATACGGTCTATATGGTATCGATGATACAGTCTACATCGTATTACGGATAGGACGTACGCCCAATGAATAAAAGCAGGCGAGAAACGAAATAGTTCTTGATGAAATTAAAAATAGTTCTTACCTGAATTAGGTATAGTTGATACCGGTAATCATGCTTGAAACCATTTTTGCCGGAAAGCGATATTTGGGTTTGGTGGGCTGATAAAATTGAGGTCTTGTGCTCTTATCTACATTATTTTTGTATTTTTGCACTTTAAAAGGTGGACATCCTGTGTCTGAACCTGAACAAAGATAAAAAAGAACGAAACAATATGGAAATTGCAAGTAAGTACAACCCCGCAGAAGTTGAGGGTAAGTGGTATCAGTATTGGTTGGATAACGGCTTTTTCAAGTCGAAACCCGACGGTCGTGAGCCGTATACGATCGTCATTCCGCCCCCAAACGTAACCGGCGTGCTTCATATGGGACACATGCTTAACAATACCATTCAGGATATTCTGATCCGCCGTGCCCGTATGCAGGGGAAGAACGCTTGCTGGGTGCCGGGAACGGACCATGCTTCTATTGCAACCGAAGCAAAAGTCGTGAATCGCCTTGCACAGCAGGGAATTAAGAAGACAGACCTGACACGCGAAGACTTCCTGAAACATGCTTGGGAATGGAAGGAAGAGCACGGAGGTATCATCCTTAAACAGTTGCGTAAGTTGGGAGCGTCTTGTGACTGGGACCGTACGGCTTTCACGATGGACGAACTGCGTTCCGAAAGTGTGATCAAGGTTTTTGTCGATCTCTATGAGAAAGGACTGATCTATCGCGGTGTCCGTATGGTGAACTGGGACCCGAAAGCACTGACTGCCCTGTCCGACGAAGAAGTTATATATAAGGAAGAGCACAGCAAACTGTATTACCTTCGTTATAAGGTGGAAGGTGATCCGGAAGGCTGTTATGCGGTTGTCGCAACAACCCGTCCCGAAACGATCATGGGAGATACGGCCATGTGTATCAATCCGAACGACCCGAAGAACACCTGGTTGAAAGGGAAGAAAGTGATTGTTCCGTTGGTGAACCGCGTGATTCCCGTGATTGAAGACGATTATGTGGATATCGAGTTCGGTACCGGTTGCCTGAAAGTTACTCCGGCACACGATGTGAACGACTATATGTTGGGCGAGAAATATAACTTGCCTTCTATCGACATCTTCAATGATAACGGTACGATCAGCGAAGCCGGCGGTTTGTATGTCGGTATGGACCGTTTCGACGTCCGCAAGCAGATCGAAAAAGACTTGGAAGCTGCCGGCCTGATGGAAAAGGTGGAAGCTTATGAAAATAAAGTCGGTTTCTCCGAACGCACCAATGTGCCTATCGAACCGAAGTTGTCTATGCAATGGTTCCTGAAGATGGAACACCTCGCACAGATCGCCTTGGAACCGGTGATGAAGGACGACATCAAGTTCTATCCTCCGAAGTTCAAGAATACCTATCGCCATTGGATGGAAAACATCAAGGACTGGTGCATCAGCCGCCAGTTGTGGTGGGGACACCGTATTCCGGCTTATTTTCTGCCCGAAGGCGGTTATGTTGTAGCCGAAACGGCAGAGAAAGCTTTGGAAATGGCCAAGGAAAAGACCGGTAACGCTTCTCTGACGATGGCCGATCTGCGTCAGGACGAGGATGTGCTGGATACTTGGTTCTCTTCTTGGTTATGGCCGATCTCTTTGTTCAATGGTATTAACGATCCGGATAATGAGGAGATCAACTATTACTATCCGACGAGCGATCTGGTGACCGGTCCGGATATTATCTTCTTCTGGGTAGCCCGTATGATTATGGCCGGATACGAATATCGCGGAAAGATGCCGTTCAAGAATGTATATTTCACCGGTATCGTGCGCGACAAACTGGGCCGTAAGATGTCCAAATCATTAGGAAACTCTCCCGATCCGTTGCAACTTATCGAACAGTACGGTGCTGACGGTGTGCGTATGGGATTGATGATGGCGGCGCCTGCCGGAAACGATATTCCTTTCGACGATGCGTTGTGCGAACAGGGTCGTAACTTCAACAATAAGATATGGAACGCCTTCCGCCTGATCAAGGGATGGACGGTCGATTCAACTATCGAACAGCCCGAAGCTGCAGCTATAGCTGTTAAGTGGTTTAAGATGCAGCTGGACAAGACGATTGCCGAAATGGACGATCTGTTCGGCAAATACCGCCTCAGCGAAGCGATGATGGCTGTTTACAAACTTTTCTGGGATGAGTTCTCTTCCTGGTATCTGGAGATGGTTAAACCGGGTTATCAACAACCTGTTGATAAGTCGACCTACTTATCAACACTTGGCTTCTTCGATGCCCTGCTTCGCCTGCTTCATCCGTTTATGCCTTTTATAACAGAAGAGTTGTGGCAGGCATTGGAACCGCGTAAGGAAGGCGAGAGCTTGATGGTAGCCTTGTTACCGGAGGTTGCTCCTGTTGATAACGCATATTTGGAGAACTTCGAAATTGCAAAAGAAATTGTGGGTGGAGTGCGTACGATACGTCTCCAGAAAAATATACCGAACAAAGAAACACTGGAATTGCAGGTATTGGGTGAACACAACGACCATTTCAATGCCGTAATTGCCAAGATGTGTAGCTTGTCGTCTATTGTCCGTACGGAAGAAAAAGCAGCCGGTTCCGCTTCTTTCCTGGTGCGTACGACAGAATATGCCGTTCCGTTGGGTAGCATGATCAACGTGGAAGAAGAGTTGGCGAAGCTTCAGGATGAACTGAAATACCAGCAAGGCTTCTTGACTTCTGTCATGAAAAAACTAAGTAACGAAAGTTTTGTAAGCAAAGCTCCGGCCAAAGTCATTGAAATGGAACGCAAGAAACAGGCTGATGCAGAAAGTAAAATCAAGTCTATCGAAGAAAGTATTGCTGCTTTGAAGAAGTAGGCTTCAAAAAATAGAATCAGATGAAGTGTATCTTCTGGTTAACCTTATTATTATTGACGCAAACTACTGTCTCGTTGAACGCAAGTAACGAGACAGATAGTTTGCGTTCTGTTTTAGTGGCTCTTCCTGCCGAGGAAAGAATGGAGCGGTTGAGTGAGTTGGCTTTGAGGCGGCTCGATGACGAAAATGGGTTTTATCCGAAATGGTTTTATCGGGAGGCTTTTGACGGTAAGGGCGACAAATACAAGTCGGATGCGTTATATCTGCTTGTCAGGCATTATTACGGGACGAATCCCGATAGTATGCGTTATTATATAAAGGAATCGGAGCCTTTGTTCTTGTCTGAGGGACGATATGAAGATTTGTGTCGGATGAAGGCTTGGAATATTTATTCGCTTTCGGCGGAAGGAAAACAGGATGCTGTGTTGCCTTCGGCTCGTGAGCTGGTGCAGCTGGCAAAGAAGATCGACTTTCCGGAAGGAGAGGAGATGGCGAACCAGGCTTTGGCTAATTTCTATTTGAAACATGGCTTGAAGAAAGAGGGTGTTGCTTTGTACGAAGAAGTCCTCTCCCGGATGGAACGGAGGAATGCACCTGTTATCAAGCGTTTTAATATTCTTCGGCAATTGGTGAATGCCAGTATTTCGGAAGGAGACCACGATCGCGCACTGGAGTTACTGAAGGCTTGTCTGTTGGAATGTGAGGAAAAAGGGGTGGCCGAGTTGGATGCCGAGACAAGTCTTGATTACGGTTGGTATGTTTATTTCCGTACAAGGGCTGCGGATGCATGTAGCGACAAAAATGCAAAAGAGGCAAAAGAGAACCTGGAGCAAGCTGAATATCTTGTGAAAAAACATAATTGGATCAGGGAAAAGATAACAATTGATAATATCAAATTCTATTATTTTCAACTGACCGGACGATATGCGGAGGCTCTGGCTGTTGCGGATGAGTTGTTGCAATGTATGCAGAAAGCGAACAAGTTTGCTGGGGTTTTGAACATCATGGAACAAAAAGCCAAATTGTATTACCAGATGGGTAACGGAATGGCTTCCGCCGGAACTTACCAGCAGTTTGTCGCTTTGAAAGATTCATTTACCTCGGCCAAATACTATGACGAGCTGGCAAATCTGCGTACTCAGCACGATGTGGATAAGTTGGAACTGAAAAATAAGCAGATGGAGCTGGAAGCCTCGGAGACACATTCGCAGATCTTGATAATGGGGGGCGGACTGATTCTTTTGTTGTTGGCCTGCAGTACGCTTGGCTTTATTTCCTACTCCCGGCATAAATACAGCAAGCAGTTACAGGTAGCTAAGGAGAAAGCGGAAGAAGCCGATCGGATGAAGTCTGCTTTCCTTGCCAATATGAACCATGAGATACGGACACCTCTGAACGCCATAGTCGGCTTTTCCCAGGTGCTGGTCGATGAAGAGGATATGGAGGTACGACAGGAATACTTGAAGATTATCCAGAACAACAATGAACTGTTGCAACGGTTGGTAAATGATGTGCTGGATTTATCGAAGATCGAATCCAACTCGATGACGTTCTCCTTTTTCAATATCTATTTGCCGGAAATGATGGATGAGATTTATCGTTCGACGCAGCTTCGTATGCCTGAAAAGGTCGTTTTGGAGTTAAAAGAATGTCCCGCGATAAATTTTTATACAGATCGTATACGCCTTACGCAAATTATTACTAACTTGCTGAACAATGCGATAAAGCATACGGAAAAAGGTTTTATCCGTTTTGGGTATGATGTATTGGAGACGGAGATTAAGTTCTTTGTCGAAGATACGGGCGAGGGCATACCGGAGGATAAGTTGGAAAGTATTTTCAGCCGCTTTGTACAGTTGAGTGACTGGAGCAAAGGAGTCGGGCTGGGACTTGCTATCTGTAAGGGGTTGATTTCAAAAATGGGGGGTACGATTGCCGTGACTTCCAGATTGGGAGTTGGCTCTGTCTTTTACGTTACTTTACCCATTCAGAAAGCATAAGTGTGATTTTGGAAAATAAGTAGTGGATGAAAAGACTATTATTGAGGGTAATTTTATTATTATCATGGAGCTATTGTTGTACTTGTAAGGCTCAGTCTGTAGGTCGTCAATTGGGTGCGGATTCGTTGTTTTTGCGACAATTGTGTGACACCGTTATGAGTAAACAGGATAAAAGCGACAGTCAAGTGCTTTTCAAGAGGTTGCTGGACGAGTCCCGTAAGCGTCGGAATACCTATTATGAAGGAACAGCCCTTTTCCTGCTTGCGAAATATTATTACAGCGGTGAAGTCGATAGCATGGTTTATTACATACAACAAGCTATACCTTTATTATATAGGCAAAACAGATTGGAAGAACTTTTCCGCATGAAAGCCTGGTACGTTTATGCCTTGACAAGAGGAAAAAACAATAAGGCGGCGCTGGATAGCATCAATTCTCTGAAGCGGTTGGCTTTGGAACTCGATTATCCGGATGGAATAGATATGGCTAACCAGGCACTGGCCGATTACTATATGTCCAACAATTTGAAGCAGGAGGGGCTGGCTTTGTATGAAGATATCCTGACCGGAATGGAAAAGAAAAACGCTCCACTTGTCAAACGTATCAATATTATCCGCCAGCTTCTGAATAAAGCACCGGGAGAGGAAAAGAAACTGGAATATTTAGGATTGTTGAAAAAGTATCTCGATCAGTGCGACCGGGATGGTATCGTAAAACTGGATGACGAGAATCCGGTCAGCACTCTTAAATATACGATGAATCGCGGATTTGCCATGACCTATCTCCATCTGGGCAAGAATGATCTGGCTCTGAAATATTTAAAACGAGCCGAAGCCCTGCTGAAAGAGTATAATATAGCCAATAGGCAGTTGGAGATAAAAACGATCTATGCCGTGTATTATAAAAACATCGGGGAACTGGATAAGTCGATAGCCTTGTACGATGAATTATTGCAGTGCCATGAGCATATGAACAGAACGTCTGCTTATATTAATTTACTGAACAGTAAAGGGGACTTGCTGGTTAAAGCCCGGCGTTTTCAGGAGGCGGCGGAGGTCTTCCGGTTATATGCGATGAAGAATGACTCATTGTCTACCGCTAACTACTACAAGGAGTTGGCTAATATGCGAACCCGGCACAATGTCGACCAATTGGAACTGGCTAACCGGAAACTGGAGTTGGAAGCGTTGCGCGACCGTACCCAGATGTTTTATCTTTGGACCGGTGTGATCGCTCTTGTGTTCGTCTGTTGCCTGTTGTTTTTTCTTGTGTATCTGCACCGTCGGCATAGTATGCAATTGAAAAAGGCGAAAGAAAAAGCCGAGGAGTCGGATCGGCTGAAATCTGCTTTCCTGGCTAATATGAACCACGAGATTCGTACGCCATTGAATGCAATTGTCGGTTTTTCCCAAGTGTTGATCGATGAGGAAGATCAGGAGGCACGCAAGCAGTTTGCTGATATTATCCAAAGCAACAATGATTTGTTACAACGATTGATTTCGGATGTGTTGGATATTTCGAAGATCGAATCGAACACGATATCGCTTCATTATGCTGAATCCGACCTGTCTGTCCTGATGAGTGAGATTTATAATGTCATCCTGCTCAGGATGCCTGAAGGGGTGGAACTGCAACGGGCGGATAGCCCTCCCTGTATGCTGTATACTGACCGTAACCGCCTGACACAAGTACTGACAAACTTATTGACGAATGCGATTAAACACACGAAAGCCGGCTTTATCCGTTTCGGTTATGAAGTGGCGGAATCCGAAGTCTGTTTCTTTGTGCAAGATACGGGAGAAGGGATTCCGGAAGAACAGCAGGATCAGATATTCAGCCGTTTTGTCCAGCTTGACGACTGGAGCAAGGGTGTCGGGCTCGGCTTGGCCATTTGTAAAGGCTTGCTTGAGAAAATGAACGGATCCATCCGTGTGACTTCGAAAGTCGGTGAAGGTTCTGTCTTTTATGTAAAGTTGCCCCGTGTATAATATGAATTATAGCAAAGTTTTCTATTTTCTTTTCAAATGTTATCGAACACACCAAAAAAAGATTATATTTGCTGTCATATAAACAAACACATATTTTAATTTAATATCATGGAGAAATCAAGAAGATCCTTTTTTAAGAAAGGGCTGGCAGGAGCTATCCTGCTGGGCGCGGCAAGCGTGGCTAAGGCCGGATTGCCCGATCCCGTGAAGCCTAAGGCTGCCAAGGCCGTAAATCCTTTTCATTTGGGTGTGGCCGGGTATACATTTGTAAACTTTGACTTGGAAACTACGTTAAAAACTTTGCAGCGTCTGGATATTCATTATCTTTGTATCAAGGATTTCCACCTGCCGTTGGATAGCAATGACGAACAGATCAAGGCTTTCCATGACAAATGCGCTTCTTACGGTGTGACCGGATATGCTGTCGGTCCTATCTATATGAAGAGCGAGGCTGAAATCGATCGTGGTTTTGAATATGCGAAGCGGGTAGGAGTGAAAACGATTGTCGGCGTACCGAATTACGAGCTTTTGCCTTATGTGGACAAGAAAGTAAAAGAGTACGACTTCAATTATGCAATCCACTTGCACGGACCCGATATCAAGACATATCCGGATGCAACGGATGTTTGGGAACATACGAAAGATCTGGATCCGCGTATCGGCATGTGCTTGGATGTTGGTCATGATCTGCGTAATGGTTGCGATCCTGTTGCCGACTTGAAGAAATATCATACCCGTGTGTTCGATATGCACATTAAGGATGTGACGGATTCTTCCAAGGCTGGACGCGGTATCGAGATCGGACGCGGAAAGATAGACTTCCCCGCATTGATTCGTATGATGCGCGAAGTGAACTATACAGGAATGTGTAGTCTTGAATTCGAGAAGGATATGAAAGATCCTTTCCTCGGAATCGCAGAGTCTATAGGCTATTTCAAAGCCGTTAGTGATCTGGCATGATAAGAGTTATGATTTATGATTTGTGATTTATGATTTATGAAGCACAAGTTGTGAAACATAATTCATAAATTATAAATCATAAATGTAAAGATGAGAACAACGTTGTACCTGTTAATGGTCTGCCTGCTTTCGGCGTGCAGCACCGTTGAATATATCGGAATAGAAACTTATAATCCTGCCGAGATTACTTTCCCGAAGAATGTCGACAAGATTTTGATTGTTAATAATGCCATTCCCCAGCCCGACGATGTCGGCTATACCTATAATCTGTTTGGAACTGTACAAGATACGGCCCGCGCCCGTGCGGATAGCGCCTTGTATGATGCTTGCCGTTCCATGGGCAAATCGATAGTGGATGTTTCTTTTTTCAATGATGTCCTTCTCTATCATGATGGCACCCGTCAGGATACGAAATATTTGGTGGATGAAAAGTTGACACCCGAAGCGGTGAAAGAATTATGTCGGGAGACGGGGACGGATGCGATTATTTCGTTTGATCGCCTGTTGTTCCGGATGGAAAAGAATGTTGTCGCTTTTGCAGAAGGTTTTGTGGTAGGGGGTGTCGATGTCGAGATTACGGGAGTTGTCCGCAGTTATCTTCCCGGACGCGACAAGCCGTTGGCTACCGTTTATGTGCAGGATAGCGTTTTCTGGTCGGAAAGTGCGGATAATATGGAACAACTGAAACTTTACCTGCCGTCGCCGGATGAGGCCTTGCGGGCTGCCGGGCAGTTTATCGGTACGAAAGTTACTCCGAACTTTGTTCCTCACTGGGACAATGAAAGCCGCTGGTTTTACAAAGGAGAGGGGGCACGTTGGAAAGAAGCGACCGCCTATGCCTTGTCTGATAAATGGGAGGAAGCGGCTTCGCGTTGGAAACATGTGTATGAAAATTCTTCGAGTTGGAAGGCACGGGCAAAAGCAGCATCCAATCTGGCTTTATACTACGAAATGAATACTCAGTTGAAGGAGGCCTACAATTGGGCTGCTAAATCCTATGAGATATTTAAAAATAAGAAGGGAGACGAATACAATTATACGAAAATGCAACGGATGTATGTAGAGGCTCTTGGCAAGCGTATTCGTTCGGACCAAAAACTAAATAAGCAATTTGGAGAATAATAATCTTATATTCTCTGAATTATTATTACTTTTGGCAGACGTTTCGAATAAAGAATAAATAATAAGATATGAGTGCAAATAATGCAAAGGTTCAGGCTGTCATAGAAACTACTTTCAATTCGGCCATCAATAAACTTGCAGCGAACGAAGCAGGCAACTGTTACAGCGATTTATACGTGCAGGTGGATGCCGAGAGCGGGGAGTTGCTTATTTATGACGAAGGGGATGCGCTGGTAGAAAAGACTATCATTTTCGATTGGGTGAATACGACATGTGATGACGATCAGTTCATTCAGCAGGTTTCTGCAACTTTGAAAGCCGTGCTTGCTGTTCTGGTTACGAAAAAAGTGTTTGATAACCCTTGTTTTCTGAAACCGTTCTCGGTAAGCTTGACGGATGAGGATTTCGCTGTTATAGAGGAACTTCTATTCGTGGATGATGAAAATCTGCGTTTGGATGATCCTTTGTTGAAAGATTTGGATGCAGATTTGGATGATTTTTTGGCAAAACTTCTTTCAGATGTCGAATAGAGTTATTATCTTTGCGCCCGCATTCAGGAAGTAAATGTTGCCGAAATAGCTCAGTTGGTAGAGCAACGCATTCGTAATGCGTAGGTCGCCGGTTCAAGTCCGGCTTTCGGCTCTGGAAAGGAAGAGGCAGTCGCTTTTTAGTGGCTGTCTTTTTTTATTGGGGGAAAGTTCTGTTTTCGACTGGAGAAGATGTGATTGAATTATTAATAAGCGTTGCAGAACGGATTACAATCTTTCCAATAAGCCCTGCATCAGGGCGGTTCCGACTTAGGGAGAACCAAAAACAATCATCAACTTTACTTTACTGGCGGAAAAAGTGTATACAACAGAAGAATTTGTCAATGATGTGATGGCCATGTAGGAACGTTACCGGTTATTGTTTCCGAAATCAACAGGCATCGCTATCGAAAGTAATAGTGTTTGCTTTCAGAAGCAATAGCTTTCGCGATCAGAAGCAATAGTCTTTGTTCCGAAAGGTGCTATACTTCCACGTGAAAGTATAGCACCTTTTTTTAGAGAGGACGTATGCTCTTAACGAATAGCATGCATCCTTTTTCCGGAAAGCGTGTACCCTTCCCCTTATAAGGATAAGTCTTTGCCGGACGGGAGCCGTAAAATGCGGGATAAGAGCAATAAATTTCCGGATGGGAATCGTTTTTTATAAATAGCCTTCACCCTTCACATTCCTATGTACACCTTGAAATATAGGTGATATAAGGTGAACCCTGTCTTTGTATGAGCCTTCACCCTGTATGCCTTGAATTACATTCTATACACATAAGTGTGAAGGGTGAAGGCACGTGTGATAATTATCGAATCTTACCTTTTTTGACGGAAGAAAGTAATCGTTTAGATGCAAAACAATGAAATATTCCTTTGAATCTTTACTATCTTTGCAGGTAATTCATCTTACACCGACAAAATAAATGAATGAGACCATACTAAACGGCTTATTAAATCTATTTGCTATTTTCGCTTCCTCCGTACGGATCGAAAGGGTGCAGGCAAGTCGTGCCGTTCATTCCTATCTCTCCAGTCACTTCGGGGTACGTTCCCATAAAGAATATATCGAACTCTACAATGCGTTGCGCGAGATGTACGACGATTCGCTCTTTGTGCTCGACAAAGAACAGATTGTCCGGAATATCTGCGAACAGATGAAAGTGAAGTTGCGGGCTGAAGAGCAGTTGCTCTTGCTGATCCGCTTCGTGGAGTTTGCCTATACGAACAGCGAGGAGGCGGATCAACACCTGGACCTGTTCCGCCTGGTGGCCGATATCTTTTCGATTCCCCGGGAAGAGTTTGACGATGCGCTTGCCTTTATCACGGGAAAACCTTCTTCGTCCTTGCTGACGATCAGCGGGGAGGAGGAAGAGGAGGCCAACCACATTACGCGGAAGGGGATGGAAGGTCTCATCCGTGTGTTCTATATCCGCCGTTTCGACAAGCATATTTTTACTTATCATGGAAGCGGGCAGGTCTTTATGAACGATATTCCGCTCTCGTCGGATATGTTTTATGCCTGGCAGCATAGCAGCGTGTTGAAGGGACCTTTGTTCCTGCCGGTCTATTACAGCAACCTGCTGGCCGTTTTTAATAAGAACGAACGCAAGGAGGTCATCCATCTGGCCGGGCGTGATATTGATTTTACATTTAAGAATAGCCATAACGGACTGCATAACTTCTCTTTCAACCTCGAATCCGGACAACTTGTAGCCATCATGGGCGGTAGCGGAGTAGGGAAGTCGACCTTGTTGGGTATCATGAACGGCAATATCCGCCCGGACAAGGGGATGATTACCGTTAACGGCCATCCGCTCGACTCTCCGGAGGCGCGCCAGTTGATCGGCTTTGTCCCGCAGGATGATTTGCTGATCGAGGAATTGACCGTCTATCAGAACCTTTTGTACACGGCGCGGCTTTGCTTCGCCCGTCTGACGGACGAGGAGATCGGGCAGCGCGTGGAAAAGGTATTGAAGGAGTTGGACCTGGAAGAGATCAAAGACCTCGAAGTCGGTTCCCCTATCCGTAAGACGATCAGCGGAGGGCAGCGGAAGCGCCTGAATATCGCTCTCGAACTGATACGTGAGCCGGCTATCCTGTATCTCGACGAACCGACGTCGGGCTTATCGTCGTCCGACTCCGAAAAGGTGATCATGCTTTTGAAAGAACAAACCCACCGGGGAAAACTGGTGGTGGTGAACATACACCAACCTTCGTCCGAAATCTATAAACTGTTCGACCGTCTGTGGCTGCTTGACCGGGGAGGCTATCCGATCTATGACGGGAACCCGATAGAGGCGATTACCTACTTCAAGCAGGCCGCCAAGTACACCGACCCCGATATCAGCGTGTGCAGCGTCTGTGGTAATGTGAATCCCGAACTGATCCTGAACATCATCGACTCCAAAAAGATCGACGATTCCGGTAACCAGACGAACATCCGGAAGTTCACGCCGGAGGAATGGCATGCCGAATACCTCGCTTCCCGTCCCGCTTTCCCGCCCGTCGGGGAGGAAGCATTGCCGGAGAACCAACAGAAGAAACCTTCCTGGTTCAAACAATTCCTGATCTTCCTGGAAAGAAATATACGCACGAAGCTGACGAACAAGCAATATTTGGCTATCACCCTGCTGGAAGCCCCCTTGCTTGCGCTCATCGTCGCCCTCCTGACCCGCTACATGGACGGGGATGAATATACGTTGCTTGCCAACAAGAACTTTGTGTCTTATATCTTTATGTCGGTTATCGTTGTCACCTTTATGGGGTTGAGCATCAGTGCCGAGGAGATCATAAAGGACCGGACGATCCTGAAGCGCGAACATTTCCTCCGGTTGAGCAGGAGCAGCTATCTGACCTCCAAGATGGTGTATCTGTTGGCTGTGTCGGGGTTGCAATCGCTTCTGTTTATCGGGGTGGGTAACGCCATCATCGGGGTGGGGAGCGAAATGTTCGGCACGTGGTGGAGCATCCTGTGGGCTACGTCGTTCCTGGCGAACCTGACCGGGTTGATGCTTTCGCAGACGATGAGTTCGGTTGTCGCCATCTATATTACGATCCCGCTTCTGCTGATTCCCCAGATATTGCTTTGCGGCCTGGTCATCAAGTTTGACGACCTGAATATGCGGGCTTCGGACGAGAACATCGTGCCACTGATCGGCGAGGTGATCCCGTCGCGTTGGGCCTTCGAGGCGTTGATGGTGGAGCAATTTCGGGATAATGCTTATAATAGTCCGTATTTCCCGATCGAGAAAGAAAAATATCTGGCGCAATATTATGAAAATGTGCATTCCCCGGAAGTGCGCAACCTGGCAGAGCAGGTCACGGCAAAAGACGATCCCGATAAACGGAAAACAGTCGAGAACGAACTGGCCGTATTGAGCCGTGCCGCCCGTATCGCTCCCCGCACGGAGGGAGAGAGCTACCTGGCGTATCTCGACAAAGTGGATGCCGCCCTGCACGAGCGGGCGCACAACTTCACGGCCTATCTCGACCAGGTCCAGCAGGAACGCAGCCGGAAAGAAGGAGCCGGACAATTGACGGAAATGAAGAAAGCCCATCACAATACGGCGATCGAAGACTTGGTTATGGGGACCGGAGCGCGCCATCTGTATAAGGTGGCGAACCATCGTATCTACCCGGCGATCGGGCAGATCTATGTGGAGCCCGACAACCGTCTGGGACGTGCCGCTTTCTACAGTCATGAGAAAAATTGGGCCGGATATCATATTTCTACTTATAAATTTAATTTATTGGTTATAGGTTTCTTTGCATTATTGGCGATTATCGCTATATTCGCAGAGTTTCCGGGACGTTTCCTGAAAAGGGACGAATTTTGAGGTCCGAAATAATAAATTATTAAATTATACAATATGAAAAAGAGTGTATTAAGCATGCTCGCCGTAGCAGCATTAGTGTTTGGAATGACTTCCTGCAACGGAGCCAAGAAAACAAGCGAAGAAGCCGAAAAGACTGAAGAAGCTGCTGTTATAGCAGGTAAGGCCCCGAAAGATCTGTTGACAGAGGAGTTGAAACAAGAGACAATTCAATTGTTGAAGGATATGCCGGATTCCGATATCCCTTACCGTCTTTCCACAGGTGAAGTAAAAGTAAATGTCGGTGATGTCAAATACATGGTTCCGGTCAGTAAGGCTGCCGAACTGAGCACTCCGACACAGAAAGCCCGCGCATTGGGCATGTACATGGCCGATTATAACGTACTGAAAGCGATCGGTCAGCCGACAGCCGAAGTGGAAGGCGTAATCGCCAAGTTGGCTACAGACCTCAATGTATCGTTCGTTTTGGATATCCTGAAAGAACAGGCTCCGAAAGATGCTACTAAGGAACAGTTGCAGGCATTCCTGAATGCACAGGAAGACAAGATCATCGAAAAGATGGCTGCCGAGAACAAGATGGATGCTGAAGTGGAAATGCTGGGTGCTGCATCTGCCGAATATGCTTGCCTCGTTGCCAACCCGACATTGGTTGTCAAGGGTGATGCCACATCTGCAGGTCTTTCTGCTAATATGGAAAAACGCGTCAGCATGTTGGAAGAAGTGGTTGCCGATCTGGCTGCTTACTATCCTGACCTGAAACAGTTAGGCGAAACAATCGCTCCGCTGAAAGAAAAGGTTGCTTCCATCCAGAGCGCCCGTGAAGCGAATGCAGAGATCATGGGTATCCGTGATGCTTTGTTGAAATAAGATTCTCTATACATTAATATAATAAGTAGCCCGGCCTCCAAAAGGAAGCCGGGCTACTTATTTATGGGGGTTGGGCAACCCGCTTTCCCCGGTTGGGCAACTCACGACTTCGAGTTGGGCAACTCACAACCCTGAGTTGGGCAACTCCCGGTTTCGGGTTGGGCGACTCCCTTCCGTCACCCTTTGTAGCTGATCGAAAGCAATGTAATATCGTCCGATTGGACAGCGCCGACGACAAACTCGCCAACCGTCTCGGTAATCTTTTCCACCACCTCTTTCGGATTTTTGCCGGCCAGCGCACGGCAGTTTTCGAGCAGCCGTTGTTCGCTGTACAGCTCATGTTTCGTGTTCATCGCCTCCGTCACCCCGTCGGTATAGAGAAAGAGGTTATCGCCCGGCGACAGCTTCAATTCTTTTTCGTGGTAGCTGGCATCGTTGATTGCTCCCAGTATCATATCGCCTGTGGTCGGTACTTTGGAAACGGAACCGTCCTTTTTCATCAGGACAGGCGGGTTGTGACCCGCATTGCAATAGGTGACTACGCCCGTATGGATATTCAGGATTCCGTAGAATACGGTCACGAACATGTCATTCACACTTTCCTGGCAGAGGATGTTGTTGGAACGTTGCATACACATCGAAGCCGAGTTTTCGGTCAGCGCGATAGCCCGTATCACCGTCCGGCTGATCGCCATGAAGATGGCGGCGGGAACGCCTTTGCCCGATACGTCGGCAATGACGAAGCCTAAGCGGTCATGGCCGATGCGGAAGAAATCGTAGAAGTCGCCTCCCACATATTTGGCCGCATTCATGTATGCATACAGGTCGAACGATTGCAGCTCCGGGAACGGAGGGAATGTCTTGGGCAGGATCGTTTGCTGGATCTCCTGGGCGACGTGCAGGTCGTTTTGGATGGATTCGAGCTGCGTGTGTTCCTTTTGCGCCTGCTTGATGAAGGCGATTTGTTCGGCCGCCTTTTCGATGGTTCGCTCGAGGTCTTCGAGGTTGATCGGCTTGGTCGTGAAGTCGAAAGCCCCTTGGTTCATGGCGCTGCGGATATTCTCCATATCGCCGTAAGCCGATACCATGATGCATTTGAGTGCCGGGTTGCGCATCTCGTTGATCTTCGTGAGCAGTGTCAACCCGTCCATCTCCGGCATGTTGATGTCGCTCAGGATCACGTCGAAGTCCGGCATGGCAAGCATCATCTGGAGCGCTTCCAGCCCGTTGTGGGCGAAATGGAATTCATATTCGCCTTTCTTTATCTTGCGCCGGAAATATTGAGTCAACAGTATTTCCAGGTCCAGTTCGTCGTCTACACTTAATATTTTTATAGCCATAGTAGCGTTGTTTCTCTAATTATTGAATCGGAATGGTGATGGTGAAACGGGTGAACTCGTTCGGCTCGGATTCCATTTCGATCGTTCCGTTATGTTTTTGTTCGATGATCGATTTAGTGATGGAGAGGCCCAGTCCGGTTCCTTCGCCTACCGGCTTGGTGGTGAAGAACGGCGTATAGAGTTTCTCTTCGACTTCCTTCGTGATCCCTGAACCGTTGTCTTCGATAACTAACCGTACCCGGTCGCCGTCTTTCGTCAGACTGACCTTGATAGTCGGTTTATAAGGGCTTTCGGTGATGCCTTTTGACTTGTTGAAGACGGCATAGCAGGCGTTATTCATCAGGTTGAGGACGGCGCGGCTGAAATCCTGCGGGATCACTTTGACCAGCGGGAGCGTCTCATCGTATTCCTCGATGATCGAGACGTTGAAGCTCTTGTTATTGGCGCGGACGGCGTGATAGGAAAGCCACACGTATTCTTTTGTCAACTGGCAGAGGTCGGACGGGATATATTCGTCGTCCTTGCCCCGGGAATAGAGCAGGATGCCGCGGACGATGCTCGACGCGCGGTTCCCGTTTTCCTCGATCTTGCTCATGTTGCCTTTCAGGTCGTCCATGATCTCCCGGATTTCCTCGTCCGTATCAGCAGGGAGTTTGTTTTCCAGTTCGTCCAATACGTCTTCCATATCTTGCAGCAACTTGCACGATAATTTGCTGAAGTTGATCACGAAGTTGAGCGGGTTCTGTATCTCATGTGCGATACCGGCGCTCAACAGTCCGAGTGAAGCCATCTTTTCCTGCTGGCTGATCTGTTTTCTCAGACGTTCTAACTCTTTCATGCTGTCATCATTCATTGTTGTTGCTTTTTTGATAAATAGGAATCGTAATCATAAACTCGGTAAAATTGTCTTTCTCGCTCTTTACGATGATGGAACCCTGGTGGTTCAGGATCACCTCGCGGCAGAGGTACAGCCCGACGCCGGCTGCCTCGGCAGTGGGCTTGGTGGTGAAGAACGGTTCGAATATCTTGGCTTTTATGCTGTCCTCGATGCCGATGCCGTTGTCGCGGATGCTGAGGAAAACCGTTCCGTTCAGCCTCTTTTCCACGTGGATGTTGATGACCGGTGTGAAGTCCTCTTTCTGTAACTTCTTCAGCAACGCATAGACACTGTTCTTGAGCAGGCTGAGCATCACTTTGTTCATCTGCTCGATGTTGATCTCTGCGGTTGCGGGTTCTTCCGGACAGTCGATTTCGATCTGTATCTGCTTGTTCTCGATATCATCTTTGAACTGCTTGCGGATCACGTCCACGTTCACCTTGCAGAGGTTGCAGATGTCGGTCGGAGTGACGTCGCCATGACGGTCTTTCAACAATTCTTCCATCGCTTTGACGATCCGGACGGTGTTGCAGCCGTGTTCGTTTATCTTCTGGAGGTTGCTGTTGATCATGTCGAGAATCTCGATGCTGTCGGCGTAGTTCTCTTTTGACATGATTGCCTGCTCGTCCGTGATATTGTCCTTCAGGTCATTGATCAGGTTGACGGAAAGGCCGGCGAAGTTGTTGATGTAGTTGATCGGGTTCAGGATGCGGTCGACCAGGCCCTGTGTCAATTGTCCGACTGTTGCCAGCTTCTCCTTGCGGACCAGTTCGTCCTGTGCTTTCGCCAGGGCGTCGAGGGCGTCGGACAGTTTCTTGGATTCATTCAGCACCTGGTCGCGCTGGATGCGGAGTTCGATCGTTCGCTCTTCCACCACTTTGGCGAGGTATTCTTTCTGTTTCAGTTGCTTGCGCAGCTTCGCCTTGTAGATATACAGGATGATTTGGGCGATGATCAGGCTGGCGATCCACCCTCCCCAGTCGTAATACATCGATAGGATAATCAGGATCCAGTCGGCTAATACGAGCTTCTCTATGATTTGCAGCTTCACTTTGAGTGCTGCTATATCTTTAATGTCGAAGTCTGCCATATCAAAGAATGTCTTTTGTCATTGTGAGTATATTTTTTCCGGCTGAACGTTTGTAGGTGACTTCCGTCATCAGTTGTTTGACCAGATAGATTCCGAGTCCGCCGACAGGGCGCTCTTCCAGCGAAAGTGTCAGATCCGGTTCCTGCCGTTCAAGCGGGTTGAAGTCCAGGCCGGTATCGGTTATGACGATTGTCAGCCGTTTGTCCTCATAGCTCATGTCGATGCGGATGTCCTGATCTTTCTTGTCGGGATAGGCATACAGGATGACGTTGGTCACGGCTTCTTCGAGTGCCAGTTTGATCTGCATCGACTGTAGTTCTTCCAGTTTGTAAACACCGGCTTGCTGTTCCAGAAACGCGTATAGACGGGTTAACTGTTCCAGTTCGTTTTTTATATATAGCGTATTTGTCATCTGCCGGGATAAGGACGCTTGTTATTCGATCGTGAGGATGTGGGAGAATCCGGTGATATTCAAAATTTCCATGATCTCGCTCTGGATATTCTTCAGCCGGAAGGAACCTCCTTTGCCCTTCATCCCTTTTTGCAGCGTAAGGAGCAGGCGGAGTCCGGCACTGCTGATGTAGGTCAGCTCTGCTCCGTCGAGCACTACCGTTTGCGCTTCTCCCTGGAGGATGGGAGCGATCTCTTTTTCGAGGTCGATGGAGGTTAACGTATCTAACTGCCCGGAAAGACTGATGACGGTCTCTTTTCCGTTTTCTATTGTTATCTTCATAATCTGTTTTCTATTCTGATTTTCATTCAAGCAAAAGTATAGATAATCCTTTACGTGAGCAAGTTATTTGTGACGATTTGTGTTATCGGTACGAATATTTCATTTATCTTTGCGGGTGTAGTAATCAAAATAGTTGTTAGCTATGAAAAAAGTAACGAGTGAAGTAATTCAGATCAATGAGAAGTTAGGTGACTTCTTTGTTGATATTGCAAAGCTTGTCTTTGCGGGTGTAGTGCTAAGTACGCTGTTGGATATGGCGGAAAGTAAAGGTATAGTATTGTTTGTCGGAACTTGGTCGACTATAATGCTTTGTATTATTGGATTTATAATGTATGATAGAGTTAATTTGCACAAAAAAAGGAGATGAATTATATGGAACCAGCAGTTATTTTATTCGGAGGTTTGGCTATTGCCAGTACGATTGGATGTATAGTTCTTCTTATTCAGAATTATAGAATGAAGAAAGAGTACGAAAGGGAAGAACATAAGTAATATAAAGCAAGGGGCTGTCTGGCAGGTGAAGACAGCCCCTTCTTTTTCTTATTTTCTCAACCTTCCGATCAGCCGCCCGATCTCTCCGATCCAGAGAACCAGCGAAGTCGAGCCGATGATGATTCCCCAGTCCTTCCAGGATAACGGGACGACACTGAACATCTCGCCGCCGAACGTAACGATCAGGTACTGTCCGACGATGATAAGCAAAGCAACCAGCAAGAAGCTCTTGCTACCTTTCAGGTTGGCGAATGCCGAACGTCCTTCCATGAACGCTTTTGCATTGAACATATTCCAGAACTGAAGCATCACGAAGAAACTGAAGAACCAGGATAAGTCGTGCGGCGTCAGTCCGTCCTGCGCATGAAAGTGGAGCAATAACCCCATCAAAACGATCACGAATGCGAGGCCGACACCGAAAATGTTGTACGCCATCGGGCGGGTAATGATAAAATCGCCATCCTTGCCGCTTCGGCGGGGTTTGTCTTTCATCACCCGTTCGTTAGGCGGCAGCGAAGCCAGTGCCCCGGCGGCAAATGTGTCCATGATCAGGTTCACCCAAAGCATCTGTGTGATCGTAAGCGGAGATTCGGTGCCCAACAAGGAACCTAACAATACGATCAGGCAGGCCGCCACATTGATCGTCAACTGGAACAACAGGAATTTCTGGATGTTCCGGTACAGCGAGCGTCCCCACATCACCGCACGGGTGATGCTGCTGAACGAGTTGTCTATAATCGTGATGTCGCTTGCCTCTTTAGCCACGGAGGTTCCGTCTCCCATAGACAGGCCGACTTGTGCCGCTTTCAGGGCGGGGGCATCGTTGGTCCCGTCACCTGTTACGGCAACTACGGAACCTTTTTGCTGTAACAACTGTACCAGGCGTTGCTTGTCGGTCGGACGGGCGCGGCACATGATCTTCAGGTCGAGCACACGGTCCAGCGCTTCCTCGTCTGTCAAGGCCTCGAAGCCCGGTCCGGTGATGATGTTGCGTTCGGTGTCTCCGGCTTTCCAGGTCCCGATCTGCCGTCCGATCTCTTTGGCCGTTCCCGGAGTGTCGCCGGTCACGATCTTGATGTCGATACCGGCATCCAGGCAGCTCTGGACGGCTGCCGGAACATCGGCACGTACAGGGTCGGAGATGGCGACGATACCTAAGAAGGTGAGATCCGTGTTGTGCAGCCGCCCGTTCACAAAGAACGCAGCATCCTGCCCGTCTTCCAGTATCTGGTAGGCGAATCCCAACGTACGCATGGCCTGATTCTGGTAGTCAAGCAGTTGTTTTTCGATGCCTGCTTTGCACTCCTCTACCGGTTTGTAGCTCCCGTCGATTGCAACCCGCTTGCTGTTTGCCAATACGATTTCCGGGGCGCCTTTGACATAGAGCACACGTTTGCCCAGTAAGGAAGATTGTACGACTGTCGCCATATATTTCCGTTCGGTGGAGAATGTCAGCTGGTCCAGTATCCGGTCGTTTTCCCGTATTTCCAGATAATTCTGATGTTGGCTGTTCAACCATAGCAACAGAGCTGCTTCCGTCGGGTTCCCTAATGTTTTTATCTTCTCTTCGGAGAAATCGAGGAAAGCGGTCGAATTGACCGATATCCCTTCTTTTATCAGGTTACTGATTTCGTCATCTCCTAATTTCTGGTCTTTCAGGTTGTAAAAGTTCGTTTGGTACACCTGCATCTGGTTTTGTGTAAGCGTCCCGGTCTTGTCGGTACAGATAACGGTGGTGGCGCCCATTGTTTCGCAGGCATGCATTTTGCGGACCAGGTTATTTGTTTTCAGCATACGGTTCATGCTGAGTGCAAGGCTGAGAGTCACACTCATCGGCAGCCCTTCCGGTACGGATACGACGATCAGCGTAACCGCTACCATAAAAATATTCAGGATATGGGAGATCAGATCCATGACCGGCATTCCGGATGAAGACAACAATACTTTTGTCAGCAGTGCGATGAATGTGATGGCGGCAATCGCATAGCCGGCTTTGCTGATCACCTTGGCCAGCCCGGCCAGCTGCATCTGCAACGGCGTGTCGATATTGTTTTCTATCTGCGAGCCTTCATACACCTTTCCATATCCGGTCTCGTCGCCGACTTTTTCCACAGCCATCACGCCATGTCCGTCGACGACAGTCGTCCCGCGCATGACTACGTTGGAAGGGTAGGTCGCTTCTTCATCGAAGTCAGCCTCGTTCGTCGTCTTACTGATAATAGGCTCGCCGGTCAGTGTCGATTCATTGATCTGCAGGGAGATCGCTTCCAATAAATGTCCGTCGGCTGGGACTTCTTCTCCTGTTTCCAGCACGACGATGTCGCCGACAACGACTTCTTTTCGTGGAATCTGGCAGATATTCCCTGCGCGGATCACCTTCACGAATATATCGTCGTTGACCGTATTCAGTACGTCAAAAGCCCTGTTCGCCTTGACTTCGAAAAAGAAGCCGACACAAGATGCCAGCATGATTGCAAAGAATATGCCGATCGGTTCGAGGAAGGCGGTGAAGCCTTTAGCCTCCGGCCCCCAGCAATGTACACCCGCGATAATCATGGACAAGAACCATGCTACCAACAGAATCTTGATAATCGGATCGTTGAATTTTTCGAGGAATTGGCTCCACAGAGAGGCTTTCTCGGGAGGTGTGAGGATATTTTCGCCGTGAAGGCGCCTGCTTTCTTCAACTTCTTGTTTGGTTAATCCTTGATACTGATGTTTTTTCTCCATAAATTTATTAATCTGTTTCAGAAAATTGAGGGAACAAATTACGCAAAGTTATGGGACATATACAAATACAAGGTGTTAATGTTTGAAATAAGGAGGTTAGTCCTACGGTTTAACCTGCGTTACGAATAATTCGTTTGTTTTTCTCACTATTCTTTTAGTAGTGAGAATTTATTCTCAACACGGTGAGAATAAATTCTCATCAACGTGGGAAATTTTTCTCATGCTAATGAGAAAAGTCATTGCCTGTAGTGTAGTTTAATGATTTTGGTTGTCTACTTGGGGTCTGATCTGTAAAAGCGGTAGACTATGGTTTATACTTATTACTAAAAAGGGCCGCTTTAATGTATTTTAATATTGTTGGAATAAACTTTTTGAGGCGATGAACTGTCTTATATATACAAAGGCAAATAATAGTGTTTAGTTATTTAAGGTTATATGAGGAACATTAGGTTATTCTTTTTGATGGGGATTGTCCTTCTTATTGGAGGGCAATCCCTTTATTCTCAAAGTAAGAAGGAAAGGAAAGAACAAAAAGCAAAAGAGATAAAAGAAATGATAGAAGACGGCCGGTTCACCATAGATGTGGATCGGGCGTTGCCAATGGGAGGACGTACGGTTAATCTGACTACTCCTTATTCTCTTGAAATGCGCGGTGACTCGGCGATTTCTTATCTGCCTTATTTCGGTAGGGCCTATTCTTTGCCGTATGGAGGAGGTGACGGGATGCGTTTTGAAGAATCAATTACCGATTATCAATCAACCTTCGATAAGAAGGGAACCGCTCGAATTAAATTCGTAGCTCGTACCAAAGAAGATACTTTCCGTTTCGATGTGCAAGTATTTTCAAATGGTTCCGCGATCATAAGCGTAACGCCGACTAATAGACAGAATATCACATACCAGGGAGAACTGGCTCCGAAGAAGGAGGATTGAACAGACGCCCCTGCCGCGCATTTCGTTCGGAAATTCGTTTATTTACCTTAGCCGTAAATTCAAAATTCTTAAGTCCCCAATCCGGTGCAATCAGCAGCTCTTTTGGGGATTGCGATACAAACCTCTCTACGACAATAGAGGGGTTTAGTCGTTCAATGAAGTCTATGACCAGATCGATGTATTCATCGGCGGTATAGAGATGGAACTGTTCGGGGTGTTCCGCCTGTTCCCTGGCCATGCGTGTCCCTCGGATAAGCTGCAACTGGTGGAGCTTCAGCGTCGTGATCGGAAGGGTAGACAGGATGTCGGCATGGTGCAGTATTTCTTCCCGGCTTTCTCCGGGAAGGCCTAAGATCAAGTGGACTCCCGTGTAGATGTTTTGGGAAGCCGTGCGACGAACGGCCTCTTCCGATTCGGCATGCGTATGTCCGCGGTTGATACGGGTTAAGGTGCGGTCCAGCGTACTCTCCAAGCCGTATTCGATCATGACGAACTTTACTTTGGACAAAGCAGCGAAATAATCTAATAGCGCGTCCGGCATACAGTCCGGCCGTGTCCCGACGATCAGCCCGACGACGCCCGGATAGGCGAGGGCTTCCTCATATTTCGCAATCAGTGAATCCGGTTCGTCATACGTGTTTGTATATGCCTGGAAATAGGCCAGATATTTCATCTCCGGATATTTGCGTGAGAAGAAGCGGACGCCTTCCTCCAGTTGTTCCGTCACGCTTTTTTCGGTATGGCAATATTCCGGGCTGAATGTCTGGTTGTTGCAGTAGGTACAACCGCCGAAACCTTTCGTCCCGTCCCGGTTCGGACAGGTGAAACCGGCGTTGATCGATATCTTTTGTACTTTATAAGGGAATACTTCCCGCAGGAAATCTCCGAAATCACGATATGGTTTGCTGTTTTCCATGCGGGCAAAGGTAATTTATAATGGTTAAAGGGCAATGTCCGGTGGTTAATAATTTGATAAAATGATATCCGGATGCCTTTATTCTACACAAATATCCTTTAATCATTGACGTTTTTCTGCCAAATACGGCAAGAATGTAGTAACTTTGCAATCCGTTCTAACTGAATTATTAAGATAAAAATAGAATCATACATGAAACGATTAGGGTTTGGTGCTTTACTTTCGTTCCTGCTGGTTGGGAGCCTGGCAGCACAGAATGGGAGCAAACGCGTCGATTTAAAGGAAATTACAGATGGCCAGTTCCGCCAGGTGACTAACATAGGGGAAATGCGTTCTATGCCTGACGGTGAGCATTATACGGCGATGAACGATGCCCGTAACATGATTATAAAATATTCCTATCGTACCGGAAATCCGGTCGATACCCTGTTCTACACAGGGAAAGCGCGTGAATGTACGTTTGACAAGTTCGACGGATATACGATCAGCAGCACGGGGCACCATATTCTCGTATGGCGCGATGTGGAACCGATCTACCGCCGTTCGTTCAAGGCGAATGTGTACGACTATGACGTGCGTCGCAATTACGTGAAACCTATTTCCGATTCGAAAAGCAAGCAGATGATCCCGACTTTCTCACCGGATGGAAGGATGGTCGCTTATGTGAGCGACAATAATATCTGGATCCGTAAATTCGATTACGATACGGAAGTCCAGGTAACGAAAGACGGGGAGCTGAATAAAATACTGAACGGTATTACCGATTGGGTATATGAAGAAGAGTTTGCCGTAACCAACCTGATGGCCTGGTCGCCGAACAGCGAGCAGTTGGCATTTGTGCGTTTCGATGAATCGGAAGTGCCCGAATATTCGATGCAGATGTTCGGAGAGGGATTATACCCCGGCTATTATAATTATAAATATCCGAAGGCCGGCGAGAAGAATTCGAAAGTCACGTTGCATGCGTATGACGTGGCGACGAAAGATACGAAAGAATTAAAAGTTCCGGTGGAAGCGGACAGCTATATTCCGCGGATCGTTTTCACCAATAATGACGATCAGCTGGCTGTTATGACTTTGAACCGTCATCAGAATGTTTTCAATATGTATTATGCGAATCCGAAAAGCGGCGTTTTCCGTTTGATCCTGCGTGATGAGAACAAGGCGTATGTCGATTCGGAGTGGTTGAACTCTATCCGGTTCTATGCGAACAGTTTTTCGTATGTAAATGAACAGGATGGCTATGCACACATTTACCTGTATTCTCCTACAGGCGTCATGCAGCGCCAGGTGACGAAAGGCAATTGGGATGTGACGGCTTTCTTGGGTTATGACGAAGCTACAAAGACGGTTTATTATGAATCGGCTGAAGAAAGCCCGATCCGCCGCGCCATATACAAGATCGATGCGAAAGGGGTAAAGACTAAACTATCGTCGCAAGAAGGAACGAACAATGCTACGTTCAGCGAAAACTTCGCTTATTATGTAAATCAGTATTCAAATGCGAATACACCGGTAAAGATTACCGTGAACGAGACGAAGTCGAATAAAGTGTTGCGTGTCCTGCAGGATAACGCCCGGTTGATCGACAAGTTGGCAGGCTATTCGTACGCCAAGAAAGAGTTTATCAAGGTGCGTACAGCCTCTGATTATGAGTTGAATGCCTGGATTGTGAAACCTGCCGACTTCGATGAATCGAAGAAGTATCCGGTTCTGATGTTCCAGTACAGCGGTCCGAACTCCCAGCAAGTGCTGGATAAATACGGTTTTGACTGGGAACAATATTTGGCTGCTAACGGAATCATAACGGTCTGTGTGGACGGACGTGGAACAGGTGCCCGTGGAGAAGCTTTTCGTAAATGCACGTATCTGCGGATGGGTGAACTGGAATCTAAGGACCAGGTGGAAGCGGCACAGGCTTTAGGCAAGTTGCCGTTTGTCGATAAGAACCGTATGGCTATCTGGGGATGGAGCTTCGGCGGTTACAATACGCTGATGTCCATGAGTGTCGGTAACGGTACTTTTAAAGCCGGTATCGCTGTTGCACCTCCTACCGATTGGAAATATTACGATTCAGTTTATACGGAACGCTTTATGCGTACGCCAAAAGAAAATTTTGAAGGCTATGCCGCTACTTCACCGATCCGTCTGGCAAAGGACCTGCAAGGAAAGCTGTTGCTGATTCACGGCACAGCCGACGATAATGTGCATTTCCAGCAGACAATGGATTATGCTGAAAGCTTGGTACAAGCCGGTAAACAGTTTGAAATGCAGGTTTACAAAGACCGTAACCATAGCATCTATGGTGGAAATACCCGCTATCACCTGTATACCCGAATGTCTAACTTTTTATTTGATAATTTGTAACTTATAATGTCAGAACATTTGAGAAAGCCGGATTGGTTAAAGATCCGGCTGGGTGGGAACGAACAGTTCACACGGACAAAGAGCATCGTTGAATCCCACTGCCTGCATACGATCTGTACCAGCGGGAAATGTCCGAATATGGGAGAATGCTGGAGTAGGGGAACAGCTACCTTTATGATTGCCGGAGATATCTGTACGCGCTCCTGCCGTTTCTGCAATACGTTGACCGGTAAGCCGCTCCCGTTAGACCCGAAAGAACCGGCGAATGTAGCGGAAAGCATCCGGCTGATGAAGCTGAAACATGCGGTTATAACCTCTGTCGACCGGGATGATTTGCCTGATCTGGGTGCGCAGCATTGGGTCGATACGATTCGTACGATAAAAACGGTCAATCCTGAAACGACGGTCGAGGTTCTGATCCCCGACTTTCAGGGACGGCTTGAACTGGTAGACAAAGTGGTGGCAGCCGCTCCCGAGATTATATCCCATAATATGGAAACCGTACGCCGCATCAGTCCCGAAGTGCGCAGTGCCGCGAAATACGATGTAAGCCTTTCTGTGCTTGCACGCATCGCAGAACAAGGCGTTGTCGCTAAAACCGGCATTATGGTAGGGCTGGGCGAAACGGTCGGGGAGGTTTGTGAATTAATGGATGACGTGCGGGCTGCCGGCGTTTCCGTCCTGACAATAGGACAATATTTGCAACCCAGCCGCAAAAATATTCCGGTGAAGGAATATGTTACACCCGGGCAGTTTGAGTCTTATAAATCAATTGCTTTACAAAAAGGGTTCAAGAAGGTGGAGAGTGCTCCGCTGGTCCGCTCCTCTTATCACGCTGAAAAACACGTATGAGGGCGAGAACATTTCTCTGTGCTGTTTGTTATGTTATAAAGGGAAAAAAGGGGGAAAGGGTATGAACAAAGTGAAGAGAGGCTTGGATAATCAGGCCATTGGCTTAGTGCCGTTGTTGCTGTTTATGTTTTTGGATAATTATTTTTCGTATTTGTTGTCCTTCATAATCGGCGTTACCTTTTGTTTCGTTTGTATTTTTTTGTTTCAGATCCTGAGTAAGGATAAGGTTTATCAATTTTTGTTATTACCGGCTGCGACAACATTAGTTCTTTATTCGATTTTTCTTTGCCTTCGGCTCGAGCCGGTGTTGTTCATTTATTCTCCGTTGATAACAGAAGTTTTACTGGTAGTTGTATTGGCGTTTTTGGGGTTTGCCAAACGGACAATATTACGACGAATCCGGACCTCTCAGCATCCGACCTACAAGCGGACATTGATGCGTACTACGTTAAATGAATTCTTTTTTGTTGCCCAGCTCATCCAGAACCTCTATACATTGCATCTGTTTATCATTTTGGTATACAGTATTCTGCCCGAAACAATGCAGAGTGTGCGTATAGAACGTTTTTTATACAGGGAGCTTGGGATCGTTATCGGAGTATTTCTGATTCTGTATGAGCAGATAAGAATCTCGATGATGCAAGGCAGCCTTCGCAAGGAAATGTGGTTGCCAGTATTGAATGATGGAGGGAAAGTGATCGGGTGTATAGCTCGTTCCGTAAGCCGTTCGTTACCAAAGAAGTATTATCATCCGGTCGTACGTGTAGCTGTTATTTACCAGGGAATGCTTTATCTGGTAAGCAGAAGTAAAAAATCTTTTGTATCTCCTGATGCGATCGATTATCCGTTTTACAGCTATGTTTTGTTCCGCCATAGTATAGAAAGTACGGTACGTGAAACAATGGGCGATTTAGGTGAAAAAGATGATGTCATGCCCCGCTTCCTGATTCGGTACACATTTGAAAACGACAAGGTGAAACATTTGGTGAACTTGTATGTGATGTGTGTGCGCTCAGAAGAGGTTATGAATCGGATTAAGCAACCTGGCGGGAAACTCTGGACCTCCAAACAGATTGAAGAAAATCTGAGTTCAGGTGTTTTCAGCGAGTACTTCGAACAGGAATTTGCTTATTTGCAAAACACGGTTCTGCTGGCAGAAAATTTCTGCTGTGCTGATTGTTAAAATCGGTAAGGGTGCAAACGTTTGCACTCTTACCGATTGCCTAATTCAATAACTTCCAAATCTTTAATTTGTTTCCCGTCTATTATGAAGCGTACCAGTGTCCTTATCTGATGAAACCCGCTCTTACCGGCTGCTCCCGGATTCATATACAAGCAATTTAAACTTCTATCGAACGCAACTTTCAGGATATGTGAATGCCCGGCAATGAAAAGATTGGGCCGGGTGTCGTACAACTCTTTCCGGATAAGCGGGTTGTAGCGTCCGGGATAGCCTCCTATATGCGTCATCATCACGTTTACTTCCTCGGCTTTGAAGTGTGCGACCTGTGGATATTGCAGGCGAAGCGATTGCCCGTCAATGTTGCCATATACGGCGCGGAACGGTTTCAAGGCTGCCAGCCGTGCCGCCAGTCCGTCCGAACCGATATCGCCTGCATGCCAGATTTCGTCACATTCGGAGAAATATTCTGCATACTTGTCGTCCCACCAGGCGTGGGTATCTGAAAGAAGTCCTATTTTAAGCATAACAATTTCTTTTATCCCACAAAAGTATTTATATTTACCGACCGAAGATAATAATACGATGGAGAATTCACATAAATACTTTAAGCGCGATATTAGCTGGTTGTCCTTCAACTATCGCGTTTTGCTGGAGGCGGAGGATGAAACGCTCCCTATCTATGAGCGTATCAAGTTTCTTTCGATCTATTCGTCCAATCTCGAAGAGTTTTACGAAATAAGGGTTGCCGAGCACCGGGGTGTGATCATGAAAAAGAATTTCACCGAAGAGAGCGGGGCGGAGGCGGAAGAGACGCTTGCCGAGATCACGGAAGAGGTGAACCGGCAGCAACGCGAATATTATCGTATATTCTCCAAAGTGTTGCAGGAATTGAACCGGCAGGACATCTACCTCTACCAGGACAGCCGGCCCGAACCCTTTCACGAAGAGTTTGTGCATAACTTCTTCAATGAAGAGGTGTTCCCTTTCCTTTCGCCAGTCATGATACAGGCGGGGGATATCCGTACGTTCATACGGGACCGCCGCCTCTATTTGGTAATCCGGATGATGAAGAAGAGCAAACGGATGGCGGAGCCGGATTATGTGCCGGAGTATTATTATGCCTTGATGAAGATCCCGTATGCCAAAGTACCCCGTTTTATCGAGTTGCCTACGCACGAAGGGAAACACTATATTATGTTTATCGACGATATTATCCGGGCCAACCTGTCCAGCATCTTTCCCGGTTATGTGGTGGAGAGCTGTTACAGCATCAAGATCTCGCGCGATGCCGATATCTATTTGGATGACGAGAAAGGCGGGAATATCGTCGAGAATATCCGCAAGAAAGTAAAGAAGCGCAAGATCGGCGCCTTGAGCCGTTTTATGTATGACAGCAATATGCCCGATGATTTCCTGGCGTTTGTATGCAATGCTTTTGGCATCACCACAGACGATCTGGTACTGGGCGGGCGGTATAATAACCTGCAGGACCTGGCCAAGCTGCCGAATCCGAAAGGAAAAGAGTTGGAGCAGCAAATCCCGTCTCCTATGCGTGTGCCTTTCCTCGACGAGACGGGTTCCGTCTTCCGGGCGGTGAAGAAACGGGATATCCTGTTGCATTTCCCGTACCAGTCTTTCGACTACCTGATCCGTTTCCTGATGGAGGCGGCTTTTGATCCGAAAGTGGATGAAATCAAGATTACGCAATACCGGGTGGCGGAAAACTCGGCCGTGATCAATACGCTGATCAGTGCGGCGCAGAACGGGAAGAAGGTGACGGTCTTTGTCGAGCTGAAAGCTCGCTTCGACGAAGAAAACAATATGAGTACCGCCGAACGGATGGAGCAGGCTGGAATCCGCATCATCTATAGCATCCCCGGCTTGAAAGTGCATGCCAAGGTGGCGGTTATCTTGCGGAAAGATACGGAAGAGGGTGCCAAGCGGCGGGACTTTGCCTATCTGAGCACCGGTAACTTCAATGAGAAGACGGCGCGTATCTATTCGGATATGGCGCTGTTGACTTCGAATACCGAACTGATAACCGACATCAACAAGGTGTTTGCTGTATTGGAAGGAAAGATGAACGAACCGACGTTCCGCCATCTGTTAGTCGCCCGTTTTAATATGGTTCCTGAACTGACGCGTATGATCCATCGGGAGGTCGAGCATGCGAAGGCCGGGCGTAAAGGCCGCATTGTTTTGAAGATGAACGGCCTGCATGACCAGAATATGATCAACGAACTATATTATGCGAGCGAGAACGGCGTAGAGATCGACCTGATTGTCCGGGGCATTTGTTGCCTGGTTCCCAACCGGCCGTTCAGTGCGAATATCCGGGTTACCCGTATCGTGGATATGTTTCTGGAACATTCCCGTATCTGGTATTTTTATAATGACGGCAACGAAGATTTGTTCCTGACCTCCGCCGACTGGATGCGCCGGAACCTGAACCGCCGGATAGAGACGGCTTTCCCGATCCTGAATGCGGAGATCAAGCAAAGTATTATCGACATCCTGAACATCCAGTTGCAGGACAACGTGAAAGCCTGCTTGCTCGACGAACACTTGCATAACAACTTCAAGCGGGACGACAACCCGGTGAAGGTCCGGGCGCAATTAGCTATTTATGAATATCTGAAAAACAAAATGTAAGCCGTATGGAACTTCCTTCTTCCTGGACATTCGTACTATTCAGCTTGGGCTTTGTCGCACTGATAGCAGGTGCTCTGCTCGGATTCGGCATTGGCTATCGTACGGGCGGCAGGCAGGAACGCTTCCGCCAGGTAAAGGAGAAGCTGAAACGGAACAAGGCGACGATGTGCAGGCAGCAAAAGGAACGTTACGAATATGCCAGGCAGGTGAAACAACTGGAAGAAGAGCTGCTGCACCTCGCATCCGAATCCGGACAGTACCGGGAACGGCTCTCCGATCTGGAGTTCTATCGCCAGAAGCTGCGCGAGAGCGAGCGGACGATTGCCTCTTTATCCGCCGAAAACACGGACCTGTCCGATGCCAATGTGTTGTCTACGCTGATCCAGCTGAAAGAAGACCCGCTTCATACGAACCTCACCCGCGAGGAATGGAATGACCTGTTCCATCTGACCGATATCCTTTTCAATCATATCCTTTCCGGCATGAAGGAGAAGCAAGGAATCACTCGCCATGAACAGGAAATCTGTTGCCTGGTCAAATGGGACTTCTCGCGGAAGGAGCAGTTGGCCGTCTTCAATAATACATCCGAGGCTCTGACCAAATCGAAAAACCGGTTGAAGAAGAAGCTCGGGTTGGATGAAAAGGTCGATTTGGATCAATTTATCCGCCTTTATTAACGGAAGGAACGAGGCGGATTGTCCGCTTAATTGCATATTAGCGGTTGTTCTTCTTATTTATCTTTTTGTAATTTAATCTGTTAGGAATAGTTTTATTTGTCCGGCATCATTCCTTTCTCCATTCTTCCCTCCTCCCTACCTTTGCTTCGTGTGAATTTAGTTTTTAAGAAATCTAATCGTAGAATGGTATGAGAACACGATTTTTATTACTTTTGATGCTGGTCGTTCTGGTAGGAGGGACAGCCTGCAACCGGTCTTCCAAGACGGCTAAACAGTCCATCTTTATGAAACGGGCGACCGGTTTTACTTATGAAGTGTTGGTGGTAATGGACAAAAATATGTGGGAAGGGGAAGCAGGCCGGCTGTTGTACGGCCAGTTGACGGCTCCAATTCCGGGATTGCCCCAGAGCGAGCCGACCATGCGGGTGACCTACGCCGAGCCCGGACAGTTTGACGGCCTGCTGCATTATGTCCGCAACATTATTAATGTCCGGGTAGATGAATCCCTTTACACGAAGGTGTCCGTACATAAGGAAAAAGACCTGTGGGCGACCGGGCAGGAAGTGATCACGATCAATGCACCTTCCTCCCAACTTCTGGCTGAATATTTAGCAAAGCAGGGGACGGCATTGGTCGCCTGGTTAGGAGAGAAAGAGCGGGAACGGCAAGCTGCTTATTTAGCGGGCTCGCATAGCGCCTGGGTGAATGACAAAGTAAAGGCCCGCTTCAATGCGCAGTTGTACGCTCCGGAAGAGATGTGTTCTTATAAAGATACGACGGACTTCTTTTGGGTGACCGATCATGGTTTGCGGGGACGGATCGATATGGTCGTATATAGTTTCCCTTATGTCAGCGAGCGCGCGTTTACATTGGATTACTTAGTCGCGATGCGGGATTCCATTTTGGGAGAACATATACCGGGTGCATTTCCAGGCTCTTATATGACGACCGAAAAACGTTTCACCCCCTCTTATGAAGCTATTTCGAAGAACGGGGAATATTGCGGCGTCGTAAGGGGATTGTGGGAGATGGAAGGCGATATGATGGGCGGTCCCTTTGTCAGCCACGCCCATCTTGACAAAAAGAACCAGCGGGTTGTCGTAGCCGAAACTTTCGTCTATGCCCCGAACACAAAGAAGGCGAAACTGATCCGGCGCGCGGAGGCGGCGCTTCATACGTTTTGCATGAATTGAATTGTTTATACTTTAAATTTGATCGTATTATGTTGGCACTTTATCTGAAAATCGCTTTTCGCAATATGTGGAAATACAGGACGCAGTCGCTGACCGGTATCTTCGGTTTGGCATTTGGCCTTGCCTGTTTCGTCCCCGCCCTTTATTGGATGTATTACGAAACGTCTTACGACAGTTCTTACCCGGAAGCGGAGAATATCTACCGTATTTATGGCGTAGATAAACAGTCCGGCAATGTCAACAAAAGCCTTTCGAAAGTTTATGAGAAGACATTGTGTGAGCAGTTTTCGGCAGTAGAAGCCTCTGCCGTTTGCATAACCGGGCAGGAGGAGAACTGCCGTACCGATAACATCCCGTATGTCCGGTTGAGCATGCTTTATGCCGAGAACGCTTTCTTCGATGTTTTCCCGCAGAAGTTTATTTGCGGCGATGCCGAACGTCCGCTGCAAGTGATAGATAATATCGTGCTTACGGAAACGATGGCTACCCGCTTGTTCGGCGATCCGGAAAAGGCGATCGGGCAACAGGTGCAGAATACGATAAGGGCGGATTGGCCGCCCTATACGGTCACGGCAGTGGTGGAAGACCCGCCGGCCAACTCGAATTTCTCGTTCGACGCGATTATTTACAGCAATATGGTCAAGCAATTTGCTGAAATAGATGAAAAACAACAGTGGGGCCTTTTCTTCTTTGATTTGTATGTGAAACTGAATCCACATGCAGATGCCGGTGCACTGGCAGGGCAAGTGCGTGATCTGACTTCCCGGTTGGGAACTAACGCCAATGTCGAGTTGCGGATGTTGCCCATCGGCGATATCCGTCACCACCTGAACTCGGATGCGCCCTTTACGCTGAATTTCATAGGCCTGTTTGTCGCTTCCGGGATATTGTTGTTGTTATCGACGGTATTCAATTTCCTGAACTTGCATCTCGACTTTTTCCGCCAGCGTCTCCGGGAGTTGCATTTGCGCAGGGTGAACGGAGCTACGGGTGGCCAGCTGATCCGGCAGATGCTTTTCGAACTGGCTTGTTCGACTCTGATCGCCTTATTGTTGGCATGTCTTCTGGTAATACTTGTCCGTCCTGCCTTTTCAGGGTTGTTGGACATTGAAATAGGGGTGTCGCAATTGGTTTTGTTCTTTCTGGCTTGTAGTGTCGTATTGCTGGCTTCGATACTCCTTGTCGGTATTGTTGCTTTTTGGCGATTAAGCCGTTTGGCCATGCTGCCGGTGTCGGAAAGGGAGAATACGAGGCAGCCGGTGTTGAGGCGAATGGCTGTCACCTTGCAACTTGCTGTCAGTGTCGTGTTTATCCTTGCCGCATCCGTCGTAATGATGCAGATGCGTTTTGTCAATCACAAAGATTTGGGGTTTGACCGTAACGGAGTCATACAGTTGTCCGGATTTCAGGATTATTCAGGAAAAGTGGAAGCCGCCTTGATAGAGAAGTTGAAGGCTGTTCCCCAGGTCGAGACGCTGACCGATGCTTATTTCGAACCTCGCCATGAGGCGCCTCCCTACTATTTGTCGAATCGGGTGGAATGGCCGGGGGAGCAATCATCTGCGAACAGTTCTTTTTATCTGGTTCCCGCAGACGAGCGTTTTGCTGCGACATTCCGTTTGAAACTGCTTCATGGAAAGTGGTGGGAGGAAGGACAGATGCAAAAAGTGGTTCTCAACGAGGAGGCGGTTCGGGTGATGGGGCTTCGTGACCCGGTGGGGACGGTTATCCGTATGCCTGTGTTCGAAGAGGATTCCGTTGCCGATTATGAAGTGGTAGGCGTGGTAAAAGACTTCCATTTGTTGTCGCTTCGCAACCGTATCCAGCCTGCCCTTTTCTTCCCTTCGCAACGGTTGTGCAATATCTTGTATTTGCGTATTGTTCCCGGACAGGAGATGGAAGCGATCCGCCGGGTTATGGAAATCCTTCCCGAAGTCGATGTTACGTTGGCTGATGCCCGCCTGACACCCATAGGCGACCTGTACGACCGCCTCAACCGCTCGGAGCAAGCCGGCCTGAAAATGTTTTCCGTCCTGGGGGTCGTTTGCCTGCTGATTTCGTTGTTCGGTATTTATGCCGTGGCCTCCGCCGCCACGCAGCGCCGGCGCAAGGAAATAGCTGTCCGTAAAGTCGTAGGGGCCAAAGTGGGCGATATCGTCCGTATGTTCTTCCGTGAATATACGGTGCAAGTGATGCTTGCCGGCGTGGTTGCCCTTCCGTTGGCTTACATAGCCATGAGCCGCTGGCTGCAAGGGTATGCCTATCGCACGGATATCCCCGTATGGTTGTTGGCAGGAGTGATAACGGGAGTGGTCGCAGTGGTGCTTCTCACCGTCCTGGGGCAAGTGTTGAGGGCGGCCAACAGCAATCCGGCCGAAGTGGTGAAGAGTGAATAAACTTTTTGAAAAGCACTGCGCATCAATTCCACATCCTGCAGAAGATATCTTCGTCGGTATCGTCGAGGAATTTGACTTTGTGGAGGTGCTTTTCGCGGTCAAAATAGTGCAAAGCCCTGTTCCGGCAAAGGATGTAAAAGGTATCGTTTGTGATATATGTCCCGTGTATGGTAGCCAACGGTATGACGAGGTCGGGATCATCATCCATCGCGAATATCAGGCAACCGCCGAAACAAATAATTTCCCACTCGTCAAGAGCGGGGCGAAGAGACGCTACGATCTCGCATGCACATTGTTCCGGGATGAGGTTAGCAATGCAACGTAGAGATTCAAGGCTTTTTTCCATATCCTACTGTTTTTTTAAGTTAGATATGTTCCGCGACCGCATAAAAAAGGGGCACGTAACATATACATAAACCCTAAGAGTAGGTACTGGAACACCCGACAACTGAGAATACATAAAATGTCCGTACCCCCGCTTATCGTAACAAAAATTACATAAGCAGAGCACGAACATTTAAATATCAGTTGCCTAAAATTTCCAGTTTTACTCTTAGATAATTAAATGTCCTATAACAATTACCGCATTTCTCTTCGGTAACGATGGCAAAGATAGAATATTTGATGGAGTTTACAAAAAGAATGTTACGGCTGGATTAATTATTTTCGGGGTTTGGTAAGGATTTTTATCTGTATGTGGTGTCTTTGTCATGGCGGGATTGGGTTCACACTATTGTAAGTCCGGTTAAATCTTTGTTTTACAGTGAATGCTGTGAATGCCGTTCGTTTTTCCGGGAAAAATAGTTCTGAGCAGCTCTATTTTTTTTCCTTCACTGCAAACTCTTGAAATTTATCGTTTTACGGGAGGGTGAACCCCATTTGTTTTTTCTGATAATGGGAGGTATCCGGTAATTATTGGCTCCCGACCTGTAAAATATGGCCTAAAGGGTAAAAATTACAGCCTATATCCTATTGGTAAAAAGGTTATAGGCCGTCTCCCAAAAGGCGCTAACCTTTTTCGGAAGAAGTGCCGACCTTTTTGGATAGGGGTAGGCATTCTTTTTTAACATACATGACTCGCATTCAAAACGGGGAAATAATGAGCCAATTAAATGATGATTTATGGGGGTGATGGAATGACATCGTTGTCGAAATGATTGTCGTTCTGTCGGGGCAGGTTCTAAACCTGCCCGATATCGACAAATATACATGTTGCAATCGGGCGGGTTTAGAACCCGCCCCTACAGCGACACCTTAAATATATCGGCAAATCATTATTTGTGATTCACCTCTGCCAAAATGTGAAACAAACCTATCCAATATGCACTTCATCTAAATATAAATGCCTACATTTGGGGGATGCCTGCCATTAGGCATAACTAAAACATTTAATTATGAACAAATTTGTCAATCCCTTCTCGGATTACGGCTGGAAGAAAATTTTCGGCAGTGAAGTGAGCAAAGATCTTATCATCAGTTTTCTTAATGAAGTCATTCAGCAGGAAGTAATCGTTGATATAACGTTTCGCAATGTGGAGATGCTCGGTCTGAAACAGGATCAGCGTCGGGCTGTTTTTGATATTTTCTGTGAAAACGAAAAAGGCGAAGTCTTTATTTGCGAGATGCAGAAAAGCCGTCAGAAGTATTTTTCCGACAGAGTGTTATATTATGCCTCATTCGCTATCCAGCAACAGTCTATGATCGTAAAGGAAAAGTTGGAGAAGGAACCCGACGAGACGATCCGTAGGCGCTGGAACTACCAGATCAGCAAGGTGTACGTTGTCTGTATCTTGAATTACGTCATGGAACCGTCGTTGCCAGACAAATACCGTTGGGACATCGTCCGCATGGATCGTGAGTTGAAGATTCCTTTTAGTGAAACGCTTAATGAAATCTATCTTGAAATGCCGAAATTTGTATTACCTTTGCATGAGTGTGATACGCTTTATAAGAAGTGGTTATATGTCTTAAACAACATCGAGATCATGGAACGATTACCCAAAGAACTGAACAATCAGATATTCCGGAAGCTGAAAAGCATTGTGGAGGTAGAGCGCATGACTCCCGACCAGCGCCTGGAATATGAGTTGAGCCTTTCCGTCGAACGCGATCTCTCTGCCGCCCTCGACACCAGTTTTGAAGACGGAATGGAGAAAGGCTTAAAAGAAGGTATGAAAGAAGGTATTGAAAAAGGAAAAGCAGAAGGTTTGTGCCAAGTCGCAGCCAATCTGAAACGTATGGGCATGGATATTGCTACTATCGTAAATAGTACCGGACTGAGCAAAGAGGTGATCCTTTCTTTATAAGGGAGATAGAATGGTCCTCACCCGTTCCGGCACATACCCTGTGCGGATGCGCCATTCCTGCGGATAAAGATTGTTGGCGCGGTTGCCGAGATGTTTGACGAAACCGAGCGGAAATCCTTTGTAACGGATTAATACGTAGCCTTTCTCAGTGCCGGCAGGCAGGAGAAGGGCTTCTTTTTTCAGATACCGGATAGCATCGTCCCAATCTAAATCTGCCACAGGGAAAGCATCCGGGCGCAACGCCGTGCTGAGCGCCAGCTCCTCGGCGGGGATAAAATCTTTCCCTTTCACCTCGCCGATACAGATCCCGGCCGAAAGAATGCGCAGGTGCTCGCGAAGCAAAGGATAAACCTCCCGGACCGGTTCGGGGTGCATCCGGAGGATATTCCCGGTCCATTCGGGAGAAAAAGAGGGCGCATCCGACAGATAGGATTTGACCGTTTCTGGGATGGTCGGCGCTGCTTTCCCCTTTTCTTTCTTGTTCTTGCTTTTGAACCGGAGCTCCTCTGTTTCGGTGTTCGCCTTGCGCAGGACGGCCAGGAAGAAGCCTTCACCCTTTGTCTTGTGCGGGAAAAAGCGATAGGCCGGATGGTCATATTTGAGCGGGCCGGTGATCTGCCATTCGTCCTCGACCGGAATGGGCAATGCTTCGGCTCCTAATTCTTCTATGATATAATGAATGTTCTCTTCGTCTTCCTCCGTGTTGTAGGTGCAGGTGCTGTAGATCAACAGGCCGCCGGGTTTCAGTGCGTTCCAGATGTCGTGGATGATGCGGCGTCCGCGTCCGGCACAGAGTTCGACGTTGGCGATGCTCCATTCGCCTGTGCTGTCGGTGTCTTTGCGGAACATACCTTCGCCGGAACAGGGCACATCAGCCACGACCACGTCGAAGAGGTGCGTGAGGCGGCCGATCTCTTCCGGATCGTTGCCCGTCACGATGCAGTTCGGATTTCCCCATTTGGCGATATTCTCGGCCAGTATATTACTGCGGCTGCGGATCACCTCGTTGCTGACAAGCAGGCTGCCTTCCGGCAAGAGGCTGCTGAGGTGGGTCGATTTGCCCCCCGGGGCGGCACAAAGGTCGAGGCAGCGGACAGGCTTCTCCACATACCTGCGGATCGCCTGTTCGAGAAACATGGACGATGCTTCCTGCACATAGTAGGCCCCGGCGTGGAACAGCGGGTCGAAGGTAAACGAAAGCCTTTCGGGCAGATAATAGCCTGTCCCGCACCAGGCAACCCGGCTGTCCGGTTGTCCGGCACATGGAGCAGGCGTCCCTTTCTTCTCGTTGATACGGATACTGACGGGGACGTCGGCCTGCAACGCCGCTTCGAAACTGTCGAACTCATTTCCCAGCAATGCACGGGTACGTGTGATAAAATCTATCGGAAGTGCCATCTTTTTTTACTTGTTTCCGGCAAAAATACTACTTTTGCGTAAGATTTATGATTTATGATTTATGATTTATGGCCATGTCGCCCTTTTTATCATAAATCATAAATCATAAATCATAAATCATAAATCATAAATTCATGTCCGTTCTCTACCTTATCCCCGTCACGCTTGGCGACGTCGAACATCGCCGGGTGCTTCCTGAATACAACCGGGAAGTCATCCTTTCCATCCGTCATTTCATTGTCGAAAATGTACGTACGGCACGCCGTTTCCTGAAAAAGACGGAACCTTCCATCGTGATAGACGATCTTGTCTTTTATGAATTGAACAAGCATACGTCGCCTGAAGAAGTCGCCGGCTATCTGGCTCCTTTGGCGAAAGGCGAACCGGTTGGCGTGATCTCGGAGGCCGGCTGCCCGGCTGTTGCCGATCCGGGTGCGGATGTGGTGGCGATCGCACAGCGTAAAAACTACAAGGTGGTCCCGCTGGTCGGCCCTTCTTCGATCCTGATGTCGGTGATGGGCTCCGGTTTTAACGGGCAGAGTTTCGCCTTTCATGGCTATCTGCCGATCGATGCTTCGGAACGTACGAATACGATCAAAAAGTTAGAGGGCCGCATCTATTCGGAGAACCAGACGCAGTTGTTCATCGAAACGCCTTACCGCAATAATAAGTTGGCGGAGGAGCTGGTCCGCACGTGCCGCCCTTCGACCAAATTGTGCATTGCTTCGAATATCACCTGCGAAGACGAATATATCCGCACCCGCCCCGTCAAGGAATGGGCCGGCAAGATTCCCGATCTGAGCAAGAAACCGACAATCTTCTTAATCTATAAATAAATGGCAACCTATCAGGCACACGAAACAGCCGTTATCGATCCCGGATGTACGATCGGCGACGGTACCCGTATCTGGCATTTTTCCCATATCATGCCGGGATGTACGATCGGACGGGGCTGCAATATCGGGCAGAATGTAGTGATTTCCCCGGAGGTGGTTCTGGGGAATAATGTGAAGGTACAGAACAATGTCTCCGTCTATACCGGCGTGACTTGCGGGGATGATGTCTTTCTGGGACCCGGTTGTGTCTTTACCAACGTGGTCAATCCACGCAGTGCCGTTTCCCGCAAAGACCAGTACCTGAAAACGTATGTCGGCAAAGGGGCTACTGTCGGTGCGAACGCAACGATCGTTTGCGGCCATACGATCGGCGAATATGCCATGATCGGTGCAGGAGCCGTTGTCACCAAAGACATCCCGCCCTATGCTCTGGTTGTCGGCAACCCCTCCCGCCGGATCGGTTGGGTAAGCGAATACGGGCATCGCCTATCCTTCAATGAAAAAGGTATCGCCACATGCCCGGAGAGCAATCAGCAATACCAATTAGAGGGTGACGTCGTAACGCGTATTTCGTAGGGGCGAGGTCCGCTTGCCCCGGAATATGTATGATGAAGGTTTAATATTCCCCGTTGAACCATCTCTTTCCTTTCGGAGTCCGAATAAAGATGAGGAAAATAATCCCTGCTAAAGAGATAACTCCGAATAGACCTGCTAATAAATAACTTTCTATCATAATTATTCCTTTCCTTTTTTGTATAGGACAAATACTATTATTGTTAATACTATAATAGATATACATCCAATTGCAAATGTAATGATTCTATTCATATCTGCATTTGTGATCATTGTTAATATTATCCCGCCGAAGGTTAGTTTTGAAAGATCCAAAGAATATTTACTCATTTCTAAGTAAATCGCTTTTAGTACTTTGGGAGAGATCTCTTTCGGATGCTTCTTCCTGTAAGAATACGAATTTTTCTGCAATTGTTTCATAGTTGTTCTGATTAGATGTTAATAATGGCGTAAAGATAAGTAAAAATCCTTACGCCATCTACTTTATCGGAATAAATATCTTTAGCAAGCCTTAAAGCTCATATCCAGTCCCTTGACAGAGTGTGTCAGTGCCCCGACCGAGATATAATCCACACCGCATTCCGCATAATCGCGAAGCGTGGCAAATGTGATGCCACCTGAAGATTCCAGCTCATAACGTCCGGCAACCATTTCGACAGCTTTCTTTGTATTCTCTGTATTGAAGTTGTCCAGCATGATACGGTCGATACCCCCGACACGCATCGCTTCCTGCAATTCGTCGAAGTTACGGACTTCGATTTCAATCTTCAGATCCTTGTTATTCTCTTTCAGATACTGATGGCAACGTGTGATGGCCGCTTCGATGCCGCCGGCAAAGTCCACATGGTTGTCCTTCAGCAGGATCATATCGAACAACCCGATACGATGGTTGACGCCGCCGCCGATTTTTACCGCTTCTTTCTCGACCATACGCAAGCCCGGAGTCGTTTTACGTGTATCCAGCACGCGCGTTTTCGTCCCTTCCAGAGCCTTGACATATTTGCGTGTTGTGGTTGCAATACCGCTCATGCGCTGCATAACATTGAGCATCAGGCGTTCCGTCTGTAACAACGACTGTACCTTGCCTTCGACAACGAAAGCGATATCGCCTTTTTTCACTTCGGCTCCGTCATGGATAAATGTCGTCATTTTCAGATCCGGGTCGAATGTATGGAAAATACGTTCGGCCATTTCGACGCCGGCCAGTACGCCGTCTTCCTTCACGATCAGCTGGCTCTTACCCATCTCCGTTGCCGGGATGCAACATAAAGTCGTATGGTCGCCATCGCCTATGTCTTCTGCAAATGCCAGGCGGATCAGTTCCGCAATCAGTTGTTCTTTTGTTTCTTTTACGTTCATATCTTTTGTTTATTCAATTCTGATAGACTGTATAACCGCTTTGCTTCCTTCTGCGCGGTATGTCACGTTTACGCGATATTCGCCGGTCGAAGTAGGCAGTTTGCCGACAAAGAAACCGTTCTCTTTTTTATCAGCATGGTGGACGACTGTGAATCCTGTCGGTTTGTTCCCTCCGAAGAAGGCATTCAGCATTGAAACAGCGTCGTTTGCGTTGCACTTTTTGGATGAGCCCGGTAGGGCCATGTCGACTTCTTTGTCCATTGATCCGCTGAGCGACGAGGCGTTACCTCCTTTAAAAGCGTTCGATATAGGAACTATATCGGCAGCCATTACACTCAGTACCGAGAGAACCAATGCCAACGTAAGAAATAATCGTTTCATAAGCTTTCTCCTCTTTTTGTGAGTATTATCATGCAAAGGTATGTATTTTTTCCTGTAATTTAGCGTCCTCAATCTCTAAAATGTAAACGAATGAAAATTGCACTGGTTGTGATCGGCAAGACGGATGCCGGTTATTTTGTGGAAGCGATCAATGAATACAAGAACCGCCTGGTCCATTATATCCCTTTTGAAATGGAAGTGATCCCTGACATTAAGAACGTCAGGAACCTTTCCGAATCGCAGCAGAAAGAGAAAGAAGGTGAATTGATTCTGAAAACATTACAGCCGGGCGACTATTTGGTTTTGTTGGATGAGAAAGGAAAAGAATTCACCTCGATGCAGTTTTCTACTTATATAGAAAGGAAGACGCATACGGTCCCGAAACGCTTAGTTTTTGTTGTCGGAGGCCCGTATGGTTTCAGCGATGCGGTTTATAAAGCCGCCGCCGAGAAAATATCCTTAAGCAAAATGACTTTCTCCCACCAGATGATCCGGCTGATCTTTATCGAACAGATCTACCGGGCGATGACGATCCTGAATAACGAACCGTATCATCATGAATAATGTGCCAATATTGAACAATTGGCACATTATTTATTCTCTTGTTTTTTGTATCAGCAAGTAATCAAGCAGTGTCATCGCCGTCATCGATTCGACGATAGGGACGGCGCGCGGTAAAACACACGGGTCATGACGGCCGCGGGCTTTCAGGATCGTGTCTTCGCCTTCCATATTGACGGTTTCCTGTTCCATCAGGATGGTGGCAACCGATTTGAAGGCGACACGGAAATAAATATCCTGTCCGTTCGAGATGCCTCCCTGTATGCCACCGGAATGATTCGTATGGGTGTTGATGTGCCCGTTGTCATTGAAGAAACGGTCGTTCCGCTCCGAGCCACGATATAAGGCAGCTTCGAAGCCGTCGCCATATTCGAAACCTTTTACTGCATTGATTGTCAGCATCGCATGTCCCAATGCCGCATGCAGCTTCCCGAATACCGGTTCGCCCAACCCTACGGGAACCCCCTGTGCTACACAGGTGATCACGCCACCGATCGTATCTCCTTTGGATTTCACTTCGGCAATCAAAGCTTCCATTTCTGCGGCTACGGCCGGGTCCGGACAACGTACGGCTGTGTCTTCCACCTTGCTTAAATCGTAATCCGTATAGGAGCCGTTTAGTTTGATATTCCCAACCTGCGAGGTAAATGCCTGGATCCGGATACCTTTCTGGCGAAGGGCTAACTTAGCAATAGCCCCGGCTACGCAACGGGCGATCGTTTCACGGGCAGACGAACGTCCACCACCGCGCGGGTCGCGTATTCCGTATTTGGTCTGATAGGTGAAGTCGGCATGGGAAGGACGGTAGACGCTCTTCATATTGTCATAGTCCGACGAGTGCTGGTTCTTGTTCCAGATGATAAAACCGATCGGAGTACCTGTCGTCTTTCCTTCGTAAATACCGGAAAGGAACTGTACTTCGTCGTCCTCCTTGCGTGGGGTTGTGATTTTGGATTGTCCCGGTTTACGGCGGTTCAGTTCACTCTGGATAAAAGCCGTATCCAATTCGATACCGGCAGGGCATCCGTCTATTACGCCTCCGATTCCGGGACCATGCGATTCACCGAAAGAGGTCAGTCTGTATATGTTTCCGAATGTATTCACTATGAGAATTGAAAATTGAAAGTTGAGAATAGAAAATGAAAGAGAAGAAAACCAATAATATAAAAAATGGAAAAGCATCCTGTTACAGATAATTTTCCATTTTCAATTATCAATTTTCAATTATTTAGTGGCAGCTTCCGCATCCGCATCCACCTTCGTGTTTGTGGTCGCCGCAATCGCTACCGCAGTCGTCACATCCGCAATTGCATCCGCCTGCCGGAGCAGAAAGAGCTGCGATTTCTTCAGCTGTCGGTTCGTGTACGTCAATAACTTCACCGCTGAAATGCAACATTTCACCAGCCAACGGATGGTTGAAGTCCATAACGACTACATCATCTTTTACTTCCAGGACAGAACCGTTCATACGGTTGCCGTTCGAATCCATCATCGGAACCGTGTTACCTTCTTTGATCATTTCCGAGTCGAACTTTCCTTCTACCTCGAAAATATTTTTCGGAAGATCCAGTACGTGTTCCTCCACATACTCGCCGTATGCATCAGCCGGAGCTATAGAGAAGTTAAATTTGTCGCCTACTTCCAGTCCTTTCAGAGCGTCTTCAAAAGCGGGGAGCATTGCGCCTGTACCAAAGATGAATTTCAGAGGTGTCTCGGCTGTTGCTCTTTCCATCAATTCGCGTTCTTCGCCTTCGCCTACGTTCAGATCGTAAGTAACTGCAACGAACTTATTTGCTGTAATTTTCATTTGTAATTGTATTTGTGATAAATAAAACGATGACAAATTTACGTATAATTTCCGACTTGTCTGCCTAATCTCAATAATTAAATAGGCAAACAGCTTTATTTCTTATCTATAGCTTTCTTTAATGCGTCTAATGCCGAAGAGAGGACAGAACGCGGGCAACCGATGTTCAAACGCATGTGCCCTTCACCTCCGGGGCCGAACATACTTCCGTCATTCAGCAGCAAACCGGCTTTATCCTGGAACAGGCTCACCAAATCAGCTTGGCTCAGTTTCAGGTCGCGGCAATCCAACCATACAAGGAAAGAAGCTTGTGGTGGATAGACCTTGATCTTCGGGAGTTTGGATTTGCAATAGTCATCCACGAAGCGGACATTTTCCGTGATATACATCCGCATCTGTTGCAGCCATTCGGCTCCGTACGTATAGGCTGCTTCTGTCGCTGTATAGGCAAAGATCGTTCCGGCATTGAATTCTCCCGCTTCCATGAAGGAATAGAATTTCTCGCGTATTTCCGCATTGGGGATGATCGAATAGGAGGTGACGATACCGGCAATGTTGAATGTCTTGCTCGGAGCCATAAAAGTAATGCTGCAATTTGCCGCCGTTTCCGAAACGGTCGCAAACGGATGATGCGTATATTGCGGATAAGCCATCTCTGCATGGATTTCATCCGAGATGACGAGTATATCATGTTGGGCGCAAACCTCCGCCAGCTTGACCAATGTGTCTTTTTTCCAGACAATACCGCCCGGATTATGAGGGTTGCAAAGGATCAGGACCTTACAATGTTCATCGATAACCGATTCGAGATTTTCAAAATCCATCTCGTAAACGCCGTCTACCATTTTAAGCGGATTGTAAACAACCTCGCGATGCATGCTTTCCGGAACGATGCGGAAGGGATGGTAAACCGGTGGCTGTATAATTACTTTGTCGCCCGGTTTGGTAAAACATTGCAGAACGAAACCGATTCCCTTTACAATACCGGGAATGTAGCTAAGCCATTCACGCTGGATTTTCCAGTTATGTTTATAATGTACCCACTCGATGATACTATTATAATAAGAGTCCGAATCGTATGTGTACCCGAAAATCTCATGTTCACAACGTTTCTTGATTGCATTGACAATAAAGTCCGGTGTCCGGAAATCCATATCGGCTACCCAAAGTGGAGTAAGGTCTTCATTTCCGAAACGTTCTTTCAGGTTGTCGAACTTGACACAGTTCGTACCCCTGCGCTCGATGATCTCGTCAAAGTTGTATTGTTTCATTATCTATAAGTTCTGTCTATTGATAGGGGCCAAAGATACGAATTATATTTAGAAACTGCTTCGATTTTTTTTAGCTAGTTATTGCCTGTAAAAGCTTGTTTATCTCCTTTAATATACTACCGGACTTTTAGTTCTGTTCCTATAGTTGGAACTTATAACCGATAGCCAATGTCGCATTGCGGTTTCTTAATTGATGATAAAGCCCAGCATCCATGAACCCTTTCCACATACTCTTTAATCCTAAATCATAATTAAACGACATGCTGACACGTCCGATCTCTGCATTTAACCCGAAGCGCAGTCCGGTATCGAAACGGTTGAATGCATAAGCGAGCTTTCTTTCTGATTCGGCGGTATTATAATAATGAGATTCGAAAGGATTCGACCATTCTGTCAGATTCATGGATTCATTGGGAGTATTACTTGTGGTACTTTTTTCAAACTCTCCGTATCCGTTAACACCCCATGAAAAGTAGGTTCCAATGGAAGGCGTCAGATGAATATTGGATGCTATCGGTATTCGATAGCCAATCATTACCGGCACTTCTAAATAGCCCAATCTGACAAGCATTTCATATCCGAGATCATCTGCACAAATTGTGTTTGCTCCTTTCATTGTATGAAACACTCCGGTAGATAAATTGATACGATTCTTGAAAGCATAATCGACCGTCAATCCTCCATGTGATCCAATCTGCGTATGATTGGTTATAACGTTAACACTTGACAGGTCAATACCTACTTCTGCTCCCAAACGCCATTGCGCTTTTGCCGGAAAGAAGCAGAGGCTTAATAATGTAACGATCAACAATTTTGTTACTTTCATAATTTAAAATATTATTGTTCTATACTATAAAGACATGAATTTTAAATAACCCCCTATCGGGATGAAATGAAAAGCATAAAGTTTGAAGGTAAACACGGGATAGTTTGATTGATACTTTTGGAAAAAAGAAATAAGCCTCTCGTATATCCCGTGTGTGACTGTAAGTTCAAATATTATTTGCTGTAAACGTTTTGATGAATCGGGCAAATATTGGAAACTCCCTTAATACAATTTTGCGGTATAATATACTTTCCTTTATAGTAATTGTAGCCGACACCTTCAGGGCTGGTTCCTCTTGTTTCTGCTTTGAAATGTATGCAATCAGGGGCTTTTAAAGGATCTGACATATTACGGACAGAAAAATTCATTAAGTTTTTAGTGTAAAATCCCATTTTCCCTTCTCCTAATACGATTTTAGCAGGAACATCAAGGTTTATTGTTCCATACGATTTTACGTATCCGTTAGGATATACTTCGGTTGGTATACCGTTGAATATACATTTTATTTGTGATACAGTATAGTCTGTTGAATAATGTTTCCACCCGGTAGGACGTTTCTTTTTACCATCAACTTTTATTTGAAACTGTACCATTATCTGATTAGAACCATGGCTGTCTTCAAATGCTGTGTTTTTAATTAAGTAACATTCGGCATAAGCTCGCTTGGTATTATCACTTTTTGTGTAGCTGAACAAATCAAAGTTGATTTGTTCACTTCTTTCTTTTGATGAAATTGGATTTAAATAAGCTATTCTCTGAATTGATTTTGAATTATCAGTTGTTGCTAAAGTTATGTATTTACTATCAACAATATTCTTGATACCATTTATATAAAAAATTCCATTTTTATTGATGACGTTTTGATAAGCCCTTGATTGGATAGTGGAATATATGAGGCTATCTTTAGTCATATATACAAATTGTTTATTTTGATTTAATAGTTCAGTGACTTTTGATGGCGCATTTTCCATTGCTGTATAAATGGCTTCAATGATGTTATCTGTAAAAGTACGATACGATTCGAAATGGTTTAATGTTTCCCAGTTTCTAAACTCTTTTTCCGATAATTGTGATAAAGAATCAGATATCTCAAAATAATCTTTTGTGGATCTGAAGTTTAGTGCCCCATCATTTTCTATGTGATAGGGTACGTCTACTAAAATAGAGGGTGATATGCCTATGTTTGCAGATGTCCCTTCTATTACCTCTGTTTGTTCACATGATGTTAATGCCAATGCGCTTGTACAAAACAATAAGATAATGTTTTTACTTTTCATGATTTTGTTTATTAAATTAGTTATTAAAAAGATTGCCATAAATAATGTTATTTCCATCTGTGATATATATTATATCATTTGGATTTATATTTTCACTCAAAGAAATAATAGCAGAAGATGTGATCTTTGTATCTACAGATTGCTTGTGTATTATGTCACCTGTTGAACTTGTTATGGTTACTTCTATTGTCCCTAAATAGGAAGAAAATTCTAACAATAAATTTTTATTGTTGTCTTCTATCCATGCTCGGATAGGTGGATTTGGAATAATTGATTTGACTTTTAGCCATTCTCCTTTGAATGTAATTTCCTTTTTTGCAAAGCATGGTAGTGTAAATAATAAAATTAGCCCAATGCTCCATAATTTGTTTTTAGCCATAATTAATAGTTTAAAAATGAATAATGCAAAAGTAGAGGGCTATGTCTTCTTGGCAAAGGAATCGGTCGAAATAGGTATGGACAAATGCTTTTTTTTTATATTGTATTTATGGTTGAAATTCAGTTGGTTATATGAATTTTAGATAGACATTAATATGTTTTATATAGACAAGATGAAATATATTTAGTTTAAAATCAGCAAGTTATAAGGTAGTCGTAAATGCTTGTGTCTTGGTTGGCTAAATTGAGTTTTTGACGGGCTCTAAACCTATATTTGCTAACGGAATTAGGAGTTATATCCAATAGGATTGCTTCTGCTTTTACATCGAGTTGTAAAAAACTGAGGTAGCATATTTTTTTTTCAGTATCTGTCAGACTGTATGGGTTCTCCTTTATAAAGGTTGTAACGTTAGGATAAAGCATCTGGATAAGGGCTATTAGACTGTTCCAATCTTTGTCTGTTAGTTTTTGCTCTTTATCTGGAATCACATTTTTACAAAGTTTTTTTATTCGTTTCGTGATTGAAGCGGCTTGAAATGTATTGTGTCTTAAGGCGCACAACTCTTCTTTTGTTTTTTGGGCTTCTGCTTTAAGATCTTCTGTATCTTCAAGCCTTAAGTTTTTCTGTTGTATTTCCAATTCTAACTCATTTAGACGGATTCCTTTTTGTTCTAAAACTTTCCGTTGATAATTATTTTTTGCCTGATAGATCAGGTAAATAGTTAGAATTATTATAGCAGAGAAACAAAGTAGAATAATATAAAAATATTCTGCAATTTGAAGGTCTTTGTACTGCTTGGATAAAACAGCTAAATTGTGTCGCTTCTCTGCATCGATGATGTCTATTTGCATTTCTTTGTCATATAAAGAATCTTTAGCTTCAATATATTGTTCCAAATAATTTAATGCATTATCAGTTTCGTTGTCATCTTTCTCTATTAGATATCCAATATATAAACGATCAACATGAGTATAGGGATTTGTTGTCAAATTTTTTGACTTTTCTAAATAATAGCGAGCTGAATCTATAAAACCGTTTCTATAATAGATATTACTTAATGCTAAAAAATTAGGAGCGGCTTTTGCAGAATATAAAGCAATGGACTTCATAAAAAATAATTTGGCTTTATTTAATTCCCCGGTTTTTTTATAGATGTTTCCAAACCCGTTTGCGATAGAAGCCATTCCTATAGAATCATTTAATTTTGTAATGATAGAATCAGCTTTTAACATATAGTCTAATGCTATTGAACAGGAATCTCCAAATACCCAAGTTTGAGCAATATCCCGTAACGCAAATGCATAGCTTCTGATATTTCCGGCCTTTTTGAAATATTTGGCAGCTTCTTCAAATTTTCGTCTTTCTTCGCTTCTTTGCCCTGTATAGGTGTACAAATCTGCCATATAGCTACAAAGATATCCCGCTACATTATATATATGTCCTTTCAATGCTATTTCCAATGCATCCGAATAAGCGTTGGTTGCCGGTATGAAAAGTTTGTCTTCTGCATACGAACGGCCTAAATATAAACCGATCCAGGCCTGTTGTTTGGCAGTCCCATGTTTAGTGTACCATTGCAAGGCACGTGAGAGCTGTTCTACATAAGGCATATCTTTATGTAATTTATCCGCCGTTTTGCTCTGCAAAAAACACCAACGAGCAAAAAGTTTGTCGTTTAATTTATCCGGTGTTTGTATACTGTCTAAAAAGATTTCAGCACTATCCGGTTGCGTTTCGACAAAAGATTCGGCTCGGTCAAGCAAATGGGGGATTGTTCGATCGTCATGGCAAGAGAAAAATATGACAAATAAAGTAAGTAACAGACCGTTTCTCATTTTGATGTATTAAAAACATCAAAGATACAATTTTTATTGGCTAGTGTCAAGGGGGCTGTACCTGAACGGATATTCAATTGGGATAATCTATATCCGGACATATCTAAAGTTGTTACTTTTGGATAGGGGTGCGAAAAAGGATAAAAAAAAATAACAAGTGACATGAAAAAAATTGTAACTTAGATGTTGCAAAAAAACTGAATTACAACAATTTCAAGATCACTTGTTATATAAATGCAAAAATAGACAAAATATCAGAGATATCCTCCTTTTTTTGTGTCAAAAAGATCAACCCTGTTCCATTTTGACTCGCTTGTATAAAGTATTCGATTTGGGTATGCATTCGAAATCCGTTTCAAAATTGAAACAACAAGGTAGCTCCTTGCCTGAGCTGCTCTATGGTTTGCTACTCTTACGAATTTATGGCCTAACAGTATATGCCGGTTCCAAAAAAGATTATTGGAACTTGTTGTCATGCCAGGGTAAAGACACCTTTTACCGTTATTTGAATAATCCGACCATCTCTTGGCGTAAACTGCTATACCGCATCACATTATCCTTTATTAGAGTATGTGCATCCCAAAAGTCGGATCAAAGCTCCTCAGGCCCCCGCTGTTTGATATTTGATGACACATTGCTGCCCAAAACAGGTAAAAAAGCGGAAGGAATCACCAAGGTGTACGACCATGTTGTTGGGAAAATGCGTTTGGGGTACAAACTTCTCGGCATGGTCTATTTCGATGGAACTTCTTCCATCCTGTCGGACTTCTCCCTGCACCATGAACCGGGCAAAAAGAAGGATGGCGGATTAACCCGACAGGAAAAGAAGGAACAATATAAAAAATCCCATCCCGACAAGTCGTACGGGCAGATCCGTAAAAAGGAATTATCCATGAGTAATATCGAGAGCATGAAGAATATGTTATGCAGAGCTTTCAAAGAGAAGATTAATGTGGATTATGAAGGAAATCAACCTGGAAACGTACTGGAACGAAATTGGTGAAAAAATAAACATTTAAGCTTTTTTTGAATGACCTGATTCTCTTTGTATTGGATGATTATAATAATCTGAAAAGAGAGATATATACAAGGGTGCGAAACTACAAATCGCACAATAAGTCCCCTAAAACAGGAGATGTTTATATTTGCTTATTATTCAGTAATTTACATTATTGAGAGTTTCTTAAAAAATATTACTCGCAAGTGTAATTTGAAATATATGGGGTAGAAAATCAAATTAGATGCGCTACTGTTTCGATTTGGACTAACGGATAATTGGGGAAATTGTACAATAAGCCGGGAATGACAATAAGGTTCGTTTTGAGGAAAATGTGAACCTATTAGATTGCTTGAACGGCTTCCCTTAAAGGAAACAAATAGTATTAGTAAGTCGAAACAAGACTGTAAGATCCCCGGATTGATAATCCAACAAAGGTACTTATTGTATAAATCGGATAAAAAATCACGGAAAACCCCTGTTATTCCTTTTTGGGTTAACGGTTTTCAAGTCGGAAAATAAAGAAAAAAAACGATTGTTGCCGTGAGTTGCGCAGAAAATTTCCGTGACGACCGTCTTCATTGCCACGACGACCGTCTTCGTATAGGGTGAACTCGGCAGCTCGGAGCAATGAAGACGGTCGTTGCAGCGATGAAGACGGTCGTCATGGGAGCGAAGTGCCGGATATTCAAAAAAAGCCCTTTAATTCCTTGCCGCATTCCTGTATCATCCCCTATATCTTCTCAAATATTCGATTCTCCGGGAGTTCGGCTTTTCCCGAATGTCGCAAATACTGGAAAATAGATTGACAAACGACAGATCATTTTTCCGGCATCGGCGGATGGTTCACCGGATAGTTATATAAAAAGCCGTTCTTGTGGATAAATGTCAGCCCGAAGCGGTTCCTTTTTTTTATCCGAAATAGAAAAAACAGGGAAAGAAGGGGGCTTATTGTCAAAATCAAACAATTCGTCTATTTGAGCTTTCTTTTTGAAAACCCTGTTGAAGTATTAAACTGCAAGCCTATCTCCTTTCTTTGCTTGAGAAATGTAAGATAAATTGATATTTTTCTTTTAAATTCTTTGGTGGTATGAATTATTGTTCTACATTTGCAGCGTCAAACAAAATAAAGACGTAAGAAAAGATGATGAACAACGTATTGCATATTATTCTCGTGGTGGTCCTTCTAGTCATTAGCAGGTAAGGAGAAAGGTGTGCAAGAAGTTGTGAAGTCGTATAAAGATATTTCTTAAGCCTTTCTCCTTACAGAGAAGGGCTTTTTTAATATATATAATGTAAGAAAGTAAATATAGGAGCGGTTTGTGAGCCGTTCGAAAATAACAAATAATATGATGAAGAATCCGTTAAGAAGTTCATACAGCACAGAGGGCAGACGCATGGCCGGAGCCCGTGCTTTGTGGCGCGCCAACGGCCTGAAAGAAGAGCAGTTCGGCAAACCGATTATAGCCATTGTGAATTCATTTACCCAGTTTGTACCCGGTCATGTCCATTTGCATGAGATCGGGCAGCAGGTAAAAGCGGAGATCGAAAAGCTGGGTTGCTTTGCTGCCGAGTTCAATACGATTGCTATTGACGACGGTATCGCTATGGGACACGACGGAATGCTCTATTCGCTCCCTTCACGTGATATTATTGCAGACAGCGTCGAGTATATGGTGAATGCCCACAAAGCCGATGCAATGGTTTGCATCAGCAATTGCGACAAGATCACTCCGGGTATGCTGATGGCATCCATGCGGCTCAATATCCCGACTATCTTTGTTTCCGGCGGTCCGATGGAAGCCGGCGAGCTGGATAACCGCCATCTGGACTTGATCGATGCCATGATCGAATCGGCCGATACTTCGGTTAGCGATGAACGGATCGCGCAGGTGGAACGGAATGCCTGTCCGGGATGCGGTTGCTGTTCCGGTATGTTTACGGCCAACTCGATGAATTGCCTGAACGAAGCGATCGGCCTGGCACTTCCGGGCAACGGGACGATTGTCGCCACGCATGTGGGCCGTACGCAGTTGTTCCGCGATGCAGCTAAACAGATTGTAGAAAATGCCTATAAATACTATCGTGATGGCGATGAATCGGTTCTTCCCCGCAGTATCGCCACCCGTCAGGCTTTCCTGAATGCCATGTCATTGGATATTGCAATGGGTGGTTCCACCAATACGGTTCTCCACCTGCTCGCAGTTGCACAGGAGGCGGAAGCGGACTTCACGATGGACGATATCGATATGCTCTCCCGCAAGACTCCCTGCCTTTGCAAGGTCGCTCCCAACACACATACGTATCATGTCCAGGATGTAAACCGTGCCGGCGGCATCATGGGGATCATGAACGAACTGCTGAAAGGCGGCCTGGTGGACGGAAGTGTGAAGCGTGTGGACGGCATGACACTTGCCGAAGCCGTAGATAAATTTGCCATCACCTCCCCGAATGTAACGGACGAGGCGGTTAAGAAATATAAGAGTGCCCCCGCCCACCGTTTCAGTATCCGGATGGGATCGCAGGAGACCTATTATAAAGAACTGGATACCGACCGTGCCGTCGGATGTATCCGTGACATCGAACATGCCTATTCCAAAGACGGCGGCCTGGCCGTCCTGAAAGGGAATATCGCATTAGACGGATGTGTGGTCAAGACGGCAGGTGTGGATGAAAGCATCTGGAAGTTTGCCGGCCCAGCAAAAGTATTCGATTCACAGGATGCGGCTTGCGAAGGCATCCTCGGCGGAAAAGTCGTATCGGGCGATGTGGTTGTGATCACACACGAAGGGCCGAAGGGCGGTCCGGGCATGCAGGAAATGCTTTATCCTACCTCTTATATAAAGAGCCGCCATTTAGGCAAGGAGTGTGCGCTGATCACAGACGGCCGTTTCAGCGGCGGTACTTCCGGCCTTTCCATCGGCCATATCTCTCCCGAAGCTGCGGCAGGCGGAGCGATCGGTCTGGTGAAAGACGGCGATATAATCGAAATCGATATCCCCGAACGTACGATTAACGTGAAGGTTAGCGATGAAGAACTGGCAGAGCGCCGTAAGGCGGAAGAGGCCCGCGGCACAAAAGCCTTTACGCCTCCTCATCGCCAGCGAGTCGTCTCGAAAGCCTTGAGAGCCTACGGCAAGATGGTCAGTTCGGCCGATAAGGGTGGAGTGAGGATAGTAGAAGATTAAACACAAGACTAAAATAAAGAGATATGGAGAAACAGATGATAACCGGTTCGGAGGCTTTGTTAAAGTCACTGATAGCTGAAGGCGTAGATACGATCTTCGGTTACCCCGGCGGACAGGCGATCCCTATTTACGACAGTTTGTATGACTACAGGGATAAATTGAAACATGTTTTGGTGCGTCATGAACAAGGGGCGACGCATGCTGCACAGGGATATGCCCGCGTGTCGGGCAAAGTAGGGGTGACGTTGGTTACTTCAGGTCCCGGTGCGACGAATACCATCACCGGTATTGCCGATGCGTTGATGGACAGCACGCCTATGGTGGTCATCGCCGGTCAGGTTCCTTCTCCATTGCTCGGAACCGACGCTTTCCAGGAAGTCGATGTGATCGGTATTACGCAACCGATCACCAAATGGGCATATCAGATCCGCAAACCGGAAGAGATTGCGTGGGCTGTTTCGCGTGCTTTCTATATCGCTTCTACCGGACGTCCGGGACCTGTCGTGCTCGACCTGGCAAAGGATGCCCAGGTGGGATTGGTGGACTACGAATATAAGAAGGTGGATTTCGTACGCAGCTACCAACCGGAACCGGACATCAACCGGGATCGCATCAAAACGGCTGCCGCACTGATTAATAAAGCGGAGAAACCGTTCTGCTTAGTCGGACAAGGTGTCCTGCTGGGAGGCGCCGAAGAGGAGCTGAAGGCATTCCTGTTGAAGAATGACATCCCTGCCGGCTCGACCGTTCTCGGACTGTCGGCGTTGCCAACCGATTTTCCTTTGAATAAAGGTATGCTCGGTATGCACGGTAATGTAGGCCCGAACAGGAAAACCAACGAATGCGACGTGCTGATCGCTATCGGCATGCGTTTCGACGATCGTGTGACCGGTGATCTGAAGACATATGCCAAGCAGGCGAAAGTGATTCATCTGGATATCGATAACTCGGAGATCGGGAAGAATGTGCCGGTCGATGTGAAGGTACTCGGAAATGCCAAACATACCATCCCGATGATAACAGCCTTGCTGGAAGAACGGAAACGCCCGGAGTGGAATGCCGAGTTCGAGCCGGATGCGCAGGAAGAGTATGAAAAGGTGATCGAAAAGGAATTGTGTCCGGCCGGCGGACAGTTGAAAATGGGCGAAGTCGTCCGGAAAGTATCCGAAGCAACCGGCAACGATGCCATCTTAGTGACGGATGTCGGACAAAACCAGATGATGGGCGTCCGCTACTTCAAATATAAACGGACCCGCAGCGTAGTTACTTCGGGCGGCCTGGGGACGATGGGCTTTGGCCTTCCCGCCGCCATGGGAGCCAAGTTCGGTGCGCCCGACCGTACGGTCTGCTTCTTTACCGGCGACGGCGGGATGCAGATGACGATCCAGGAGCTGGGAACCATCATGCAGGAAAAACTGGATGTGAAAATCATTATCCTCAATAATAACTTCTTAGGGATGGTACGCCAGTGGCAGGAACTGTTCTTCCACGAACGCTACTCGAATACGATCATGGAGAATCCCGATTTCGTTGCGATCGCGAAAGCGTACGGCATTGCCAGCCGCGCCGTGGAAAAACGGGAGGAACTGGATGAGGCAATCGCCGAGATGTTGAACCACGACGGGGCGTATGTGCTGGTTGCCAACGTGGAGACGTGCGGCATGGTATATCCGATGGTTCCAGCAGGGGCAAGCGTGACAAACATGATATTAGGAGATAAGTAAGGAGGCGAAGCTATGACAACAAAAAAATTATATACCGTTATTATCTTTTCAGAGAATACAGTAGGTCTTCTGAACCAGATTACGATTATCTTTACGCGTCGGCAGTTGAACATCGAGACGCTTTCCGTTTCACCTTCTGCCATACAGGGCATACACAAGTTTACGATCACCACATTTGCCGACGAAGATATGATCGACAAAGTCGTGAAGCAGATCGACAAGCGTGTGGACATCCTGAAGGCCTATTACAATACGGATGAAGACCTGGTTTTCCAGGAGATCGCCCTCTATAAGCTGAGTACCGAATTGTTCATCAAGATGGGTACGGTCGAGGATCTGATCCGTAAGTATAACGCCCGTATTCTGGAAATGAACGAAACCTGTGTCGTGTTGGAAAAGAGCGGGCACTACGACGAGACGCAAGCGCTGTTCAAAGAGTTGAGCGAATCGATCGGTGTCCTCCAGTTCATCCGTTCCGGCCGCGTTGCGATCACCAAGAGCCGTGTGGAACGCCTGAGCGACATGCTGGCCGAAATGGAACGCAAGTTACAGGAAAAACAAAACAGACAATAATAACGTAGGGGCGGGGTCTGCCCGCCCCCATAAACGATAGAATTATGGACAAAAACAAAGTGGGAGAATTTCATTTCGTCACAGAACCGTACTTGTTGGATTTCCGTGGACGTGTCACGATCCCGATGATCGGGAACTACCTGATCCATGTCGCCTCCGCCCATGCCGCCGAGCGCGGGTTCGGCTTCAACGATATGTCGGAGCGGCATACGGCCTGGGTACTTTCCCGCCTGGCGATCGAAATGATCGAATATCCCGCCATGTCCGAACCCATAACTCTCTATACTTGGGTGGACGAAGTCGGTCGCCTCTTTACCAGCCGTTGTTTCGAGCTGGTGGACAGTAACGGGAAGACATTCGGTTACGCCCGCTCCATCTGGGCGGCTATCGATGTGGAGACACGTCGGCCGACCTTGCTGGACGTCGCCGGGCTGAGCGCCTACGTCACCGACCGTCCCTGCCCGATCGAAAAGCCGGGAAAGATTGCGGCCGTGGAGAATGATACGGAAGGAATCCCTTATATCATCAAATACAGCGACCTCGACATCAATGGTCATCTGAACAGCATTAAGTATATGGAGCATCTGCTTGACCTGTTCGATCTGGACCTGTTTAAAACAAAAGATATCAAACGTTTCGAAATCGCTTACCAGTCCGAAGGCAAGTATGGGATGGAACTCAGGTTGCATAAGAAAAAGGCAGATATCGGAAAATACGATATGGCAATCAGTAACGAAGGCAAAGCGATCTGCCGCGCCGCCGTTACGTGGAAATAGAAACAACTATATTAAATACATTTTAAAATAAAAAGAAAATGGCAGTAATGAATTTTGGCGGTGTTGACGAAAACGTAGTAACCCGCGAAGAATTTCCGTTGGAAAAAGCAAGAGAAGTGTTGAAAGATGAAGTAATCGCAGTGATCGGTTACGGTGTTCAGGGTCCTGGACAGAGTTTGAACTTGCGTGACAACGGTTTCAATGTGATCGTAGGACAACGTCCGGGCAAGACGTACGACAAGGCTGTTGCCGACGGTTGGGTGCCGGGCGAAACATTGTTCGGTATCGAAGAAGCTTGCGAAAAAGCAACCATCATACAGGTCCTGCTTTCCGACGCCGCTCAGATCGAATGCTGGCCGCGCATCAAGAAATACCTGACTCCGGGCAAGGCGTTGTATTTCTCCCACGGTTTCGCTATCACTTACAAGGAACGTACCAACATCATCCCTCCTGCTGATGTAGATGTGATCCTGATCGCTCCGAAAGGTTCGGGTACTTCATTGCGCCGTATGTTCCTGCAGGGACGTGGCTTGAACTCCAGCTACGCAATCTTCCAGGATGCAACGGGTAAAGCATGGGATCGGGTAATCGCACTGGGTATCGGTGTCGGTTCCGGTTATCTGTTCGAAACGACATTCAAAAAGGAAGTGTATTCCGACTTGACCGGCGAACGCGGTACTTTGATGGGTGCTATCCAGGGTTTGTTGTTGGCTCAATACGAAACATTGCGTGAAAACGGCCACGAACCTTCCGAAGCGTTCAACGAAACAGTGGAAGAACTGACACAGTCTTTGATGCCGCTGTTCGCAGAAAACGGCATGGACTGGATGTATGCAAACTGTTCGACAACTGCACAGCGCGGCGCTTTGGATTGGATGGGCCCGTTCCACGATGCTGTCAAGCCTGTGTTTGAGAAATTATACCGGGAGGTCGCCTGTGGCAACGAAGCACAGCGTTCTATCGATACGAACAGCAAACCGGATTATCGCGAAGGATTGGAAAAAGAACTGGCGGCATTACGCGAAAGCGAAATGTGGCGTGCAGGTGCAGTCGTTCGTAAATTGCGTCCGGAAAACAATTGATAAGTAACGGGAAGATTACACTTCCCGGATAAATTTAGACACAGATATATAAGGCTATAAGGGTTGAATTCATCCTTGCCTTGTATATCTGTGTTTGTTTTTTTGCTACTTTTGAACGGGTAGCTTTTTGTTTCCCTTTTATTGAAGGAAAAGTATCATTTTTGTAAAGTGGCTATGGGCAGGAAGCGGTATCTTCGCAGTCTGAATAACTTAATTTATTATATCATGAAAAGATTTCAGGTTTTAATGGTGTTTCTCTGGTTGTCAGTTTGTTTGGCAGGAGCGGTAGAATCAAAGATTCAATTAGTGCATGGCCCTTATTTGCAGAATCTGGGGCCTGATGAAGTGACGATCGTTTGGTTGTCGGATAAGCCGTCTGTCGGTTGGGTGGAACTGGCGCCGGATGATGAAACGAACTTTTATGCTGCCGAACGTCCCAAATATTATGACGCCCGTAACGGGGTAAAGAATACATCGACAATCCATACCGTGAAGATTAAAGGATTGAAACCGGGTACAAACTACCGCTACCGCGTTTTCGCACAGGAAGTGTTGAGCCATGTCGGGCATAAGGTCATCTATGGGAATTATGCCTCTACGGATGTCTACTCCCGTAAGCCGTTAGTCTTCAAGACAAGCGATCCTGCAGACAAAACCGTCTCATTCGCGATGGTGAACGACATACATGGCAAGAACGACGTGTTGGCGAACCTCGTTTCCAAATGCGATCTGAAGAAGACGGACTTCTTCCTCTTTAACGGCGATATGGTTTCCGTCTTCAACGAAGAAAACCACATCTTTGACGGTTTCATGGACACGGCGACCAAACTGTTTGCCTCCGAGATCCCGATGTACTATACGCGGGGTAACCACGAAACACGGGGTGCTTTTGCAACCGATTTCCAACGCTACTTTTCTCCGAAAGAGGAAAATATCTACTATACTTTCCGGCAAGGTCCGATCTGTTTCGTTATCCTGGATACGGGAGAGGATAAACCGGATTCCGACATCGAATATGCCGGCATAACGGTTTATGACGAATACCGGACAGAACAGGCGGAATGGTTGCGCCTGGTATTGAATAGCAAAGAATATCAGGAAGCTCCTTTTAAAGTCATTGTCGCCCATATTCCGCCGATAGGTGGCTGGCATGGAAATCTGGAAGTGGAAAATAAATTCATGCCGTTACTGCGTGAAGCCAAGCCGGACGTGATGCTTTGTGGTCACCTGCACCGTTTCATCCATCAGGATGCGACAGTTCAGACACCCTTTCCGATTATTGTCAACTCCAATACGGCTGTCCTGAAAGCAACTGCCGATCCGAAAGAGTTGGACATACAGGTCGTGGATGTGGACGGGAAGGTGCTGGATAAGTTTTCGATAAAGAAGCCTTAAAGAATAGCAGGTGCGGCTCGATAAGTCGGTTTAGGTTATGAATTGAAGTTGCTTATATGTATTCGCCTTACGTTTTATAAGAAAATATCATTAAAAAACTTCGAATTATATTTGGCGGTTTGAAAAAAGGCTGTATCTTTGCAGCGTTCAAACAAAAACAAGTTAAAAGGACAACATGAAACAGGCAATGCTAAATAGTCTCATTATTTCTCTAAACATTATTCTACTCTGGGAACGGGATAGGAAGTGAGACTGTGTATGCTTTGCTGGGCATTAAGATATGAAAAAGCCTTTCTCACTTCCTTGTGAGAGAGGCTTTTTTTATTCAATCAACTTACGAAAAGGTATTAACAAATTTAAGACGATAAGAACTATGTCAGACAGATTATTTATTTTCGACACGACATTGCGCGACGGTGAGCAAGTGCCGGGTTGCCAGTTGAACAGTATTGAAAAGATTCAGGTTGCCAGAGCATTGGAAGAATTGGGGGTAGACGTGATAGAAGCCGGCTTCCCCGTATCGAGCCCGGGCGATTTCAATAGCGTTGTCGAAATATCGAAAGCCGTAACCTGGCCTACGATCTGTGCGCTTACCCGCGCGGTGGAAAAAGACATCGATGTGGCTGCCGAAGCCCTGAAATATGCGAAGCACGGACGTATCCATACCGGGATCGGGACTTCTGATTCACATATCAAATACAAATTCAATTCCAACCGCGAAGAAATTCTGGAACGCGCCATTGCAGCTACCAAATACGCCAAGAGATATGTGGAAGATATCGAGTTCTACTGTGAGGATGCCGGACGTACGGACAACGAATACCTGGCACGTGTGGTAGAAGCTGTCATCAAAGCAGGGGCTACGGTGGTGAATATCCCCGATACGACCGGTTATTGCCTGCCGGACGAGTATGGTGCGAAAATCAAATATCTGATGGAACATGTGAACGGTATCGAAAACGCGATCCTTTCGACCCATTGCCATAACGACCTGGGAATGGCGACTGCCAACACCGTGCAGGGCGTCTTGAACGGAGCGCGCCAGGTGGAAGTCACCATGAACGGTATCGGTGAACGTGCCGGTAATACGTCTCTGGAAGAAATAGCGATGATCTTCAAAAGCCATAAAGAACGCGGCATTATCACTAATATCAATACGACCAAGATATACGGTGTCAGCCGCATGGTGTCCAGCCTGATGAACATGCCGATCCAGCCGAACAAGGCGATTGTCGGACGTAACGCGTTCGCCCATTCTTCCGGTATCCACCAGGACGGCGTTCTGAAGAACCGTGAAAGTTATGAAATTATCGACCCGAAAGATGTGGGAATCGACGATAACGCGATCGTGCTGACTGCCCGTAGCGGACGGGCAGCGCTGAAGCACCGCTTACAGGTATTGGGCGTCGAGCTGTCGCAGGAAAAGTTGGATAAGGTCTATGACGAATTCCTGAAACTGGCCGACCGCAAGAAAGATATCAACGACGACGACGTATTGATGCTTGCCGGCAAGGATCGTACGGCTATGCACCGCATCAAGCTGGAGTATCTGCAAGTGACTTCGGGTGTCGGCCTGCAATCCGTGGCCAGCGTCTGCCTGAATATCGCAGGCGAGAAGTTCGAAGCGGCCGCTTCCGGTAACGGCCCTGTCGATGCGGCCATCAAGGCGGTGAAATCCATTATCCACCGTACGATGACGATCCAGGAATTCCTGATCCAGGCGATCAACAAAGGCAGCGACGACATGGGTAAGGTACACATGCAGGTCGAATACGAAGGAAACCGTTATTACGGTTTTGCTGCCAATACCGATATTATTGCCGCTTCTGTTGAGGCATTTATCGATGCAATTAATAAATTTGTAAAATGAACTGATAAATATGAATACATTATTCGACAAAATCTGGGATTCCCACGTGGTGACAACGATCGAAGAGGGACCCACACAGCTCTACATCGACAGGTTGTACTGTCATGAAGTAACCAGTCCGCAAGCCTTTGCCGGTATGCGTGCACGTGGTTTGAAACCGCTCCGTCCGGAACGTATCTATTGCATGCCGGACCATAACACGCCGACACATGATCAGGACAAACCGATCGAAGATCCTGTTTCGAAGAATCAGGTCGATACGCTGGCTAAGAATGCTTTCGAATTCGGGTTGACTCATTATGGGATGATGGATGAACGCAACGGCATCATCCACGTGGTAGGTCCGGAACGCGGACTGACCTTGCCGGGGATGACGATCGTTTGCGGTGACTCGCACACCTCTACCCACGGAGCGGTCGGAGCGGTCGCTTTCGGTATCGGGACCAGTGAAGTGGAAATGGTGATGGCTTCACAGTGCATCTTGCAGGCAAAGCCGAAAACCATGCGTATCCGTGTGGAAGGTAATCTTGGAAAAGGGGTGACGGCAAAGGATGTCGCTCTCTATATCATGTCGAAAGTGACGACCAGCGGCGCCACCGGATATTTCATCGAATATGGCGGATCGGCGATCCGCAGCCTGACGATGGAAGGCCGTCTGACTTTGTGCAACCTGTCTATCGAAATGGGGGCACGCGGCGGGATGATCGCGCCCGATGAAACAACCTTTGCCTATCTCAAAGGACGTGAAAATGCTCCGGTGGGCGAAGAATGGGACAAGGCGGTTGCCTATTGGAAAACGTTGAAGAGCGGCGATGATGCCGTGTTTGACAAAGAAATCCTGTTTAATGCGGCCGATATCGAGCCGATGGTGACCTATGGAACCAATCCGGGTATGGGCATGGGCGTCACGCAAACGATCCCGACTGTCGAAGGCATGAACGAGGTGGCTAAAACGTCTTTTATGAAATCGATGGGATATATGGGCTTCGAACCGGGTGAATCGTTGCTCGGCAAGAAGATCGATTATGTGTTCTTAGGTTCTTGCACCAATGGACGTATCGAAGATTTCCGCGCTTTCGCTTCTATTGTAAAGGGACGGAAGAAAGCCGATCATGTGATCGCCTGGCTGGTTCCCGGCTCCTGGATGGTAGATGCGCAGATTCGCGAAGAGGGGTTGGACAAGATATTTGAAGAGGCTGGCTTCCAACTCCGCCAACCGGGATGTTCGGCTTGCCTGGCGATGAACGATGATAAGATCCCGGCAGGAAAATATGCCGTCTCGACAAGCAATCGTAACTTCGAAGGACGCCAGGGACCGGGTGCCCGTACGATCCTGGCCGGTCCGTTAGTGGCAGCGGCAGCAGCGGTGACAGGGGAAATCACCGATCCGAGGACCTTGATTGGATAAGGCCGGATGTACCGTGCTACACCGACGCCCTGTGTAACGCTACACATGCATCGTGGGTAACGTTACACAGGCCTCGAGGGTAACGTTACACAGACACCCTGTGTAACCCGGCACAGAGGATTTGTCCGAAACGAAATAGTAAAACAATAAAATTGATAAAGAGAAATGAAACAGAAATTCAACATCATAACATCGACCTGCGTCCCTCTTCCCCTTGAGAATGTGGATACGGACCAGATCATTCCTGCCCGCTTCCTGAAGGCTACCGACAAGAAGGGGTTCGGTGAAAACCTGTTCCGCGACTGGCGGTACGACAAGCAGGGTAACAAAATCGAATCGTTTGTCCTGAACGATCCGACCTACGGCGGACAGATCTTAGTGGCAGGGAAGAACTTCGGTTCGGGCTCCAGCCGTGAGCACGCGGCATGGGCGATTGCTGATTACGGGTTCCGGGTTGTCGTGTCCAGCTTTTTTGCGGATATCCACAAAAACAATGAATTGAACAATTTTGTTCTTCCTGTAGTGGTTAGCGAACCGTTCTTAGCCGAACTTTTCGAATCGATTTTTGCCGATCCGAAAACAGAAGTCGAAGTCAATCTGCCCGCCCAAACCATCACCAATAAGGCGACCGGTAAGAGCGAGCACTTCGACATCAATGCCTATAAAAAAGACTGCTTGGTGAACGGCCTCGACGACATCGACTACTTGTTATCCAATAAAGCGAAGATCGAAGCATTCGAAAGGGAACGCAGTAATAAAGAATTATGATAGAAATAATGGATACCACCCTGCGCGACGGGGAACAGACATCGGGCGTTTCTTTTGCGGCGCATGAGAAGCTGAGCATTGCACAGGCATTGCTCGACCTGGGCGTGAACCGTCTGGAGATCGCCTCTGCGCGTGTCTCGGACGGCGAGTTCGAGGCCGTGAAGCGCGTGGCTTCCTGGGCGGAACGTACCGGGAACATTCAGAAGCTCGAAGTGCTCGGCTTTGTGGATGGCAACGTCTCGCTCGACTGGATCGAAGCGGCCGGATGCCGTGTGGTAAACCTGCTTTGCAAAGGCTCTTACAAGCATGTGACGGAGCAGCTCCGTAAGACTCCCGAACAGCATTTCGCCGATATTCGCTCCGTCATCAACCTGGCTACCGAACGGGGAATCGCCGTGAACGTCTATCTGGAAGACTGGTCGAACGGTATCAAGAACTCGCCCGAATATGTCTATCAGTTCGTCGATTCGCTCCGCGACCTGCCGATCAGCCGTTTCATGTTGCCCGATACGCTCGGCATCCTGAACCCCGGCAACACCTACGAGTATTGCAAGGCAATGGTTACACGCTATCCGGACCTGAAGTTCGATTTCCATGCCCATAACGACTACGACCTGGCGGTTGCGAACGTTTACTCCGCCGTCCGTGCCGGCATAGAAGGCCTTCATACCACGTTGAACGGACTCGGTGAACGCGCCGGGAATGCCCCGCTCAGCAGCGTGCTTGCCGTATTGAAAGACCAGTTGGGAATGGAGACGACGCTCAGGGAAGAGCGGATTAATTACGCCAGCCGCCTTGTGGAAACCTTCTCCGGTGTCCATATCCCGCCTAACAAACCGATTATCGGCGAACATGTCTTTACGCAATGCGCCGGTGTCCATGCCGACGGAGACAGCAAGAACAACTTGTATTGCAACGACCTCCTGCCCGAACGTTTCGGCCGTGTCCGCGAATATGCACTCGGCAAAACCTCCGGCAAGGCGAATATCCGCAAGAACCTCGAATCGCTGGGGATCGACATCGACGAGAACTCCATGCGTAAAGTGACCGAGCGGATCATCGAGCTGGGTGATAAGAAAGAAATGGTTACGACGGAAGATCTTCCGTATATTATCAGCGATGTGCTCCATCACGATACGATGGCCGACCAGCGCATCCGCATCTTGAATTATTCCCTGTCTTTGGCGCAGGGGCTGAAACCGGTCGCCACCCTGAAGATAGAGATCAACGGCGAAGCCTATCAGGAATCGGCTTCCGGCGACGGACAGTACGATGCTTTCGTGCGTGCCCTCCGGAAGATCTATACCGATCTGGGCCGTCCTTTCCCGATGCTGACCAACTACTCCGTTTCCATACCCCCCGGCGGACGAACCGATGCTTTCGTGCAGACCATCATCAGCTGGAATTATGCAGGAGTGGACTTTAAGACCCGCGGCCTCGATGCGGACCAGACGGAAGCTGCCATCAAGGCGACTTTGAAGATGCTGAACAAGATAGAACAATAATAATGTGCCAATTTGCTAATGTGCCAATGAAAGAAAAATTGCTACATCAGCACATCGGTACATTGGCACATTGGCAAATTATTAAATATTGAAGTTATGAAAAAGTTAACAATTGCGCTTGTAGCGCACGACAACCGGAAGGCTGACATGGTAGAATGGGCGGTTCACAATGCTGAATTTCTTTCCCATCATCACATTGTATGTACCGGAACAACCGGAAACCTCGTTCGCCAGGCAATGGAAGAAAAGGGGGTTCCGGCGGATATCACCTGCATGCACTCCGGCCCGCTGGGTGGAGATGCTGAAATCGCTGCGATGGTCGTGCGGAAGGAAATAGACCTTGCCGTATTCCTGATCGATGACCTGAACCCGCAACCGCACGAGGCCGACATTCAGATGTTGCTTCGCCAATGCCGTGTCCATAACGTGCCTATCGCTTGTAATCGGTATAGCGCCGACCTGATGATTACAAGTTCGCTGTGGGATGATGAGAACTACGTCCCGACAGAACCTAAATATGTCTATTTTAAAAGAGATTAATAACATAACAAACGAATATGAAATTGAATATTGCTGTACTTCCCGGCGACGGGATCGGTCCTGAAATATCTGCACAAGGTGTGGATGTGATGAGTGCCGTTTGTAAGAAATTCGGACACGAAGTCCGTTATGAATATGCTCTTTGCGGGGCTGATGCGATCGACAAGGTGGGCGACCCTTTCCCGGAAGAAACGTACCGGATTTGTGAAAAGGCCGATGCCGTGCTGTTCTCTGCTGTAGGTGATCCGAAGTTCGATAACGATCCGACAGCCAAAGTGCGTCCCGAACAGGGATTGTTGGCTATGCGTAAGAAACTGGGCTTGTTTGCCAATATCCGGCCCGTACAAACCTTTAAGTGCCTGCTGCACAAATCACCGCTTCGGGCCGACTTGGTGGACGGGGCGGATTTCTTGTGCATCCGTGAACTGACCGGGGGGATGTATTTCGGAGAAAAATATCAGGATAACGATAAGGCTTACGATACCAATATGTACACTCGCCCAGAGATCGAGCGCATCTTGAAAGTCGGTTTCGAATATGCCATGCAGCGTAAGAAACATCTGACAGTGGTCGATAAGGCGAACGTCCTGGCCTCTTCACGCCTGTGGCGCCAGATTGCGCAGGAGATGGCTCCCTTATATCCGGAGGTTCAGACCGACTATATGTATGTCGACAATGCGGCTATGCGTATGATCCAGGAACCCAAATTCTTCGATGTCATGGTGACGGAGAATACGTTTGGCGATATCCTTACCGACGAAGGCTCTTGCATCAGTGGTTCCATGGGCTTGCTCCCTTCTGCTTCGACAGGCGAAAGCACTCCGGTATTCGAACCGATTCATGGCTCATGGCCGCAGGCTAAAGGACTGAATATCGCCAACCCGTTGGCACAGATCCTTTCGGTAGCCATGTTGTTCGAGTATTTCGGTTGCAAGGCGGAGGGCGCTTTGATCCGCGAGGCTGTGGATGCTTCGCTGGACGCTAATGTGCGTACTCCCGAAATCCAGGTGGAAGGCGGTGCAAAATATGGCACGAAAGAGGTCGGCGCGTGGATTGTCGACTATATCGGGAAGAAGTAAGGGGGCAAAACAAAATCCTGCTTGCTAATTGACATAATTTAGGCACGGATTACTAACTCTGTGAAATCCGTGCCTAAAGATATTTATCCGATTATGTATTTGCTCTTCGGCAGATAAGAAAGGGCCTTAATAACTAAATAAGAAGTGATGAAAGTGCAGATCGCGATTAACGGTATCTTGATCATGGCGCTGTCGAACAGGCTGTTCAACAGGTCATAAAACAGATTCAGCAACATGATATGTACCAGATAAATCCCGTAACTCTTAATCGATATATCCGTAACCAACCTTCCGCAGGATGAATCCGGGTTCTTGATCCGGATGTTCTTAATCAACAGGAAAATCCCCGTTGCCACCATTGCGACATTAATAGTCTCGTATCCCCAGGTGATTTCCAGCTGCGGGACATATTCGGCTGTCGATAACCGTTCGTGGAAACCGTACCAGGTAATGAAATAACCCACTGCCAGCAAAGCGATGCCGACCGGCAGGTTCCAGCTTTTCCGTTCGGAAGCGTATACCCGTAAGTAATAAGCCAGTATCATATATCCCAACAGGCCGGAGAAGTAATATAACATCGGAGTCCCGTTCCAGAAACATTCTCCTAATACTTCCGGGAATACCAGATGGATGTAAGGCACACACAAAGAAAACGCCCATATACCGAGATACAGCTCGATGCTCTTTCGCGAAGCCGTCTTTAACCAGGGCGAAATGATAGGGGCGAAGAGATACAACCCCATCAGCATATAGACGTACCAGAGATGTCCCACCTGTGTCCCGAAGTTTACAGGGATTTTGAGGATGTTTACACAGGCGGTTGCAAAGTCGACCTGTCCCCGGAAGAACTGATAGAATGAATAAGCGATGCACCAGAATATAAAAGGTATGACTACGCGGGTGAAGCGTCTGCGGAAGAATTGCGCCGGTTCGTCTTTTACGGGAAGGAGGAAATAGCCGGTCAGCATTACGAACAGAGGGACAGCCGAACGGCAGACCGAGTTATAAAGGTCTACCCAAAAAGCATTCTCCCCTTTTATCACATCCCCGACCGGACCGATATAATAAAACTCTCCGGTGTGTACCTGGATTACCATGTAGCAGGCCAGAACCCGCAGTACATCGAGCGCAAAATTGCGTTTAGCGTCTTTCTGCATAATAAGTAAGATGATTTAAGTTTGTTAGAAAATATTTGTTTGCTTATTATTGGGCCAGTTTCATCAACTCCTTGATTACTTCCTTATTATATCCCATCGATTCGGCTTTCTTGAAATCGATGGCTGCCCGTTCTTTTTCGTATTGTGCCAGTTTGATCTTGCCTCTCAGTACATAGAGGTTGGCTGTCGGTTTGCTTTCGGTAAAGACTTTCTCTATATCCGCCATGGCGCGTGCGTTCTTGCCCATCATGAAATACAGGTCTGCACGCCCTTCGTAGAGCACCCAGTCGCGGGGCATTTCGCTGATGAGGTAGTTGAATATCCGTTCGCTTTCGTCAAAGTTCCCGCGCATCTTTTCCAGGATGGCATGGCCGAGGCGGGCACGGACTGATTTCTCGTTTACTTCCAAGATCTTGTCGAAGTCCTGTTCCGCCCACATATAATTTTGTAACTGTATATAGAGCAGCCCGCGGCAATAAAGCGCCTCTTGATGTTCCGGATCTTCTATCAGCAGCGTGTTATAATCGTTCAACGCTTTTTCCGTTTCTCCCAGTTCGGTGTAAAGGGAAGCCCGGTTTTCGAGAATGGTGATGTTTTTGGTATGGCCGCTCAACGCGGAAGTGTAGGAGATGAGCGCGTCCTGCAACTTCCCCTGCCGGCGCTGTATGGTTCCGAGGTTCGTGAGCAGGGCATAGTTCAGCGGGTTGGCCGGTTCTTTGCGCATGGCCGTTTTCAGGCTCTCCTCTGCGGACACTAAGTCGCCTTTATCTACGAAGTCGTAGCTTTTCTCTATTAATTCTTCGTATGATTGCGCAAAGCTATTCCCTATAAATAGGAACAAACCTATAATAATCAAGAAAGTCCTCATTCTCTATCGTTTATATCTGTTATCTGACCGATTGCAAAACTACATAATAAAATCGGTTCTTTATTAGAATAAAAAAACTTTATACCTTTGCTACAATTTCTAATACTTTTAGAAAGAATGACTGTTATGTAATAAGTATGAATTTCCATAAATACAAATAATTATGATTGTAGCAGCAATAGACTTTTCACATGGTTTGGAAGGTATTTTTAATTCCCTGATGACGCAAGGGGCGGCATTGGGATGGACGCTTATCAAGGCGTTTTTGGTTTTTATAGTCGGGCGTCTCCTGATTAACTTGGTGAACAAACTGATAAAACGGGTTTTGCTGAAACGGGATATCGAACCTTCGGTGAAGACCTTTGTCGGAAGTTTGGTAAATGTTGTCCTGACTATTTTATTGATCATCTCGGTTGTCGGTGCGCTGGGTGTGCAGACCACTTCGTTTGCCGCTCTGCTCGCTTCTGCCGGTGTCGCTGTCGGTATGGCTTTGAGCGGCAACCTGGCGAACTTTGCGGGCGGATTGATCATCCTGTTGTTTAAGCCTTTCAAGGTCGGTGACTATATTGAGGCACAGGGCACAGGCGGTACGGTGAAGGAAATCCAGATTTTCCACACGATTCTGGCGACACCCGATAATAAAATGGTGTATATCCCGAACGGATCGTTGAGTAGCGGAGCGGTTACGAACTTCAGCCGGCAGGCTACCCGCCGCGTGGACTGGACGTTCGGTGTCGATTATGGCGAAGACTATGATAAGGTAAAGGCGGTGATCGAAACGATCCTTGCCCGTGACTCCCGCATTTTGGCTGATCCGGCTCCTTTCATTGCCTTACATGCATTGGCGGACAGCAGTGTGAATGTTGTCGTCCGTGTATGGGTGGAAAGCTCGGATTATTGGGATGTCTATTTCGGAATAAATCAGGCTGTTTATGCAACATTTAATGAAAAAGGCATCAACTTCCCGTTCCCGCAACTTACTGTGCATCGGGCTGATAACTGATTTGTCCTGAAAAGAAAAGGATTCGTTCAATAATCGATAGGTTTTGTTAGGAGTCCTTTTGAAGGATAGAACTTTAAACAAAAAGATTTATCTTTGTCAATTATTATAATAATTAATAAGGAAGATATAAGTATAAGATATTAAGAACTTTATTTCATTACTTTAGTATTATTATTTGATTATAAGAGAAAATGATTCCCGGCTCGTCACTTTGGTGGCGAGCCTTTTTTATTATGGCATGGATAGTGACGTTTTTGTACATTAAGCCCGGATGTAAGTATCTTTTATATTAGATTATAACTTTGTAAAACTGAACTTTTCTATCTTTGCCTCTGTTAAAGAATTGAATAATTAAACAATTTGCATATGAATAAAAAATTTACACTTTTGGCTGCGGCCTTAATGACGGTAGGAACTTTTACTGCGGCAAGCGCGGCAGGTGATGTTCCGAGTAAAGATTGGACTGCAGGTAATTATTATTACTTGAAGACTGGCGATTCTTGTTTAGCATTAGATGGTGTTAAGGCTGATTCTGTTATTGTTAAAGAATTTGCAGCGTTAGGTATAACTAAGGCTTCGAAAGATTCAGCCTTGTGGCAGATTTCTGATAAAGAAACGACAGTAGGTGTTACTACTTACAAATTTACAAACAAAGCTACACAACAAGTTCTGTCATTTGCGGCGAAAGCCGATGCAAATACACATTTGGAGCCAGGAGGAGTAGATAGATGGGTGTTTGCTAACGGTAGTACTATCAAAGGCTTTTATAATGGTGATCAACCTTTAGAGTTGGTAGTAACTGCAGGTAAGCTTTCTTTGGCTGCTACAGGTGGTGCTCCGTTTACAGTAGAAGCACCTGATTCTGCGTTTCCATTGAATGCTCAACAATTGGGTAATGGTTTCTCTGTTTTTCAATTAAAGTTTGGCGATACTTATGAAGGTAATATTTTTGCAGGTAAAGATTTACTTGCTAAAGATATTCAAGATAAAGCAGGCTATGTAACATTGCAGGCCAAGGGTGATGAATCTTATGCAAATGGCGTAGCAAAGTATTTTGGTGTAGATACGTTAAAGTCGACTATATCTGGTGCAAAAGATGTTTTTGGATATAAGTTCGCTTTGGACTCAACACGTACAAGTGTTAAACCTAATACAGCTTGCCAACAGTTTAAATTTACGATTGACTTAAAGAATGATTCTTTAGCCATGTTTGTTGCTGGAACTCCATTCGGAAGTACAGCTGATGATACTGTTCGTGTTGTATATGCAAGCGTTGAGGCTACAAAAGTTTTAACTGTTTCAAAAGTAGGAGCTGATGGTACAGTAAAACAAGGGACAGCGCCTAAGATTACTTTATCTAAAGGAACTCCGACTACTATACCCACAGGTACAGGTGTTTATTTCTTGAAGAGAGCAAATAAGGATGCAAATGAAGGTAAATATTATGTGACAAGTTCTACATATATGGATGAAACTCCTTCTGTAAACTTGGCGAAAGGTCAATGGTATATTAAAGAAACAAATGGTAAATATAGTATTGCCGATCGTTCAGAAAGTACAACATTAGCTTCTTTAAACTCAGAAGCATTTGCTGTTCAAGGTATGGCTAATACTTACACATTTGGATCAAGTACAGACTCTATAACCATAGAATTCCAACCTGTTAATCCGAAAGACAAATATTTAGGTTCTCTCTACTTTACTGAAGACGAATTGAATGCTAACGGTTATGTGCTGAACTTGGTTTCAGGAACAACAGGAGTAAGTGACATTTATGCTTATACTACAGATTCTATTTTAAAAGGTAAAGCCGGTGATGCTAAAGATGCAGCAATCTTTAAACTGATTCCGAGCGATACAGTTCTTGCTGGTGGTGCAACAACACTGGGAGATGAGCTTTTCGTTATTTCTTATAAACTGAAGGGTTTGTTTAACAGTGATACGATAACTGCTCAATCAGATAGTCTGAAATTTTCTAAATCGAAGTCTGCTTTATCATTCACGTTCATTTCTGATGCTAACGCTGAGAAGTATGCTATGTTGACTTCTATTGGTGGAAAAGACAATTATGTTGGTATGAATGTCAATACCTCTTGTGTACAGCTGTCAGATAAAGCCGCATATGTAAACCTCGAAGCCGTTGACGCTCCCGAATATGCTTTATTTGCAAGTGCTCACAAACGTTTGGCCTATAATAACAATGCTTTAGTTATGAATCCGCTGAACTTCTTTGCTGAAATGAAAGATGAAGGTAATCTAATTACAAAAGCAAATTATGAAGCAGATAACTTTAGCTTGTGGGTTGAACAAGATACGGTAATTGCTGGTAAACAATTGTATTTTATATCTTCTGGTGTTGCTAATGGTGGTAAAGCTGAAGCTGATATTCGCTATTACTTAGCTGCTAAAGATACGACAAGAGCAGGTATTGATGCTACTACTTATGCAATGTTTATTTCTCATGATTCAATCAAAACAATGAAAAACAGCCCTGCTCTCTTCGCATTCAAGACTGCTGAAGAAGGCGGTTATTATCTGGAAAACCAGAAAGAGTTGAATAAAACGAATGGTAAGCCTTATGTTGGCGTTGTAAACGGTTTTGCAGTAATGCAAGCCACTCCGAGTGCCGCATTCGAAGTACAAACCGCTTCCGCTCCGACAGCCAACGAAGAGATGAACGTATCTGAAATCAAGGTAATCAGTAATGACGGTCAGGTTATCGTAACGAATGCTTCCGGTAGAAAGATCACGTTGTCTAATATCTTAGGACAGACAATCGGTGTTCGTAGAGCAAGCTCTGAATACTTCTCAATGCCTGCTACATCCGGCATTGTACTGGTAACTATCGAAGGTGACACCACTTACAAAGTGATTGTAAAATAAGAACTATAATCTTATAACCAAAAAGGCGGCCTCCTGTAAAGGGAGCCGCCTTTCTTTTTTAGTAATTTTCGGGAGAAGACCTATTTCTCTCCCGAAAGTTTCTTATCCAAATAAGCCAGTTTCTTAATCGCTTTTTCCTTCTCTTTCGTCAGCTTTTCGATGTCGCTTAGTACGACAGCCAGTTCGTAGGTTGAGGCGATTGCTTTCTTATCCGCATCGGCAATATAGAGAATGTAAGGTTTGCCGCCTGTATATTCGACCTTGATGCGTTCCCCTTTGTTGGCAAAAATGAATTTAACGGCATCTTCGCATTTTTCCCCTTGATAAGTCACAACTTCGGTCGTATTCCCTAAGTCCTTGAAGTGGTAGTTCAGGCCCCCGTCGTAAGGGATGGCGGGTGTTTCGGCGAAAAGACCGTCCGGGGTACTCAGTTTGATGCCGGTATGATTGATGGGCTTGCCTCCGAAATAAACGCTTGCCAGATACATTTCCCCTTTTTCGTTGACACCTGAACGGATGTAGCAACGCTGGATGTTACGTTCGATTGTCTGCTGCTTGGAGACATAATTGCCGATTTCGTTATAGGCGGAATCCTTTTCGAAGTTAAAACCTTTTTTCAACCCTTCCAGTTCCTCCTGCTTGACCGGAATCAGGCTGTCGCAGAAAGCAAGGTTGCGTTCCGCTTCCTTTTGTTCCACTTGGCGCATCAGCGTCAGACCGTCCCGGATCACTTTGAATTCCTTCGGATACAAGATGCGGATGCTGTCTATTTCACTCTTGGCGGCAAAGAACTCATTCCGTTCATACATGTTTCTGGCATTGTCCAGCCTTGCCTGTGCATTCTTCTCGTCATTGTTGCAACCGGCCAGTGTCATGGCTGCAAGTGCTATACAGATTGCTGACTTTTTCATTATGATACTTATTTAATTGTCTACTTCTTATTATTCCCTGCAAAGATATTGGAAAAAGAGAGAATTAGCATCCCCGCAAGAATTTAATTATCTTTGCCCGATAAACAATATATATATGTACATAGAACAAGAAGATATATTAAAACATATTTCGGCGAAGCCGTTTCATTTGATTTCGGAAGCAGCGGACGAGTTGGGGATTGAAGCATACGTGATTGGTGGTTATGTGCGGGATATATTTCTGCATCGCCCTTCTAAAGATATTGATGTCGTTGCAGTCGGGAGCGGTATCGAGCTGGCGAAAGCCGTTGCGAAGAAGTTGGGGCGGGGAGCTTACTTGTCCGTATTCAAGAACTTCGGTACGGCGCAGGTGAAGGCTGGCGATTTGGAGCTGGAGTTTGTCGGTGCCCGTAAGGAATCCTACTCGCGCGATAGTCGCAAACCGATTGTCGAAGACGGGACGCTCGAAGACGACCAGAACCGCCGCGACTTTACGATCAACGCCCTGGCACTTTGCCTGAATAAGGACCGGTACGGCGAACTGGTCGATCCTTTCGATGGCTTGACCGATATGGACAATTTGCTGATCCGCACCCCGCTCGATCCGGATATAACCTTTAGCGACGATCCGTTGCGCATGATGCGTGCCGTCCGCTTTGCCACGCAGTTAGGGTTTTTTATCGATCCCGACACCTTCGATGCGATCGAACGGAATAAGGAACGTATCTCGATTATCTCAAAAGAACGAATTGTAGATGAATTGAATAAGATCGTTCTTTCACCGAAACCCTCTGTCGGTTTCGATCTGCTGGATCGTTGCGGGTTGTTGCCTCTGATCTTCCCTGAACTTTGTGCCCTGAAAGGGGTGGAGACGAAGGAAGGGATCGGGCATAAGGATAACTTCGCCCATACCTTGATGGTGCTCGACCGCCTGAGCAAGACCACTGATAACCTGTGGTTGCGCTGGAGCGCTCTTTTCCATGATATAGCCAAGCCGACGACGAAACGTTTCGACCCGCGCCTGGGCTGGACGTTCCATAATCATAATTTCATCGGGGAGAAGATGATCCCCGGTATCTTCCGTAAGATGAAGCTGCCGATGAACGAGAAGATGAAATATGTCCAGAAGATGGTCAGTCTGCATATGCGTCCGATCGCCTTGTCGGACGATGAAGTAACGGACTCGGCTATTCGCCGCTTGCTGTTCGATGCGGGCGACGATATAGACGACCTGATGAAACTTTGCGAGGCGGATATCACGAGCAAGAACCCTGAAAAGGTGCGCCGCTTCCTGAACAACTTCAGGAAAGTCCGCAGCAAGCTCGCCGATATAGAAGAGAAAGACCGTGTCCGCAACTTCCAGCCCCCTGTAACGGGTGAGGAGATCATGGAAACGTTCGGGCTTCCCCCTTCGCAGCCGGTCGGTGTCCTGAAAGAAGCCATCAAGAATGCGATCCTCGACGGCGTGATCCCGAACGAATATGAAGCAGCCCGTACCTTTATGCTGCAACGGGCGGAGAAGATGGGGCTGGAACCGGTAAAGGAATGATTGATAATAATTATAAAAAGAAGAATAAATGAAACCTGAATTTAATTACGAATCCGTCCCCTACGCTTTTTCTCACTGCTTTTGCGGGCAATGTAAAATGGCTGATAAATGTCTCCGCCACCAAGTTGCCCTCCGGATTCCGGCAAGCAGGCATTCCGTACCGGTCATAAATCCGAATAATGTTTCATTAGATGGTAAGAATTGCCAGTATTTCAAGGCTGATAAGCTGTCTGTGTACGGATTGGGGATCAGCTGTATGTTTGACAACTTGAATTATCGAAAGGCGATTGCGGTCAGAAGACTGGTTTATTCTTATTTCGGACGAAGCATGTTTTACCGGATTCTCCATAAAGAACGTCATGTTACGCCTTCCGAACAGGAGTATATCCGGCAGATATTCGTTAACAATGGAGTCGATGCCGAACCGGTCTATGATGAATATGTAGAAGAATATGATTGGTAAATCCTAAGTATATGTTTTTCCATGCCTATGGGAATTTTTTCTCATGCCTGTGAGTATTTATTCTCATGCTTGTGAGAAAAAGTTCTCATGCCTATGAAAATCGTGAGAATTGGGAGCTTTGTTAATCAGTGACTTAATCTTTTTTGCGCTTGACGTGGGATCGCATTAGAACCGACCATATAAATATCTGATCGATAAGGCTTGTTTTTGCGGTCCCGCATCAAGCGCGAAGATAAGAAAGTTTTGGCATACTTTTTCAGTTTCCCTCAATCCGTTTAGATCCTGTTTACATTGATTGTATATATGCCACGGTATTGAAAGAATCAACCCTTACCACCCTGAAACCGACATTGGCGTAGCCCTGTGAACCCATTCTCACGACATCCGATTTTTCACTACGGCAATCATCCCGGTCAGAATCCCAACTACCACCTTTGACGATATACGAACCGTTTGTGTTCGTTGATGAGGTCCACTCCCAGCAATTGCCCCAGAAATCGATGCCTCCACAAGCGCCGGTTGTTTGCTTGTAAGCATCCACTGCCGTCAATCCGGATTCCATGTTGCCAGAGTTCATAGAGATATCTTTAGGCATATGACCGGCACCGAGAATCCACTCTTCATCGCTTGGAAGACGATATGCGTGCGAGTCGTCTCGGGCCGTAAGCCAGTCGCAATAAGCAGTGGCTTCGGCAATCGTAACATTTACTACCGGATAGTTCTCTTTTCCTTTATCATAGATAAAGCCATCTTTGAAGGCTGCGTATTCAGCATTAGTCACAGGTGCAAAACCGATGTAAGCATTCGGAGCTGATGCACCGCGCAACACCATCCAGGCGTCATTCGGGTTGTCGTCGATTCGAGGGTCAATGAGTCTCAGGAACTGTTGTTCGAGCCGAATATCCCGATTCTCGACCATCTCGTCCACAATGCCCTGCATTTCTTCTACGAGGTCGGGAGTTTTTGCCTCTCTCTCCAGTTCACGGAGCTTGGCTTTCTTTCGTGCCACGACCTTATCATAGCGAAGTCCCATTTGATCTAACAATGCCTGCTTATTCTCTTCCGTCGGGTTCTGTTGGTATTGGCGGAGAAGAGCAGTCGTAGTGGCATCCAGTTCAGGACGTTCTTCTTCCACAAGCGGCGCATCGGGGTTGTCAAACTCCAATTCGCTTTCCATCAAATCGTTCGGAATTATAAAACAGGCCCGTTCCACCGTCTGGTGTACGCCGAAATAATGAGCGACCAATCCGGCCTTGTAGATGGAAAGCCTGTATCCGCCATAGACTTCACAAGGAAAAGTAGAGATATAATAGTCCTTTCCGGGAGTGAAGCCGGACTCATCAGAAGCACTGAAAGTAATGATGGAATTGGCGTTTTCTGTTCCATCCATCATAGGCTTTCCCTGATCATCCCATTTAATCCTGGCTGTACCGGACAGGGCATAACCATCGACACTTTCCAACTCTACCTTTGTTACACCCGCCATTTGGAAGTTGAGTTTTATGCCACCGCAAACAGTATGGAAAAACAGAGAATCAGAGACGGTACGGGCCACTGTCACTACAGACTTTTCATCATACCCGTTGCCCCCGTCTGTTTGAGCGGAGGGAACGGTTACAGTTATACTTTCATGATCCGAAGACACCATGTTATCTGCCGGATAAGTGCCACACAAAGGATTCTCATCGGTAAAAGTGCCTTCGACAGTGCCTGAAAGGCTCGACTTGCACCCCGTTTCCTGTGCTTCCACGAGAACTGTTTGCCCATCGTGAAGGAGCATTATAATATCGCCTGCACTCCAATTGGCATGAAGTCCGTCAGAGATGATAGCGGTGAGGTTTTTATGGGCTGAATCCTGCTCTTGCTCGCTGGGAAATACGATATCTTCTATTTCTTCATCGTTATCCGAACACGATGCAAAGGCAAGCAGTGCCATAAAACAGAATAAGGTTCTACTTTTCATCTTTCTGCGTATTTTATCTTCTGTTCCGATTGCCATTACCTTTGCGTTTTGACAGGCGATCCATTATTTGCCGTTCCAGTTCGTACACACGCTTGATTTGTTTTTGCGTCAGGAACTTGCTGTATTCCTTGTAATATTTTTGCCGGATATCCAAAATCTTTTGGCTATGCTCGAAGCGATCTTTTATCTCCTGTTCCGTTTCCACATCCGTTTCTGACGGCGCATTACGACGGGAGTTTTTGCCTGTTCTCGGACCGAGTGCCCATATCTCTTTTTGGTATTGGCAGTAAGTCTCGACAAACCGCTCCGCTATGGTATCATCCATCACCATTTCATTCGCGATATGCCGTGCTTGCTTTTCTGCCAGTTCTTCACGGCTCAGGCGTTGTTTGTTACTATTTTGGGCACATATCGTTCCACAATAAGCCATCATTGCGACAGCAAGCATAAATAGGCTAAAAAAACTTTTCATAACTGTTCAAACTTTTTATTCGTTAATAAAAATATCGTCTTGATATACAGAGAACATATATATCTGATCTTCTGTGCTGAGATTGCCGAATGCCTGTTCCACATCAGCAAAGCCAACCGAATGTCCTTGATTAAGAACGAGAGCCAGCACAATGGCGGCAGCTGTCGTTGTCAGGGCGGTTATTACGACGCGCATGAACGTGCGGCCCTTTTTTGTCTTGACTGCCGGTTGCCTTTTCAGTTCCTGCCAGACATTATCCTCCATTTCTGTAAAGAAATCATCGGGAACGGTATAAGGCATCCGTTTTCCTGCCTTGTTGAAATCGAAATTTTTATTCATATTCATTCCTTTTAGTCGTGCGAGTTCATATATTGTATAATCTTGTCTTTGGCAATATGGTAATTTGCTTTTGCGGCGGAAACCGTCGAGCCTGTGACTTCGGCAATCTCTTCGTAATCCAATTCGTCATAATAGCGTAAATTGAATGCTATCTGCTGTTTGGCCGGAAGCGATAATATGGCATTCTGCAATTTGATAGACTCCAAATCGCCGTAGTCCACATAGGTGTCGGCCATAATTCCTCCGGCATCGGCGGCCTCATAGTCCAAAGACAACTGTTCTTCGTGGTAGCGACTCAATATGCGTAATGCCTCATTTGTCGCAATCTTGTAAATCCATGCGGTAAATGAACCGCTTTCATTGAACCGGTCAAAAGAGCGGAATATCCTCACGAATGTTTCCTGCGTTGCATCTTGTGCGTCTGCATGTGTCACGACAAGCCTGCGGATATGCCAATAGACCGGCTCTTTGTAAGTCGCCATCAGCAGGCGGAAACCCTTGTCGGGATGCTCTTTCATCGCAAGGATAATATCATTGTTTTTTACAGCCATTGCGTGACGGATGTTCTTATCTCTTGGTATATAATTTCTTCTTGCCCGTAACAACAAGCATTATCGGATTCTTTTCATTGCAGGCGAACGCATCGAGTTCCGCTTCTGCCATGTCTTTCGACAATCCCGTCATTTTTGCATACTTCTTAATGGACAGGTATTGATTCTGTTTTAGATACGCAATTGCCATCTGGAGCCGTTCTTTTCGATTGAACTTGCTGTCTATGCGGACTGTCGTTGCCGGTTTTGCAATTACAGTAACGACACGCTGCGGATGGTGACGATGTTGTGCACTTGCTGAACAACAGGTCATAAATGATATTACAGCTATTAATCCTATCGCTTTCTTGAATATCGAGTTCATTGTTTCAAAAATTATGTTATACATTTTAATTTGCAAATAGTTCTTCCGGATGAACTTCTATATATAAGACCTTACAAAATGGCAAAAGTCAAATTAGAGTGCAAATTTTTTTGTTAAGACAAGTCACGCCGGACATCTTTTACCCGGCGGTCGTATTCTGGTGAATGGTATAATCCACCATTAAATTTGAAGAACAATAAGAATTTATAGTATGTAGATCGAGTTCAATCTCCTTCTTTAGCAATATCGATGGCTGTAATTCTATGAGTTTAACCTTTCGACTGTTTTGACCCCTTTCACCGCGTTGATCTTTTTGGTCAACATATTCAGCGCCGTCGTGTCGCGAACCATTACCGTAAAGTTTCCCTGGAAGATCCCGTCTACCGAGTCGATGTTCAATGAGCGGAGCGTGACACCCGTTTCCTTGCTGATGACGGAGGTGATGTTGGTGACAATCGCGATGTCGTCACGGCCGATCACCCGGAGCGTAACGATATACCCGTTGTCTCCCTTGCCGCTCCATTTCGCTTGGATGATGCGATAGCCGAAACGGCTGAACATCTCCTGCGCGTTCGGGCAGTCCATACGGTGGATCTTGATCCCTTGTGTGGAGACGAAACCGAACACCTCGTCCCCGTAGATCGGGTTGCAGCATTTCGCCAGTTTATATTCGATGCCTGTCAGGTTCTTGTCGATCACTAAGACATCCTTGTTCGTCGCGATCTCTTCCGCCTCGGTCGTCGTGATATATTCTTCGGCGCTGCGGACTTCGGTATGTTCGTTCGTTTCCGTTTCCCGGCGAACCTGCTCCAGGTATTCGTCGATAACCTGATTCGGGTCGAGGCGTTCCTCGGCTATCTCGACATAGAAGTCGGTGACGGTCTTGAAACCTTTCTTTTTGATATAACGCATCAAGACCGGTTCTTCCATCTCGATCTTCCGGTTCTTGAAACGGCGTTGCAGCATTTCTTTGGCGAAGTCTACCGCTTTGGCAGTCTCTTCACGGAGTGCCTGTTTGATCTTTACCCGTGCTTTGGAAGTGACGACGATGTTCAGCCAGTCGCGCTTCGGGCTCTGGGTAGGGGCGGTGATGATAGAAACCGTGTCGCCGTTGTTCAATACATATTTTATAGGGACATTCCTCTCGTTCACTTTTGCCGATACGCATTTGCTGCCGAGCTTGGTATGGATTGCGAAAGCAAAGTCAAGCACGGTCGCCCCTTTGGCCAGCTTGATCAGTTCGCCTGTCGGAGTGAAGACATAGATCTCGTCCTTGTACAAGTCCATCTTGAAATCCTGCATCAGGTCGAGCGGGTTGTTCTCCTTTGTTTCTAAGGCGGCGCGTACGGTGTTCAGGAATTCATCCAGTCCGCTTTCCGCTTTTCCCCCTTTGTATTTCCAGTGCGCGGCCAGTCCCCGCTCGGCGATCTCGTCCATGCGGCGGGTGCGGATCTGCACTTCCACCCATTTGTTCTGTGGCCCCATCACGGTGATATGCAAGCTCTCGTAACCGTTCGTTTTCGGGATGGAAATCCAGTCTTTCATGCGCTTCGGGTTCGGCTGGTACATGTCGGTGATGATCGAGTAGACCTGCCAGCAATCCGAACGTTCCTTTTCATACGGGGTGTCTAAGATGATACGGATGGCGAACAAGTCGTATATGTCTTCAAACGGGATGTTCTGCTTTTTCAGCTTGTTGTTGATGGAATGGATGGATTTGGTACGTCCCTTGATGTCGAACCGGAAGCCGGCATCTTCCAACTTGCTCTTGATCGGTGCGATAAACTCGGCGATGTAGATGTCGCGCGAACGCTTCGTCTCGTTCAGTTTCTGTTTGATGAAGTCGTACTGCTTGCGGTCGGTATATTTCAGCGACAAATCTTCCAATTCGCTCTTGATGGTGTATAATCCGAGGCGGTGGGCAAGTGGGGCGTAGAGGTAAGAAACCTCCGTCGCCAGCCGTTTCCGGTCATCGTCGTTCTTCAAATGTTTGCCGAGGCGCATCAGGCAAAGACGGTCGGCGATCATAATCAGGATCACGCGTACGTCTTCGGCAAACGAGAACAACAACTTATGGAAGTTTTCGGAATCGACAGCCGTATTGCGGGCGTAAAGGTCCGAAGTTTTCAGCAGGCGGCTGATGATCAGGGCGACATCCGAATCGAATGTTGCTTTCACTTCATCCAGCGTGACGATCTTTTTCAGGACTGGGCGGTAGAGCAGGAGCGCGATGACCGAGGTGCGCTTCAGCCCGATCTCTACGGTGGCGATTAACGCCGTGTCGATATTGCGGAGCAGGCCGTTGATGCCGTTTTTGTCTCGTCCGTAACAATCCAAAGCTACAACCCGGTGCATCAACTCCTTCATCTTACTCAGATCTTCTTTTTTCAGGAAAGAGTATAGATGGCGTAATAATTGCTTATACTTGGAGAAAAACTGTTTTTTCTCCTCTTCGGTAAAGAACGGTTGTATATCCATAGTCGTCTGTCTTTTTACTGCCTGTTTGAGGGCTGTCCGTAAAACATACCGTAAAAGTAAGTTTTTCTGCGAATATCAATGCAATTCTAATGGTATTTTTATACATTTGCGATATACATTGGCTGGTAGGCCTTTGTAGCGTGTCTGATTATTAACTTATTAAAAAGATATACTATGTTAAACGCAAAAGACTTAGAGTTACTGGCGGCTAAAGGGATCAGCGAAAAGCAGATTGAAGAACAGTTGGCTTGTTTCGTGAAAGGGTTTCCTTTCCTGGAAATAACAGCTTCAGCGTCGGTAGAGAGAGGGATTAGGGTGATCCCGCAGGAACAACAGGCTGCTTATATGGATGCCTGGGATACTTACTTGGCAAAGAATAAGAAGATTGTGAAGTTCGTGCCGGCTTCGGGTGCGGCAAGCCGTATGTTCAAGAATTTGTATGAGTTCCTGTCTGCCGGTTATGACGAGCCTCAGAATGCGTTTGAGAAGAAGTTCTTCGACGATATCAGGAAGTTTGCTTTCTATGATGCTTTGAACCAGGCTTGTATCGGGAATGAAGCGAAAGATATTCCGGCACTGGTTGCTCTCGGACAGTATAAAGCTGTTGTTGCCAACTTGTTGGAGCCGAAAGGGCTGAACTACGGACAGCTTCCGAAAGGTCTGTTGCTTTTCCACTCTTATCCGAAAACATCCCGTACGGCTATGGAAGAACATCTGGCCGAAGGTGCGATGTATGCGAAGAATAATGCCGGAGAAGTGAATATCCATTTCACGGTATCACCCGAACATAAGGAGTTGTTCGAACAGTTGGTTGCCGCCAAAGCGGGAGATTATGAAGAGAAATTTTCTGTCAAATACGATATTTCTTTCAGTGTGCAGAAACCGAGTACCGATACGATTGCTGCCGATATGGAAAATAATCCGTTCCGTGACAAGAACGGTAACCTGTTGTTCCGTCCGGGCGGCCACGGTGCCTTGATTGAAAACCTGAACGATGTGGATGCCGATGTGGTGTTTGTTAAGAATATCGATAATGTGGTGCCGGACAGCTTCAAATGTTCAACCGTTATCTTCAAGAAGGTGATCGCCGGCGTATTGGTTTCTCTACAGGAACGCATCTTCAAGTATCTGGAACTGATCGACAGCGGTAAGTATTCGCATGACCAGGTAGAAGATATGATTCATTTCCTGCAGGAAGACTTGTGTGTGAAGAACCCGGAAATGAAATTGCTGGAAGATGCCGAATTGATTCTTTATATCAAGAGCAAGCTGAACCGTCCGTTGCGCGTCTGCGGTATGGTGAAGAATGTCGGTGAACCGGGCGGTGGTCCGTTCCTCGCTGTCAACTCGGATGGAACTATATCTTTGCAGATTCTCGAAAGTTCTCAGATCGACTTGAAAGATCCCGAAAAGAAAGCGATGTTCGAACAAGGTACGCACTTCAATCCGGTGGATTTGGTTTGTGCGTTGAAGAATTACAAAGGCGAGAAGTTCAACCTGCCGGATTATGTGGACAAGAACACCGGGTTCATCTCCTATAAGAGCAAGGATGGCCGCGAACTGAAAGCGTTGGAATTGCCCGGTCTGTGGAATGGTGCGATGAGCGACTGGAATACAATCTTTGTCGAAGTGCCTATCGAAACCTTCAACCCGGTTAAGACGGTAAATGATTTACTGCGACAGGAACACCAATAAATGAAAAGGGCGACCATCCGGCCGCCCTTTTTGTTTAAATCTTCGGCAGTTCCCAGGGAGCCCGGTATTCTTTACATAAATATTTATCGGCTTCCGCATCGTGGAAACTCTTGCCATCCCACGTTAACTTCTTACCGGTACGGTAGGCGATGTTGCCCAATTGGGAGAACTTGGCGATGTGGGCGCCGATCTCGATGCTGGCATTACAATTACGGTTGCGCGACTTGATGCATTCCAGATGGTTCTTTACGTGCAGGTTCAATCCGCCTTCACCGTATGCTTTCTTCAAAGGGACAGCTTCCATGCGCGCTTTGCCGTTTACCTTTTCGGGGATTACTTCCCAGCCGCCACGGTCGACAACCAGCGTCCCGTTCTCACCGACAAATCCCAGGCCGTGATTACGTCCGTAAGCCCCGTCGTCGATACCGATCGCATGATCCCACATAACCGTGAAGTCGTCGAAAGTATAGATTGTTTGCAACAAATCTGGCGTTTCGCAGGCATCGTCCGGATAACCGAACTTCCCGCCCGAAGCCATGATGGAGTTCGGAGCCGTTACATTCATGCCATATAATGCATAGTCAAGCAAGTGCACGCCCCAGTCGGTCATCAGCCCTCCGGCATAATCCCAGAACCAGCGAAAAGTGAAATGGAAGCGATTCCGGTTGAACGGACGTTGAGGAGCCGGGCCCAGCCACATGTCATAGTCGACTCCGGCAGGAACGGCCTCGTCCGGCTTTACCGGAATGGAAGGGCACCAACCCTGATACGAGAAGACGCGGACGGTACGGATCTTGCCTAACTGGCCGCTATGTACGAATGCCATGGCATCCTGCCAGTGCGGATCGCTGCGCTGCCATTGTCCGACCTGCACCACCCGGTTGTATTTCTCGGCGGCGCGAACCATAATGTTACATTCTTCAATGCTGTTGCCTAATGGCTTTTCGCAATAAACATCTTTACCGGCCTGGCAGGCGGCTACCATTTGCAGGCAGTGCCAATGGTCGGGCGTACCGACGATTACAACATCGATATCTTTGTTGTCGATCAGTTTCCGCCAATCTTTGTAAAGGTTTTTAACTTTCTTGCCTGTAATCTTTTCCGTATCGGCAGCCCGTTTGTTCAGTACGCCTTCGTCAATGTCAGACAGTGCGATACATTCCACCTCCGGATTCCGCAGGAATGCTTGCAAATCGGAAAAACCCATACCGTTGCAACCGATCAGGCCGACACGTATCTTGTCGTTCGCCCCTACGCTTCCGGGGGTTGCATTAATAAAGAAAGGACTCATGGAAAGGCCGGCACCTAATAAGGTTGCTTGCCGGATAAAATCTCTGCGTGTTGTCATGGTCTTGTGAATTAGATAATATAAGTTATTGAGCCAAATGTATAAATAAAAGGTGAGCGGTACAATAAAAACTGTGATAAAAATATAAATACAGTGGCTTTTTGAGAAAAGGAGCGTATTTTTGTAACCGGTTTGCTTTTTAAGGGAAACTTATTATTTATAAAACAAGTAGAGTATGAAAATAACTTATTTGATCACATGGCTTTTGTTGAGCATCACGTTTATGTCGTGTATACGGGACGAAGCGCCTAATGCGGAAGCGGATATATTAACTTGTATAGTTCCCGCTGATATACTGAAAAGAGATCCGGTCATAGAGAATAATAAGGTGACGTTGATGGTAAAGGCGGATATCGATCTGACGCATCAGGCTCCGGAGTTTACATTGACACCCGGCGCTACAATTTCTCCTGCCGGCGGTACGGAACGGGACTTCACAACCCCACAATATTATACGGTTACTTCTCAGGATGGAAACTGGAAGAAAGAATACCAGGTTGCCTATCTGATTGCCGGAATCAGTACGGAATATCATTTCGAAGATGTAGATTCGGTAGTGAAAACGAATTATGCATATGATGTATTTTATGATTTGGATGAAGCAACAGGTAACCGTATTAATTGGGCGAGCGGAAATGCCGGTTTTGCCCTGACTGGTATGGGGTCTAAAGACCGGGCGAGTTTCCCGACGAGCTCTGTTGCCGATGGTAAAATAGGGAAGGGTGTGAAGTTGGAAACAAAGGAAACGGGTAGTTTCGGAGAAGGTTTCGGTATGCCTATTGCTGCAGGTAATCTTTTTATGGGAACGTTTGATGTCTTGAGCGCTCTTACGAATGCATTGAAAGCAACTCGTTTGGGTATGCCGTTCGAACATATTCCGACTTATATTAAAGGTTATTATAAATATAAGGCAGGTGAGGTGTTTCAGGAGAAAGGCGAACCGGTAAAGAATAAGAAGGATACGTGGGATGTCTATGCTATCTTCTATGAAGTAACCGACAAAGTCCGTTATCTGGACGGGACAATTGTAGAAGGTAATTATACACATCCGAATCTGGTGTCCGTCGCCTTATTGGATGATAAAGACAGGAAGGAGACAGATGAATGGACTGAGTTTTATATTCCTTTTGTAATGAAACCCGGTAAGGCTATCGACCGCGAGAAACTGAAATCCGGTGGATATAATGTCTCGATTGTTTTTTCTTCCAGTAAGGAAGGTAATTATTTCCGGGGAGCTCCGGGGAGTACCTTATATATCGATGAAGTTGAATTGATTTATGCAGCCGATAATTAAAATAAAGAGCGAAATGAAGAAAAAAAGTATAGCGATCTATATCCGTATGCTGGTCTTGTCACTGGCGACAGTTCCTGCTTTTGGACAGGCGGACAGGAATCAAGGGATTATTAAGTCTGCGTTGCTCGGCTTGGAATATGAGGTAAAGGCCGGTTTTAATATCGGCGGTACGGCTCCGTTGCCTTTACCTGTTGAGATTCGGGAAATAACCGGTTATAATCCGACTATGGCGGTAGCAATAGAAGGAAATGTAACCAAATGGTTTGATCTGGAACGGAAATGGGGGATGCGGATCGGGGTTCGTCTCGATAATAAAGGTATGAAAACAGATGCGCTTGTAAAGAATTACGGCATGGAGATTATTGGTGACGGTGGTGAGATCGTCAAGGGAAACTGGACGGGGCATGTAAAGACAAATGTCAAGAACACCTATCTTTCTTTTCCGGTTCTGGCCACTCACCAGTTCAATTCACGTTTTAGCATGAATCTGGGACCCTATTTTGCTTATATGTTGGAAGGTGATTTTTCCGGGAATGTCTATGACGGTTATCTGCGTGAGAATGATCCGACCGGAGAAAAGGTTGTTTTTGAAGATGGCAAAAGTGCCTTATATGATTTCTCTAAAAATATCCGTAAGTTTCAATGGGGTGCACAGTTAGGCGCTGAATGGCGTGCTTTCAAGCATTTGAATGTCTGCGCTGATCTGACTTGGGGCTTAAATGATATTTTCCATAAAGATTTCAAGACGATTACTTTTGCCATGTATCCGATCTACCTGAATGTAGGTTTCGGGTACGCCTTCTAAGACAAACGTATTTTTATATATTGTTATAAAACGACATCTTTTCCATAACAATTCGTTATTTCGATATATAATTGATATATTTGTCCGAATAATTTTTTAGTCCAATATATTTTGAATTACCATGAAAGAAAACATTAAGAAAGGGGTAACCCGTCGGGAGTTTCTCGGCCTTTCCGCACTTGGATTGGCAAGTTTGACTATCCTGCCCAGCTGGGCTGTAAATGGTGTGCGTATCGCACCGAGTGATCGTGTCGTTTTGGGATTTGTCGGATTAGGGCAACAAGGTTTGTCCGACTTCAAGAGTTTTTCTACTTGTCCGGGTGTGCAGGTCGCAGCATGTTGCGACGTGGATTCCTTGAAGCGGGAACGCTTCAAACGCCGTGTCGAAGCCTGGCAGAAATCCCAGAACGTAGCTCCCCGTTGTGATATGTATGAATTCTATGAAGATTTGCTGGATCGTAAGGATATCGACGTGATCGAAGTGGCAACACCTGACCACTGGCATGCCCTGGTTGCTATCCATGCTTGCCAGAGTGGTAAGGATGTCTATTGCCAGAAACCGTTGGCCTATACGATTACGGAAGGTTTGGCTGTCGCCCGTGCCGTGCGCGATAATAACCGCGTGTTCCAGATCGGTAGCCAGCAACGTTCGAGCAAGGAGTTTCAGGATGCAATCGCATTGGTTCGCGCCGGTAAGATCGGCCATATCGAAAAGATCTATGCCCGTGTCGGCGAACCGCCTACGCCGTTGAACCTTCCGGAAATGGATGTTCCCGGTAATCTGAATTTCAATCAGTGGATGGGACCGTTGAACGATCCGAAAATCCATTATCATCCCGATCTTTGTCCTCCTATCTCGCTCGATCCCGAACAGAACGAGAAGTTGTGGGGTGCATGGCGTTGGTATCAGGAAACCGGAAACGGATATACGGCCGACTGGGGTGCTCATATGTTCGATATTGCGCAGGCTGCAATCGGTATGGACGGATCCGGTCCGGTAGAGTTCATCCCGAAAGGATATGAAGGCACAGAGTATGCGACGATGAAATATGCCAATGGCATCGTGATGACCGAACAGCCTTACCGTGAGGACAATGCCAACGCGCAAGGCATCAAGTTTATCGGCGATAAGGGTTGGTTGAAAGTGGCTCGCGGTTATATCGAATGCTCCGATCCTTCCTTGTTACCGAAAGAGGAAAAGAAAGTCGGGAAGGGAGAATATGAAGTAAGTTCTCCGCACATGCAGAATTTTGTCGATTGCGTTCGTTCTCGCAAGAATCCGATTGCTCCGGTTGAAGTGGGTTGTAGCACGAATACGCTTTGTTGCTTGCAGAATATCGCACGTGAACTGGGTCGTCCTGTTCATTGGAATCCCGCAACTTTGAGCTTCGATGGAGATAAAGAGGCCGAATCACATCGCCTGTACTGGTACGAATACAGAAATCCGTACAAATTACCGTATTGTAATAAATAAGAAAGATAAGAGGTAAAGATAGAGTCCCGGAAGTAAGTTTCGGGACTTTTTTATATATTTTTTAGTCTGAATAGTGATTATTCCGTTCGCTCTGTTTAATTTTGCCAAATCCAGACAAAAAACATAATGTATCATGAAAACTAATCAACTATTTCTTTTGACAGGTTTGGCTACTGTAGCTCTTCCTGCCTGTGTCCAGAAAGACAAAAAAGAGGTGCCGGAGAAACCTATGAACATTCTCTACATCATGTGTGACGATCATTCTTATCAGACTATCAGTGCCTACGATCAACGTTTTATCGAAACTCCGAACATTGACCGGATTGCCAATGAAGGTGTTCGATTTACGAACAGTTTTGTCGCCAACTCTTTGAGTGGTCCCAGCCGTGCTTGTCTCCTGACCGGCAAGCATAGTCACAAGAATGGTTTTACCGACAATACGAAACGTTTCGATGGTAGCCAGCAGACTTTTCCTAAATTGCTTAAGCAGGCCGGCTACCAGACGGCTATTGTAGGGAAGTGGCACCTGACTTCCGATCCTACCGGCTTTGATTACTGGAATATCCTGACCGGACAGGGGGATTATTATAATCCCTATTTCATTGATAACGGAGAGAAGAAACAGATCGAAGGCTATGCCACGAACATCACGACAGACCTGGCTTTGGACTGGCTGGACAACAAGCGCGATAAAAACAAACCTTTCTGCCTCTTGCTCCATCACAAAGCCCCCCATCGTACCTGGATGCCGGACACTTGCGACCTGGATCTGTATGAAGATGTCGTTTATCCGGTCCCCGAAACGTTCTACGACAAGTATGAAGGACGTATTGCCGCATCCGAGCAGGAGATGAGTATCATCAAGGATATGGACCTTGTCTATGACTTGAAGATGGCGGATAAGGAAAATGAAATCCATACGACGACCGGTCTTGAGAAAAGCGGCCGTAGCTTGTATAATCGGATGACTCCGGCTCAGAAAGCGGCTTGGGACAAACATTATGATCCGATCATTAAGAAATTTAAGGAACAGAAGTTGACGGGAAAGGCATTGGCCGAATGGAAATACCAGCAGTATATGCACGATTATATGCGGGTGATCCATTCTGTAGACCGCAATGTGGGCCGTGTGTTGGACTATATGAAGAAAAATGGTTTGTTGGAGAATACTATTATCGTTTATACTTCCGATCAGGGTTTCTATATGGGTGAACATGGCTGGTTCGACAAACGTTTCATGTATGAGGAATCGTTCCGTACGCCGATGCTGGTTCGTTTCCCCGGTGGTGTTAAAGGCGATATCCCCGAAATGGTTCAGAATATCGATCATGCCGCGACTTTCCTGCAGTTGGCAGGTGTCCCTGTTCCCGAAGATATTCAGGGCGACTCCTATTTGCCTTTGTTGAAAGGTGAAAAGCCGAAAGACTGGCGCACTTCATTGTATTACCATTATTACGAATATCCGGCGGAACATGCAGTGAAACGTCATTACGGTGTTCGTACCGACCGTTATAAACTGATGCACTTTTATAACGATATCGACGTTTGGGAACTCTATGACTTGCAAAGCGATCCGATGGAGATGCATAACATCTATAACGAACCGGGCAACGAAGCCTTGATCGACAGCCTGAAAACCGAACTGCACAAATTGCAGAAACAGTACGACGATCCGATCGAAACGGAGCTGGCAAATGCAAAAAAATAAGATAGATAGAAATAAAAAAGGCATTCAGAAATGAATGCCTTTTTTATTTACTTGCCGTAAGATGTGGAGAATATCGGACTCGAACCGATCACCTACAGACTGCCAGTCTGTCGCTCTAGCCAGATGAGCTAATCCCCCGTAGAACTTATTTTCAAGTGCAAAGATAGTGCTTTTCCTGATATATACACTATCTTTGTCATAGATTTTTTATAGAAAATAAGATGATTGTTTATAATACGACGTTCCATATAGAAAAAGATATTCTGGATGAAAGCTTGGAATATTTGAAAAAACAGTATATCCCGAAAGCCGTGGAAAGTGGTTTCCTGCAGCGTCCATGCCTGCGACGCGTGATGCAGGCAGAGGCGGGAGAGGGTGTCAGTTTTTCTGTTCAGTTTCATGTCAAGAATGTCGATACGTTGAATTTCTGGTTACAGAATGAAGGAAACAACCTTCACCGGGCACTGGTTGCCCGCTTCGGCCATAAGATAGCCGGCTTTAGTACTTTACTGGAAGAGATAGACTGGGAGAAATGACGAAAGACCGTGTCATATTGGGCATTGACCCCGGAACGATTGTGATGGGGTACGGAGTGTTGAAGATTGAAGGAAATAAACCTAAACTGGAAGCTATGGGCATACTCCAATTAAATAAATACGAGGATCATTATTTGCGGCTCCGTAAGATTTTTGAGCGTGTTTTGGGACTGATCGACCAGTATCATCCTGATGAATTGGCCATTGAAGCCCCCTTTTTCGGAAAGAACGTACAGAGTATGTTGAAGTTGGGACGTGCACAGGGAGTCGCTATGGCTGCCGCGCTCGAGCGGGATATCCCGATATTCGAATATGCCCCGCTAAAGATCAAGATGTCTATTACCGGAAATGGAAATGCGGCAAAAGAACAAGTGGCCGGGATGCTACAGCGTTATCTGCATATTCCTGAAGCATCCATGTTACCGCAATTGGATGCGACAGACGGATTGGCCGCTGCCGTTTGCCATTATTTCCAGACGAATAATCCGATACAGGAAAAGAAATATACGGGCTGGAAGGATTTTATTGCGAAAAATCCGGGTAAAGTCCGCTAATTAGTGTTTGGTACTTCAAAATCCGAATCCTCCGTGATCATCCTGTTCAGTTTCTTTTTCGATGCCTTTTATGAATAGGTAAGTCTCACCGGTCTTGAGAATGTCTGGAGCCGGAACTTTCTTTTTGAGTATTTCGATTTCTTTCGGATCGGTAACCTCTATCAGAGCCCGGTACCCTTTCACAGGTTTGTCGGCAATGAACCAGACTCCTGAATAAGAGATACCTTCCAGCAAGTTGGCAAGAGACGTGCTTACTCCCGATACGGAAATGGGGCCTCGCAGCAGTTTTAACTTCCCTGAATAGGGAAAGGCTAAATCGAGGGCTTCCGGTATCCGGGGGGGCTCTTTTTCTTCTATCGGTACATATAGGCGGATCAACTCGTCCACTTTGCTTTTGGCGGCAGCGGAACCGGAGGGGAATACGACAGATATATATTTGTTTCCTGCTACAGCCTGCAACTGATAAGGAGCCAGGCAATCAATGCAACCAAGCGTATCTGCCCGGCTACATTTGAAGACATGCAGGGAATAAATGCCGAAAGCATCTTCCGGCGTCGGCATTTCGTAGATATCGACCGTATATTCGTTTCCTTTATAAACGATGTCCCGTGTAGTCAGTTTGCTGACGCCATATTCCAGAAACTGATCTGCTCCTCCATTCATAAAACCGTACAGTCCAGTACCGGTAAAGATGCGTTCCCGTTTGATCTCCGGGGCTTGTCCCCAAACAGTAAGAGGAATAAGGAGGGCAAACAGGACCCCTGTCAGATATTTATTCATGCTTCCAGATTTATTTCTTTGAGTTCTATTTTATTTTTGTCGGCAACTCCCAGTTGCAGTTCCTGGGCTGTCTCCATATAAGCGCGGGCACCGGCTTTCTCACTGTCTTGCAGGCCTTCTTCAATCCGTTTGGCAAGGACAATGTCATAGCAGATACGGTCGGTTGCGACAGGATCGGTTCCCACGACAAGCGTATTGTAATGACAGATAAACTGTGGGTTTGCAGCGGGACCTCCGTCAAAACAGCCGGTCAGACCGTCGGCAATGTTGAGTACGACTTTATCCCGCAAAGGAGGAAAAGCGCAGGTGTAGGCGCAAGTATCGTGCCACATGAGGCCGTGAAGCCGTGCCGTATTCGTTATGGAGCCGAAAGCCAAATTCTTCATGCAAACAGTAATGGTTGTACCGGCATTTTTTATGACCGGGACATTGATGATCTTGGTTACCATTTCCGTGCATATCCGGGTAAAGTAGGAATGTTTGCCCCCGTTTATCATATAAGGCATGGTGTAAGCATCATATTCGCCTTCCAAGTCGACGAAGAATGACTGGGATTTGTCGATCCGGCTTTCTCCGTAGAATTTCCCTTCCTTATCGATATAACTGCCGTTTTCATCCTGATATTCCGTGCCGATTATTTTGATCTCCGGATAATTTTCTTCGGTAAAACCGGATTCTTTCAGGTCGGCTTCGCGCCTGTCCCAAATGATCAGGTTTTTTCGTGGAATACCCGCTTCTTCCAATTGCTTGATGATCGATTGGGTTACGGCGTGTGAAGTGGAAAGCAGCTTTCCTGCAATCGGATTTACCTTTAGTCCGATGATATCCTGCGGGCCAACCAGTTCGAGCCATGCATCGCGAAGGTTCGATTTTTCGGTCAGGTTCAGCATGGAGGTTTTCAACATTTCATAGGCAGCGGCTTCCGAAGGCTGACCGTCTACGATGCAAGCCGGATGATTAGTCTTGACCACCTTACCGGGATATTTGCCAGGCATGGAATGATTTGTCCGGGGAATAGCCATAGCCTCGTCTATATTGGTTGCAGGTTTCTGTTTCTCCGGATCCTGCCGGGGAACTGCTTTTACGATTGGAGAAAGGGCGGCCGACATACTTCCCAACGCGATAGAACGGAAAAAATTTCTTCTTTGCATGGCATTATTCATTTAAAGTTAATTTTCATGGTGTTATCTCAGATATCACACAAGGCAAATGTACTAATTAATAGTGGAAAAACAAAAAAGGATGCTTGTGATTACAAGCATCCCCCTTTTCATAGACACACTTCTCTATGTATGGTAATACAACAAATACATATCGATCTTATACGATACCCTGTGCCATCATCGCCTTGGCTACTTTCATGAAGCCGGCAATGTTTGCACCTTTCACGTAGTTGATATATTTACCGTCTTTTCCGTGTTCGACACATTGCTGATGGATGTCACTCATGATCTGATGAAGTTTGGCATCGACTTCGGTTGCCGTCCAGGAAATATGCATGGCGTTCTGAGTCATTTCCAGACCGGAAGTTGCTACACCGCCGGCATTAACAGCCTTGCCCGGAGCAAAGAGTTGTTTGTGCTCGATGAACAGATCGACGGCTTCGGCCGTACATCCCATATTGGAAACTTCGGCTACGCATAATGTCTTGTTCTCGATCAGCTTGCGTGCATCGTCTGCATCCAACTCGTTCTGAGTGGCACAAGGCAGCGCGATATCCACTTTCTGTTCCCAGGGTTTCTTGCCGGGGTAGAAGGTTGCACCGGGAAATTCTTCGGCATAAGGAGCTACGATGTCATTACCGGAGTTACGCAGTTCCAGCATATAATCGATCTTTTCGCCGGAAATTCCGTCCGGATCATAGATGTAACCGTCCGGGCCGGAGATTGTAACGACCTTTGCGCCCAGTTCGGTCGCTTTTGTGGCAGCACCCCAGGCGACGTTTCCGAAACCGGAGATAGCGACGGTCTTACCTTTAATATCTATACCATGCGTTTCCAACATCTGGTGAACGAAGTAAAGAGCACCGAAACCGGTCGCTTCGGGACGGAGGATAGAGCCGCCGAATTCCATACCTTTACCTGTGAACGTACCGGTATTTTCTCGAGCCAGCTTCTTATACATGCCATACATATAACCTACTTCACGTCCGCCAACACCGATATCGCCTGCCGGAACATCGCGATCCGGTCCGAGGTTACGCCATAATTCGAGGATGAAAGCCTGGCAGAAGCGCATGATTTCCGCATCACTCTTGCCGCGTGGAGCGAAATCGGAACCGCCTTTGCCACCGCCCATCGGTAATGTTGTCAATGCATTTTTGAAAGTCTGTTCGAATCCCAAGAACTTCAGGATGGACAGGTTAACGGAGGGATGGAAGCGAATACCGCCTTTGTACGGGCCTATCGCATTATTGAATTGTACACGATATCCTAAATTAACTTGTATTTCCCCTTTGTCGTCTACCCAAGGCACACGGAAGGTGAAAATACGTTCCGGTTCAACCAATCGTTCGATGATTTTAGCTTTCTCGAATTCGGGATGCTGGTTGTACACTTCTTCAATTGAAAGAAGAACTTCTTTTACTGCTTGCAAATACTCCTTTTCGCCCGGATGTTTTGCTTCCAGTGCTGATAAGATGACTTCTGTCTTCATAGTATATAATTTCTTTTTAAGATAACATTCTGTTTGCAAATGTAGGGAATAACCTGGGTTGACCAAATATTTTGCTTACTTTTTGATAGTTCTTTTTATGTTTTTGAACAATGTTCTTTAATCTGTACTTGTAAATATATTAGGAATGAAGCAGAGTGGAGATAGCATATGAAAATAGAGTTTTATTTTTGTTTATCGGAAAGTAGGGGCATAGTGATTGTTGGTTGTATCTTTGTGGCTGTAAACAAAGAAATATATGAATAAAGACGTAGACGATTTTTTACCTTTGTTGAAAAAGCCAATAAACTGTTCACGGGTTAAAACAGAAATTGTGGAAGATATTTATTTTTGTCTGGGACATGACGAAAGAGGAGCTTTTGTTTCTGTCGTGGATAAGGATATGAAAGAGATACAGGTAGATTACCATAGTTACAGTGGTGATATATTTAATGTCTTGCGCAGTTTGGACACTATCAGCCAAAAGGACTATTTACAGTTCCAATGGAATGGCATCCCTTCACGTATATATTTAGGTGAGCATAGCTACTTGCTTTATCAACTGATCCGTTGTCATAATTTGCGGAATGTGAAGGGACAGGCGCTTTGTCTGGCTTCTTTAGTAGCCAAGCCGTGTCTGTATATCCATAAAGTGGATAATGGACTTATGTCTGTCTTTGTTTTACAGGCAGATGAAACAGATTTCAACGATTTTCATTTCCTGTCGGATTCTTTTGTACTGGCGGGAACAACGATTTATCCTGTCGAATCGGTAGGCGAGAATTATATGCAGTTGCGCTTTTTTGAATCTGTCTTCAAGGAAGATATGTTGGAAACTTATTTTTCCATATTGTTCTCCTATTTGCAAAATATCGATGTCGTGTATGACGATTACGAGGTGGAATATTCCGAAACGGAAATACAGACATCTCCTATGCTCGTTTTCGAGAAAGTAGATGAGGACAAAGCTTTGTATCTTCATGTTACCTACACACTTGCCGGAACGGATATGCTTGTCGCCGAACGGTTCGACCTGATTTGGAAGGCTTCGGTCGGTGTGGACCGCAAGATACTTCTTAAACGTATTATCAGACAGCCTTTGGAATCCTCCGCAGATCGTTTGCATAAAATGATTTTGCAGTATGCTCCGGATAAACAGACGAAGAAAGACGTTTATAGGGAAGGTAATTTCTTTATCGTGCCGGAGGCCGCTGCTGGTCCGTTCCTTTTGCATGCGCTTCCTTCGTTGTTGAAGGATTTTGTTTTGCTGGGTGCTGAGAATCTGTGCGAATATAAAGTGAAGTTTGTACGTCCGAAGTTGAACGTGTCTTTCTCTTCGGGTGTCGATTTTCTGGAAGGCGAGGCAACTCTGGACTTCGGGGAAGAGACGGTTTCGTTGCAACAGGTGATGTCCCAATTTCGTAAACAGCGATATGTGGTGCTCTCTGATGGTAACCGGGCTATTTTTGATGAGGGATATATGCGCCGTCTGGAACGTATTTTTAATCGAAACAAGAATGCAAAGAGAGTGACAGTCTCTTTTTTCGACCTGCCCGAAATGGAAGAACTTATGAATGGAAGGTTGGAGGGCGAGGCATTTGTGCGGCATCGGCATGTGTATGAAGGATTTAATAATTTGTCGGCTTTGAAACTGAAGCTCCCTTCGTTGAATGCAGAGTTGCGGCCATACCAGTATGAAGGGGTCAAATGGATTAAGTATTTGTATGAAAACAAACTGGGTGGATGCCTGGCTGATGACATGGGGTTGGGAAAAACGCTACAGACCATTGCTATGTTAGCGAGCATTTACCCGAAGATAAAGAAACCGACTTTATTGGTGATGCCCCGCAGCCTATTGTTTAACTGGCAGTGTGAGATCGAACGGTTTGCTCCTCAACTATCTGTCTATACTTATTATGGTAATATGAGGAATCTGCCGGAAGCCATGAAGTCCCAGCTTGTATTGACCTCTTATGCGATGGTGCGAAACGATGTGGAACAACTTTGCAAAGAGCGGTTTCATTATGTCATCCTTGATGAATCGCAGAATATTAAAAACATAAATTCGCAGACAACACAGGCTATCCTGCTACTGCAGGCTGAACACCGGCTTGCGTTGAGCGGTACGCCCATAGAGAATAATCTGACAGAGCTTTATTCACTGTTCCGTTTCCTAAATCCGGCCATGTTCGATTCGCTGGAAGAGTTCAATAGGAGATATACTTATCCGATCCAGAAAGATAATGACAAAGAGGTGATGATGAGCCTTCGTAAGAAGATATATCCGTTTATGCTGAGGCGGTTGAAGAAGGATGTGCTGACGGAACTTCCCGACCGTATCGAGCAGACACTGTTTGTTGAGATGACGAAAGAGCAGGCCGATTTCTACGAGCAGCGAAGGTCTTATTATTATCAGCAAGTGAAGCAGACCATCGCCGAAGAAGGAATACAAAAGTCACAGTTTGTCATGTTCCAGGCGTTGAATGAATTGCGCCGCATAGCATCGGTCCCGGAGAGCCTGAGCGATGGACGTATTACGTCCGCCAAACTCGAAGTATTGTCGGAAGCCGTTTCAGAAGCTGTTTTGAACGGACATAAGGTCGTTATCTTCTTTAATTATATTGCCGGCATCGAGCTGGTGGGTGAATTGTTGGACAATGCGGGTATCGATTTTGTGAGTATGACCGGTTCTACGCGCGACCGGCAGAGCTTGGTGAAACGTTTTCAGACCGATCCACACTGCAAAGTGTTCCTGATGACATTGAAGACGGGGGGTGTCGGTTTGAATTTGACGGCAGCCGATACCGTTTTTCTTTTCGAGCCTTGGTGGAATAAAGCGGCTGAAGAACAGGCTGTGAATCGCTTGCACCGGATTGGACAGACCAGCAAGGTGTTAAGCTATTCTATGATTACCATGAAGAGCATAGAGGAAAAGATCTGTCTTTTGCAACAGAAAAAGGCAGATTTATTGGCCGGATTGATTGGCAACGATGCTTCTTCGGTCAAAAGTTTGTCTGAAGAGGATATTGATTATATTTTAGGCTAAAGAGAAATTATTATGTATAAAAAGAATGCGATTAATGGTCCCGAGTGTGGGATGATCGGAGATATAGAACTTTTTGTGCCGGATAAAAAGAGAGCCTACGATATCTCTGAGTTTTTCTATATCCATTATACAGTGGCGGAACTTAGAGACCTTGTCGCTGTTTTGTATCCTTTGGTAAAAAAACGCAAGATAGTGGGGGAAGGAGCCGGGACATCTGTAGAGGTAATAGTTGATAATATCAATGCTAAGCCAACTTCGGCAAACAAAGATGTTTTGGTTGATTTCATTGCTATTTTTCTTGGGGATTTGCGGAACTTCGGGCAATACCTGGAGTCTTTGCCTGGAAACGTGCAGTTGCTTTGGAATTATCTTATCAGGAATAAGACTATTAGCTATTCTACATTAAAAAAAATAACTGGCGAGGAGTGGATTAAGTCTACAGATATATATAGTTCTTGGAGCAAGAGTTTAATAAAATCTCCTTTTTTGGCTTGGTTCGTTGTTGAAATGGGTGAGCCTTCCTGGTATGACAGTCAAACACACCGGTATATTTCTGAAATCTATATCAGTATGCCGGATTTTCTGTTTAACTGGTTTATTCCCTTTTTTTATGAAAAGACGGACTTCGTGTTGACGGAACTGCCGGAATTGCCTGCTGAAACCGAACAATTGAAGGTCTTTAATGCTGAATCATCTATCTTTACGGAACTTACCATCTTGGATGGATTAGAGAAGCAGGGGGGCCTGGAGATAAATGAGAAATGGAAATTGTCTGCCGCCTGTCTGAAAAAACTGTCTGCCCAGGTTAATCTTTCCGAGTTCTTTCCTCAAGAGTCAGACCGGAGTCTGAATACACTTCGGGCAAACTTAATGTTTTCGACTTTTGCTTTTTTCTGGACGGTTAAAAAAAGGAATATAGGTCAGCCGGAGAAGGAACTGAGAGATATTTTTAGTGAAATGATTTTGAATTATCCGGTGATCTTATATCCGATCCTTTTACCGTACACCAGTGGACTGCGTTCTTCGGAATTTAGGAATCAGTTAGGCTTGCAATATCTGAAGATGGTAATTTCTGAAATAACTTTATCGGATAGCCGGCAGTGGCTTTTGGCCAGCCAGTTTATTTTGCATTGCCGGTTCTACAATATCCCATTTTCTCCGTTTAATCGTTTTAGCCTTGAGAAAATGAAACTTAAAGATAAGTTGAGCGGAGATTTTATTTATAAGGATGGGTGGTATATTGACTTAGATGAGGTGTTTATCAAATCTTTTATATTTCTGTTAGCCTCTTTTGGGTTGTTAGAAATAGTTTATGATGCTTGTCCGTCTTCTTTTTCGTCCCCCTTTCATGCACTAAGATATTTCCGATTGACAGCATTGGGCGCTTATGTGTTCAATATTACAAATACTTATGAGTTGCCGAAGGCAAAAGAAGAAGGCCCTTTCTTTGATCTGGACGCTCGTAACCTGATTGTTCGTTCTTTGGGCGAGAATAATCCGTACGAAACGCTGTTGCAGGATGTGGCGATACCGATCGGACAACATCGTTACAAGTTGACGCATGCAAGTTTCTTGAATAATTGCAAGACGAATGAAGATGTGGTGAATAAAATAGAATTCTTTAAACGTTTTATCAGTGCTGAACTGCCTGAAATATGGAATGAGTTTTTTGATTCGTTGATGAAACGTTGCCGTCCGCTTACTTCAATTTCAGCCGATAAGTATCTTGTTTACCAGCTCGATGCCGGTAATGAAGAGCTGTTGCGGTTGGTTTCTACCGATCCGGTTATCCGGGAAAATACGGTTCGTGCCGAAGGGTATTTGTTGCTTGTCAAGAAAGATTCGCTCAAGCAAGTGGTAGCACGGTTGAAGTATTCCGGATATTTACTTTAGGAGAATCCGTTCTGTTTGTCTGCTATTTCGTTTTTTTCCTTACATTTGGGGCAGTTAATTCTATCAAATCATTATGAGCGGAATACCGGACTTTAGGAACCTTGTGTTTAAAGACACATCATTCGCCAATCTAATGAATAAGCGTATATATAATGTATTGCTTATTGCTACTAAATACGATGCCTTCATGCTGGAGGACGACGGGCGGGTAGACGAACAGATATTCAACGAATATACATCACTCAGCCTTCGTTACCCGCCACGTTTCACGCAGGTGACGACCGAGGAGGAGGCGCTTGCCGAGTTGAAGGACCGCAACTTCGAGTTGATCATCTGTATGCCGAATATGGATAACCGTGATATTTTCGCGGCGGCGACGGAGATCAAGATCCATTATCCTAATATACCGATCGTGGTCCTTACCCCTTTCTCGAAAGAGGTGTCCAAGCGGATTGCCAATGAAGATCTGAGCGCAATCGACTATGTGTTCAGTTGGTTAGGCAATGCGGAGTTGTTGCTTGCCATCATCAAACTGATCGAGGACAAGATGAATGCGCCGGACGATACGGCCAGTGTCGGTGTCCAGATTATCCTGTTGGTGGAAGATTCCGTCCGTTTCTACTCTTCGGCTTTGCCGCACCTGTATAAGTTCGTGCTGGAACAGAGCCAGATGTTTGCGAAAGAGGCTTTGAACGACCATCAGCGTACACTCCGTATGCGCGGCCGTCCCAAGATCAAGCTGGCGCGTACCTATGAAGAGGCTGTCCGCATCTTTAACCAGTACCGCGATAATATGTTAGGAATTATCTCGGATATGAGTTTCATGCACAACGGCGTGAAAGACCCCTATGCCGGGTACAAGTTCGGACAGTATGTGCGGAAGACCGGCCTGATCATCCCTTTCGTATTGGAGTCGTCGGAGGCAAGCAATAAAGTCTATGCAAAAGAGTTGGGAGCTTCTTTTATCGATAAGAATTCCAAGAGCTACCCGCAGGATCTGAGGAAGAAGATCATGCAGCGTTTCGGTTTCGGTGACTTCGTCATCCTGAATCCGCAGACGAAGGAAGAGATCATGCGCATTAAGGATTTGAAGGATTTGCAGAAGAAGGTCTTCCAGATACCCGACGATTCGCTGGTTTACCATTTAAGCCGTAACCACTTCTCCCGTTTCTTCTATTCCCGTGCCATGTTTCCGCCGGCCGAGGTGCTGAAGCGTGTGGACGTGAGCGACTACAAGGATATGGATGAGGCGCGTAAACTGATTTTCGACCTGATCGTGCAGTATCGCCGGATGAAGAACTCCGGTGTCGTCGCGGTCTACCAGAAGGAGCGCTTCGACGAGTATAGCAACTTCGCCCGTATCGGCGACGGTTCTCTGGGAGGAAAAGGTAGGGGCCTGGCGTTTATCGGGGCGATGGTGAAGCGTTACCCCAAACTGGAACACGACCATTTTGCAGTGACCATCCCGAAGACGGTTGTGATCTGCACGGACATCTTCGACGAGTTTATGGAGACGAACGAGCTGTATCCGGTTGCTTTGAGCGATGTGGATGATGATACGATCCTGAAATATTTCCTGCGTGCCAGCCTTCCCGCTCGCCTGATTGAAGACCTGATGGCGTTTTTCGATGTTGTCAAAAGCCCGATTGCCGTCCGCTCGTCCAGTCTTTTGGAGGATTCCCATTACCAACCGTTCGCTGGGATTTATTCTACCTACATGGTACCCAAATTGGAAGATAAATACGATATGCTCCGTACATTGAGCGATGCGATCAAGGCGGTCTACGCTTCTGTCTTTTATCGTGATAGCAAAGCCTATATGACAGCTACATCGAATCTTATCGACCAGGAAAAGATGGCAATCGTTTTGCAGGAAGTGGTAGGAAACCGGTACAATGACCGTTTTTATCCGACTATTTCGGGTGTCGCACGTTCATTGAATTTCTACCCGATTGGTAACGAAAAAGCGGAGGATGGCATTGCCAATATCGCCCTGGGACTTGGTAAGTATATCGTAGACGGTGGCCAGACTTTGCGCTTCTCTCCCCGCCATCCGCACAATATTTTACAGATGAGTACGATGGACTTCGCGTTGCGTGAGACGCAAACCCGTTATTATGCACTCGATCTGAAAAACCTGACGGAGCAATTCTCGGTTGACGATTCATTTAACCTGCTTCGCCTGAACCTGAAAGATGCCGATGCGGACGGCTCGTTGAAGTTTATTGTCTCGACCTACGATCCTTATGACCAGATCATTCGTGACGGTTACTATCCGGGCGGGCGTAAGATCTTGTCTTTTGTAAATATTCTCCAGCATGACGTGTTCCCGCTCGCCGATACGCTCGACCAGATTCTGCATGTCGGGCAGGATGAAATGGGGCGCCCTATAGAGATTGAGTTTGCGGTGAATATCGATCCGCAGAACCCGTCTTATGCTACTTTCTATCTGCTACAGGTCCGCCCGATCGTAGACAACAAGGAGGTGATGGAAGAAGACCTGACGCTTGTGGAGCAGGCCGATACTATACTTTCATCGACCAGCGTTCTGGGGCATGGTATCGTGACGGATGTGCAGGACATCATATATGTAAAGACCGGTGCTTTCTGTTCTTCCAACAACCAGTCGATCGCTTATGATATCGAGAAGATGAACCGCCAGTTCACTGCCGTGGAAAAGAATTATGTTCTGGTCGGTCCCGGGCGTTGGGGCAGCAGCGATTCCTGGCTGGGCATTCCCGTGAAATGGCCGCATATCAGCAATGCACGTGTCATTGTGGAATGCGGATTGGAAAATTATCGTGTCGATCCGAGCCAGGGAACGCATTTCTTCCAAAATCTGACGTCATTCGGCGTCGGCTACTTCACGATCAACCCATTTAAAGGAGATGGCTGGTTCGATGAGGAATACCTGAATTCCCTACCCGCAGTAGAGGAAACCGAATACCTCCGCCATGTCCATTTCGATAAGCCGATTGTGATCAAGATGGACGGAAAGAAGAGTTTGGGGGTGGTGTTGAAACCTGAAAAGTGAAAAAATACTATCCGCAAGATAAAGTCTTGTACTTCAAGCATTAGGCGGGGAGTGCAAGGCTTTTTTATTTGAACGATGACGAGAGGTAATCTAGTCGTTTAGCTCTGAATAATATTGTTCAATCAACGGTTTTAGCTCTGGGATATCTCTTTCAATGGTGTTCCAAAGCTGTTTGGGCTTAATCTTGTAGTATCCATGAACTAATACATGGCGCATCCCTTCTATTACTTCCCATTCTATTCCCGGATGGTTATCTCGAAACTCTTTCGTCAGCATATAAACGGCCTCTCCTATGATCTCAACATGTTTTACGAAACCATAAAAAATGATAGGATCATCGAGTATCTCTTCATAAGTGTGTTTGTCTTTATTATTCAATAAGACGTTAATTGCTCCCAAGATATGTTCCAACCGTACTTTATCTTTAATTCTCTCTCTCATAGATCAATATTCTGTCGTGAAAAACACTATCTGTCGCAAAAGAAAGTAGTCCGTCTTCTTCTACCAAATCAACCTTTCGATTTAGTAATTTGGAAAGTGAACACATGATGCGGGAAATGGTAAATAAGGATATGTTTTCTGCATCTTTGTATTGCACAAGGATATCGATATCGCTATCTGAGGTCTCTTCACCTCTGGAATAAGAACCGAACAACCAAGCCCGGAGAACGGGTTGGCCGGATAAGTATTGCCGTACTTTCGGTAATATCTTTTGTATATTTTTGTTCACTTGGACCGGAGTTGTTTCCATAACAAACTTACCTTTTTCTACAAAAATAGGAAATAAGTTTGATTCTGCATGATGGATTGTTGGAATTTGTTAGTATTTAGAATAAATAGAAATGTGTCCCAGTCTCTGTCAACCAGGTCAACCGCACTAAAATCGTGTCAGATGAAATTCGTGCCTGAATATGATCCTAATAATCATTTTGTCAGAATTGTCAAAATGCCAGATTTGCTATCCTGAGATTCGCCTGTATGCATCCATTTGGGCAAATGGTTGCAAATAGGACAAGGAAACAGGGTTTGCGATTATTGTTTTGTTCGTATGGTTGTCGGAAAGTCGTTTTTTGTCGCCTAAAAATCGGAATGGTGCGAAAGAATGAATATTTGTGTCTGGAAAAGGGGGGGATTTCTATTAAAACGTCAATTGCAAAAGGTCTTCCTTATAGGGATCGTGAGGCGTTAAAATAGCTTTCAAAGGCCTTTCGGAAGCTTTTTTACTGCCTTTTTCCCCTTTGTTTCAGTCCACCCGGCAAAATCATTTAGATGATTTCCCGAATTCATCAGGATGATTTACCTAAAACATCTCAATGGTTTTTCATAATCATTGAGACCATTTTCAAAATCATTTAGATGATTTGCCGGAAAAGGTGCGAAATCAAATGGACTTTAGGCTGAAAGGTGTAAAAACAGGAATATGCGTGTTAATGAAAACGTCTGAAATAGGTTGAATTGATAGAAAATACGAATATTTGCAATAAATTAGATAGTTCTGTCATGCCAGGGCAACTGCTGGAGTGCGGGAACAGGATTATCCTGATAAATGATGATTTACCTGCATTTTGATACGGTTGCCATTTGAAGAATAGTTGCCGCTGCCAAGAGAAATCAGAAAGGGACTATGCGGAATAAGATGCATAGTCCCTTTCTGTTTTTTGAGATATGGATGAATCAGTCTTTCTTCTTGATGAAATCCGATGGATAGTTGACCGTGTTGATCACCTCTCCTCCTTTCAGGCGAATCCAGGTCTTGAAGCTGGTTGAGCCTTCGGTCATTTCGATCACGCGGGCGCCGTTGGTCAGGTTGTTGTACACCGTGTCGCCACCAGTATAGCGGCCGTAGGCCAGCAGGATGCCTTTCCAGAAAACGGCATAGTCATCGTCATGGTCGTGCCCGACAAATACACCTAAGATATCTCCCATTTCTTTCATCGAAGCGAACATACCGGAGTTGAGTTGCGGGGCGCAGGCTTTTTCCTTCCGTGTTCCCACCAGAATAGCCGTTTCGTCGGATGCCGCTTGGTTGTATTCCGGCAAGGCGATGTGGAAGAATGCCAGCGAGGGCAGGGGAGTGCCGCCGTTTTGCTTCGTGTACTTCTCACTGTTTTCGCGATACCATTGGATCTGGTCGAACTTGATGTAATCGTAGCCGCCTATCCCCTTGATCTGGAAATAAGAATGGGAGTCCAGGCAATACAGGATGGCTACATCTTTCTTTCCATCGGACGATTTCAGGGGAAGGATAAAGTTGGTTGCTCCCACGACTCCGGCTACGGAATCGGTCAGGTTATACGGAATCGTCTGAATGATATCGAATAACTGGGTACGGGTAAGCCCCTGTTCGTTGTCATGATTACCGAATGTCACCCCGAACGGAATCTTGCGGTTGGCGGCTAAGTTCAGGATCGCGCGCATCCCTTCCTTTGCCGGCTGACCGTAGATGATATCGCCGGTGAATAACACCAGGTCCGGCTTTTCCGCATCCAGCACTTCGTTGATGCGCTCGAGGGAAATAGCTGACTTGGGATTCCCGTGAATGTAATGGACGTCCGTGAACTGTACGATTTTGAACTTGCCGCCTTTGTTAAATTTCAAGACCGGCTTCTGTGCAAGGCCCGGTTGCAGGCATCCGAGCACAAGTGAAAGGATGATAAGGAGTTGTTTCATCTTTATATGGTTTTTGTTTATGAATTGTTTACTCGATCGTGATGTCGAATTGATCGTATGAATCTGTTCTCCACGCCTTATCGGATGTCAGGGGCGAAAGTGCGAAGAGGGGAGAGAATGTCTTGATCTTGATCGTCTTCCCGTCCGGCATAAATTCCATGATACGGAGCCAGCAGTCGCCTCCGTTGCCATGCCATTGACCGTCGGCCGTCTGGGCGTTGAACATCATTTGGGCTACATTCTTGCCTGCGCTGTTTTTGTCCGTGCGAAAGCTGACGTTATCCTTATAGTCTGCGATCTCGCATTCATGTCCGCATATCACTATACAGATGTTGGAGGAAAGAAAAATCAGCTTTTGCCAGATTGCTTCTCCATAATTGGCGGGTGATATTTTGTAACCTTCCTTGATGTGCCGCTTGGCTTCCGGCGACATATAGGAATGTGTCAGCAGGATCACTTTATGATTTTTGTATTTGTCTTTACCGGCAACTTTAGCCGCCCATTCGATAGCCTCGTCACGTGGGGCAAATTCGAGCGAGATGACCAACAGTTTCCCCCAGGTGTCTGTCTCGAATTCATAAGCTGCATTTTCAAGAGTCGGAATGCTCTGATAGTTCAGGCCTGTCTCGACCAGTGACTTTTTCCAGCAGCTATTCCGTTCGGAAGGAAAATAATCAGGTAGGTGGCAGAGGCGGTTTTCTGCTTTTTCATATCCGTAGTCGTGATTCCCGGTACAAATGATATAGGATGTTTTGTTGTCGAGCCGTTCGAATGCCCTGGATGCGGCCTGCCATTGTTCTTCACTTGTCTGATTCCCGTTTACACCGTCCGGAATCCGTATCTCGTTCTGCTCCACCAAGTCTCCGGTACATAGAACTCCTTTTACATTTAGCGATTCGAGACTGTTGGCGATCCAGGCTGTCTGTAGCTCGAACAACGGTTGGTTGGCATCAAATTTGTTATAACTCTGCGGATCAGGCAGCAGGATCATGGAAAAAGAATTCTTATCGGATAGTTGGGGCCGGACAGGATAGACCTGGGCGGTGGCGGATAAGATACTAATGCCGAGGGCAATAATGGATAGATTAAGTTTTTTCTTCATATTAAGAATGTTTAGATTATATCTTTCGTAACAAAGGTATCGAATTATCATGATTGATTCTAATTCGATACCTTTTAATTTAACGAACATTCATAAAAGAAGAATTAACCGAAACAATTTTACCTGTTATTTCGATGTCGGAAACCAGGCTGCATAGTGTGAGGATTGTTCGAATATGCCTCCACTTTCAGCAAAGTAATCTGCATTAAGACCGAATGTCCCGTTGTTTACTTTAGCCCATGATCTGTCGGCTGTCGGATTGTAGGTTAACATCTGATTCCAATTGGCATAATTTTGGTGTCCGTTGCTTTCTACCAGTCCGAGGCCCCCTTTTATACCAGGGAAGGCTTCTAAACGGGAGGCGACGATTTTGTTCCATTCAACCAGAATCGGATTGACTGTCAGGTCAGCGCAGAAGCAAGGTATATGATTGTCGTATGCTAATTGTGCTACCTTCATGGACATGCTCATGGTTTTGGCTATCGGTTTTAAAGCGATAGCTGAATAGCCAAGTTTGATTCTTTCTAATGCATGCTTGTCCGTATGGGCTGTCTCGTCTGATACGATACGTACTCCCATATCGCTCACATCATACATCTTCTCTTCTGCAAAAGGTTCTTCTATAATGGCAATCTGGTCGAATGCTCCGATCTTTTTAGCATGATCGAGGAAGCGCAACATTGTTTCTTTCTTTTCATACCGTCCGTTCGCATCAAAATAGTAGGGAAGTTTTCCTGATTCGGTATAAGAAGTGCAGGCATTTCCGATTGCAGCATGTATTTCACTTAACCGTTTCATGTCTTTTTCAACCATCTCTTCTTGCGTACCGGCTTGTCCGATCTTAATCTTCATAAAAAAATATCCGGCATCAACCGTATCCTTGATTTCCTGAATCGGGATATTATAAGCCATCAAGGGAATGCATGCTACCTTATGATGATGATTGGAAAGGCATGGGCGGTAAGCCATCGGTACCATATCGTCGAAATTCTTAATCCCGTTTTCGGCACAGTAGAGTAGCCATGCTGCATTATCTATTCCGACTAATGCGTTTAGGATAAATGTCTCTTTCAAATCCGGATTTCCGGTTATCTTTTTTCCGTATTCCCATAATTCATCCAGAATGTTCTCTTGTAATTGAACCGGGTTGGAAAAAGTTTCCCCTTCTATCATCTGTAAGGCTCGTGTCGTGATATTGTACATCAATGCGTTTCCGGCACTCTCTGAATGTACCTCGAAAATTGCGGGATCACTCCAAAGGACATTCTGTGTGCATATCCCGAATTTCCTGTGTCCGTTTTCACTTCCGAGCAAAGCAGCCGTTTGCCAGATCTCTTTCATTGCTCCCCCCTTAAACCCGAATGGCCGTATCAGAGGTTCCCGTTCGAAGTTGGCATTCGTCTCGATGATCTTGATCTTTTTCTCTCCCGGAATACCTACAAATGTGGATTGAGAACGAGTCGTTTTGCCTTTTTCGGAAGGTAGCATATCCTCTTTGATAGGAGGCGAACAACTTTGTGATACAAAGGCCAGACTGCTGGTTGCAGCAAAAAGGCCGCTATGTTTTATAAAGTTTCTTCTGTTCATGGTGGATTAATCTAAATTGTGTTCTTTCAATTTGTTGCGGAACCAGTCAATATCCTGTTTCAAATAGTGGGCTATTTTCTCGTGGCTCATTGTGGGAGTCCGGCTACCTTTATCAGCTCCTCCCAGATCATATTCCAAATGTATACTGAATGGTCCCGGAATTTTTAATTCTTTATATTTACGGAGAAAGGCATCAAAGTCTACCATTCCGTTACCTAAAGGCACGTCTTGTATTTTCCAGCGATTCTCTGTCTTTTGCCAGATAAAGTCTTTGATCGGACAACTTTTGATCCAGGGTGCGAGTAATTCCATACCCAATGACCAAGATTGGCCTCCTTCGCATATAGCATGACGGATATCATATTGTACACCCATATATTGAGGATCGAGATCTTTTACCAACAGGTATAAATCCCAGACGGGACCACCGACTCTGGTTCCAGAATGGTTCTGATACGATCCGTGTATGCCGTATTTACGGTTCAGTTTTTCCAATTGTTCAAAAGACTTTTTCCAAATATTGATATTCTGGGGTATTGTTTTCGTTTTATCATAATTCAGATATCCCATTCGATAATATTCTATCCCCATGTCTGCTGCGACAGCAAGTATCGTTTCAGTGTATTTATCTTTTGCATCAACGATTGTTGTGACCATCATAGGAGTGGATATTCCTGCATTTTGAAGTGTTTTCACTAAGCGAGGCAAATCTGTTTTTACATTTTCCGGTTGTACGTGCCCTCCTTCACGGACCGATAAATCAGCACCGTTATAACCTGCTTTTGCAAGCGTTTGCGTAAGTTGGTCATAATTCAAGTATTGTAAGCATTTGGTAAATACACATACTGTCTGGGTGTTTATTTTTGTGTTGAATGAATTGGATTTTAATGGATTATAAACCTTTTTTGCATAGGCATTGGGGGCTATAATAGCCCCCGTTGCCAATGCTACACTGGTCTTGATAAAACTTCTTCTTGAATCGTCCATAACCGAAGATTTAAATGGTCCAAGGTTTTCGATATTCGTAACCAAGCATTTCATTCGCTTTCTCTGAATTCAGGAAACGTTCGTTGACAGCATCCCAATGCAAGCGTTCTTTGGTTGCTAATGCTATATTGGCCAGGTGGGCAAAACTTGTAGACCGATGACCTTCTTCCAATGGGCATAAAGGTGTTTGCCTGGATTTAACGCAATCAAGGAAATCTCGTATCAATCCGGTTGTACTGTCTGCACTGCTGGCATCACCTAATAGTTTCATTTTGTTGTCAAAGGATATTTCTTCGAAATGTTTATTCCAATTCTGGAATTGCCCGGCTGATGTCGGTCGTATGCGATAACCACCTTCGTATGCGTATGCGACTCCGTGAGTCCCTCTTAACTCCAATTCTCCATACGGAAACATGCCTCCTCCGGTTGCTTCCATAATGCAATAGGAGATAATTTTTCCGGATGCAAATTCAAATGTGACAAAAGCTGTATCGTCGATATCTCCATCATGATTCAGTACATATTTACCTCCGTGTGCGGAAATGTAGGTTGGAGCTGTTTCGCCCATTAACCAACGCATTGCATCTATATGATGTACGCCCCAGTTTCCCATTTGAGAAGAATAATCTCCCCACCAGCGAAATTTGTAAGGAGCAATATTATACTGGTATGGGCGATAGGCACGTGGACCTAACCACATATCCCAATTAAAGTCTTTTGGGGGTTGTTCCGGCTGCATCTTTCCGATTCCATTAGGAAATAGATTGCTGATATGAGAGGATCTGCCAACGGTGATTTGTCCGATTTTACCGGCATGAATCTCTTGGGCTAACTTTTGATAAGCAATATTGCCACGGCGATTGATTCCGACTGCAACGACTTGTTTACTTGCAGCTTGTGCTTCAACCATTTTACGTCCTTCTTTCAGTGTACTTGTCAGAGGCTTTTCACAATATACATCTTTCCCGGCTTTAATTGCTGCAATGGTGATATAAGCATGCCAATGATCGGGTGTCGCAATACATACGGCATCAATATCTTTATCTTCAAGTAGTTTTCTGAAGTCTGAATACAACTTAGGTCGTTTTTCAAATTTCTCGCCCATCTTCGGTATTTTGTCCGTAAGATCTTTCAGCCATCTTTCGTTGACTTTACTTCTGTCTCTATGTAGATAGGGTTCATATACATCACATAAGGCGGCAACTTCACAATCAGGTTGTTGCATGAACAACCCTAATAGTTCGGATCCCCTGTTTCCGACTCCGATGAAGCCCATTCTTATTTTGTCGTTAGCGGCTATTTTGTTTGAGGAGGCGGCAAATATATTTGCGTTGGTTGTAAAACCAGCTGTCAATACTGCTGCACTCTTTAAAAAATCTCTTCTTTCCATACTCTTTTATTTGTATAATTATTAAACTTGTTATTTTATAGAGTTAAAAATAATGTTATTCGTATCCTGGATTTTGAACCAGTAATGAGTTTCTATTCATTTCCGTTCGTGGAATAGGATAGAAATAGGCTTTATCCAGCCAAGCCCTTTTTTCAAATTCATAAGGAGTAATTGTCGGGATTTCAGCGGTGTTATGTGTTGTAGGATCCATTTTATATATAATGGTTACGCCGTGGACCGGTTTGTACACTTGTGATCCGATAGCCCAGCGACGTACATCCCACATTCGATGGTCTTCAAATGCCAGTTCGATACGTCTTTCATGCCGGCAACTTTCTCGTAAGTTTTTACCTGTAGTAGTAATGTCGGGCATTCCTGCTCTTTTCCTTATTTTATTTAAGTATGTTTTTGCTTCATCATACTCTCCGAGTTCAATACAAGCTTCTGCATAATTAAGCAGTATTTCTGCATACCGTATATGTCTCCAAGGGGTGTCTTGTGCAATATCTTGGTACTGACCATCTTTTGATGGATCCATAAACTTACGGAGGTAATATCCTGTATAACCACCTTCAAAAGCTGAAACAGTACTGTTACGTCCATCCGGTCCATACCATAACTGCATTTCATTTTTTGCTGCATTCCAAATTTCTTTGTTACCGATACTGATGACTCCGTTTGGTTCTATACCAATGACATCGGCTGTTCGAGGTCTCCATTTGGCACCTTCATGAAGGATTGATGCATAGAAACGCGGGTCTCTATCTTTATATGGTGTTTTTGCATGTTCCGGATTATCCCAACTGAAAGGTATTCCTGAGCGCATTTCATAATCATCTACAATTTCTCCAATAGGACAATTATTACCTCCTCCGTGATATCCATTTGGAGTGTTGTTATTTAATATATTGTTATTATAAGGAACAAGCCTTGAGGTAAAGTACCTTATAAATATATCTTCCTCTGTTGCTTTTGGAGCTAGAAATAGATCGGTAATGTTTTGAGCGATAGAATCCGTTGGAGACGGATTGGCTTTAAAAAGATCATACTGATTCATATCTATTACAGCTTTAGCCGCATCTTTAGCTGCTTTCCATCTGTCATTTTGAGATCCAGAGGTATATTTTAGATATTCGGGCTTTTCGTAATTGCCATAATTGAATGAATTGTGTAAATCACTGGCTGCATAAAGCAATATGCGTGATTTTAGTGCCAGCGCTGCTCCTTTGGTTGCTCGTCCATTGTTGCTGCCACTATGGGTGGCTGGTAACAGTTCGGCTGCTTTGTCACAATCCGCAGTAATAAATTTGATGCAATCTTCATAATTACTTCTTGTAATATTATAGTCGTCTCCTAACTGGTATACTTTATCTACAATGGGGACTCCTCCATAAAGGTTTGTGAGATAAAGATAAGTCCACGCTCTAAGAAAATAAGATTCTCCTTTTAAACAATCTTTTTTTGTTTTACCGTCAGTAAGAGTATTGTCTTCCGGTAAATTTTCAACGCCGGCTAATGCTATGTTACACTTACGGACAATGGCATAAAGCTGATCCCATATTATACGCGGATGTCCTTCTCCTTTTGTCCATCCTGGTATATTGTCAGGACTTATTACACAATTATTAAAATTCGTAACATCACTGTTGTCTCGACGGTGTCCTTCATCGACAAAACACATTTGCATATATTTAGCGTATGGAATATCCATCGCATCATAGATACCGTTTACAAATAATTCAGACAGAGCAGGATCTTTCCAAACATCGGTTTCTGAATATTCGCCTAAAGGTTTCAGAACAAGTGCATCGTCCGAACATGAGATTGTAAATAATCCCAGGGATAGTAATACAACTGAAAAATATTTAATACCTTTCATATTCATATATTTTTAAAACGTTAATGCTAATCCGATACTATATATTTTATTGAGTGGATATGCCACAGCAGAAGTGGTTTCCGGATCGAAAGTTTTCATTCCGCAGATGGTAAACAGATTCATACCACTGAAATAAATACGGGCACTTTCTATCCCTAATTTATGGTAGAACTTTTGTGGCATATTATAACCGAATTCCAAATTTTTCAATCTAATGTAATCTGATTTTCTATTCCAGTAGGTATTAGGACCTGTCTGTGTTTGATTCCAATATTCGGACCTATAGTTTCCGACTCTTGGTTTTGAAGCACTTGTGTTAGTCGGAGTCCATCGGTCTTTTAAATCCTCCATAGAGAAGTTCCCTGCTTCACCGGATTCTACTTCATGATATCGGGTTGCTCCAGCTGCTCCCTGGAAGCCAAGTGTAAGATAAAAATCTTTATAACCAAGATCAATATTTAATCCTCCGGTCAAAGTCGGAATATTAGTTTTATCTGATCTTACACGGTCGAGACCGTCTATTTTACCATCGTTATTCACATCTTTGAATATAATATCTCCTGGTTTAGCTCCTTGCCAATGTGGATATTTTTCGATATCAGCTTCATCTTTAAAGATACCAATTGCTTCGTAATATAAACCTGCTGAATTATCACTGATCAGACTTGGATTGATTGGTTTTCCAGTTGCCCGTTGGTAGTCTGGAACATTGGGTGATTCATCCCAGAAAATGATCTTACTTTTAGAAAATCCTCCGTTGAGACCAATTTGATAAGTGAAATCACCTATATTATTATTGTATGTAATGTCGAATTCAAATCCTTGATTTTTAACTTTCCCTATATTTTCACGAGGTAGAGTCAGACCTGCCGTTGCCGGTATAGAGGCATTACGATAACATAGAATATTAGAGCGGATGTTATGGAAATAATCAGCTGATATTCTAAGATTTCCATTTAGTGTTTGTAAATCAAAACCAATATTCCCTTGATTTGCAACTTCCCAAGTGATGGAAGGATTCGGTATTCTCAATTCTTTAAGGAATTTAGCTTCCGTATTACCGTCAAAAACTGTTGTGTTTTTGGAATCTTTCGGACTATGCATATTCCCTGCTGCCGAATTATCAAAACCATAGCTGGCTAGATATTGATATGGGCTTACCCGGTCATTACCCGTTTGTCCCCATGAACCACGAAGTTTGAAAGAATTGATAAAAGAGAGTTTTTCTTTCCAAAAATTTTCTTCCGAAATAACCCAACCTAATGAGATTGAAGGGAAAAAACCATATTGTTTTCTTTTTGGGAAGATATATGAACCATCATAACGAAATACAAATTCAACTAAATATTTAGATAGGTAGTCATAGTTGAATCGTCCGAAATAATTTATACGGGCATCATGACTGGCTGAGCCGGTATTCGTTTTATCAAGATCGCCTCCTGCAAATAACTCGTCAATTAACGTAGAGGCAAAATAGGTACGGTAAGCAGAAAAATTCATAGATTCTCCAGTTTTTCTTTCTATTCCGACCATCGCTTTTAATCCGTGTGCTTCACCAAACGTATGGGAATAGTTGATTAATGCATTCAAAGTAAGACCGTGATCATCTTGCATATATTGATTTAAACTTGGTGACGAATATCCTGACGATGCACCTGATACTACCGGCATATTATTTGCATCTAACGTTTTTCCGTCCCATGAATAAAGTGTCCAAGGGGTTTTCCATGTTTTTTGATTTCTGATATATTTATCAAAGGCGACATTTCCCGTTACGGTTAATCCTTCAATACCTGGAATCGTAATATCAAGTTTTGCATTACTTGTTAATATATAACTGATATTGTGGTCATACCCAGTCGCATTTGTTGCAACAACAGCCGGATTCATCCCCCCCTCATAACCGGATGCAGGATATTCTCCATAGAATGCAACTCTATTGGGACGTCCCATTCCGTAACGAAGTAGTTCACTTAATGCTGCTGTGGAATTATTCCGATTTTCTTGCCGGGCCGCTAAATCGATTCCGAGATTAACATATTTAGTAACCTTTGCATCCAGGTTGCTTCTGATATCCATTTGCCGATAACTGTTGGCACTACGTTGGAAAATACCTTTTTGGTAATTGAATCCTGCAGATACGAAGTATTTTACTTTATCACTACCTCCACGTAAAGAGGCATCCACGTATGTTTGCGGCGTAAATCTTTTGAAAATGAGATCATACCAATCAGTGTTCGGATGTCCCCAAGGATCGGATCCGTCTCTAAACATTCTAATGTCATCGTCCGTATATCTTGGTTGACGATTGGCATATGAATCAATTTCATTAAGGGCTTGTGCATAAGTAGCTGCGTCTGCCCATTCAGGAACAATGGTCGGTGTTGCCCAGCCTTGTCTAACATTTACGTTAATAACAGGTTTACCGATAACACCTCGTTTTGTTGTAACGAGTATTACACCGTTTGCAGCCTGTGCTCCGTAAATGGCGGCAGAAGCATCTTTAAGTACTGTGATACTTTCGACATCAGCCGGATTCAATCTGTTCATATCTCGACCTGCAATCCCATCAACTACTACTAATGGATTATTGTCTCCCAATGTATTAGATCCACGTATTCTCAAAGTCGAATTATCTGAACCAGGTTGCCCGGAAGTAGTGACTGCCGTTAGTCCTGCAAATTTACCAGCTAATGCATTTGTGAAATTATTTGCAGGAATGGATTTTAACTTATCTCCTTTCATAGAAGCGATGGAACCTGTGATTGTCGCTTTCTTAGTTGTACCATAACCGATAGCAACGACTTCACCTAAGCCAATAGCTGTTTCTTCCAATGAGATGTTGATCGTTGTTTTGTTATTGACGATGATTTCTTGTGCTTTCATTCCGACAAAAGAAAAAACGAGAATAGCTTTCTCTGGAACACCTGGCAAAGAATAATGACCATCAACATCAGTTATTGTGCCGATTGTAGTACCTTTTACAGATACATTTGCTCCGATGATTGGTTCTTTGTTGATGTCTGTCACAATACCGGAAATCGTTTTATCTGATGATTGTTGAGTGACGTCATTCTTTGATTCGATAGATAAAATAATACTTTTCTCCATCACCGAATACCGGATATCTGTCCCTTTGAACAGTTCTTCCAGGATGGAAAAAACATTTTTGTTACTACTTTTTATCGAAACAATTCGGCTTGTGTTCACTTGCTTGTTGTTGTAGAAGAAGTGAAAGTCCGATTGTTTTTCGATTTCATCCAGTACGTTTTGTACTGTTTGGTTCTTTATATCCAGGGATAACAAAGTGGATTGACTGTAGCTGTTTTCTGCAAATACCAATCCTATCGACACGAATAACATAAGGATGGATAGTCTCATAAATAGTGGTATTTTCTTTAAGATAGCAAATGGTGATTTTACCACCCTAAAGTATTGGATGCTAAAATAATTTGTCATAATTTTGTGATGTTTTAAAATGATAAAATAGAGAAGTGAGACTTGTCGCCAAACAGGTCGGCTTTTTGTTTTTCACACGAGGAAATACGCCAATATTTTCTCGTGTGTTTTGTTTTTAAGGAGGACGTGCTTTCATGTTTTACTTTTTTAGAGATTAACAATAACAGATATTTTAATAAAGTACAATCTTACTTTTTGCCTGAATAGTTGTTTCACCGGCCTCAGGTTCTATGATACGATATTGGATGCCGGATGCGATTCGGAAATGTTCCAGAATCTGGATTAACTGCTGGGTATCGAATGTTCCGGTGAAAGAACTTTTCTTTATCGCTTCCCTTTCAATCGTGAACTCGACATTGAAACGATGAGCAAGCTTTTTCAATACTTCTCCCAAAGGCGTATTCCTTAAAATGATTTTTCCATTTTTCCAGGCAATGTCACTTGAAACATAAGTTTCTTTCAGCTTCGCCTCTCCTGTATTTTTGCAGTAAATCACTTTTTGGTCAGGATGCATGGTTAAGGAATTCATCTTTTTATCCTCTGTTTTGTATAAGAGGCGGATGGAACCTTCTTCCAGTGTTGTTGCGATGTAATTGTCTTCCTCATATGCTTCGATATTGAATTTGGTTCCCAACACTTCTACTTTCAACTCTTCGCCAGAGGAAACGATGAACTTCCTATTAGGGTCTTTAGCCACTTGGAAATATGCTTCGCCGGTAAGATTGACTTCACGCGTTTTTCCCGTAAACCTTAGTGGGCGGATAAGCTTGGACCCCGAATTTAACCAAACTTTACTACCATCGGGTAGATCTATGGAAGTCACCATACCTGGTGTTGTAGAAAATTCGATGTATTCAATAGGTTCTTCTCGTAACAAATAATAGGCCGAGGCAAGTAGTAATGGAATGAATAGAATAGCAGCAACACGTTGAAACCAAACCAAAAGACTTGCTCTTTTATGTTGTTTAATCCTTCTTTTCACTGTTCTCAGGGAAGCTGAGGTATCTGTTTGTTTGATCAGATTCAATGTCTCTGAAGCCAAGCAGATGTACTGTACATCCCGTGCCAGCTTTCTGTTTTCTTCTGATTGCCCGAGCCATTGTTCGATTTTCTCTTTGTCGGATAATGAGACTGAGCCGGTAAAATAGTTCAGAAGAGTTGTTTCGTCTATATGTATTTGTTCTTTCATTTTCTCCTTTTTATATATATGACTGATGGGAACGAAAACCTCCTAAACGAAAATCCGATTTTTTTTATTTATTTTCTTTGTTATTGTTTTTCTGAGATAAAAAGCTACATTTGTTGCGTCTGTATGGATGTTATTTACGGACTGTTGATTAAAAATATGTGATTCTAATGCTACATGAAATCCAATATACGACTGATGAGTCTCTTTTCCAATTTCTATCCGAAGGAAATGAGAAAGCGTTTGACATTCTCTTTTTGAAATATTATCCCTCTTTGTGTGCTTACGCCCGGCAATTTGTGGAGTATGACGATGGGCAGGAGATAGTGCAGGATGTAATGGTTTGGCTTTGGGAGAACCGGGAGATGCATACATTCGAGATTGCCCCGAAGAGTTATTTGTTTAAGGCTGTGAAGAACCGATGCCTGACGCTGATCAGCCGAAATGAAATCAAGCAAAGAATTATACACACATTATATGATAATCTGCAACTACAATATGAAGATCCTGACTTTTATATAGTGGAGGAACTGAGCCGGAAAATAGAGGAGGCTTTGCTGAACCTTCCTGTAAGTTACCGGGAAGCGTTTGAAATGAACCGATTCCAGAATATGACCTATAATGAAATTGCTTCGAGGTTGGATGTTTCCTCGAAAACGGTGGATTATCGGATTCAGCAAGCATTGAAACTTCTGCGTGTGGAGTTAAAAGATTACCTGCCGATCCTGCTTGCTATTATTTGATGTGGTTTTCTCTTTTCTGCGTCTGAAAATAAATTCATAAGCGAGTTTATATTCTGTTATAATACAAGTAGTTGCAGCTTCCTGCCGTGGAAACTGTCGTTTCTTTAGCAAGAAACGCTGAGATATTGCGGGGAAAATTATAATCCTTTCAAAAGAAAACTTTCAGCCATCGCCAATGTCTCCGGTTTCCCTATATCTATCAGATGAAGGTCATCGTCGGCATAGGCATGTATGTTGGTCCGGGCGCAGATGGAGAGGTAGAAGTTGATGATCGAGAACTTTCCGGTCCATTCTTCCATCCAGTCGAATATCTTAGGAGACAATATATGTATCCCGCTAAAGGCATATTCGTTATATTGGTTCGGATCGAAGTCGGGGTAGAACGATTTGACTTCACCTGTCTCACAGTTGCGCCAGCCGCATAGTTTGTTTTCCTTATTGAAAAGCAGGTAACGGGAGGTGTTGCGTTTGCTGACTAATAATGTCGCCAACGGATTTGCTTCTACATGATGATTGTAAAGTGCACGGAGGTCGACGTTGGATATGATGTCGACATTGTGTACTAAAAACGGCTCGTTGCCTTGCAGGAATGAGGCGGCATGTTTGATTCCACCGCCCGTATCGAGCAGATAATCCCGTTCGTCGGAAATGTGTATTTGGATACCGAAATTATTGTTGGCTGCCAAAAAGTCGATGATCTGGTCTCCCAAATGGTGGATGTTGATGGCGATCTGGTGAAAGCCGGCATCTTTTAGTTTAAGGATCACATGTTCGAGCATAGGTTTCCCATTGATAGGAAGTAATGCTTTTGGGGTGCTGTCGGTCAGCGGTTTGAGGCGTGTCCCCAAACCGGCTGCGAAAATCATAGCTTTCATAATATTGCGTTAAAGAGTTGTTCAATGTTTTGTTCCCTGTGCACGAGGTCTACCCGGACGCCGAACTTGGAATGGATATGTTCCGCCGTATGTTGGGCGGAGTAGACCGAGCGATGCTGCCCCCCGGTGCAACCGAAACAAATCATCAGATTGGTGAATCCCCGGTCCATATAACGTTTGACGGAAGCATCCACAATTTCGTAAGCATGATCCAGGAAGCGGGTGATTTCTCCGTCTTCTTCCAGGAAACGGATCACCGGCTCGTCTAATCCGGTAAAATGGTTGTAACGTTCGTATTTACCCGGGTTATTGATGGCACGGCAGTCAAAGACAAATCCTCCGCCATTACCGCTCGGATCGTTGGGAATTCCTTTTTTATAGGCGAAACTGACAATCTTGACTTTGAGCGTATGCTTTTGGATGTCGTCATAGAATTGAGACAGATTCGTCAGATCCCGTAATACGGAGCATAAATATGGGTACTCCGGATAGTCTTCTTTTAAAAGCTGACGGAGATTGTCGATTGCAAAGGGAACGCTTTGGATGAAATGCGGCTTCTTCTCGAAATATCCCCGGAAGCCGTAGGCTCCTAAGACCTGTAAAGTCCTGAAAAGAACGAAGTGACGTAATTGTCTGAAGAAATGCTTTTCGTCTATTTCCGTGTACTCGCGTAGCGCCTGCAGATAGTCGGCGATCAATTCCTGTCTCAGTTCAGCCGGATATTTGGCTTTCGCCTGCCAGAGGAAAGAGGCGACGTCATAGTAGATCGGGCCTTTGCGCCCTCCCTGGAAATCGATGAACCAGGGTTCGTTATCTTTTACCATCACGTTGCGCGACTGGAAATCCCGGTACATGAATGTCGGTGTACAATCTTGCAACAGAACATCGCTCATTTTCTGGAAATCATCTTCCAGAAGGTTTTCCTGGAATTCCATTCCGGTTGCTTTCAGGAAACAGTATTTGAAATAGTTCAGATCCCAGAGGATCGAACGTTTATTGAATTCGGGCTGAGGATAACATTGGCTGAAGTCGAAATCTTCCGCACCCTTAAATTGCAGGGCCGGCAGAAGCGTGATCGTCTTATGCAGCAAAGACTTTTCCGTCTCGTCGAAGAAACAACTTTTCCGCCCTTTCTCTATCGCATTAAAGAGCAAGGCGTCTCCCAGATCTTCCTGGAGATAGAGCGATTTATCATCCGACCAGCAATAAACGCGGGGAACGGGCAATCCTTTTTCCCGGAAATGTGCGGCCATATAAATAAAGGCATTGTTTTCTTCTATGGAAGTACCGCTTACACCGATCAGGGAAACGGGGCCTGACAATCTGAAATACCGGCGGTTAGAGCCGGAAGAAGATAGTTCGGTTATATCGGTTGCCGGCGATCCGGTATGTGTCTGGTAAAGTTGTTTTAATTCGTCAGTTATCATGTCTTTCTATTTTCGGCACTAAGGTAAGATTAAATAATTAAAAATGGAGAATTGAAAATTGAAAATTAAGGGAGATCTCGGCAATAAAAAGGGGAGAAGCGTCTGTTGCCAGTTCTTCTCCCCCTTATTCAAATAATCATTAATCCCTATTTACTTCAAATATCGAATCAAAACAATTCTTCATTTTCAATTTTCAATTAAATAATGCCCTGTGCCATCATCGCCTTGGCTACTTTCATGAAGCCGGCAACGTTAGCGCCTTTCACATAGTTTGTGTAACCGTCGGCTTGCTGGCCGTATTTTACACATTGTTCGTGAATATTCTGCATGATGCTTTTCAATTTGGCATCTACTTCTTCGCTGCTCCAGCTCAGTTTCTGGGCGTTCTGAGTCATTTCCAGACCGGAAACGGATACACCGCCGGCGTTAGCTGCCTTACCTGGAGCATACAGGATCTTTGCATCCAGGAATGCGTCGATAGCTTCAGGGGTCGAAGGCATGTTTGCACCTTCCGATACGGCGAAACAGCCGTTGGCAAGCAATGTTTTGGCATCTTCGCCGTTCAGTTCGTTCTGAGTTGCGCTCGGCATTGCGATGTCGCATTTTTCTCCCCAGGGACGGGCTCCTGCCACATATTTACAACCGTATTGTTCTGCATATTCACGGATACGGCCACGATACAGGTTCTTCAGTTCCATAATATAATCCAGTTTTGCACGGTCGATGCCGTCCGGATCGTAGATGTAACCGTCCGAGTCGGACATTGTCACTACTTTAGCACCGAGGCTGATCAGTTTTTCTACGGTATATTGAGCTACGTTACCTGAACCGGAAACACAAACGGTCTTTCCTTTGATGTCGATTCCTTTTGTTTTCAGCATTTCCAGCAGGAAATAAACGTTACCGTAACCGGTCGCTTCGGGACGGATCAATGAACCGCCGAATTCACGTCCTTTACCTGTGAACGTACCGGTATTTTCCTGAGCCAGCTTCTTATACATACCATACATATAACCTACTTCACGTCCGCCAACACCGATATCGCCTGCCGGAACATCCGTGTCCGGGCCGATATGACGCCATAATTCCAACACGAAAGCCTGGCAGAAACGCATGATTTCAGCGTTTGATTTGCCACGCGGACTGAAATCGGAACCGCCTTTGCCACCGCCCATCGGTAGGGTTGTCAATGAGTTCTTGAAAGTCTGTTCGAAAGCCAGAAACTTGAGGATAGACTGGTTTACAGAAGCGTGGAAACGGATACCGCCTTTGTACGGGCCGATTGCATTGTTATGCTGGATGCGGTATCCCATGTTGGTTTGGATCTGTCCTTTGTCATCCATCCAGGTTACGCGGAAGGAGAAAATACGATCGGGGATACAAAGACGTTCGATCAGATTGCTCTTTTCGAATTCGGGATGTTCATTGTAAGCCTCTTCGATTGTTCCTAATACTTCTGAAACTGCCTGATGATATTCCGGTTCATTCGGAAATCTTCTCTTTAAGTTGTCTAAAACTTCACTTGCCTTCATAAGACTGATTTTATTTAGAATGTTATATTTATAGTATCAATTTGTAAATTGCATGCCGTTCTTTTAATGGCCTCGCAAAGGTAAGCTAATATTTTATACAAACAAATATTTGAAAGAAAAAATGCATTAAAAATATCATTTAGGTATTTTAATCGGGTAAAAGTAACCAAATGTCATTCATCTCTGCGTCTTTTGCTCTTGTAGATCGGAACGAACACAATGATAGCTGACGCTACCAGGGCAAAAATGACGTCAAATGTTATCTTTTCACTGTATACAAGCAGCATGTAGCAAAGAACACCCCATAAAAGAGTTATACATACGGCTTGACTATTTGTAATCTTTCTGCGTGCCATTGTTTACATTTGTTTAGTTGGATGAAACGAGTGAACCGAAATAAATGACCAGAGCCAGGAAGACGGCTACAAGGATAAAGAGAACGATGATCTGTCTTTCGAGCGGAAGATGTCGAAGAAACGGAATATGGCGTGCCCATCCGGAAACAGCCTGAATCTGTTCAGCCTCTTCGTCCTCTTTCGGAAATTCGTATCCGTTTGCTTCCATTATCTCCATAGCGCGGGGCACTTCGCTTTCGAGAAGTTCGACGCGGATGCCGCCCATGTTGGCCGGGTACATGACTTGGCTCGTGTATTCGTTCCGCAGATAGCATTTGATTCCTTCCGATTTCAGAAGGGATTCGAGTATCTGTGCCTTTTCCGGTTCATAAAACCGGGCAATTTCAACTATTTTGTCTTCCATGATTAATCCTCATTTAAAAGTCTGTTATTTCATTTGCAATTTCGGTTGCCTGGCGGATGCGGTCGGCCATGCCGATGCCGTCTTTGATGTTTCCGGCGAGCGTGAGACCCGGATAGCGGGTTTGCAGTTCGTCGATCGTTTCGAGGCGGGCACCGCTGCTCTGCTCGTATTGGGGAATGGCATGCTCGTGGCGGAAGATACGGATCATGTCCGGTTCTGCTTCTGCCGGTAATTTCAGCATGGCATGAAGCTCGCGCTTGACAAGCGCCTTCAGTTCCTCTTCCGGCCAGGTTGTCAGGTCGGCATGCTTGACGCCTCCGATGAAAAAGGAGAAAAGAGCACCCCCTTCCGGTGCCCTTCCGGCGAAGCAGGCGGATGGGAAGAGGATGCCGAGTACCTCTTTTTTCTCACAGGAAGGGACCAGGCCGCCAAACGCATCGAAGCGTAACCCACCGGTATTACGGAAGCCGACGCTGGCCTGTACGACCGGCGCATAATGCAGGTTGCTGATCAGGTCCATCTTTTCTTTCGGGATGAAAGGCAATAGGGCGGGCAATGTGTAAGCACCGGTAGTCGTAATAACCCGTTCTGCAATGATTGTTTGTTCGCCGTCGGCAGTCGAATAGGTGGCCATCCATTTGTCTGCATAAGGCCGGATGGTAACGTCGGCGGCCGAAAGCGTGATATGGTGCGGCTGGATCACTGCGGCCATTGCGTCGGTCAGCCGGTCCAGTCCTCCTTCTACTGAAAATACTTTCTTGGTGGCGAGGCGGTCGTATGCCGTTTTCGGCTGCCTGGCTTTTGCGATGGTTCCACGGATAAAGCTGCCGTATTGCTGCTCTAAGTTGTAGAGTTTCGGGAGGGCGTAGCGGGTGACGAGTTTCATAGGATCGCCGGCATAGACACCGGACAGGAACGGGTCTACCGCATATTGCAAGAACGATTTGCCCAAGCGGCGGACTGCCAACTCCCCGACAGACTCGTCCGGGTTATTCCCTTTTGCCCGGAACGGCTCTCCGAGGATACGGAACTTGTCGCCAAGCGTAAACAGAGGAGTCGTGATTGCACTGAACAGTCCGGACGGGAGAGCGTGGAACCGGTCTCCTTTCCAGATCAGGCGGCGTTTGGATTCTTCGCGGGCAGTCTCCATTATGCAGTCTCCATCGAGGATTTCGAAAAGTTCGAAGATTTCGGGATAGGAGTTTACACCTGTATTGGGGCCGCTTTCGTAGATAAAACCTTTTTCGCGGAATGTGCGGATTTGTCCTCCGACGCGGTCAGCCTTTTCGAGGATATGGACTTTTTTTTCGGAGAGAGCCAGCAAGAAACCGATTGTCAATCCGGTCAATCCGGCACCGATGACCAGGACGTCTACAGTGCGGGCGTTTTGCGTATCCTCCTTGTGGCTAAGATTTGTTGTCAATTGATGTTCCATTGCTTTATACGGGTTTAGAAAATGATTTATTAGTTCCGAGCATCAGCTTGTCGAGCGAAGCCGCTATGTTGCGGACGAAAAGCCTGCCTTCGGGTGTCATCCGGATTTGGTTTCCGTCGAATTCGATTAATCCATCAGTCGCAAATTCATGGAGGCGCACCTCGTCGTAGGCGGTTGCCTGCTTGATGGATTCGGCGGGGAGGGAAAGCTGTACCGATAACTCGTTCCAGTCGATCCGGTAATTGCACATCAACATTTCGATCACTTCCCGGGTGATCTGTTCGTCCTGACTTAAGGAATATCCTTTGGCCACGGGCAAGATGCCGGCTTCGACTTTTTCGATATATTCCATGATATCTTTCGTGTTCTGGGCATAGGCCGTGCCGAGCTGGCTGATTCCTGTGACGCCGAAAGCGTATACCTGTCCGGTTGTCCGGCGCGTACAATAACCCTGGAAATTGCGGTGCAGTTGCCCGTTTTGTAAAGCGGTGCACAGTTCATCGTCTTTACGGACGAAATGATCCAGACCTATCGGTTGGTAATCCGCTTCACAGAGTATCTTGCGGGCTGCTTCGAACATCCGGCTTTTCTCGTCGCTCGAAGGCAGTCCGGCTTTTTCCAATACCTGCTGCCGGGGAAAAGCCCAGGGCACATGTGCATACGAGAAGGTAACGAGCCGGTCCGGTTTCAGAGCGGCAGCCCTTTCGATCGTTGCAGCAAAGCTTGCTTCCGTCTGGTGGGGTAATCCGTAGAGAAAATCCAGATTAAAGCGAACTCCGCAGGAGCGCAGGAGAGTCACGATCTCTTCCGGTTGCAACAGGGATTGTTTTCGATGTACGGTTTTCAGGACTTGTTTGTCAAAATCCTGTATTCCGATGCTCAATCGGTTGAATCCGGCAATTGTCAGTTGGATCCAGTTCTGTTCCGACATCCATCCCGGATGGCATTCGATTGCTATTTCGGGATTTTCGATCGTATCGAATTTTTCTGAAACGTGCCGGTTCAACTTTTCCAGTTCGACAGCCGGCAGGACTGTCGGAGTGCCTCCCCCGTAATGGATCTGTGAGATCTTGCGTGTCCCGTCGAGCAAAGGAAGCACCAGGTCGATCTCTTTGTGCAATGCTTCTACATACCGGTCTACGATTTCCGGTTTGGGGCAGGCGTAGGAGTTGCACCCGCAATAATGGCAAAGGCGCAAGCAGAAAGGAATATGAAAATAGAAGGAAATCGATTCCGGTTGTTGATGGTTCGATTCTTGGATTGCATCTGCAAAATCATAGTCATTGAACCCGTCATGGAAATAATTGGCAGGCGGATAGCTGGTATACCGCGGAACCGGCACATTGTATTTATCTAAAAGTTTTTGTTTCATATCGTACTTTTTTCTTTTCTGAAAACCGTTATTATATATAGGAGAGATACCAGGGCGATGCTTGCCTCAAAGAAGAAAAGCCCGTGGTAACCCGTATGGTCTGCAATTTTTCCGCTCAGGATGGCCATCAACATGCCGCTGAGATGCGTGATGACCGTCTGGATCGTGAAGTCCGTCCCTTCGCGTCCGGGACGTACGCAATCCATAGCCGTCGTATAGACCACGATCGTCGCCATCCCGTAGCTGCCCCAGAGCAGGAAGATCCCGCCGTAGAGCAAGGTTGTCGTCGGATGCACGTACGAGAGTCCGAGGAAATAAAGTGTCGCTATCAGCACAAACACCGCAAACAGGATGCGCGCGCGGAAACGTCCGATCCGGCGTACGATCATCCCTCCGGCAAACGAGGATAGGAACCCGACGAATGTTCCCGCCACTCCGCTCATCACCCCGATCTCTTTCATGTCGTATCCAAGGTCCACTAACCAGGGTTTTAGCATGGCGAGCGTCCCGATCAGTCCGGAATAGTAGAGGAAGAGGAAGCCGATCTGTTTCCAGATGCTCCGGCGGGCAAAGAAATAAAACACATCGGCCTTTTTGGCCCGTTCGTGCGAATCCTTGGGCTGTATATGGATGCCTTTGTTGAAGAAGAGCGGTAAAAGGGCGATGATGACAAACAGCGCGACGTAAGGCAGTAGGCCGTTCCAGCCGATCTGTTTGAAGAGCAGGAGCAACACGCCGCCTCCGATCATCGAACCTCCGAAACTTCCCATCGACTGCATGCTGTTGACCATGCTTTTATCTTTCCGGCTAAAGGCGAGTACCGCCAGTGCGTCGGTCGCAATATCCTGTGTGGCGGAAGCGACGAAGGAAACGATAATCAATGCCACGATCGTATAGAAATCCGTATGGAAATCGAGGAAAGCGACGGCAAAGATCAGGCTGGCATACATCAGTTCGGAAGAAAAAATCCACCTCTTATAGTCGCCGGTCGTCACGGCATGGCGGTCTATCAGCGGTGACCAGAGGAATTTCAGTATCCAGGGCAGCTTGATCAGCTGGAGAAGCCCGATAGCGGAGAGTGAAAAGTTTTCCTGCCGCATCATGACGGGGATGACGGTGGAAAAGAAGCTCATCGGGATCGTCTGCGCGATGTAGAGGCAGAAGAAGGTCGCGAGGTTGTATGTTTTGTCTTTCTGTATCATAATATCGTTTATATAATCTTCCGGCTCCCGGCCGGAGACAAAAAGCATCTGAAAACGTCGTCCGAAGTTCGGACAGGGCTTTTAGAGTCTTCAAAGTGTCGTCCGGACTTCGGATGGCACTTTTAGAACTTTTGAGGTGTTATCCGAACTTCGAACGGGAGTTTCAAAAACTCAATTGTATATTCCCTCCGATCGTGAACGGCCGTCCTTTTTGTGCCAGGCCCTTTCCGCCTGTCTCGAAATAGAAAGCCGAATAGTCTGTATCGGTAATATTTTTCGCCCAGATCGCAAAGGTAATAAATTCTTTTGTTGCAGACACTTTTGCATTCAATTGTCCGTAGTAAGGTTGCGACACTTTGTTGTCTTCTTTCCAATGGATGCGTCCCGTCCCGGTGTAGTTCGCGCTGATCGTAAAGCGGTCGATGTGGCGGCAAGGGTTCGGAATCGTGTAATCGGCTCCGACGGCGAAGGTGTGGCGGGGGACCATCGGTAGGTAATTGCCGCTATAGTCGATGCCTTTCCGCTCGTCCTTGTAATCTTTGAAGGTGGCATGCGTGAAGCCGTAGTTCACCTGCACCATCAGTCCGTTGACCGGATTCCCTTGCAGGCTGACCTCGACGCCTTTGCTCTCGCTGCGCCCGGCGTTACGCAGGAACTGTCCGTTCTGGGTGGCGAGCATCTGATAGATCTGCTGGTTCTTCCAGTCGATCCAAAAGAGGCAAAATTCGGCGTTGAGGCGGTTGTCGAGGAACGGATGTTTGGCGCCCAACTCATAGTTCCAACTGGTTTCGGGGCGGAACGAACGGTCTTCTTCACGGTCGAAGGAGGTGTTGAAGCCGCCTGTCTTATATCCTTTCGTCACGGTGGCGTAGAGCATGCCGGTGGAGGGGAACATATATTGCAGGGCGATCTTCGGCGTGACCTGGCTGAATTTGAGCTTGCTGTCGAAAGCGTCCATCTGCTCGCTGCTGCCGTCCGTCTCTTTATAGAAAAGGAAATCGTTGGAAGCATGCTCGTAGTCGTACCGGATGCCGAAGGTAAGCGACAGGCCGCGCGTCAGCAGGTTGTCCACGGTGGACTGGTGGTAGAAAGCGACGCCGTAGGTCGGGGTGGTGTACAGTTTGCGGGTCGTGTAACCTTTGGCCAGGTAATCGAGGATGACGGTATTATCGACTCCCTGCCAGAAACCGAAGGCGCCGAACAGCCATTTGTAGCGTCCGGGAGTAGTCGATTTGATGTTCAGCTCTTCGGAAAACATTTTTTGCTTCATATCCTGGCGGGCGAAGTAGATGCTTTTGGGGGAGAAATCCTGGTCTATGCCTTGGTGGTCCGATATATATTGAAAGGCGGTCCGGCTGTTGATGCTGTAGCCCGGCCCCTGATAGTCGGCGGAGAATCCGGTTGTCGAAAGGGTCCGCCGGTAGAAACTGTACTCGTTATAGTTTACTTCGCCCGGTTTGTGCGTGACCGAATCGCAAACGGCATAGGGATAGCCGCCCTGGGCAGAACGGTCGAACGAACTCATCAGTCCCAGGGCCAGGTTCTCCTTGGGTTTCCAATCTAAGCGGATGCGGGCCGATCCGGATTTCATATCGTCTGCTTTCTTGCCGGTAAAAAGATTGGTGAAATAGCCGTCGCTGTTCTGGTAATTGCCGGAAACGGCATACCCGAACTTCTCACCGATCTTATTATAATGGGAAAGGGCGTAGTTGCGGTTGCCGTAGTTTCCGTTGGAGAGCCAGATATTTGTCCCCTCGTATTTCAAAGGCGATTTCGTATACACATTGATGATGCCGCCCATCGTGTTGCGGCCGTAAAGTGTCCCTTGCGGACCGCGCAAAACCTCGATCCTGTCCACCTCGTTGAAATCGAAATCGAAGGCCGACTTTTCAAAATAGGGAATGCCGTCCACATACAGCCCGACAGAAGGTGAATTGATTTTTGATCCGATCCCGCGGATATAGACCGGTGAGGTTAGTTTCGATCCGTAATCCGGCATAAACAGGTTCGGGATAAAGGAACTGAACTCTTTGATCCCTGTGATGTTCCGGTTCTGGATCGCCGTCCCCGTCACGGCCGATGCCGAGATGGGTTCCAGCCGGAGGTCGCGCTGCTGTTTGAATGACTGCACGACCACCTCGTTCAGTTCGACGTTACGGATCTTCGCCGTATCTTTTTCTATCTCTTCTCCTCTTGCCGCGTGCGCCAGGCAGAGCAGTATCGGTATGTAGTATAATAGTTTCATGTATTAAAATGTAACGGTGATTTCGCCGCCGATCTGGAAAGGCTTGCCTTTCTGGATGAATGACTGGTTGAACGATTCGAAATAGAACGCCTGATAGTCCGTATTCGTGATGTTGCGGCTCCACAGGTTCAGATTGACAATTCCCTTGCGAACGCCTACTTTGGCATTGACGAGGCAGTAGAACGGCTGGCTGATGTCGTTCTTCTCCGTCCAGAAAATCTTCCCGGCTCCGGTGAACTGGGCCGAAGTGATGAACTGGTCGATCATTTTCCGGTGGAGCAGTTTCGTGTATTGCAGTCCCAGGCTGACGGTGTGGCGCGGCGTGTAAGGAATGAAATTATCCTTGCAGTCCGTTTTGACGATCTGGTTGTTCTCGTCCTTATCCGTGAAGATATAATCGCGGAAAGTGGCGCGGGTAAAGCCGTAGTTGAGGTCTGCGGTCAGCCCGTCCATGATCCGGCTGCGTAGGCTCAGTTCCACGCCATAGCTGTTCGCCTTTCCTCCGTTGGTGATCAGGCGTCCGCTACCGTTCTCGGCAAAGCTGGTCAGTTGGATGTCGCGGATGTCCATGTAGAAGAGTGTCAGTTCTGCACTCAGCCTGCCCCGGATTAGTTCGCTGCGGATGCCGGCTTCGTAGTTCCAGCTGTGTTCCGGTTTGTAGGAAGCGACGTCTTTCACTGCTCCCGGATGTTCGGCTTTGTCGGGGGCAAATTTAGACATCAGGTCGTATTTGGCTTGGGCCTGGACCAGGTCGCCGAACATTTGCACGTTATATCCTCCCGTCTTATAGCCTTTGGCGACCGAGACATATGTGAATGTTTCAGGTGTGCATTGGTATCGGAGCGAAACCTTCGGCAAGACTTGCAGGAAATCCTGCGAGATGTTGCCGTCCATCGAGGTCGTAACCGGGAGAGTCATCTTCATCGGTCCCATTTGTACGCCGATCTTCATGCTGTCCACGGCCGAATGATAGTCTAAGCTCGCCTTCTCATAATCTAAGCGGATACCGGCGGTGATGGAAAGCCCTTCGACGAAGAGGTTATTGTAGGTCGATTGGTGGAAAGCGGCGAAGCCGTGAGTCGGCGTGTCGAAGTTTCCGGGGAAATAGATCTGGTTCAGTTCGTCTCCCTGGACGGTCAGCTTCGGTGCTTTCGGGTTATTTGCCAGTATGTCGTCGAACGCTTTTTGCAAAATGCCTGTCAGTCCGTCTTTCTTGAAGATCACCGGGCCGTCTGTGTTCAGGCTGTTATAGAAACCGTAGGCGCCGAAACTCCATTGGTAATTGCTTTTCGTATTGGATTTGATCGCCAGTTCTTCGCTCCAGGCGTATTGTTTCTGCTTTTGGTGGAGGGTGAAGACGGACAGTTCCGTATAATCCTGGTCCATCTTCATATCGTCTTTCAGATATTGGTAGGCTGTGGTGGAGGCGAGGGTGAAGCGGTCCGTCTTCCATTCCAGGTACAAGCTGTTGTTCAGTGTTCGGCGCCAGTAGGAACTCGGATCATTGATGCGGATTGGCTGCACGGTTCCTGTTTGCGGGTCGTATTGTCCGTAAGGGAAGGCTTTTTGGGTTACATAGTCATAGTTGAATGCATATTGCGCTTTCAAATGATCCGTAATATACCCCTCCAGTTTGAAACGGCCGCCTGCCGATTCTTCTTTATCTGCTTTTGTGCCGTTGTATTCATTGATGAAAAAACCGTCGTTACGGTCGTAATACCCGCTTAACGAGATCCCGATGTTTTCTCCGATCTTGCTGTATTGGGACACTTTGGCTTTTGCCGCCCCGTAATTGCCCATCGACATCGTGACCTTTGTCCCCTGGTAATTGAACGGGGAGAGGGTGTAGATGTTGACAATGCCTCCCATCGCATTACGTCCGTAAAGCGTTCCTTGCGGGCCTCGTAAAACTTCGATGCGCTGAATGTCGTTCAGCTCGAAATCGAAAGCGCTTTTATCTAAGTAGGGGACGTTATCGACATACAACCCGATGGATTGCCCGCTACTCCGCGCTCCGATTCCGCGTATGTAAATGGCCGAAGTCATTTTTGAACCGTAGTCAGGCATATAGAGGTTGGGGACGAAAGCGCTGATATCTTTGAGCGCGTCTATCTGGCGGGCTGCTATTGCTTGTGGCGAGAGGATGGAGACGGCTCCCGGAAGCGTACGGAGGTCGTTCGTTTCTTTTGTGGAAGATGTGACGATCACTTCACCTATATTATAGGTCTTGATCGTGTCGTTCGCATTTTCATTCTCATTCATTCTTTCGGCTTTAACGGATTGCAGACACATAAGGGAACCTGCAACAAGGACGTACAGATAGCGTTGATTCATCGTATTAATTGTAAACTATTAGTATTTTACGATTGCAAAGAAAAGGTAAAGATGAATGGAAATCAATCACTATATGTAGTGATTTTAAAGTTCGATGTCGTCGCCTGAAATAATGCCGTTCATAATGGCATAGAAGGTAAGTCCCGATACCGTTTTAATGCCGAGCTTGGTGGTGATGTTCTTACGATGGCTGAGGACTGTGTTAAGGCTGATGTTCAGTTTGTCTGCAATCTCTTTGTTGGTACTGCCTTTGACGATCAGTTGGAGGACATCCGTTTCGCGGGTGGACAGCTCTTTGTTGTTCTCGCTGGAAATACTGTTGTTTTCTCCGGTAAAAAGTTGTTCCAGCTGTTCGATGATGATTTCTTGCGAGGCCTTGATCGTGATATGATTAGTTGCCGATAACCCTCCTTCACCTTTGGCCCCGTCGATCAGGACCATCGTTTTGCCACGGCGGGGGAGGAAGAAGTCGGCATAAAGGACAAATAAAGCAGCATTTGTAAAATAGTAATCGAATGTGTCATTGCCGGAAGTCGATAATGCCTCGAAAGTGGGGTAGTGGCTGATCTCTACCGGTGGAAAATAGTCGGTCAGCATACTTTGCAGGCCGATGCTCTGTAACGTGTCGGGTAATATAATTGCTATTTGCTTGTTACGATGCATCCGGCTATTTATTAAATACACAACTTTTCCATAGCTGAAACCATCGGTGTCAATATCCGGTAGCGGATGCGGTTGTGCTGTTTGATATCTTTTTCCAGACTGCTGATGGCAAATATGACGGCGTAACACAAATTCTCGTTATAGTCGCCGGAAAGATGCTTGACCATGATGCTTTTCAGATCCGCCAATAAGGCCTCTATCGGATCTTCTAAGCGTTGTTCCGTTCCGAGATGTAACGCTTCAACCTGTCCGGAGGATTGATAGTCTTTTAGCTTTTCGCTTAATGACAGGCAGTAGGGGAACCATACCTGATCGTCTTTTTCAATCCGTGAAGTCAGCTCTTCTTTGAAAGAGGAGAAAAACTTACCGATCAGATTGAGGGTATTGTTTCCTGGCGTACTCATCGATATGAATGAGCCGAGATGCCTTTCTATATTCGGGATTTGATAACGTTGGTAATACAGGTTGGTTTTAGTCAGATAATCGATAATTTGTGAAGTATGGAACGTCTGTAACTTCTTTTCCGGAAAATATTCCTCGTTGAGGAATGTATTGATCACTGTCAACAGGAAGTCGGCGTCCAGTTGGTATTCTTCACAAATCGTCTTAACCGATTTGTCGCCCAGTCCCAGACGGATTCCAAAACGGTTAATGACAGGAATGAGTGAGGGGTGCTCTTCCACCACCTCACTCATTTGCATATTAGGATATACTAATGGCATATTTTATGCTTCTTCCCATTGTTTACGTAATAATTCCACTGCGGCGGGAACCAAAGTATTCCGGTCTCCCTGGCATCCGCATTCGAAACTTACATATTTGTCGTAACCCAACATCTTCAGACCTTTGAAGCCGTTAACATAGTTATCTGCTTCTCCGTCTTCACCCGGCATACTGCGGCGCTTACGGCTGGCAACGTGAACATGTTGCAGATATTCGCCAGCCGAAAGGAATGCTCCCATGTCGGACGTTTCTTCCCATGTCATGTGCCAGAAGTCACCCATACAGCGTACTCCCGGATTGTTGATATCGCGGCAGACAGATGCAGCATCAGCTACCTGGCGCATATAGAAACATTCTTTGCGGTTTAATGGCTCGAAGATTACCGTCGTACCATGTTCTTTTGCGAAGTTTCCCATTTCATTGAATTGTTCGCACAAGAAATCGCGTGTCTCCGGTGTATGAGGCATTGCCGGTTTTTGACCGTTGAAAGCCGGAACAATAATCACGCCTGTGGAACCGAGTTCGCCAGCAGGAGCAATGATCTCTTTCATCGTATCCATGCACTGCTTGCGGATTGCCGGATCTGTCGAGAGGATGAAACCCTGGAAACCTGCACAGATGGCGCTCACTTTGATATTGCGTCCGTTTAGTGCATCCTTGATCTCTTTTACACGATCTTTCAGGCCACGTCCACCCGGTTCGAAACCTACAACGCCCAACTTTTCCATGTAGTCGAACTTTTCGTTGAGGTTGGCTCCCGGTGCGATACCTTCCTGAAAAGATATCTTCAACTCGGCTTTGCTGTTGGGGCATGATCCCTTTTCAGCCGGGCAACCTTCTGCAGAAGCAGCCTTGCCGCCACAGGCAGCAAAGGCTGAACTACCGGCTGCAACAGCCGCACCTGCCAGAGTTGTTCTTAAAAAGTTTCTTCTGTTCAGTGCCATATTTTATTTTTTCTTTTCATCACGAGGTTTTCCTGGTACCGGAACCGTAAATCCACTCATATCCATCTTGCCTAAGTTTAGGTCCTTCGGAGTGTAATCCAGAGGAGAAGCAGTCATTGCATCCCATGTGGTTTCTGTACCGGTGTATGCTGATTCACGTCCCATGATAGCAGCCATGTTGGCAATGGCTGTTTCTGAAGCCTGTTCGATAGGTTTACCTCCACGGATGCAGTTTACCCAATTTACATGTTCCAATACATATGGATTTGTCTGTGTATGTGCGCTCTTTTCGGCTTCTTTATCGAATTTCCAAATAACGTTGCCGGCATTGTCTTTGATAACTGTTTCACCATTGGCTGTCGACCAAGAACCTTTTGACCCCTGGATAAATTCACTGACGTTAGTAGCACAACCATCGATCTGACGGCACATACTATGCATATGGATTCCATTTTCCATTGTGAAATCGATGCTGAAATTATCATACTGGTCACCTGTGATGCGACGTTGACGAGAACCGAAACCAACAGCTTTAACCGGTTTCAAGCCGCTGAACCATGTAAATACGTCAATGTTATGTACATGCTGTTCTACAATATGGTCTCCGGATAACCATTTCCAGTTTACCCAGTCCTTGATCATGTATTCGCAATCGTTCCAGTCTTTCTGACGTTCGCGGAACCATAACATGCTCTGATTCCAGTAAACAGTACCGCCTGTAATTTCACCGATAGCACCTTCCATGATTTTCTTGTAAGATTCGACATAGTTGCGTTGGTGGTGACGCTGTGTACCTGTTACAACACACAAATTCTTAGCCTGGGCCTGTTTTGCTGTAGCCATAATCGTACGATAGCCTACCGGGTCGACACAGATCGGTTTTTCCAAGAAGCAATGTTTACCTTTTTCAACTGCATATTGGAAATGTACCGGACGGAATACGGGAGGAGTTGCAATAATGACAACATCAACGCCGCTATCGATCAATTGTTTGTATGCATCCAAACCAACGAAACGTTTGTCTTCGGGAATATTACATCCTTTTTCTTTCAACTTGTCGGCCAATGCGTCCACACGTTCCTTGAATGTATCGGCAACAGCAACAACTGTTACGCCGTTTGCTGCTTCCAAGAAGTTTTCTGCTGCACCGGAACCACGTCCGCCACAACCGATAACACCGGCTTTCAACTCTTTCCCATCAGTAGCCTTGTCAGGCAAATCCGGAATATAATAAGTTCCAGGCTCTTTCAAGGGCTTGTTTGCTGCTGCACTTTCGCCGCCACCAGCACATGAGGTTAATACACTTGCACTACCAGTACCGATTGCACCCAGTGCACCGGCCATAGCTGTACTTTTTAAAAACGATCTTCTACTAATACTGTTTTCTTTCTTCATGATATAGTAATTTTAGGTATCAATTAAACATCTGTTATTTCGCTCCAATTGCTGGGTCTGGTTCGCAAACCACACGGAATCCGATACCGCGGATATCCGAATACCACCAGATACTTTTCGGTTGTTGCGGGTCTGTTTTCAGCCATGCATCATGCTTGGTATAATCGCGAGCTGCAGAGCGTACGTCTGCTGCATCGGAAGTATAGTTGCCGCCGCGTACAACCCATTCTTCTCCTTCTGTGATTAACGGGTTGGTCACGCTTTCGCCACCTTTGCTGTAAGCCTGCGGATCATATTTGTCGGCACAATATTCCATTACATTACCCAGCATATTCTTTAAACCGAATGGGTTTGCTTTCACTTCACCCGGTTCCTGAGTCCTGTTCTTGCTGTTCTTCGCATAAATTACGAATGAACTGATGCTGTCTGTTTTTGCATCGAAGAACTTGCGCCAGAACCCCTGGTCTGAAAAATCGTTCGGGTTACCTGTGAAGAAATAAGGGGTTTCCGTCCCTCCACGGGCTGCATATTCCCATTCTGCCTCGGTCGGCAGACGGTATTTCTTTCCTGTTTGTTTAGACAACCACTGGCAGAATGTTTCTGCTGCATAATGTGTCATCGTGATGGCCGGGCGATCACCGGCACCCCATCCCTGGTCGGGGAATCCGAACGGAGGAGTCGGGCCGGAAATGGCATCGACATCCGGATTGCTGTTGTTCGCATATACGGTTTCAGGAGGAGTACGTCCTTCACTCATGGTTTGTCCGTAGAATGCCCAGTATTGATCCCAGGTAACTTCTACTTCTGCCATAAAGAACGGACTGACCGTAACGTTTCGGACTGGAGCTTCATCTTCTTTATGGAACGGTTCTTTGTTGGTACTACCCATTTTGAATGTACCGCCTGGGATAGCAATCATCTTGAAAGCAACGGGAGTACCCGGTATTTGTTCCGTATAATCGGTAAAAGAAGTAACTGGTGTTGCTGTTTTGAAATACAGGCTGGTATCAACAACGGCTGTAGCTGAACCGGGAATGCCTGTTAATTTGCCGTGTTTATAATCTGGATTATAGTGTCCGGCGTCGAGGTGACAGCTGATACATTGCAAATCCAATTTCTTTTCGTTTTCGTCATAATAAAGATGAGCGGTGATACCATCCTGGTTAATCCCTTCCGGAAACAGATTCTGATGGCATTCTTTGCAGGATTCGTTCGGAATATATTTAACCGCGTGTTCCAGTTCCGATTTGGTGTCCCAGTCGAAATCCGCACTGTCTTTTGTCATGAAGGACCATACGTCTTTCAATCCCAATTTGGCTTTAGCCGTATAGTGATTCCATGTGTCGCTTTGGGGCGGAAGGTGACAAGCCACACAATGTGTTTTAACACCGCTTCCGTTATTTACGTGTTTGGAGAGCTTCCAACTGTCTTCCGCATGCGGATGAACATGGCACATCATACAAGATTCATCGGAAGAAAAATAAACGGATGTTTTGTATACGGCAACCATAATGCCTGCCCCGAGAAGTAACCCGACCAAAAGAAGGAAGGTTTTTCCTTTGAAAAATCTTCCTTTGTTTTCGGAAGGATAGCGATTAGAATTGTTGTTAGTAGCCATTTGTTTTTATGGTAAACGATTTTACAATTAGTCTTGAATTAGATTTAAAAATCGGCAATAAAAGTAGTCTTTTTCTACATAAAATAAAAGTATACATCCGCTATTTAACGAAATATGTATAGTGATTACGCTTTTTTTACCAATTTTTATAAAAAGAGAAACTTGTCCCTGTTTCTAAAGAAGAAATACAGGGACAGGTTTCATAATTTATTGCAATTTATAAGTTAGATTGAATCGGTTTCATAATAAAAGAGAACTCGTAGTCTCCGTAATGGATACGATATTGATCCAGGGGCAGTGCACCCCAGCTATTGACACAGCCCAATCCCATTTGAACTTTGTCAATACACATATTTGTGTAGTTTACCTGAGGCACAAGTTCGGAATGTCTTTGATCTTTATGCGTACCGTCGTCCAGAGATTCGATTGAATAATTCAGAGCTGAAGCAGAGAACGGAGCTTCCGAAATAAACATAAGCCCATTACCACCCTTGTTTGTTTGTTTCCACCAGCGTATATCTGTTTTGTTTCCGTTTTCTTGCGGACGGATATAAGAGTAGAACTGTTCGTCTACAGTCTGTTTGTAATTACCCAGATCGGTAACGTTGTTACGGTCGGAATAGTTTTCGACCGGACCTCTGCCGTAGTAGTTGATCTGATCCAAACATTTAGGCATTTGCATTTGCATACCGAAACGGAACATATCGGAAACTTCGGCCGATTTGTCGACTACCATTTTCTGTGTAACTTTAACAGCCCCTTCATTATTAATCGTATATGTCAGATACAATTTAGCCTTTACAGCATCCATTGTATATTCGGCATTGACAGTAACCATGTCGTTTTCGATTTTGTTTGTCAAAGAAACCAGTTTCAATCCCGGTTCTTTCCATGCCGCATATTTGTTTTGCAGGTTGGCACCCATATCATTGTCGGTCGGAGCACGCCAGAAGTTCGGAGTCAGCTTGCCGTCTTCTTTCAACATTGTCATGCCATTTACATCATATCTGCTCAGGAATCCGTCATGTTTGTCGAAATCCATGCGGAAGTTTTCGCCTTCGACGATCAGATAATTGATATCATTGTCTTTGATGGTCGGAATGACAGTTGCTACGTTTACTTGTTGCACATTCTGCAAATCCAGTTTCGGAGCATTGTACGGGCGGATAGTCAACTGGTTTTTAGCCACAGTATAACCGGCAGGCAACAATGTTTCTGCTTTTTTCAGTTTAAAGGCAATATTCAGCAACAGTTCTTTGCATTTGCAGATACCGTCTGTGTTATAATTCAGTTTTACAGACTTGGTTTGCTGCGGAGCTACTTCCAAATCTTTAATCATTCCAGTCTGGACAACTTCGCCGTTTGCCAGCAATTCCCATTCTGCATAGTAACCGTCCAAATTGCGGAAGAAGTTTTCGTTATATATGTTTACGACACCGTTTGCCAAGTCGGAAGGAGTTACCCAGATGGACTGGTAGATATGTCCTACTTCGTGCATGTGAGGATTCGGTTTACGATCCGGACTGATCAGACCATTATCCATGAAGTTGTTATCGGAAGCATCATACCGGTTCCAATCGCCACCATAAGCATAGAATGGAACGCCATCTTTTGTTTTCCAACGCAAAGACTGGTCTACGAAGTCCCAAATGAAACCACCCTGATATTTAGGATATTTACGGATCTGATCCCAATATTCTTTAAATCCACCTTCCGAGTTACCCATTGCATGCGCATATTCACATTGGATAAGCGGTTTGTCGATATTGCCTTTGCAGTACTCTTCACCTCTTTCATAGTTCAGGTACATCGGACAATAGATATCGGTGAATTCGCTTGTCCGTGCTTGTTCGTATTGTACGGCACGCGATTTATCCTCATTCTTAATCCAGGTATAACAAGCCTCGAAGTTAGGACCCATGCCTGCTTCGTTACCTAACGACCAGAAAATGATGGACGGATGGTTATAGCCGCGTTGAACATTTCGCTGATTACGTTCCAGATGCGCTTTGGCATATAACGGATTTTTGGCCAGCGTCTTATCGCCGTATCCCATACCGTGGGATTCGATATTGGCTTCTGCAACCATATAGATACCGTATTGGTCACACAAGTCATACCATAAGTTGTTATCAGGATAGTGGCACGTACGTACGGCATTGATATTGTACTCTTTCATTACTTTAATATCCTGAATCATACGTTCAGGTGAAACGACATAACCTCCGTCCGGATCCATTTCGTGGCGGTCGGCTCCCTTAAATAAGACAGGTTGGCCGTTTACTAATATCTGAGCGTTTTTCAGTTCGATCTTGCGGAAACCGACTTTTACCGGAATTACTTCAGCCACGTTGTTACCCTCTTTTAATGTTGCGGTCAAGGTGTAGAGAACCGGCGTCTCGGCAGTCCATTTTTCAGGGTTGCTTACTGCCATGTCAGTGGTGATTTTGCCGGAACCTTTAACAGATGATGTGGCGACTTCCTTGCCGGTCTTGTCTAACAGTTTCAGATCGACCGTTCCACTACCTTTCAGGTTCAGGGAAACGTTTAATGTACCATCTTTGTATTGTGCATCCAGATCCGGAGTTACGCGGATATCCTGAATATATTTCGGAGTGCGGGCATACAGGTAGCAATCACGGCCTACACCGGAAAGACGAAGGAAATCCTGGTCTTCCAGATAAGTGCCGTCACACCAGCGGAATACTTGGAATGCGATCAGGTTCTTTCCGGGTTTCAGATACTTGGTCAGATTGAATTCCGCTTCCAGTTTGCTATCTTCGCTGTAACCTACAAACTGTCCGTTTACCCAAAGATACATATTCGAGGTGACAGAACCGAAATGCGCAAAGACTTCTTTCCCTTTCCAGTCTGCCGGAATTGTAATTTCTTTACGATAAGAACCTACGTGATTGTTTTCGGTAGGCACTTCGGGCGGATTGTTTTTGAACTGGCTTCTCCAGGCATAACCTACATTCACGTAGATCGGATCGCCATAACCGTTCAGTTCCCATAAACCGGGTACTTTCAGATTATCCCATCCTTTATCATTGAAATTCACCTGATAAAAATCTGTTGGGCGCATATCTGCATTCTTAACCCAGAAGAATTTCCAATTGCCGTTCAAGGTCATAAAATTTTCGGATGATTCTTTACATCCTTTCAGTGCACTATTCTCGTTTTTGTACGCGAAATAGTTGGTGTGCATAGGAGCCCTGTTTATTTCATTTACGTTAGGGTCTCTCCACTCATTTTTTTGAGCGAAAGCTGCCGTCCCGAGTAGGGACAGGCAGCAAGCAAGTACGTTTAGTTTCATAAGATGTTATTTATTTACGGTTTATCTGGATTTCAATCAATCCATTTTTGCCATTTTACATTATCGTTATATCCGGCTTCAACCATTGTTTCGATGAATTGCATGCCTCTTACACCATCGTATACCGTCGGGAAATCTAAGCAATCCCCGCTGGGCGTTTCGCCGTTTTTGATGGCTCTGACTGTGAGTGAGAAATTGCGATAAATATTGGCAAAAGCTTCGATGAAGCCTTCCGGATGTCCTGCAGGAGTTCGGGTATTCCACAGGGCTTCAGGGGTCAGGTAACCGTTGTTGCCAATATTTAATATTTCAGTCGGGCGATCTCTCCATTTCAAGGTCAGCGTGTTCGGCTCCATCTGGCGCCATTCCAGTCCGCCCTTTTCTCCGTATACACGGATACGGATATTATTAGCTTCGCCTGTTCCGATCTGTGTTGCAGTCAAAACACCTGTCACATCGTTTTCGTAGCGAAGGAATGCTGCCCCGTCGTCATCGATCGGACGTCCGGGAACGAATGCTTTCAGATCAGCACAAAGCTCTTTGACTTTTAGTCCGGTAATATATTCACTCAGATGCCAGGCATGTGTTCCGATATCGCCTACGCAACCCGCTTTACCGGAACGCTTCGGGTCCGTACGCCATCCGGCATTATTGCCTCCTAACAATTCGATACGTTCGGAAAGCCATCCTTGCGTGTATTCCACATATACGCGGCGCAATTTTCCGAGTTCTCCGTTAGCGATGCGGGCTTTTGCCTCTTTTACGGCAGGATAGGCCGAATACACATGTGTCAGAGCCAGTACGAGTCCGGTCTCTTCAACCTTTTTCTGCAGCTGTTTGGCCTCTTCGAGGGAGAACGTCATCGGTTTATCTACGACTACATGGAACCCTCTTTCGAGTGCCATCATAGCTGGTTCGAAATGCCAGCGGTTGGGAGTCACGATCGTGACAAAATCCATCCGTTCTCCTTCCGGTAAGGTCATTTCGTGTTCGAACATTTCCTGATACGTGCTGTAAATCCGGTCTTCCGGCAGGAAGTAAGATAAACCGGAACTTTTGGATATCTCAGGGTCTACGCTGAAACATCCGCAAACTAATTCAATCTGGTTGTCCATAAAGGCTGCCCGGCGGTGAATTGCCCCGATAAAGGCGTCACTTCCTCCGCCAACCATTCCCATTCTTAATTTTCTGTTCATCATGATATTCTTAAATTAGCAATTTAATGAATTGAGATATTGCCCAAAATTACAAAATGTTGTAATATGTACAATATATTTTGTGATAATTAATTTCTCACTTGTATCGTATAAGTCGCATTTACAGTAGTTCCGCCTCTCCCGATTCCTTCGACTGTAATTACGTAATCACCTGGCAAATCGGATGTGTAGAATGGAACCGTTATTTCTCTCTGCCCATTACTTTGTAAGGATGGAATCCAGAGTAGGGTATGCCGGAAGTCGGGTTTGCCAGATAATTTAACGTCTTTGCCCTCATAGGCCGGCATATAAAAATAGCGGGTAGCCTGTGTAGATCCTTTATCGAACAATTGAGTTGCCGGATCCAACTTTATACCCTGGTAATTACCTTTGTATGTTGAAAAAGATAAGATACCGTCAAATCGTTGTCCGCCGAAAATATAGTGCCCCAGATAAACATCTATTTTTTTTAGTAATAACGGGTTGTAATTGTATATCTGTTCCTGGTCCGTGATGGGTATATTGTCGAACAATACAAGTGTCTGTGTGGAGAATCTGTCCATCTTTTCCGTTAGAACGGAGAAGGTCCGTTTACCATCCTTTTTATTGATTCTGGCAATAGGGATGAACTCCGTCAATATCTCTTCAATAAAAGGGAAACGGGTATATTCATCCAGAATGTAAGATTTGTAAGGTTTTGAAAACCCATGAGGGTTGGCGCTTTCTATCCGGTTGATAGAGTCGCCGGTATAGACCTGCATAACCTGTACCCCCAGACTCCTTTCTAACAGATATCGATGCCAGGTGGAATCAAGATAGATAGGTGGGAATGTTTCGGATCGCTGCCTGGCGAATGGCGATTGCAGATCGATCCGGTATGACTTTCCGGATGTATTCAATACAACTGTAGCCATCTCTTTTTTCCCATGTGTCATGCCTGTATAAAAAGTGATATGTCCGTTTTTATCGGTTTGCCCGTTGAAGACTTGGATATTTTCTCCCGGAAACGAAAGTAATCCGGCGATGCCATATTCCGTTGCCGGCTGGTTATTACTTCGGTCTATGAGCTGCCCTTCATAGATAGGCCCTTCATACTCCGGGAGAACTCTTGCCGTGAAGCCGGCCGAACCTTTTGTGGAAAGACTTTCTTTCCAATCCTGAATAGATGGTGCCGTGGCCTGTACCGGATCTGCACCGGCAACAGAAACCGAAAAGGAAATGGAGTCGTCGGGTAATCCTTGGATGTGGATAATCCCTTTATTCCTTGGTCGATATGAATCCTTGTCTGTCGATACCGTTATGGTATGGTTTGATTTTATCCGGTCAGGCAACTTAAAAGAATGATTTTCTGTTCCGGGCTGCATCGGGGTTTCTTGTGGCAGATAAGGATTTACGACTGTAATTCTTTTTTCAAAAAATACATCTTCCCCTTCGTTTTGCATATACCGGGTGTAAGCGACCAGCCGGTAATAGCCGGTTGGCAGGGTAACCGGCAGTTCCATCCAACCACTTCCCGTCCCGTTTGTCAGATCCAGGCGAATCTGTACTTCCGGTATGGAGTCATTCAACAGTTCGACATAACCGACTTTGCTGAAAGAGCTTAATTTCCCTTCGATGTTAGTCGTGTATAATTTTAACCAGAGCAATTCTCCGGAAATGTAAAATCGCTTGTCGGTTTGGAGGTATGCCCGTTCTTGATATGAAGCATATCCGTTGCTCGTCCCGATTAGTATAAGCAGGACCAATAGCAGTATTTGTTTGGTGGATATCATTGTTTTCATGACATACAGTTTTTATTGATGATTGTTCGGCCAGAAATCCGGTTTGTTTTTGCTCCCTCCCCGGGCGGTACAATCTACGCACCGTCTGCTTATGCAGATATAAATTCCGGCTTTATCTCCTTCCGAAAGGATTGCCATACCTTGTCCGTAGGCTTTATCCAATTCTCCCTCGATAAATGTCTTTTTCTCTCTGCAATCAAAGATTTCTCCCATACCAGGGACCTCTTCCGCTTTTATGTAGAGACGGTAAGACAATTCGGTAGTGGCGTAGATGTATCCGATAATAATCTCTTTCGGATCGCTTAAGCAGGTGATGTTCCCCTTTATTTCTGTCGGTTGGGGTGCGAATATTCCCCCTGTTTGTTCCACATTTTTCCGCATATTGTCGAAATACTCATACGCTTTTTTGTCGAGGGTCTGTTGTTTGACTAATATGCTGTATAGATAGGAAAAGCGGCTGTTAAAAGGCTCCAAACTCAAGATTGTATGGTCTTTTATTCTGTTTTCAGACAGATTGTCCGATTTGCCCAATATGATCCGGTTAGAGGTCTTGCTCCCCCAGCAATAATGTATGTTATCGGGAGAAAATTGATTCATTTTCCGGATGCCGGTTTCGTAGCTCCAGGTGTATTGGGCGAAATAGTCGGAGACGATTTCCCAGTCTTCCTGATAACTCCAGCGGTAATAACGCGAAGCGTCCGGGTTGTCGTTATGAGTTGAAACCCTGATATTGACTTCTTCCTGCTCTTTATATTGGTAATTGACTTCATCGATTTCCGGTGTGATCTGCGGTTCCACAAAATCGGACTGATATTCTTTTCCGCCCAACAGGATGTGGATTGCATATTTTTTTCCGGGTTGGAAGGCTATGGAATCAGTGATGGAATATTCACCCGTGGAGCTGTTTTGGGCAGTTGCCACAACAGCTCCGTCGTCGGTGATGAGCGTAACCGTCGCCATTGCTTTGTCCGGATCATAGCTGCTGCTCCATCCGTCATTGGCCCGTCTTAGTTTGATGTTGGTTCCGTAAGGAGCAATAATAGCACCCTCTACAACTAAAAGGTCGTTGATCCATTCCACCTCGGGTTCGTAGGGAGTGATGCAACCGGTTACCAAACCGATCATCGTACAGTAGAAAATAATATATAGTTTTATAGATAACTTTTTCATGGTTCAGAATTTTATATTGTAAGACAAATAAGGGATAGGGGCTCCGAATATAGCCATCTTGTAGCCTTGCAATTTCCCGTCTTCGGATATGTAATAAACGGAGTAAGCATTCTTTCTTCCGGTCACGTTATATACTCCAATGGAAAATGTACTATGTGTAAGCAATGTCAACTTATGGCTCGGTTCGATATTGAATGCGATATCCATCCTGAAAAAGTCCGGTATCCTGTATTGGTTGCGTCCGGAGTAATAAACAAATTCACCTCCTGCATAATTGAACTTGGAGACCGGTAATGTTACCGGACGTCCTGTGCTGTAATCACAGTTTAAAGAAAAACTGTATCGTTGTGTAAATTTGTAATTGCCGGCAAATTTCACTTCGTGCGGCTTGTCATAATCCGCCGGATACCAGTTGCCGTCGTTGATCGGATCGGATATGCGGGCATCATGCTGCCTCAGTTGTGTGCGCGAATAGGAATAGCTGACCCAGCCGTTCAGTTTACCCTGTGTCTTTTTCACCATCAGCTCTACCCCGTAGGCTTTTCCTTGCGTGCTGATCACATCGGTTTCGATATGATGGTTCATGGTTAGTTGTGCACCGCTCCGGTAATCCAAATAATCTTTCATGGTTTTGTAATACGCCTCGATCGAAGTCTCGATGCTGTTTCCCATAAAGTTTTTGTATAATCCGGCTGCCACCTGCATCCCTTTTTGCGGTTTGATGTTCGCATCGCTCAGTTTCCAGGTGTCGGTAGGCGACATGATGGTGGTGTTCGATAGCTTGTGTATGTTCTGTTGCAGTGTGTTGAATCCGGCTTTGACAGAGAAGTCGCTATCGAAAGCATAGCGTGCGGACAGCCTGATTTCCGGGGCATGATAGGTCTTGAAGGCGCGAAAGCCGTTGACCGTCTTAGACTCTGTTTCTGTCCCTTCGCCGGGTAGGAGGGTGGGATCGTAGAGAGAATAGGTCCGGGGTCCCATCGCATTGAACATCATGTAGCGTAAGCCGGCACTTACCGACAGCCGGTCGTTTATCTCCCATCTGTCTGCCAGGTAAAAATAGGTCTCCATCGCCTGTTCTTTTTGTAGTTTGTCCGGTGTAACCAACGATTCCGGATGGTTTGGCAAGTTTTCCCCTGGATTCAACCGGAAGTAAGTCGTCCCGCCCCCGAAGTCAAGTGTATGTTTTTCACTCAGGTAATGAGTGAAATCCAGCTTTCCGAAAACCTGGTCTATCCCGAAATGCAGTTTGTAGGCTTCTGCCGGGTTCTCTTCTGTTTTAGTCAGATAGTCGTAATGGTCGTATCCGCCCGTGAAAGTCCCGGTCATCCGGTTCGGAAAGACATGCCGCCATTTTAACGAACCGTTGGCATTGGTGTAGCTGTATCGCTCGTTCGAATCGAAGTAGAAATGGTCGTGGCTGTAATATCCGCTGGCATATAAGTTGTCTTTGTCGGAAAACTTATGATCTATAATCAGGTTTAGATCGTAGAATCCGGCTTTCCCATCTTTGTAACCGCTCTTCTCCGGCAGCAGGTTTAGCAACCAGTCCGAATAAGTCGTTCTGCCTCCGGCGATAAAAGAAGTTTTCTTGCCGATCGGTCCTTCGAGTGTGATACGGCTGGTTAAAAGTCCGAGACTTGCCGATCCCGTGAATTTCTTTTTATTCCCTTCCCTGCCGTTAATTTCCAGCACAGACGAGATACGGCCTCCGTATTTTGCCGGGATGCTGCTTTTATATAGTTCGATATCTTTTACCAGATCGGCGTTGAAAGCCGAGAACAGGCCGAATAAATGCGTCGGGTTGTAGATCGTGCCGTCGTTGAACAAGATCAGGTTCTGGTCGGTCGATCCTCCCCGCACATTGAATCCGCTTGAGGCTTCGCCCACCGCTTTCACGCCCGGCAACAGCATGACTACCCGTATCACGTCTTTTTCACCGAATACAGTCGGTATGTTCTTTATCTCCTTGAAGTTGACACGCTCAGCTCCTAATATATTGCTACGGACATTCGCTATCCTGTCGGAAGTGATGGTTACTTCTTTCAGTGAATAGACTTGTTCTTCCAGTTCAATGTCGAGTTGCCCGTCAGAGTTGAGCATCACTTGCCGTTGGGTATCTTTCAGCCCCATCCCTTTGATCTGCAGATTATGACGTCCGGCCGGTAAGAGTAAAGTGTAAAAGCCGAATGCATCGGTTGTCGCGGCAATGGTCGGATTCTCGATATAAACAACAGCACCAACGACCGGCTCGCCGGTACGGAAGTCAGTCATGTGGCCGCTTAGTTTGATTTTTCCGGAACCGGAAGTTGAAGCGTCTCCGATGGTATAAACTTTGTTTTCCGAGGTTGCTTTCTGCTCTTTCTGCTTATTCAGGACAGCGGCAAAATTAGATTTCTCTTCTTCTTCTTTCCTGCTACTTTCAAAAAAATTGTCGGGAAGAGAGGTTATCAGCTTTTTGTCTTTCAGGACAAATACATATTTATCGGCAAACGGGAATACTTGCAAATGGCTGCCTTCCAATGCTTGCTGTATAGCTTCGGCTGGTTGCATATTTTTACATTCGAGCGTGACGATCAGCGAATCGACATCCACGGGATTATAATAGATCGTCAACCCGCTTTGTGCGGCTATCTGGCGGAATACTTCTAACGCCGGTTGCTTTTCGGCGTGAATGCTGACGTTCTGTTGGGAAAATAGAGGGAAACAACAGATAATCAATGTGATTGTAATGTAACCGATTCGTGTCGCTTTCATCTGCTTAATGCTTCATAATGTTTGACAATCGTAACGAAAGCCTGCTCCGGTTGCTTTTTGAAATTCAGTTTCTGCTCCCGGACATATTGTCCCAGTTCTTTCTTTTTATCCGGGAAGAGGTTGAACAGCGCCCGTTTATTTTTAACGGGATAACAGGTGTTTTCTTTGATCACATAGAATCGTTCCTTTATACGGAAAGAGGCTTCGACTGTAAGGCCGTTCACATTTTCTTCATAGGTGATCAGATATTTTTTGATAACCGGATAGATATTATCGGATAGCAATACCACATATTCGTTGCCGATTTGGTTTTGCCATCCTCTTGCTGACGGGTTGATGATGCGGTAACCGTTTAGCAGGATATAATCGATTCGTTCTTTTTCGGCAATAACGGGATAGAGCTTATTCGGCGATTGCAAAACGAGTTCGTCCCGGAATAAATCTAATTTCATGGGAACCTGTGGATAGACGATCCCGCCGTAACTAATTGTCCCTTCTTTGAACTCTGCATATAACAGATATGGATGATTAGTCGTTTCTTTCTCATAGCGTAAATATTCTTTTCCGTTATAAATGAGGGCATATTCCTGTGCCACGGAAAAGTAATCCTGCACAAACTTGCCGGGCAATCCCTTGTTAGTACCGGTTTGTTGCGCGTGCAGCATTCCGATGGATAGATATAGTAGAATTACTGAAGTTCCTGCTTTCATAAATAGATTCTATTTGATAAAGGATAACAGCACCAAAGATAATAATAATATTGCATTACGTAATATATTATGCAATAAATAACCTGTTACTTTTTTATTGAGGTAAAAGTAACAGGTTGATTTTTATTTACCGTACTTCCGTCAATTTCAGCACACAACTTGCGTATTCCCGCATGAGATACAGTTCTATGCCTTCGTTCATCAGGAAAGAACCGGAGAAGGATTTACCTTCGACACTTAGCGGGCGGTTGCCTGTCCGGTTTAATTCTTCGATCCGGTATTTTTTGTTCGGATCGAGTCCGGCCATGCGAAAACGGGGGACAACCTGGTTTACAAAATGTTCTAACTTATAGGCAAAAAATACCGCTTTCTCTTTTTCCGGGCTGCAATACATCAGGGAAGCAACCCCTTTTTTGTCGTAAGGAGAAATCAGGCGATACAAGTCGCCCATTTGTATAACCGGACGGATTTCTTTGTAAGAGGCAATAGCCTTTTTAGCAAATGCTTTTTCATCGTCAGTCATATTCTTGGGTTGTATCTCCATGCCGAGACGCCCCGTCATCGCTACATCAAAACGGAATTTCAAAGGTAGTATGCGCCCGGTTTGATGGTTGGGGGCGGCGCTGACGTGCGAAGCCATTGCCACTGCGGGGAAGAAATAAGAGGTCCCCCACTGCATGTAAATCCGTTGCAATGCATCCGTATTGTCGCTTACCCAAAATTCGTCGAAGTAAGGCATGACTCCGTAGTTGGCACGTCCGCCTCCGCTGGCACAAGCCTGGATGGCCAGATCCGGATATTTGGCACGAATGCGTTGGCACACTTTTTCAAAGCCACGATGGAAGTCGATATACAGATGGGATTGCTTATCGCCTGTCAGGAAAGAGGATCCATAGTTTATGATATTCATATTCGCATCCCATTTGATATAGGCTATCTCCGGGTTCTCGGTCATCAGGTTATCGACAACACCGAATATGAAATCCTGCACTTTCGGATTGGATAGATCCAGTACTAATTGTGTCCTTCCGCGTCCCGGTTTGGCCGTCCGGTTCGGTGGACAGACGATCCAGTCCGGATGTTTTTCATACAGCTCGCTGTAGATATTTGTCATTTCCGGTTCAATCCATATACCGAACTTTACATTATGTTTTTTAGCCGCTGCAACCAAATCGGCAATGCCGCCCGGGAGTTTCGCTTTGTCGACTACCCAGTCGCCCAAGGCAGCCGTATCGATGTTACGTTTATATTTGTCACCGAACCAACCGTCGTCCATTACGAACAGTTCGCCGCCCATCGAAGCGATGTCCCCCATCATTTGATCCATTACTTTCTGGTTGACATTGAAATAAACACCTTCCCAACTATTCAACAGGATGTCATGTGTTTTATTGCCATGCGCAATATGGGTATTGCGACCCCAACGATGGAAGTTACGGCTGGCGCCGCTTAATCCTTCTTTGCTGTAAGTCAGTGCCAGTTCGGGAGTCGTGAACACCTCTTTCGGCTCAAGCCGGTAAGCGGAAGCCTCTTCGTTGATCCCGGCAAAGAAGTCGTGATACCTGCTTCCTTCCGTATCGAGACGCAGTTTGTAGTTCCCGCTCCAACAAAGAGCTGCTCCGATAATGCGTCCTTCATTTTCCTGCGGTTTGCCGTCCAGCGAAATCATCACTTCGGAGTGGCTGGTATGCGAGTTGCGTACCCCGTCTTTGTTTTTGATCACGGTCATTCCCGAATGGAGCGGTTCGGTTGTCATTGTTCCTTCTGCCCCCCATGTTCCATGCAGATGTGAGATCCATACATTCCCCTGGCGTATGGGTAGATAACCGGAAGAGAAGATATTCAACGTGACCGGTTTCTTTTCCTGATGGACGATTTCGGACCAGGTTTCAATCACATCCATTTTTTTGTAAGCCTTGTAGACCACTTTGACTTCGAACGGATAGACCTTATCTTTCATGGTGATAGTTGTCAGTTGGGCATCCGGCTGTTCCTCCCGGGACACATCGGCCACCACCATTTCGAGCGACATATTTCCGTCGGGGTGCGTCACCATCAAGGCACATTCGGCATCGCAGCCGACTCCGAATACGGGATAAGCCGGACGGTTCAAGGCTACCCCTGAATTATACACATCGTCGATCTCTCCCGGCTGTATCTTATCGCCATAATAAACAATCTTTAATTCCTGGTCTTGTGGGGCCGATAATAACAGGGATGTATTAGGGGTCGAAAGCAATACATCTTTTTCTCCGGCAAACAAACCGGATGTTACAAACAAGCAACTACTAATGAACAGCGCTTTTGTGAAGAATTTTCTGTTAGTCATACTATTTGAGATTTAGAATTAACACTGTATAATACTACCAAAGGTAGTATTTTTTGTTCTTAATCAGGTATTTGTTTTCAACTTTTTTGCTTGTACAATAAAGGTAAAACCGAAAATCAGTATCACTCTATCACACTTGACTGTTAAGATGTTGTGTGTTAATTGTATAGAGTGTGATAGATGCTGAAAATATCTATCACACATCTATCACACATCTATCACACTTCTGTCACCCGGATAGTTGGAATCTTAGGGTATATTTGTTCCAACTACTTGATATATAGTCCCTTTGCGGCTTCTTTTTGATGGGATGTTGTTCCGTTTCAAGAGCCGTCCGAAGTTGGCAATAATGGTTTTTGTATAGTTAAAATCGCGCTTTTTGTGCTTGATCCGCTCTAAAATCTCTGTTGCCAGCAGAAATTCGCCTGTTTCTTCCTCCTTCGGGATGCGGAAATATTGGAGAAACAGTTGTTCTTCGGCCGGTATTTGTTGGAATTGGCGGTTGTTTGCAACAATTTCAGCTTCTTCTTCGTGCGTGAACCAATAGCGTTCGTCGTTTGCGAGTGCTTCCATAGCCTGTGCATAGAGTTGTTCGTAGTCGATCGGTTGTATATAGTCGATGGTCCCTGTCACCTCGATGCAAATGAACCGCCGGCTTCCGGTCGGATCGGTCAGAATATCGAAATTGTTGCTCGTCGCAATGAAAGTGGCATAACGCCGCAAGTTGCGGTTGGCCGTCTGGTAAGGGAGCCGGGTGCTGACGTTGGCCATTTGCAGGACATGTTTCAGATAACTTTGTTGTGTCTCTTTGATAGAATCGAACTCGTCGATATTCACTAAGGCATAGCGGTGCAATGCCAACTCCGTATCCCGGCGTTTGCTGAAGTCGACGCTGTCGGTATAAAACTGTCGTAGTTCGGGCGGCAGGATATTGAGGCAATAGGTTGATTTGCCGCAGCCCTGGTCGCCGACTAACAGAGGGGTGGTGCTGTTTCCGTGCTCCCGGTCCAGCCCCAGCCAGTGTGCCACCATGCTGAGGAACCAACGGTAGAACTGGCCTGGCCATTGTGAATTATTGCAGGGCACACGCTTGGCAAGCGCCCGGATATGGTCCGCACCGTCCCATTCGGGCACATGCCCGAGATATTCTTCTATCGGGAAAAAGGCGGGCGTATTGTCCGAATAGACATATCGCTCGATATCTTTATCCCATACATTGAGCCCCTCTTTATGCGCTTCCGTGCAAATAGAGTTGCGGGCCTCCCGGGTAAAAGGGCTGAAAGTGAAACGTAGCAGCGATTTGTCCCGGTATTCCACTTCGCCGCTCATTTTATTGCATCTGATCTCGTAACGGCGCAGCATAAATTCTTCCAGCTGCATGGTTAGCGACATGATTTCGGGCAGGACGGCTTGTGCGGAGAGTGCTTTTTTTAACAGATAGACCGAACGAAACGTCATTCTTATCTCCGTCTTCTTTGGAATCAGATCATTATAAAGCAGTACGCATTGGACGGCGTCTTCTTCGGGGATGCCGGCATTCAGGCAATTTTGTGCCAGTTGGGTGAAAAACGGTTTCAGGTTGTCGTCTTTTATCCGGCCAGCTTTCCGGATGGCGTCTACCATTGCGGCACTGAAGAGGGTGGCGATCCGGTAGTTGCGTGTCATGCCGGGCATCAACCGTTGCAACGGGTCGGACGGTGCTTCCGGGATGATGCGGATTTTCCCCGTCTCCGGCATGTGTGCAGGTTGCTCGATCCGGATCGCAACGGCATCGGGATTGTACATCAGTTGAGGATCATAGCTCATGCGGCATCCGTAGCGCAGAACCGGCTCTTTCAGCGTAATGTTACGTTCGAGTTGCGGCTGGTAATATTTGACAGCCGTAAGGTAGGCTTGCGAATGAAACCGTTTGATCTGTTCTAATGAGCGCGGAAGTGTCCCGTCCGGAAGTGTGAACGGAACCACGATCTTTACGCTTTTTCCGCTGAAACCGATGAAAGTCAACAGCGTTTGCGGCATTCCGGCTGCTTGTTGCCGGATCTGAACCGCCTCTTGTGTATCCGAAAGATGGTTCACCTCAAGTAGAATCAATCCGGTGTAATTACGCATGGGGGGACGTGACTCTCCTGTTTTGCGGAAAGTCCCTCCGAAAACGATTGTCGGAAGTTTTTGTATAAAGTTGTTTTGTGTGCCGGGCAGCGCAAACATGACTCTGTCGCGCATGGTACTGACCGGCTTGCTCTGATTCTCTGTCCGCAATGCGGCTAAAAGTTTTTCCATTTCCACGGAACGCATCACAAGTGTTCCCTTTTCGTATCGATATAAAGTTATCTTCATCTTAATTTATTAAATCATTGATCATTATTATTTCCATCTTTCGAACCGGAGGTTCTTCATGAACTCTTTCATTTCCGGATCAGCCTTGATACATAGTCGTTTGGCTTTTACCCGATGAGGCGTGCAGTCTTTCGGGTCTTCATATCCTTCGCTTCCGGCGGAAAGGAACAATGTCCCTATGCCGTGCAGGTTTATGGTGTACCCCATATCTAATTGGAACTGAATCTCCCGCCCAATCTCGGTTATGGCAGCCAGCACATCGCCTCTTGAAAGCGAGCACCGGGTAGAGATACACTCAGCCAATTGTTCGGTCGATACTTGTCCGGAAGTTACCGGAACACCATAATAGCGGATTTTTTCTGTTTCTCCACTCTTGTCCACTTTGGGGCGTACTACATAAGAATGTGACATAAGCTGTATTTTTTTGATAAAACCAATGAATAAAACTCAGAGAAGTGCCTGATTAACTTTCTTTACACCCGGATTTACATTTCTGAACACCCGGGTGAAGGTGGTCTGTACATGGGGGTGTAGGGGTAAGGAACACCCGGATGTACATGACCTTAAGTCCTTACAAATATAATAAAAATATAGAGTAAATGCAAGAAAATCAGTAAGTTTTTTATTGAAAATATTGATTTATTCTTGTTTGTCGGAAAGGGGAGTGAAGGTTGGGGGATGGCAAAGGAGGTGTGATAGATGGGTGATAGAGTGGTGATAGATGAAAAGGGGATGTGTCACACTGTTGTTTGTTGATTGTTAGTTTGTTATGGTGATTGTGTGATAGAGTGATAGAGGAAATGGTGAAAAGAGTATATGTTAAAAGTTTTGGATTGGTAGATTTATAAATAAAAAGAAAAGGAAGAGAATTTCTTCTCTTCCTTTTCCGTATGATGTTGATGGTTGTTATTCCATACCTGGGTTCTGAACCATTGCGGTATTACGTTTGATTTCATCGCGGCTGATTGGGGCGAAATACATCTTATTATCCCATTTACGTGATTCACGATAGGAGAGATCTGTAACATAATAAGAATAATCCCATTTGGCTTCGTCGCGAACATAAGGTAAGTTTGCTGTTTGTCCGGATTTCAGGCGACCGACAACCATAATACCTGTCAGCGGTTTGTTGGCTGTTTTGTCTGCAATCATCCAACGGCGAACATCATAGTAGCGTGATTCCTCGTATGCCAGTTCTGAACGGCGTTCCTGTTGTAAGAATTCACGAAGTTCAGTCTGTGTAAATGATTTTCCGCGTACGGCTAATGTGGATTTTGTGTCCGGGCGACCGATACGGCCACGTAAAGCGTCCAAATAAATTGTTGCTTCGTCCAGTTTGTTTAATTCGATACAGGCTTCTGCTGCAATTAGATACATTTCGGCCAAACGGATGTATGGATAAGGAGTCACCTGGAATATTTGTTCACTGGCTGCTACTGTGCCGTCGATAAGTTTCTTTTCTACATAACCGGTAAATGAACCGTTCCAGTCTTCGATAGAAGATTTACGAGTGTCAACACCGTACAAACCGTTGAAAGTAATAGTCTGCTTGTTTGGTAATTCAATTTCGACTTTGCCACCGTCGCTAACTTCATAATAACCCATTTGCAGGTTACCCAGAGGAGTCGGATCGTAAGATTTGGAATCTGTCGGACGCTCACGTCCCCATACGGCTCCGTCATATCCGATTGTTGCGTAGAAACGTGGTTCACGGTTTGAGTATGGATTAACGGTAGTCGATTCGCCTACTTTTGTCAATGAAGTATTATATAAAGAACCGTCTTCCATCTCGAACGACATGGCCAAATCTTGTGTGGGTGTTACGCCAGCCCAGTTGTGATAACCATTTGGACCGTGGCATAAGCCAACGCGATTTCTAACATTTTTATCTCCACCGTTTTTGTTAATGAACTGTTTGGTAAAGATCATCTCCTTGTTGTTACTAATGATGATATTATGGAATTTTTCAGCAATTTCATTGACAGTATTGGCATTACAATCTATCAGTGAATATGTTCCGCTTCCGATAACTTCCTTAGCAGTGGCTAATGCTTGTTCGTAAAGTGCGTTCCGGTCACCTTTGTATTGGTTACATTCCAATGTGTTGATGGTACGGTCTGCAAAAAGCGGGCTGGCAAGGTGCAATAATATACGGGCTTTTAACGCTTTTGCTGCACCACTGGTTGCACGTCCTAACTCACTGTCTTTGACGGTTTCTGGTAATAAACTGATTGCGGTATCTATGTCTTTTAGTATGAAATCCAGGCAATCGCTTACGTTGCTGCGTGGAATGCTAATGTTGGCTGCACTTGCCATATCATAGATCTGGTCGATCAAAGGAACACCTCCGAAGCCTCTTACTAATTCTGTATAGAGATAGGCACGCAAAAAATGAGCCTCCCCTTTCATGATCTTCAGATCGTAACCCGGCGATGCGGGAACATTATCGATATTAGCTAAAACCAGATTTGCTCTGTAAATTCCTAAGTAACGGTCTTTCCATCTGAATGGGCAATTCTCATTGTCGAACCATTGCAGGTCGCTACCTGAAACAGCAATTTCATTGATTGCTTTCACACCATAGTTGTGAGTGAAATAGGCATCGTCTGTTAAACCGGACGTGTTAGCTTCTTCTGCACCGTGCATAACATAGGCATAAATATCATTTACGACTGCTTGTGTCAAACCCGCATCCGACCAAACATCTGTTTCATTATATTGGTCGTTTGGAGTTAGGTCCATAAAATCAGAGCAAGAAGCCATTGATAATGTTACTCCTACTGCTGCTGATATACATATATTTTTTATTGTTGTTTTCATAAGCTTTTAAATATTAGAATGTTGCTTGAATTCCAAAGTTAATAATCCTTCTTTGCGGATAAGCCTCCAGATTGACGTCTCTTGCTTCCGGGTCGGCAACTTTTATATGATCCAATGTGAAAAGATTAGTTGCATCACCATAGATACGAAGTTTGGAAATACCGGCTTTCTTCAATGCTTCGACAGAGAACGTATATCCCAGTTCTACATTCTTCAGACGCAGATAATCACCTTTGCGTAAAAAGTAAGTATTCCTGTTGGAAATCCAATATTGATCTTCGCGTTCATAAGTACGAGGACCGTTTGCTGTCGGGTTTTCGGGAGTCCAACGTTGGTCATAATATTCTTTTAGGAAGTTACCGATCGTACCGGACCATGTCTGGATATATGCCTGACCGCCAGTTGCTCCCTGGAACAATGCCATCAGATCCCAATTTCTCCAATTTACGCCTAATGTCAAACCTGCGACGAAACGAGGTTCTTCGTTCTTGTCTGAGCGGATACGGTCATCTGCATCAATTTTGCCATCGTCGTTTACATCTTTGAAACGGATATCGCCAGGCTGTGCACCTTCCCAATGTGGGTAGGCGTCGATTTCTGCCTGATTGTGGAAGATACCGTCAGCAACATAGTACAGGCTCGTGCTAACTGGCAATCCTGTTGAAACTTGCCATGCAGGAGCTCCCGGTGTTTCATCCCAGAATAAAATTTTATTACGGGCGTAGGTTGCATTTAATGAAACGTTATATTGCACTTCACCGATATTATCATTCCAGCCTACTAACATATCAAAACCACGGTTTTTCATTTCACCGATATTTTCCCGCGGTAATGTGATACCTGTGACTTCCGACAGAGATGCGTTACGGGAAATCAACATGTTTGTACGTTTGTGATAAAAAGCATCTGCTTCAACGCTTAAACGATTTTGTAAGAATTTGAAGTCGAGACCGACATTATAAGTCGTTCCTACTTCCCATGTGATATCGGGGTTCGGAGTACGTACCGCATACAGACGTTTGCTTTCTGCTCCTCCAAATACAACTCCATGTTCCGTAATTCCATATGTATTCAGATACTGGATGGAACGGTCATATTCATTATTTGAATTCAATAAAGCATCGTTACCTGTTTGTGAAATGGATGCACGTAGTTTAAAGTAGTCGATAAAGCGGACATTTTCTTTCCACCAGTTTTCTTCAGAGACACGCCATGCAACAGATGCACCCGGGAAGAATCCGTAACGTTTGTTTTTAGGGAATCTGTAAGAACCGTCAGCACGCCAAACAAACTCAAACAAGTAGCGTTCCAGGTAATTGTAAGATACGCGTCCGAAGTAATTCAAACGAGCCTCTTCCCATGAGTAGCCAGTGTTTTTCATACCAACGTCGCTACCTAAATTTAATTCCGGATTTGTATCGGATATAAAACCTTGACGAAATGCACTTGTAAAATCGTAGTCTTTTTTCTGTGCTTCAATACCGACTGTTATGCCTAAATTGTGCTGGCCGAATGTACGGTTGTAATCAATTAATCCGTTTACCATCCAAGAAGTTGCATCACTGTGCTCACGTGATAACTGTGCATTGTCAACATATCGTTTGGCAGCGGTCAGACCGGAACTGTTTTTGTTAACGCCGTCCCATGAATATAGTAGGATTGGTTTCTCGAATTTTTTTCTGTTATAGAAATGTTTATCATAAGAACCGTTTCCTCTTATTGTTAAACCTTCAACCCAAGGAATCTTAATATTGACTGATAAGTTATTCTGGATATAGTAATTCTTTTGATTATCGAAACCTGCGATATCTGTTGAAGTTACTGCGGGGTTATCACCGCGTTCCAAGTCCGGTCCAGGTTCGCCAGTAGGCCAATATGCATTTTGTGTCGGTTTTCCACGGCGGATACCTGAGAAAATGCTACCTGCTGATTTCATCGGATATTTGGTGTTTTCCATACGGGCGATACTTCCTAATTGGAAACTAACATATTTACTTGTGTTGATGTCCAAGTTCATACGCAAGCTATACTGGTCATATCGGTTTGCTGAGTTTTTGTAAATACCATCTTCTCCGTTTGCTGCGAAGTTTACATAATATTTCATCTTCTCGGATCCTCCCTGTACGCCAACATCGGCACGGTACATTGGAGATGCGTTTTTAATTGTTGTGTCAAACCAATCTGTATTCGGATGTCCCCAAGGATCGGAACCGTCTTGGAATAAACGTAAGTCTTCGTCTGTCCATGTGCCCGGATTGATTTCGTTGACCATTGTTGCATATTCGAATGCGTTGGCCATTTTAGGAAGGCGGGTTGGCTGTGAAAAACCACCGCTGGCATTGAATGTTACAGTAGCTTTTCCTTCTTTACCGCGTTTGGTTGTGATAAGAATTACACCGTTTGCAGCACGTGCACCATAAATCGCTGCAGATGCATCTTTTAATACGGAAATAGATTCAATTTCGGTCGGGTTTAAGCGATTAAAGCCACCATCACGATCCGGAATACCGTCGATTACAACAAGAGGATCGTTGCTTCCCAATGAGTTTGTACCACGTACACGAATTGTAGTTCCACCGCCACCCGGTTCATCTGATTTTTGGAAACCGATGACACCTGGCATACGACCTACCATACCGTTTGACAAGTTAGTTGTTGGAGAGGCTTTCAGCTCTTCACCGGATACGCTGGCAACAGAACCTGTAACGGTTACTTTCTTTTGTACACCATACCCAACGACGACGACTTCATCGATATTTTGCGTGTCTTCTTGCATGGTGATGTTGATTGTGGACTGATTGCCAACAGAAAGTTCCTGCGTTCTATATCCTATATAGGAAAACACAAGAGTTGCGTTTGTTGGTACTTCTAATGTGTATTTACCATCAATATCAGTAATGATACCGATAGTCGTACCTTTTACAGATACGTTTACGCCGATAAGCGGTTCGCCTGTTGCATCGACAACTGTACCTTTGATAGGTTTTTGTTGTGCAAAAACAACTGTTGTACATAGTACAAAAAGTGATAAGGTTAACATTCGGAAGAGGTTGTTTATGATACCGCTTCGTTTAGAATGTGTTTTCAAAGAAGAGTCTTTCATGTTCTTTCTTTATTAAATGAATATAAGGTTAAAAAAACAATAAGGATATTGCTATCCGATTTAAAAAATTAGAATTAGACTTTTGCTATATCATAGGCAATTGGGATTAAGTTGAACATATATTTTAGAAAATTTAATTGCTGCTTGTTGGAAAATATTACAATAAGGTGGTGGTTGCTAAAAGTAATTAAGCCGTTTTTCGATGATTGTACCACAAACCGTACAGCTGATAAATTCAGCAATACAACTTTTCTTTTGTGTTTGAATGACTATTGGTCTCATAATGAATTCTTTTTAAGTTAACAAACTATTGAAAGAAAGGCCTTTTACTTAAAGTAAACACATTCCTTGTTAATAGTTTTAAATTATATCTGCGGCAAAGATATTACAAAATGTTATATATGCAAAAATAATTGCAATGAAATATTGCGCAATACGCTTATTTTGTTCTAAGACAATCGCTAATTTGGTTATATGAACGGTATATTAGATAATATAGATACAATTCGAAGAAACAAAGGCTATTCGCAAGAGTACATTGCTGTACAGATCGGAATGAAACAAGCTGGCTTCAGTCTGATTATGTCAGGAGAACGGGAATTGAAGTATAATACTTTATTGCAAATTGCAAAGGTGCTGCAGGTCTCTGTAATAGATATTATAACATTTCCGGATAAATATGTTCCTTCTAAAGGAAATGATATGTCGACCGAAGCTGTTCTGCAAATAAAATTGAACAGCGATAAAAAAGACCAGATATTAAATATTGTGTTTGGAGAGCAGATTGCAGAGTTGCTGAAATCAAGATGATTTCCATTTGCACGGAAGGAGAGGCTCGAACTCCCGACACCTGGTTTTGGAGACCAGTGCTCTACCGACTGAGCTACTTCCGTGTTTGCGGGTGCAAAGGTAAGAGAATATTCTATAATTCCAACTATATGTGCAAAAAATAGTTGATGAAATTACTTATTTTCTCGATTTTTTGGTGATTCCCAAAATTTCTTTTCTATCTTTGGTGTAATAGAGTTGTTAATCGGGTCTATAATTTATACAAACAATCAACAAAGACATGAAAGACGAATTAGACATGAATGCCAACCTCTTGGTTGAGTTTCTCCAAAAGCCATCTTCCGAATTTACAAAGGCGGATATCGTATCGTATATTAAGAATAAGAATATCCGGATGGTGAATTTTATGTATCCTGCCGGTGACGGGCGTTTGAAAACATTGAATTTTGTTATTAACAATGCAGCCTATCTGGACGCAATCCTGACTTGCGGGGAGCGTGTGGACGGTTCCAGCCTATTCTCGTTTATCGAGGCGGGTAGCAGTGACTTGTATGTGATTCCGCGTTTCCGTACGGCGTTTATCGATCCGTTTTCAGAATTGCCGACATTGAGTATGCTGTGCTCGTTCTTTAATAAGGATGGGGAACCGCTGGAAAGTTCGCCTGAATATACATTGCATAAGGCAAGCAAGGCTTTTACGGATGTGACCGGTATGGAGTTCGAGGCGATGGGAGAGTTGGAATATTATGTGATTGCGGAAGAGGAAGAATTATTCCCGGCAACCGATCAGCGTGGTTATCATGAATCGGGGCCTTATGCCAAATTCAATCAGTTCCGTACGCAGTGTATGCAATACATCGCACAAGCGGGAGGACAGATAAAATACGGACATTCGGAAGTCGGTAATTTTACATTGAATGGTAAAATCTATGAACAGAATGAGATCGAGTTCCTGCCGACACGGGTGGAAGATGCTGCCGACCAGTTGATGATCGCTAAATGGGTGATCCGTAATCTGGCATACGAATACGGATTAAATATAACGTTTGCCCCGAAGATAACGGCGGGAAAAGCGGGTTCCGGCCTGCATATACATATGCGTATTATGAAGGATGGCAAGAACCGGATGCTGCAGGATGGCGTTTTGTCGGAAACAGCCCGTAAAGCGATTGCGGGTATGATGAAGCTGGCTCCGTCTATTACGGCTTTCGGTAATACGAATTCGACCTCCTATTTCCGTCTGGTTCCTCACCAGGAGGCTCCGACGAATATTTGTTGGGGCGATCGTAACCGTTCCGTATTGGTGCGCGTCCCGTTAGGATGGGCTGCCAAGAAGGATATGTGTTCGCTTGCAAATCCGTTGGAGGCAGATAGCCACTATGATACGGCACAGAAGCAGACGGTCGAGATGCGTTCACCGGACGGATCGGCTGATTTATATCAGTTGCTGGCGGGACTGGCGGTTGCTTGCCGGTATGGATTTGAAATCCCGGATGCTTTGGATGTGGCAGAAAAGACGTATGTGAACGTGAATATTCATCAGGAAGAAAACAAGGCGCGTCTGGAAACATTGGATCAGTTGCCGGATAGCTGTGCCGCTTCAGCCAAACGCCTGCAACAGCAGAGGGCGGTATTCGAACAGCATAATGTCTTTAGTCCGAGTATGATCGATGGTATCATTAAGAAACTGGAAAGTTATAACGACACGACATTGCGTGAAGACCTGAAAAATGATCCGGAAGGAATGCTTGAATTGGTAAACCGGTATTTTCATTGCGGGTAAATGATGATTTACCGTAGGGGCGGGGTTTTACTCCGCCCGATGTAAAGAATGTCCACCTTGCCTGGATTCAATGGGCAGAGCAGAGCCCTGCCCCTACGAAACAACCATTACACCATTCTTAAATCCTCGAACATCCTTCTATACACTGCCGCCTTTTCCTCCAAAGGCTTGGGATAAGCACGTGAGGAAGAAGGCATACGGTAGAGGCGGAAAATGCGGCCTGACAGGATGAAACGGGAGTAGGAGCCGACTTTGGGCTCTTCTACCGGAGGGAGCATGGTTATTAGTGTGTCCATCGCCTTTTGTCCCGTTACGACAATTGCTTCACATTCCGGGATTTTTGCCAATACTTCAACCGGGTTCAGCGGGGTGACAACCTGTAGGAAGTTGTCGGATGCATTGTTCTTAAGGCGGATAATCTCCACGGCGGTATCACCGATTCCGATCCCTTTTTCCCGGCAGAAGGCTTTTGCTTTCTCTTCGCTGAAAGCCTTTTTAGTCTCTAAGAAATATTCTTTATCCTTATAAAAGATTAATCCGAGTATCCGCCACATGTCGTTTTGGATATTCGGATAATAGAAATTCATCGACCAGCGGGTGCGCGGAGGCGGGAAACTGCCTAACATCAATAACTTCGTGTTTTCCGGAAGGAAGAACCCTAAAGGATGCTGCTCTACAACCATATTATTTGTCTTCTTTCCTCTTTCTTTTGGCATCCTCTTTTGCCATCAGTACGACGTTATACACGAAGTCGGTCATCCATTCTTCCGAATAGCCGAGCGTCTCTTTGTATTTCCGTATTCTCCAGGCAACTTTCTGCACACCGACATCTTTCCATTCCGAGCGGGTTACGATTTCGTGGATGGTCTTCTGTGTCTGCGAATATAACAGCTTTTTTACCAACATGGAGAAGCGGAACTTCCATTGCATCAGGTTGTCAAGCAGGGAGAACAGGTCGTTGTTGAACCCCTGGTACATGATGAAATAAGATTTGATGTCGTTTTGCGTCTTGCAGTTCTTTTTAATGGAAGCGTCGATTTCCTTAAAGAAGTTTTCGTTCAGTCCGTATTCCTGTATCAGGATTTTACGGGAACGGGATTTTTCGGCAATACCCAACTTGTTGTTCTGCGTCGGAATCTTCAACATTCGTTTGAACAACGCCATATCGTTCAGTATGTTGAGGTTGGTGATACCTAACTGCACAGCCATAACCGCCTGGTAGTACACGCGGATGAGCGTAACGAACTCCTCGACGGAGCCTTTCGATACGACTTCTGTTTCTTCTTTCTTTTTAAATAGTTTAGAAATGATATTCATTTGTATGTTCGTTATGATAATTTGGGGACAAATATACTAAAACTTGTCCCGTCGACAGAAATTCTTTCTACTCAATTCGCTCAATCGTCATTTCCGGGAATGTTTCCGTGAACCAAGGCAGCGGGCTGTCATCCGAATTTTTGATGAGATCCCATGATGAATATTCGAACCTATATGTCTAAGATCATATTTTGCAGGATATAGACAGTTGCCCCCGACAAATAGCCTGCCAAAGCAAGCAGCGAGATTCTTTTCAGATACCAGATGAAGTTAATACCTTCCAATCCCATCACGACGACTCCGGCTGCCGACCCGATGATCAGCATACTGCCGCCCACACCTGCACAGTAGGCAAGGAATTGCCAGAACACGCCGTCTTGTACGAAATGGGCTATATAAACCGGATCGGCAGCCGTCGCAACCATCGCATCCGAGGCAACCGGATACATGCCGATGGCTCCGGCAACGAGCGGAACGTTATCGACAATGGCAGAGAGCGTTCCAATAATCAGGTTGACGGCATAAACGTTGCCGATCGTATCGTCCAACCAGATGGAAAAACTGCCCAAAACTCCGCTACAGCGCAGCGCATCCACAGCCAGCAAGATACCGAGGAAGAACATCAGGGTAGCCCCGTCGATGCGGCTGACAACTTTTGATAAACGGAGTTTAAGGTCTTCGTTGATGGGTGTCCGCCGGTACATCAATTCAGTGAATACCCACAAGATCCCGACTCCCATCAAAATCCCCATAAACGGGGGCAGATGCGTGATTGTTTTAAATACCGGAACGAACAACAGGCAGAATACGCCGATACAAAGGATCGCCAGTTTCTCGTTTGCTTTCAATACCTTTAATAATAGGTTGTCCCGGTTTTCCTCGAAAGCGTTGGGCGGTGTAACTTTCCCGTGCAAATAGCGGGATATGATCAGTACCGGAACCAATGCCGATACGAGGCTCGGCAGGAACAGATGCGGGATCGTTGCCGAAGTCGAGATATTCCCTCTTACCCACAGCATGATCGTCGTTACGTCGCCGATGGGCGACCAAGCCCCGCCGCTATTGGCGGCAATCACGATGATGCTGCCGAAAATCCAGCGTTCTTTGTAGTTACCGATCAGTTTCCGGATCAACATAACCATCACGATAGATGTAGTCAGGTTATCCAGGACAGCCGACATGAAGAATGTGATCGTGGCAATGACGAACAATAGTTTCCGTTTGCTGTTGGTGGTGATACGGTTGGTGATAAACATGAATCCTCCGTGGGAATCGACCAACTCCACGGTGATCATCGCCCCGATCAGGAAAATCAGTGTTTCCGCTATCTCGCCGATACTGTCCAGTATCTGATGGTCGATGACAAAGCGGATGCACTGGTCTGCGTAGGGCAGATCCTTCATAAACGGAAATGCATCTAAAAAAAGTTTAAATTCCTCAGCCGAAGCGGTCGGGATAAATTGTGGAGAGCCCAATGTATATAAAACCCAAAGGATTGTTCCGGTCAGGAGTGCTGTTCCCGCTTTATTGATTTTTAGCGGATGTTCCAGAGCAATAAGCAAATATCCGACCAGGAACACGATGATCATTGTTGTCAACATAGTATGTTTATTAAATTTGATTCAACGTGACAAAATTAAGAATTTATTATGAGAGAAACACCTTTGTTAAGGTGATTGTTTAGATTTGTCCGGCATATATGTTTGAATCGTCGCAGGGCAACCGGAGTTTCCATGCAGGGAAGTTGCTCCGTGGATGCTTATGTAATTTGTTTTCGACAACGTCGAGAATATAAACGACAATGTCGGGAATATACACGACAACGTCGAAAATATGCACGACATTGGCGAAGACAAATTAGACTGGCATGAATTATACAAAATAATACCATCCGCCGTGCCTGATCTTTTTGTATCTTTGTCCTGCATTTAAAGCAGATATGAATATATGATAAGCTATTTACAAATAGACAAGCTGACTAAAAGCTTCGGCGATTTGGTTTTATTCGAAGATATCACTTTCGGAATCGCGCAGGGGCAGAAAGTCGGGCTGATAGCCAAGAATGGTACGGGGAAAACAACTTTACTGAATATTATAGCCGGAAAAGAAGAGTATGACAGCGGGGCGGTTGTGTTTCGTAACGACTTGCGGGTAGGCTATCTGGAGCAGACGCCGCATTATCCGGATGGCCTGACTGTTTTGCAGGCGTGTTTCTATTCGCCGAACGAGACGGTGCGTTTGATCGCCGAATACGAACAGGCGATGGCGAGCGGCGATCATTCCAACCTCGAAGATATCCTGCTCAGGATGGATAATCTGAAAGCGTGGGATTATGAACAGCGTGCCAAGCAGATTTTGGGGCAGTTGAAGATCCGGAACTTCGACCAAAAGGTGGAAACGCTTTCCGGCGGCCAGCTGAAACGGGTGGCTTTGGCAAACGTGTTGATCACCGACCCCGAATTGATTATTCTTGACGAGCCGACCAACCACCTGGACCTGGAAATGACCGAATGGTTGGAAGGATACCTTTCTCGCGCGAACATTAGTATTTTGATGGTGACGCACGACCGTTATTTCCTGGATCGCGTCTGCAGCGAGATTATCGAGATAGACCGGAAACAGATTTACCAGTATAAGGGGAATTACAGCTATTATCTGGAAAAGCGCCAGGAACGTATGGATGCGTTAAATGCTGAGGTGGACCGCGCCAGCAACCTGCTCCGTAAGGAGCTCGACTGGATGCGCCGTCAGCCGCAGGCGCGCGGGACAAAAGCGAAATACAGGATCGACGCTTTCTACGAACTCGAAAAGAAAGCCAAACAGCAGCATGAAGCCGGAAGCGTCAATCTGGATGTGAAGGCTTCGTATATCGGATCGAAGATTTTCGAGGCGGAACATGTCTCGAAGCGTTTCGGTGATCTGAAGATCGTGGAAGATTTCAACTATATATTCGCCCGTTACGAGAAGATGGGGATTGTCGGGAACAACGGAACGGGAAAGTCCACTTTTATCAAGATGTTGATGGGGGAAGTGGAACCCGATAGCGGCCGTTTTGATGTGGGCGAGACGGTCCGCTTCGGTTATTACAGCCAGGACGGCCTCCAGTTCGACGAACAGATGAAGGTGATCGATGTGGTACAGAATATCGCCGAATATGTCGATCTGGGTGACGGAAAGAAGATGGGGGTTTCACAGTTCCTGAACTATTTCCTTTTCGCTCCGGAGAAACAGCATAGTTATGTCTACAAGTTGAGCGGGGGGGAGAAACGCCGATTGTATCTCTGTACGGTCCTGATGCGTAGCCCGAACTTCCTTGTGCTGGACGAGCCGACGAACGATCTGGATATCGTCACGCTGAATGTGTTGGAAGAATATCTGCGTAATTTCAAGGGATGTGCGATTGTCGTGTCGCATGACCGCTATTTTATGGATAAGGTGGTCGATCATCTGTTGGTGTTCCGCGGCAATGCCGATATAAAGGATTTTCCGGGCAACTACACGCAATACCGCGATTGGAAAGAGGAGCTGGATCGGCAGGAAAAAGAGGCTGAAGCGGCGCGCCAGGCAAAAATGGCTCCCGTCGTGGAGAAAACGTCGCGTCCCGAAAAGGAACAGAAAAAGAAACTGACTTTTAAGGAACGTAAGGAGTTTGAAGCGCTCGAGATCGAAATCCCGCAACTCGAAGCCGAAAAAGCCGAGTTGGAAACGGCCATGAGCAGCGGTACATTAAGCAACGACGAGCTGCTGGCCAAATCCGAACGGATCGCAAAAGTAATTGAAGAAATAGACGAAAAAACAATGCGCTGGCTGGAGTTAAGTGAGCTGGCGTAAGTAAATGAAAATTTATCTGAAATCTGTAAAATGGAGGATCGCAGACCTATATTGTGGAACCGGAATTTTGTGCAATGTTGCATTTCCTATTTCCTGATGAACTTCTCCTTCTATATGCTGATGCCGACGATGCCGGTCTATCTCGTGGAAGTTCTGGGAATCGATACGGCAAATGTGGGGATCGCGTTGTCCAGTTATACGATCGGACTGCTCTGCGTCCGTCCTTTTTCGGGTTTTCTGGTGGATTGCTTCTCGCGTAAGCCGTTATATCTTTTTGCCTTTTTTGTTTTTGCTTTCATGTTCGGCGGGTATCTGATTGCCACGACCATGCTGACTATTATGGCTGTCCGTTTCATACAGGGCGGCTTTATGGGGCTGACTTCGGTTGCCGGCAATACGATTGCCATCGATGTGATCCCTTCTTCCCGGCGTGGCGAGGGAATGGGGTTTTACGGACTGACGATCAACTTAGCCATGTCGCTGGCTCCGTTGGCGGCAGTTGCCATTTATGGGAAAGGAGGGTTTCATCCGGTTGTCTCGATAGGATGGGTGGCGGCTTTTATCGGAGTTGGTTCTGTCTGCCTGATCCGTTATCCGAAGCGGGAAAAGGTTCCGCGTCCGCATTTTTCCCTCGACCGCTTTATCCTGGTGAAGGCATTGCCGGCGGCGCTTGCCTATATCCTGGTTGCGATTCCTTATGGGATGATTACCTCTTTTGTCGTTCTGTACGGGAAGGAAATAGAGGTGGCCGATCCGGGCTATTTCTTTATTTATATGGCGATTGGAGTGGGAACGTCGCGCCTGATATCCGGGCGGTTGGTCGATCATGGGAAAATCCATTGGGTGTCGGTCTGCTCTTCCGTCTGCTTGTTGGTGACATTTGCCGTGTTTGCGACTGTCCACCTGTCTTGGGTTTTCTTTGTCTGCGCCCTGATGATCGGCATCGGGTACGGAGTGGGAGTTCCGGCTTTCCAATGCCTCTTTGTCAATGTCGCTCCGCACAATATGCGCGGCACGGCAACCTCTACTTATCTGACTTCTTTTGATTTGGGAGTCGGTATCGGAATGCTTTCGGCCGGTTTTATCGCTTCCTATGCCGGGCTGGCTGTGGCCTATGGAGTTGGAGCCGGTTGTTGCCTGGCTTCGCTCGGCGTTTATCTGCGTTGGGTTAAGCCATCGTATGAGAAGCATAAATTATTAATCTGATAAAAGTCTATATTATGAAAACAAATTGCGGCCAAATACTTCAGGATGCTTTCGCCCTATTCATGCAAATGAATTATGAAAAGGCCAGTCAAAATATCGGCTGTATGAAAAACATTCTGTTAATCCTTTTTTTACTGACATATACCTGTTTGCCGTGCTTTTGCCAGCAAGTGGTTGATGAGGCGTGGGTCGCTTCTATCAATAAAGAATATGCCGGTTTTCCTTCCGAACTTATCTATCTCCAAACCAGTAAGGGCATTTATGAGACAGGTGAAGACCTTTGGTTCAAAGCCTATCAGTTGAATGCGCAGTCTTTCGCTATGTCCGGTCAGAGCCGGACCTTGTATCTGCAAATGATAAATAGTAAGGATAGCGTAGTTTGGCAAGAAAAATACCCGGTGGAAAACGGTATGGCATTAGGCCACGTTTATATAAATGAGAAACTGGCCGAGGGCGATTATTTCCTGGAAGCCTATACCCGCCACTCCTTCCACAAGGATACGACAGGCATTATTTCTTCCCGTAAATTAAGGGTTGTCAAAAATATTGCCCATGACAACCAACAAACGGAGAGTGTTAAGAAAGACAGTTTGCGGTTTACTGTTTTTCCGGAGGGGGGGGACTTGGTTTCGGGATTGCCTTCCCGTGTGGCATTTAAAGCTACAGATGGCAGAGGCTATCCGGTAGAGGTGAAGGGGCTTTTATATGAAGGCAATACCCCTGTCGTCCGGTTTGCAAGTAGTCATGACGGAATGGGTGCTTTCTTCTTTACTCCTGATTCGGAGAAGAAATACCATATAGCGTTGGATAATGGTACAGATTATTCTTTACCGGAGATTTATCTTCAAGGAATGACGTTGCGTTTGTTTAAACAAAGCAAGAAGTATCTGGAGTTTTTTATTTCGCAAACGGAGGGAGCACCTGCTCAGGAGGTCTGCCTGTTAGGGCAAATCCGTGGAATGGTTTGTTGCGTAGCAAAGGGGATATTGAAGGACCGGGTAAAAATAAAAATTCCCCTAAGTGAGTTTCTTTATCAGGGGATCGCAGAGTTTACCTTATTTAATGGCAGTATGCAACCGGTTGCCGAGAGGTTGGTTTATGTGAATCCGGAAAAGAAGTTACGGGTAAATATTGAACCGGATAAGAAAACATATGCCATTCGTGAAAAAGCGACTTTAAAAATAAAGGTCACGGATGAGGGCGGAGCGCCGGTAAAAGCGAATCTCGGCATCAGCGTATTTGATAAGGCGTATATCAACCCCGCAGATCCTGTGGATATACTGGCGTATTGTTATCTATCCTCCCAGATACGGGGAAAGGTTCATAATCCGCTTTATTATTTCGACGATAAGAATAAAGATTGCATGCAGGCAATGGATTTATTGTTGCTGACTCAGGGTTGGAGGCGGTATGTCTGGAATATGGAGAATGCCCCTGATCGAGAGAATCTGTTTTTGTCCGATAAGATAATAGGTATGCAATCTATCGGCAGCAAGAAAAAAGGAAAAAGAGCGCAGGGAACGGAACAGCTTATCCAGATATCCGGGGCAGACGGTAATTCAATGTATGTATGGGCCGATTCAGCCGGTTTTTTCACTGTTGGTACGGATATGTTGAAAGAGCTTCGGGGCGGTTATGTGTATTTGAAACCGATGTTATCGAAAGAACTTAAACCTAAACTTGAAATAGAAGATTATTTCTCTCAAATCGATAGTATAAGGAAAAAGAAAAATAGATATTACCCGCTTATCGATCTATCCCAGTCAGTAAAAGAAACGATTCTCGATATGCCGGTCGTAAGTAATGACAGTACGATCTTGCTGGATGAGGTTGTGGTTACCCGCAAGGCGCGTAGACCTTTCAGGGATAAGTTCATGGGACGTTTAGACAGTTTGGCACAGATGGATATAGATATGCCCTGGGTTTGTCCGGAAGGACATTTGGAAAATTATAAAGATGGGTATACGGTACATCATGATCCTCGTTATTGTCCTAATGCATATATCGTTCCTCTGGAAAAACGAAGTAAACCCGTAGAGGGGAAAGCTTATCGGATTATTAAACCCAAATATTTCGATGGAGGGAAATGGTTTATCGTGGAAGATGAACAAACTGTTATTTATCATGGCCCTATTTATTCGGAAGAGGAGCTCCTTCGCCGGAACAATCTTTGGCGTACAAAAGGCTACTACGCTGCCCGCGAATTTTATAAGCCGGACGAAATAGATATGCAATTGTCGACACCCGATGCCCGCAATACTTTGTTATGGGAACCTTCTGTGATAACGGATGAGAAAGGAGAAGCGGAGGTTTCTTTCTATTGCTCCGATATCAATACCGGTTTTACCGGAGTGGCGGAAGGGGTGGATGGAACAGGACTGCTTGGTTCCGGTAAGTGCGAATTCAGAGTGATAAGAAAATAGAATGATATGAAAAGTTGTTATTGTTATTTGTTGGCGTTGCTGTTGTTGGCTGCTTGTTCCGGCAACGGGAAAAGTGTGAAGAACGAGTTCAGGGGGAAGTTAACGGCTACCAAACAACTGGTGGAAACGGGTGAAAAGAGATTCCGGCTCGATACGGATACGAAAGTTAAACCTCCTTATATCCAGGTTTGCACCGATGAGGCGGGCGATTGTTTACTGACCTTTCTGAACAACCGGAAGAATGCGATCTATTTCTACCGCTATTCGGATACGACTTATCTTAAGCAGATCGCATTTGAACGCGAAGGGGCCGATGCGATCATGAGTGCGGGCGCTTATTATATCAAAAGCCCGGATTCGATCTACGTGTTCAACCGTCCGTTGATCGAGATCGCTTTGGCGGACAGTAGCGGTCGTGTGCATAACCGTGTTACTTTGTTGGATAAGGAAGATAAAGAATGGGCGTTGCATAACCCGCAATATATGTTTTCTCCTGTCGTACCGTTGATGTTGATCGATAATCATTTGATTTTGCCCGGTATGTCTCCTTTCCCGGAAAATTTGGCGGACAGGGAAAATTTCCGTTTTACCGCCTGCATCGATCTGGCGACTAACAAGACGGAATATCACCATCTTTATCCGGAAGAACTGTTCGGCAACGGCTACAATTGGGGTGGCGACCTAATTCTGCAACCTTATCCGGCTATCAGCCCCGAAGGAAAGATGGTTCATAGCTTCACCTGCTCGCATGACCTTTATATTTCGGATTGGAATACTGATGCCGAGGCAAAAGTCTATGGTGGCGGTAATGCTGCCGGGACGATCCGCTCTATCGACCATGAAGCGAAGCGTACGCCGGACGAACTTGTTTATGCTTGCTTTTTGGAGCAGGATTTATACGCTGCTCTCCTTTACGACCCGTTCCGCAAAGTCTATTACCGCTATTTGCAACGTGGACTGCCTGATGCGGATATGAAAACTCCTATTGATCGAAAACCATTGACCATTATCGTGATGGACGATCAATTCCGTTATCTGGGCGAGACGGAAATCGGTACGGGGCAGGAATGGAACTGGACGAATTCTTTTGTTACCGCCGAAGGTTTGAATATTGAGCATATCGGTGTCGAACCCGAAGATGACGATTATCTGACTTTCGGGTTGTTTAATCTGAAAGACCTGTAGTTCGAGAATAAGAATCGGGCGCAAAGGGTGACAAACGGGGGAAACAGGCTTTAATAGATTGTATTTATGTGATTATCGATTAGATCTATTAACGAGTGATATTGTATCTTATTTGTAATAAATATCTCATTTACGTCTCAAAAAGATGTCTAAAATGTTAAATGATATCCAATTTGCTAATTGTTAACAATATTTTGCCATATCCAAGAACAATGTTATAAAACACATTGTTATATTTGCAGAAACAAAAAGATAAAAGGTAAAAAGAGAAGGGGCAAAGGGCCCCTGTGTTTAGGTTTAACAATTTAATGTTTAGGTATTATGAGACGTTTAGGTATGGCTGTAGCAGCCGTTTTATTATGTGCAACAATGGGGTTTGCACGCGAGAACCGTAACAATGTGAGTAAAGAACCGTTTGCTATTAACTTTGAAAAATTGAGCAACTATTTGCAGTTGTCTTCTTACCAGGCCAATGAGGTAGCAAACATCAACGAGTACTTCCTGGATATGCAGGGAGAAAGCCTCCGGGCAAGTGAAAAGATACGTGACAAAAAGATGCGTCAGGCAGTCTATGGAAATCTGAAGTTGATGAAGAAGGTTCTTACACCGGAACAGTATCGCAAATATGTGATTCTGTTGAATGTGACAAATAATAATAACCGTGCCTTGAATTTCTGATAATTCGATCCGGATCAGGTTATTTTTGATAGCGGAAGAGATTGTATGCTTTATGTGTACAATCTCTTCTTTTTTATCTATCTTTGTGCTGTTTTAACAAATAATGAACAACACAAAAATCGAACAACAACGCAAACATGGAACAACCGCTTAATCTGGCCTCTAATGCCGCTTTGAAAAGAAATGTAGCAGACTACACTTTGATCGTTATCGGTGCTTTTTTTCAAGCACTTAGTTATGTCCTTTTCCTGGCTCCCTACAAGATTGTGCCGGGAGGTGTGTATGGCATCTCGATCGTCCTGCATTATGTAACAAAAGATCTTTTTTCTTTTATGCCCGACGGATTGCCGATGGGTGCTACGGCCCTTTGTTTTAATATCCCGCTGATGATCCTGGCGATGAAGAAGATCGGGTTGGCGTCGGGTCCTAAAACGATCGTGACGTTTGTGCTGATCTCCATCTTTACGGATTCATTGTCTTATGTTCTTGGAAACCAGCCGTTGGTAGAGAACGATAGTTTTATCGCCTGTTTTTATGGAGGAGCGATTCTGGGTATCGGGGTGACTTGCGTATTCAGGGCCCAGAGTACCAGTGCGGGAACGGATGTTCTGGCACGTGTGATTGCCAATAACTCAAACTTGAAGGTCAGCAATATGATTATCGTCCTCGATTCTCTGGTGGTTTTGCTGGGATTGATTGTTTTTCAGGATTGGGCTGTCCCTTTGTATTCCTGGTTTGCTATTTTCGTGTACGGGAAGATTGTAGAAATGTTCCAGACCGAGAACCCCAACCGGGCGGTTTTTATAGTATCGAAGAAAACGCAAGAGATAAAAGACCTGATTGTCGGGAAGATGGGAATGCGCGGTACTTTCTTGCACGGACGTGGTATGTATGAAGGGAAGGAAAAAGAAATCATCTTTACCATTGCCGAGCGTAAAGATCTGCCCCGTTTGAAAGATGAGGTGAAGGAAATCGATCCGAATGCCTTTATTTCGACTATGCATGCAAGTAAGGATTCGCCGCGTCCGGGAATCTAAACAGTTGAAAGTTGAAAGTTGAGAGTTGAGAGTTTAAAGAGGAAATAACTTTCAACTTTCAACTTTCAACTCTCAACTAAAATATATACCTTTGCCTCATTCTAAAAACAAACCGTAAAAGTAATGCCTAATATTTCACAACGAGGAGCCGATATGCCGGCTTCCCCTATTCGTAAACTTGCCCCGTTGGCTGATGCTGCCAAACAGAGAGGTGTTCATGTATATCACCTGAATATAGGTCAACCTGACCTGCCTACCCCGCAAGCGGCATTGGATGCGATCCGGACGATCGATCGTTCGGTGTTGGAATACAGCCCGAGCCAGGGATATCGCAGTTATCGTGAAAAATTAGTGGGATATTATAAGAAGTACGATATAAATCTGACGGCGGATGATATTATCATTACGACAGGCGGTTCGGAGGCGGTATTGTTCGCTTTCCTGAGTTGCTTGAATCCGGGTGATGAGATTATCGTGCCCGAACCGGCTTATGCCAACTATATGGCTTTCGCAATCTCGGCGGGGGCGGTGATCCGTACGGTGACGACAACGATCGAAGAGGGTTTTTCCCTTCCTAAAGTGGAGAAGTTCGAAGAGTTGATCAACGAGCGTACTAAAGCGATCCTGATCTGTAATCCCAATAATCCGACCGGATATTTATATTCCCGTCGTGAAATGAACCAGATCCGGGATATCGTGAAGAAATATGATCTTTATCTTTTCTCGGATGAGGTCTACCGTGAGTTTATCTACACCGGTTCGCCTTATATCTCGGCTTGCCATCTGGAAGGGATCGAGCAGAACGTGGTGCTGATCGACTCGGTGTCCAAGCGTTATTCGGAATGCGGCATCCGCATCGGTGCGCTGATCACGAAGAATGCCGAAGTCCGCAGTGCCGTTATGAAGTTTTGTCAGGCACGCCTGAGCCCGCCATTGATCGGACAGATTGCAGCCGAGGCTTCTTTGGATGCTTCCGAGGAATATGCACGTGAAACGTACGATGAGTATGTCGAACGGCGTAAATGTTTGATCGACGGTTTGAACCGTATTCCGGGTGTGTACTCCCCGATTCCGATGGGGGCTTTCTATACGGTAGCCAAATTGCCGGTCGATGATGCCGATAAGTTCTGTGCCTGGTGCCTGAGTGATTTCGAATATGAAGGGCAGACGGTCATGATGGCTCCGGCTACCGGTTTCTACACGACTCCGGGGTTGGGTAAGAACGAAGTCCGTATGGCGTACGTACTGAAAAAAGAAGACCTGGCGAAGGCGCTTGTGGTGCTTCAGAAGGCATTGGAGGCTTATCCGGGAAAAACAGTATAAATGAATTGTCAATTATCTTGGGTTTCGAGTATTTTATAGCAAAACGCATCTATTTCAGTAAGGAGGGAGATCGGCAGGCTACTCCTCCTGTTGTTCGTATCGCGATGGTCGGAATAGCCCTGGGGCTGGCTGTCATGATCCTTTCGGTTGCTATAGTCATTGGTTTTAAGAAGGAGATCCGGAACAAGGTGATCGGTTTCGGCTCCCATATCCAGATCACGAACTTCGATAATAATGCTTCTTACGAATCGACTCCGATCGCGGTAAGCGATACGTTGCTGGATCATCTGAAGTCTTTCCCGGGTATTACGCACGTGGAGGCTTTTGCCACGAAGCCGGGAATCCTGAAGACGGATACCGATTTCCAGGGGATTGTCTTGAAAGGAGTGGATGAGAACTACGACTGGACTTTCTTCCGTAATAATCTGAAAGAGGGCGAGCTGTTTACCCTTCCTGCCGATAAGGCGTCAACGGATGTGTTGATCTCCCGGTATCTGGCTAACCTGTTGGGATTGAAAGTGGGCGATTCCTTTTTGACTTATTTTGTGCAAGATGAAGTGCGTGCCCGTAAATTCCGTATAACAGGTATTTATGAGACGGGCTTTGTCGATTACGACAAACTGTTTGTGGTTGCCGATATCCGCCAAATACGCCGCCTGAACGGTTGGGCTCCCGACGAGGTGAGCGGCTTGGAACTGCAGGTGGACGATTATGACCATCTGGACCGGATTGCCGAAGATTTGTATTTCGATCTTGCCGAGAAAAAGGACCGGAATGGCAATATGTATTATACCCGTTCCATCAAGGAACTGAACCCGATGATATTCGACTGGCTGGATGTGCAGGATATCAATGTGGTGGTCATTCTTATACTGATCCTTGCCGTTGCCGGCTTCACCATGATTTCGGGGTTGTTGATCATCATCCTGGAACGGACGAACATGATCGGCATTCTGAAAGCATTAGGAGAAAATAACACCAGCATCCGTAAGATATTCCTTTATATTTCCTTTTTCCTGATCGGCAAAGGAATGATTTGGGGCAATGTGATCGGAATCGCGCTGTGCCTCGTCCAATCCTGTTTCCGTGTCGTGAAGCTCGATCCTTCCGTTTATTATTTAGATGCGGTTCCCATCGATTTGAATGTCGTTTCCCTTATCCTGTTGAATGTCGGTACGTTGGCGGCTGCCATGTTGATGATGCTGGGACCCTCTTACCTGATTACCCGCATCGAACCTGCTAAAAGCATACGGTTCGAGTAAAGCTATATTTTAGTTGTAAAATCCTTTCTCCATTTGAACAAGCGGTATATGCGGACGTACAGGTTATAGGCCGGTTGTGCGATTTCCAGAACAGGCAACCAAGCTGTCAGTGGTTTCTGTTGCAAGAGAAGGGCCGATTTGCGAAGGACGACTGCTTTTGCCGTAAAGTGGAGGACCAAAAGCAATCCTGTTAGTATGGAAACCAACCAGTTCCCTAAAATACCGGTGATAAAACCCGCGACGGCAGTAAGGAGAAACAATAGATTGCTGTAATTGTCCATCCGGTAAAAGAGCAAAGCATTTCCTTTGTAATAGCGTCCTGTGGCGGCACGGGATACCTTCATCTCTTTCCAGATGCCAGAATCTTCTATTTTGCCCATTTCAGTCAGGGCGTCCGGTGAATATTGTACCTGTGTGTTGGTGCCGGTGGCGGCTTCGTTGATAAAGAGATCGTCCGCTCCGGCGTGAAGGTACAGGGATTTGGAATAACCTTTACGGGCAAAAAACAACTGTTTGCGGTAGGATAGGTTTCGCCCGTTTCCCGTATAAGGATGATGGGAGAGGGCGGAAGAGAGCATTTGCAAACCGTTCATAAGGTTATCGTATGCGACTAACTTTTGAAAGAATCCTTTCGTATGGCGATATGTACAGAAACCCAGCACAATTTCGGTTTCCGGGTTATAAGTACCGGCCATTGTCGCTATCCATTTAGGGCCGAGTGGGCGGCAATCGGCTTCGGTGAAAAGCAGGATGTCGTGCTTGGATGCTTTGATTCCCATTGTGAGTGCCAGCTTTTTGTGGCTCAGGTAGTGGGCGCCGGCAGGCACATAGGTATAGTAGAGATGTTTATGTTCGTTTGAGAATAGTTTGAGAACATCCTCGCTTTCGGCATCGGAACCGTCGTTTACGACGATCACTTCATAATCCGGATAGTCCTGGTTCAGAAAAGCCGGTAAGTTATTGCGTAAGTCTTCCGGCTCGCCGTGGGCATAGACAATGACGGAGACAGGCTTGACTTCCTTGTCTGCCGTAACCCGTACTCTGCTTTCCGCTTCCCTCGCAGCACGTAGCGGACGCGCATATGTCACCAGATAATAAAGTATTTGTATGATAAACAACACGCCTGTAATTCCGGCCAGGAATAGTTCAAGGGCAGAGAATGTAAGTAAATTTTCGCTCATCGATATCTTGTCTTTGGAGATACAAATGTACGGAGGATTTTTGATTTTATCGCAGTAAAGTGGTTGCCAGCCTATATAAAAGCCTGTCTTAATTTTACAGCAGGGCAACCGCACCAAAATTCAGTAGATGGGATGGGCTATTCATTATTATGTTTTTTCAAAATCATCCGTCACTCTATCACTGAACGTTATACAGGTTTTGATAATCAATATGTATATAAAGTGATACATGCAATTTACATCTATCACGCTACTATCACTATCTATCACTCTTTGATTGCGATATATTTTGTATATTGCTAATAATTAATATATTACAAATATTCTCCCTCAAAAGTCCACTTTGATTACATCGGCCAAACAAATGTAAAAACAGGTTAAACAAATATTAAATCGCGCATTAACCTAAATTTTTTTACATAAGCTGCAGGCTTTTCAAAGCAAAAGCCGGGAGAGAATTTGGTCTACACCCCCATGTAGCTATTTCCGACATCCGGGTCTATGGAGCGTAAGACCCGGATGTCGGAAATAGCTACATGGGGGTGTAGGGTGAATTTTATTACGTGATTTGCATTATTTATAGCAGTATTTACACAAATAAAGTCTTATCTTTTAAGGCTGAAGTTAGGTATCTTTTTCTCTCGAAATCGGTATAACATTCTGATTTTTAATTGTATTTTATTTTAATATTTGTATTTGTCAAAATCCGGGGTGATAGAGGGGTGATAGATAAGTGATAGATAAAACAGGCTTCTATCACTTGCATATCCATTGAATATCAAATCGTATATACTGATCTGTGATAGAGTGACAGATGATTTTGGAAAAACAATAATATGAAGCATTATACAAGATTTGGTGCGGTTGCTCTGATTGAGAAATACAATATAAAAAAAAGTGGAGATCCTGCCATCTCCGCTTTTTTATGGCTAAGGATGCGATCCCTCGGACATCCATAACCAAATCCAATCGTTTCTTTTTATGCAAAGATCCAATTGCGGTCCGGCAAAAATGTTTAGTCCTTTCAATATGTAAGGCATATATAATTTGACTTTCAGAGGAATTAGCAGATAGTTCTCTTCAATAGCATCCGTATTCCATTTGAAACCTTGGTTCGCATATAAAAAATTATTGCTGTCCGATAAAACTTCCAAACAGCAGAGATAGGCTGCTCGACTGCTGA